>RCUH01001069.1_pt1 | contig 22226 bp, 22 predicted proteins | sample 2166191 | NCBI WGS metagenome assembly RCUH01 (sample SAMN09932848, study PRJNA488358) | compost metagenome | feature: garden; material: soil; isolation source: compost soil in an enriched community after 214 h of incubation | place: Germany: Experimental Botanical Garden Goettingen | collected...
CCACCAACCTGCTGGGTATCGGCACGCACCTGAAGTATTACGTGGAACGTGGCGGGGTTTATAACGATATCACTCCCCTGCGGGCAACGATTGTTGTTGCGGCTAACGCATTCACTACCACGATCGGTTCAAACAGCGTCACCGTAAATGATGCGACGGGCGGGTTCTTTGTTGGCGACTTCGTGACCATCTCCGGATCGGGCGCGGTCAACGGTATCCCTGCTGGCGAGATCAACGGCGAGCACCAGATTGTTTCGGCCACGGCTACGACTTGGACATTCACGACCACTACCGCGGCAACCTCTTCTGGCACGACCGGCGCGGCTACGTTCGCGTATCAGATCAACGTGGGTCTGGCTACCTACATCTCGGGCGGCGGTTGGAGTGCTGGTGGCTTTGGTCGTAGTACTTGGGGTTCGGGCGTTAGCGGCGCAGGGGCCGGTGCGGGTTCCCAGATGCGGTTGTGGAATCACTCCAACTTCGGTGAGGATCTGGTGTTCGGCCCCCGCGATGGGGCTATCTACTTCTGGAACTACGACATCAGCTTCCCGCGTGGGGTTCTCCTCTCCACCCAGCCGGGCGCGTCGAACGTGCCGGAAATCCACAAGTACCTGCTGGTATCGGACAACCGTTTCCTGATCGCTTTCGGGGTGAACCCGATCGGCAGTTCAACGCAAGACCCGATGCTCATTCGCTGGGCGGATCAGGAAAGCATCACCAACTGGACTCCGGCCATTACCAATCAAGCCGGGGAACAGCGTCTCGCCCGTGGCTCGCAGATCATTACCGCCGCCCAGACCCGTCAGGAAATTCTGGTGTGGACTGACGCATCCCTGTACTCAATGCAGTACGTGGGGCCGGATCCGATCTGGGGCTTCACCATCCTTGCGGACAACACTTCGATCATCGGGCCGAACGCCGCAGCGACGGTTAACAACGTGACCTACTGGATGGGCACGGACAAGTTCTTCATCTACACCGGTCGGGTGGAAACTCTACCCTGCGCGCTTCGCCAGTATGTCTTTGGGGATATCAACCTCGACCAGTCGTTCCAAGTGGTGTCGGGGTCGAACGAAGGCTACAACGAAATCTGGTGGCACTACTGTTCCGCGAATAGCGATACGGTTGACCGTTATGTGATTTACAACTATCTCGAACGTGTGTGGTATTACGGCACTCTCGACCGCACGGCATGGTTGGATAGCCCCCTGCGCACATTCCCGATGGCCGCGGCTAACGGTACGATCCTGTATCACGAAGCAAGTGTGGATGATGAGTCCACCGGAGTCCCTGCGCCCATTACTTCCTTCGTCCAAAGTGCGGATTTCGACATTGGGGACGGTCACGCGTTCGGATTTGTATGGCGCATTATTCCGGACGTAACGTTTGCGGGATCCACCGCAACAAATCCTTCGGTAACTTTCACCGTACGCCCCCGGCGTAACCCCGGCGCTCCTTATGGAGCGGATGACACTCCAACTGTTACCCGCACCCAGACTGTGCCGGTGGAGCAGTACACGCAATATGCCTACGTGCGGATGCGCGGTCGGCAAATGGCCCTTCGGGTTGGTTCAGACGGTTTGGGTACAACGTGGCAACTGGGTGCGCCGCGTATAGATGTTCGCCCTTCAGGCCGCAAATGATGAGATAATCCATGGCAAGCACAAACCAGACAACTCCACCCAACCTACCGTTGGCTCCGATCGAATATGATCGGAATTATCAGGACGAATTGAACAAGATTTTCCGTTTGTTCTTTGTCGACTTGACCAAGGTTGGGCCGTCCAGTATTTCCCGGCTGAATATCGGTATTGATACGTTGCCGACTGAAGCTGACCTTGCGAACCTCCGCAGTGGGGATGTTTACCGTGATACTACCGCGGGCAACGTTTTGAAGATTAAGCCATGAGCCTAAAAGAACTTTCCCAGCACGCGGCCAAACACGGGCGCAATGGGGATACGGAGCTACTGCACGTATCCAAAGACGAACTCAAAACCATGCAGGGATTGGCCTCCCTCGGCGGCACTCGTCTCACTACCAACCCTCACACTGGTCTGCCCGAGGCGTTTAATCTCGGTGGCTTGTTCCGGCAAATCCTGCCGGTTGTGGCTGGGGTGGCGGGTACCATGATCGGTGGCCCCGCTGTGGGTGCGTTGGCTTCGGGTGCTACTACCGCTGCGACGACCGGTAGCCTTGAGAAGGGCCTGATGGCGGGCATGGGTTCCTACGCCCTTGGCGGTCTGGGTAATGCCGCGCTTGGCGCGGGGGCTAGCAATCTGGCCGGTGGCGCTGCGGAAGCCGCCACTCAAGCTGGTACAGAAGCTGCCACTCAGGCAGCGACTCAAGGCGCACAAGAAGCCGCTTCGCAGGCCGCGGCTCAAGGTCTTGGTCAAGGTGCGGCAATGGGGCCGGGTATCGGAACTGCAGAATCTCTGAGCCAGTCTTTCCCCAACCTCACCCCCGCACAGATCACGCAAGTGACTTCGGAAGGTACGCCGGATCTCATGGCACAGCGCGCTGCCATGCTGAATCAGTTTGGGCAGGCGAATTACAACATGGCCCCTTCCGGCGCCATCACTCAGGCACCTCCGATCGGCGGGCAGTTCGCTCCGACCACGATGGAAAAGCTTGGCGCCCTGACTCCCGGCGACATGATGAATGTTGCCGCACAGAATCCAATGGGCGTGCTGGCCGGGGGTTCAATGCTAGCAAGTGCGCTTACCCCAGAACAACAAGCACCGGGTGGCGACGGCAGCACGATCGGTGCGAGCCTCGACCCCAATTACTTCCGAAATCTGGGCCGCCAACAACAAGCTCGTGGTTTCGCCAGCGGAGGTCTGGCCGCTCTGAACCCAAAATCCGTAGGCCCCGTGGCGTTTGACGCTGGGGGGCCTGTACCTAGCAGCTTCGACAACCAGATGTTCCCACAGGCTGGAGTGCAGTCCCCGATGTACGCACAAGCAACCCAAGCCCCGATGGAACGCGCGGTGCTTCGTTCCGGTTATGGCCCGATGACGGATCCGGGTACCGGAGATCAAACCTTCGCTCAGGGTGGTCTGGCCCAACTGAATCAAGGTCGCGCAATTCGCGGCCCGGGTGATGGGATGAGTGATGATATCCCTGCCCATATTGGTGGGGTTGAACCCGCTGCGCTGGCCGATGGCGAATATGTGTTGCCCGCAGATGTGGTGAGCCATCTTGGTAATGGTTCTACGGAAGCTGGCACGCGTAAACTGGATGGTATGATGGCCCGGATCCGCCAAGCGCGGACTGGTAACGCGAAGCAAGGCAAGCAAATCAAAGCGGATAAATACCTACCGGCATGAACAACCTAATTATTCAATACGTGCCGGTGCTAGCCATTCAGCACGTGTGGGCGGATGTGGAGCATTTTCTTCGGGATGCGCTGGAGAAGGCTGGGGCTGATGAGTACACCGTCGAGCAGTTGAAGGTGTTCCTTGTCCAAGGGAATCAAGATTTGTTTGTGGCCGTGGATGAGCAGAACCAAGTCCATGGCGCGGGCACGGTTCGGTTTGTCGATTACCCCCAACACCGCGTTGCCTTCGTGACCACGATCGGTGGCAAGCTGTTTACCAACCAAGAGACGTGGGGGCAATTCGTGGCCCTCCTGAAAAGCAAAGGCGCTACGCGCGTACAAGGCGCAGCCCGTGAATCCATTGCCCGTTTGTGGCGTCGTTATGGGTTTCGCGAACGCCATGTGATTGTTGAGGCAGATCTGACATGAACTTTAAACGACAATACGCCGCGCTTGGCATTCCGGATTGCCCGGAGGAAGCTTTTCGTCCTGAAGGTAAGCGACTGAAGCTGCACGGCGGCGGGGGCGGCGGACAACCCGCGAACACTACAACCACTTCGATTCCTGAGTACGCGAAACCGTACGTTGAGTCCATGCTGGGGGTTGCTCAAGGCAACGTCTACAACTTCAGCCCGGAAGGGCAAGTTACTGGCCTGCGGGCATACCAACCCTACGGCGGTCAACTCACGGCTGGCCCCTCTGCTCTGCAAACGCAGGCGTATCAGGGCGCGTCCCAAATGCAAACCCCGGGCCAGTTCGCCGCGGGTTCTAATCTTGCCCAACAAGGCGGGATGGCTGCACTTCGGGCAGGCCAAGGGTTTACTCCGGGCACTTTCCAAGGCGGGCGGTGGGACACAGGCGCTCGTGATCAATACATGTCGCCGTACATGCAAGGTGTGGTCGACATCTCAAAGCGCGAAGCGTTGCGCAACGCCGCTATCCAAGGCACTCAACGTCAGGCTAAGTTCTCTCAAGCCGGTGCGTTCGGGGGGTCGCGTCAAGCCCTTGCCGATATGGAAGCGGAACGCAACGTCAACCAGAATCTGAGCGATATCCAGACTAAGGGTATGCAGGACGCATACACCACTGGACTCCAAGCCTTCCAAGCCGATGCTGCCCGTCAACTCCAAGCGCAGCAGATGGGGGAACAATCCCGTCAGTTTGGTTCTACGCTGGGGCTTCAAGGTGCGCAGGCGGCTACGCAGGCGGGGCAAGCTTTGGGTCAGCTAGGTACGCAACAGGCTGGGGCACAACAGGACATCCTCAAGACTCAGGCAACGCTCGGTGGACAGCAACAACAGATGTCCCAGCAAGCACTGGATGCGCAGATGCAGCAGTGGGCTAACGCCCAAAACTACCCGTTCAAACAGCTTGGGTTCTTGAGTGACATGCTGCGCGGTCTGCCTTTGAGCAACGCCTCGGTGTATCAAGCAGCCCCCTCCCCGATCTCTCAGATTGCTGGCGCGGGGTTGGCTGGTTTGGGCCTGTATAACAGCATGAAGTAAGAGGCACTTATGAACGTCGTAGCTCTGCAAAAACAACTCGAAGGTCTGCCGGACCAAACGTTGGCTAACTACATGCAAAAGCCCAATGGTGAGGTGCCGCAGTATCTCGTTCTTAGCGAACTCAATCGCCGGAAAGGTCTGCGACAAAGCGCGGCGGCTTCTCAAGCGCCGCAACAAGCACCCCAGTCCACGGTTGCAGATGACATCATGGGCGGGGTTATGTCCCTGCCTCAGCAACCCGCCCCGGAAGGTTATGCGGAAGGCGGGCTGGTTTCGTTCGCGGGTGGTGGTAACGTCGATCGTGGGTATTCGCAGTATGACTACCGCGCTCCATATTCCTTCAGCCCGGAAGAGATCGCCCAAGCCCGCGCGTTTGATGCGCAGCGCGCCGCGGAACAACAAGCCTTCTTCGAAGCCAACCCGGAAGCGGCGGCTGACTATTCTGCCCTACAAAACGTTTGGGGTCAGACTAAGGACATCGCTGGCGCCGTGGGTTCTAAGTTGGGCGATGTGGCTACCCTCATCCCGCGTACAGTTGCAACGGGTATTAATCAGATCGCTCGCGTGCCGCGCGCTATGGGTGTGAATGTCCCCCAGATCCCGGGTGGCTTTGATGTGGCCGCGCTTCAAGGCCGTGGCGCTCCAGCACCGACTGGTGTGGGTAAACAAAAGGATTTGTTCGATGTTATTTCCTCGGCACAAGGTGGTCAGGGCGTCGCTCCGGCTCCAGCGGTTCCAAGTACGGCAATTCCGAAAGGGGCGCCAACGGGCGGTCTCGGTGGTCTGGCTGTATCGGCTCGTGCAAAAACCGCGGGTGGGACCGGCGGCAAAGGCGTCGGTGTTCCGGATGATCTGAGCTACAAAGCGCAGTCGCCTGAAGAATTCGATAAGGCTTGGCGTGCGCGCTACGAGAAGCTGCGGGGTGAAGCTGGCGATGAGTTCAAGGAAGATAAGGAACGACTGGCCGAAGCGGCGAAAGCGCTTGGAGAGAACAAGAAACAGAATCTGAATCAGGCGTTGATTCAGGCTGGTCTTGGAATGATGGCGGGAAAATCCCAGTATGCGATGTCGAACATCGGTGAGGGCGGTCTACAAGGTTTGGCGTTCCTGCAAAAGGCAAACCAATCTGACGCTATGGAGAAACGTGCCCTGATGGAAGCGCAGTCCAATGTTACCCGCGCTGAAGCCGCCGCGCGTCGTGGTGATCAACAAACCGCCATCCAGCTTCAGGGTCAGGTGGAGAAGGATCGCCAGTTCGCGGTTACCGCAGCGCAACAGCGTGAAAATTACTTGCTGGCCCACCAAGACCGGATGGCTCAAATCAACGCAACGCTGCAAGCGGCGTCCATGCGGGTTAGTCAAGGTAGCGGTACCAAGCAGGATGCACTCGCGCTTAAGGCTGCGCAGATGGCGGAAGGTTCGGCCAAGGCTTGGGCTATGGCTAACAAGAGCAATCCTGAGTATGTGATTAACCCTGAGAAGTTCGAACAGGATTACCAAGCCAAGATTGCGGAAGGATATACTCGTGCGTATGCGGTAATCGGGAGGGAAATGCCTGAAGCAGTACAGGCCCCCGCACAGCCGCAAAAACAAAACATCTCCTTCGGTAGCCTCAAATAATGCCATACGACATCACGCTTCCTGACGGGCGAGTAATCAGCGACATTCCGGACAACATCTCGCAGGCGGAAGCCAAGGCGAGGATCCTCAAAAACTTCCCTGAGTTCCGGGAGAAGGGGTTCGGTGCGGCGGTTAAATCTGGTCTGGAAGGTCTTGTCGGGGCCGGTCTTGGTGTAGGGCTGGGCCTTAGCCCGGAAAGTGAAACGCTTCGATCGGCAGTTCAAGCGTCGCAAGAAGCACAAGCGGCTAAGTATGGAGGGCCGTCGTATGAAGACGTTGAGCGAACTTTTACGCAGCAAGGTGGTGTTGCCGGTCTCAAATCTCTTTACGAGTTTGGTAAGGGCGCTATCGGACAAAGCCTCCCGTACATGGCAGCGCCTCTGGCTGGTGGTCGTCTTGGAGCCATGGCAGGCACTGCGCTCGGCGGCCCTGCGGGCGGTGTTGTCGGTGGGCTGGCTGGCGCAGGCTTGGCTAGCGCGGCTCAGTTCTTTGGTACGAACATTGGCCGACAAGTTCAGGAAGGACAACCGGTAGAACCGGGCAAGGCGGCGTTGGCGGCTATCCCCCAAGCTGCGCTGGATGTTGGCGCGCTGAGGTTTTCGGGGCTTGGCCGTATCTTCGGACTGGAAGGTGAAAAGGCCGCGAGCCAGATCACCAAGGATATCGTAACTTCTTACAAGAAGGGTATCCCCCTGCACGCTGTAAAGGGCCTGTCCGAAGTACCTACTGAAGTCGCACAGCAAGTTCTGGAACGCGCCCAAGCTGGTAAGGATCTTACCGGCGATGATGCCTACCAAGAATACAAGGCGTCAGCCGCTGCGGCTGGTTTGATGGGTCCGACCATGGGTGTGGTTGGCGGCGCATCTCAGACCCGTGCTAACCAGCGTTTGGTTCAGGAACAGCAGGCTGCGCAGCAACAACAGGCTGCGGTTCAAGCCGCCCAAGCCCGCCAAGAAGACCAAGCGCGGCGCCAAGCATTTGCGCAGCAACAAGCACAAATTGAACAGGCTGCAATGGCGCAGCGCATGGACGAGCAACGCGAAGGGTCTAAGGCTTACGCCCCCCTCAACGCCGCCATCGAAGCGCAACGTCAACAACAAGCCGCGCTTGACCAACAGAAGGCCGCGGGGTCTGCGTTCGCCCAGAATATTCCGGATGTGTTTGGTGAGTTCCGCCCGGAGCAGCAAGTGTCACAACTTGTGACACCCGAAGAAACGCCGCAGGCTGCGACACCCCAACCCGGTCAGATGGGTCTGCCGTTCACGGACGAGACTGGTCAGCAGGCTATGTTCCCGGAGATGATGCCCGCGGCCCCGGTGGGTCAGGAGTTTGCCTCGCCAGAAGAAGTTCAAGGCGCTGTGCTGGGCCAGCGTCAGTTTGATGCGTTTGGTTTTACCAAGCACGCGGGGATCCGCAAGCGTCTGGCTGGTGTGGACGTGATGACCCGCGAGGGTCGGAACAAGTTCGAGAAGGAAATCGAGAAGTACGGTAAGGCTGGCCGTCAGGCCAACTGGAATGCGCTGGAGGCATTCGGTAAATCTCTGCCCCCGCTTGAACAGGATGTGCTGGGTCTGGAAGGCGGCTATGCCCCCACTCAGGCTAATGAGGTTCTGGCTCGGAACACCGAAGCGCCGGGGGTTGCAGTTCGTCCTCGCTATGACGCTAGCGGTCAGCGTATCATGCCTAAAGGCCCGACCGTCACTCTGCAGGATATGCAGCGCCAACAGCGTGAAGCTAACGCCGCGGCGCAAGCCAAGAAGGATCAACGGGCTATCGCTCAGGAACGCGCTACGCGCGAGTTTATGTTTGGTGGTCAGGAAACGCCTGAATCCACCCAGATGCTGCGGAGGCCCAATCGTGGACAAAACGTTCGTACTGGAGATGTCGCCGGAGGAGGTGAGTCTGGCATGGGAGTTCCTGTGCAACGACGAGAAGTCGCCCCCCAAACGGTTGGAGCATCTGAGCAAGGAGCAGTGGCTGGCGCTGTCCGAGATGTTGGAACAAACGATGGAGGAGAAGGAGTACGGCTGGGTGCATTGACCCCAGAAGTACAGACCCAACCCCAAGCGGAACCCGTTGCACCGAAACAAGAACCGACCGTAAAGCGCGCCGCGGACTTTAAGGAGTCCGGCCTGTACGACGTCACAGTTGGTGATCAAACCGGCAAGATGTTCCGTGATCCGGAAAGTGGTTGGTGGTATCGGGATCAGGATCCCGGCGAGAAGTCCCATTTCTCCACCCGCGTAGTTGGCTTCAATAAGGCCGAAGCCCTCGAAGGGATGCGCAAGCATTTCGAAAGCAAAGCCGCGCCCGTGTCACAAGTTGTGACACCCGAAGAAAAGCCCAAGAAGGGTGGCCGTCCCAAGCTGCCGGTGGAACGGGAAACTTCTGTCCAAGTCGACCAGTCCGTAAAGGTTCTGGAAGAACCGGGTCAGATGCCCGCGCTCCGTCAGGACGCCATCAACAGCCTGTACCGCATTGCCACGGACGAACCTAACTCCGAGGCAGGGCAGCGCGCGGCTGAACGTCTGGATCAAGACGACGTAACCTCCGACCAAACCAAGGCCGCGGACAAGGCGTATCGCCGCTATCAGAACGTCAAGGAAAACAAAGCGCGGAACCCTGACAAGTTCGGCGCCCCGATCGCGCCGGAAGTTCTGGCCCAACCGACTAACGGTAAGGCGGTGCTGGATTGGCTGGCTAACAACGCCAAGAATTCTGATGTGCGCAAGATCGCACAAACCATCAATGCCAACGTCGACCTGTCCCATGTCAGCGCGGAACTAGCTTCGCCGGACAACCGGGATCTCCCCCAAGCGATTCGGGAGCGTCTGGAATCGGCGCTTGGTCTGTACGGGCAGTTCAAGGGTGGCGAAGAACGCGTCTTCATCCGCAACGATGGGCAGAACGAAATCACTGTGCTGCACGAACTCGTGCACGCTGCCACGTTCAACCGCCTGAAGGATCCCCGCGCGCTGGCCCAATTCAAGGGTCTGATGTCCAAGGTAGAAGCCGCGGCCAACGCCCGCTACGGCAAGGGCGGTTCTAAGGAGAAAGTTCCTGAGTCGGTGGCGTTCTTCGGTAACGAAGCCCTGCGCGATCCGGATGAGTTTGTGGCGTATGGGTTCTCTTCTCCGACGTTCCGCGCTTGGCTGGATTCGATGGGCCCGAAGCAAAGCCTGTGGCAACAGTTTGTGGACGCGGTGAAGCGCGTGCTGGGTATCAAACCCGAACAGGCTAAGACGTTCAAGCAGGTTATGGACTCGATGCTGGAACCTTTGCTGGAAACTGCCCCGGCTAAAACCGCTCAGGATGTTAAGGCTTCCTTGGAGGCTTCGCCCACTGCTGACCTGTACGAACGCACGAAGCGCCTTGGCCCGCCCGCTGACACCAATAAGTCTTTCTTTGACAACGTGGTGGATAAGGTGGGCAAGATCGGGTCGTTCTTCTTTGATCCAGATGAACGCAGCAATATGATTGATGCGTTTCGAACCAAGGCCACTTTTTATGGTGCCGCGGTGGAGAACCGTCTGCAGAAGCAATACAACGGCGCCATCATGGACGCCATGGGCAACGTGCGTCCGGACATCAACCTCCTGCAAGCCCTGCACGCTGACAACCTCGGCGCGGCTACTCTCTTCAAGGGCAAGCTGACTCTGGACAAAGAGATCGGTGGATGGTGGAAGGCTGTGGAGGATAAGGACTCCATGAGTTCTGTTTTCCAGAAAGTGCACGCGCTTGAACAGAAGATCGGAGAAGACGAGGCCCGTCACGCAGTACAAGTGTTTCTGTTGGCCGCTCGCTCTGACGCCCTGAATAAGGCCAACCAAGAAGTCGAACGTAACGCCCAAGTTCTAGAAGCCAAGGGTAAAAAGAAGGATGCGGAGAAGATCCGCGACAAGTTGAAGCATGTCCACCTGACCGACGATGAGGTTTCGGCGGGACTCGACTATGCCAAGGCTTACCCGGAACTGCGGGACATTCTGGATACCTACACGAACTTCAAGAACAACCTAATCGACTCGATGGTTGAGTCTGGCCGTTTCGGTAAGGAGCAGGCGGATGATCTGAAGGCCGCGATTGATTACGTGCCGTTCCACCGGATCCAAGAAGAGGAGCAGCGACCCTCCGGCCAGAAGGAATACTTCCGTGGCCTGACTGATCTCGGTAAGCTGTACAAGTTCACCGGCAGCGAAAAGCCGGTCGACAACATCCTAGACAACATGGTTCAGATGTCCATGTGGATGGTGAATAACGCCGTGCGTAATCACGCCGCGCTTCGTTTGGCTGACGCCTTTGGCGCCCGGGATGGTAGTGGGAAGTTGATCGCCCGCGATGCTGTGGCTCCGGGTAAGGGCGCCGTGTCCGTGCCTATCTTCATGGATGGCAAGCGTAAGTTCATCGAAGTGGGTGATCCGCTGGAAGCACAAGCATTCAAGGGTGTGGAACCCGTCACTCTGCCGATCGTTACGACGCTCGCCAAGTTCTCCGACATTCTGCGCAAGGGCACGACCATGATGCCCAACTTCTTGGTGTCGCAGGTGATTCAGGACTCGATGCGCGCCGCTACGCTGTCTGGTGTGAAGAATCCGGCGACGGTTGCCGGTAAGACGATGGCTGGTTTTGTGTCCGCGCTTGGCAACAAGGATCCGATCCTACAGGAGATGGAAGCCTACGGTATCGCTGGCGCCTACGATTACACCCCCGGCGCAGCCAAGGAAAAGGCCGAACGCGAGTTGGGTCTGAAGCGCCGTAGCTCTATCCAGAAGGTTATGGACGTGGGCGAGAAGTTGGCTGTGGCTTCGGACTCTGCACAGCGCCGCGCTATCTATGACCAGACCCTGAAGGAAACCGGCGACAAGTCGCTGGCGCTCTACCGCGCCATGGAGATCATCAACTTCAAGCGTCAGGGTTCGAATCAGAGCATGAACATCGCGCGTCGTCTGGTGCCGTTCATGAATGCGTACATCCAAGGTATGGATGTGCTGGCTCGTACTATGTCTGGGAAGGGTGTTGCTGGCCGTGACCGCAAGGAGGCTATGAACCTTTTCTGGCGGGCAGGCATGAAGGTAGCTGCGCTGTCTCTGCTGTACAGCATGGCTATGGGGGATGACGAGGACTACGAAAAGCAGGACGACCGTACTCGTGCGCGTAACTTCTTTATCCCGGGCACGGATCTGAAATTGCCGGTGCCGTCCGACGTTGGGTTCTTCTTCAAGGTGATCCCGGAACTTGCTTATCGGTACATCACTACGCAAGGCACGGACAACCCGATGGATGCCCGCAAACTACGCACCGCGCTTGCTTCCGCTGCCGGTGATGCCCTGCTTGGCCCGACTCCGATCCCGCAGGCCGTGAAGACTCCGCTGGAAGTGGCGATCAACCATTCGTTCTTTACCGGCAACCCGATCATTGGCCGCGGTATCGAGAAGAAGGAAACCAGCCAGCAGTTCACGGAAAACACTTCCGAAATTGCCAAGTTCATCGGCAGCAGTGGTTTGGTTTCGCCCATGAACGTCGACTACATGGTCCGCGGCACGTTGGGTTCAGTGGGCGGTCTGCTTCTGTTTGGTGGGGATAGTCTGGCTGGGGCGATGCTGGATAACCCGCGCCCATCGATTCAAGCACACAAAGCGCCGGTCATTAGTACCTTCTTGGCTAACCCGGAAGGGCGCGGCCTGCTGTCCGACTACTACGATCTGAAGGATCAGTCCGACACGGTGTTTAACACCCTGAAGGGGTACGTCGACCAGCGCGACATGGGCAAAGCGCGGGAGTATGTGGAAGAGAACAAACAGCTACTTGCAACCCGCAGCGCTGTGTCGGCTATCGGGAATCAGATCGAGAAGCTGCGTACGGTGAGGAAAGGCATCATCGCTGACGCCTCTCTTACTTCTGAACAGAAGCGGGTGAAGCTGGACGAGGTTGATGCGGTGCAGAACCGCATGTTGGCTAACGTGGCTAAACTTCGTCAGGCGTCGGGGATGTAAGTTCGGGGGCCGGGCAATCCGGCCCTCTCCAAGTCATGAGGCCGTAAAAGCCTCGGTGGTACATCTCGCGGAAGACTAGGTTGTAGCCGAACCTCCGCGCTTGCCAGTAAAGCTGAGAACGGATCGAGATGGGGTCGTGCGTGGGGATGAAAAAAGACTCCCCGATTTGCATTGATTCCCACTCGATCTCGTAGCTCAGAACCCCGTTAGTCGTTGCCGGGTTCGCCCCCGGGCGCCGCAATGTTGGCATTGAATCCACCCTTCACGGCATCGATCTTCAGCGTGTTGATGGTGACCCCCGGCAGATTCGTGCCGGTGGACATGCGCTTCTTTTCCCCTCGTGTGCAGATGCCTTTCGCTTCCAGATCGTCTACCAGATCTTTGTACGACACCTGACGATCCACGCACCACTTCTTCAAGTGCACAGTGGAGATATAGATCATGCCGGTATCTGGTTCCCACCGCACCAACAGTTCGCCATAGGGTTCCTTGAGCGGAGCCATGGGCAGGCCAGATGTGGAGGGTTTACCGTGGATGACCAGCGTGTGGCGTGCGTGCTCCACCAAGAATACACCCAGATTTTCGATCGGTTCCGACTTGGCCGTCACGGCTTCAGTGCGCATCGGGGTTACCGCGGTTTGCAGCCACCGGAGGATCTTCATGGGGTTGATATCGTGCAGGCCCAGATTGCGGGAGATGATCCCACCCGCGATGGCGCAAACAATCATGGCCGACCAGAAACGTTCCCGCGAAGAGAAGTGGATGGAGGTGTCCACCTTGGCCTTGACGTTAGCCATCAACGCATTCACGGCATCGGGGTTGTCCAGCAAGTAGTTGATGTATGCGTCACCAGCCACCCCGTAGTTGTCGTTCAGCTTGCCAAACACATTATCCGATTCCTCCTTGGACAGCGACGTGTCCGCATCCACCCGGAACTCCATCACCCGCATGATTTCACCATCTGCCGATGCCTTAAGGGAAGACAGCTTGTCGTAGATGCTGGAGTTACCCGACGACACCACGATCGTTTGCCACCGGGTGTTGTTGGCCCGGAGTTCATTCCCCTGTGACTTCATGCGGTCTTTGCCGCGACCCTGAGTGATTGCATAGGCTAGCTCGCTCATCGCTTCGGGGGTCATGTTGGTGATTTCATCGATCGTCACCGGCAGGTTATTCATGATGCCGATGCGGTGCATCCGTGCGTTGATCGTGTCCGTCTTCTGCAGGAGTAGATCGTAGGGCAGACCGTAAATGCTGTTGATCGCCATCTGGATCGTGGACTTACCGGTACCAGACTCAGGACTCATCAGGTTAAGAAGTGCGCCCTTCAACGGGGTCAGACGGATAAGCGGAGCGCCAAAGCCCATGAACAGCGCAAAGGCCCGAACTTCGTTACCCGGGCGACCATACATATTCACTACCGACTTCCATTCCTTGATAGTGCCCTTCTTTTTCATGAGGGGCGCAATGCTGATCGTCGCGCTCGATGGGGGGCTATACCGGATGGCGTTGCCTGCGCGCAGTTCACGATCGCCAATGATGAAACAGTCACCCTCGTCAGCCCAACCGAACTGAGTGCGGGAAGTCTCGGCTTCGGACTCAGCCTGCAAAGAGTTTGTCCACGTAGTTACATATCGCATAATTTCGCCCCACTCCTTGGGGGTTGCCACGATCACGCCGTGCGCGGCCAAACGGTCACGCAAACGATCGCTAGCCATAGCGTCCACCAGCGACAGAGAGAACGACTTCACGCCATCCTTCGGCATGTGCACCATCGCCATAACCGTCTGCCCGCGGTCCGGATCGTCCAAACGCTTCGTGATGTAGAAGTCATAGCGGTAAACCATGAAGTCTTCAACCGCACCATCTACAACCTGCCTGCGGTACACACCACCATTAACGCCGCGAACATAGGGCGCCGGGTATTCTGGAATCTGGTGTGTCACAACTTGTGACACGCCTTCCGCCGTTTCTTCCACCACCTCGAACAGACTCTGCTCGGGCGTGGCTACCTGCACCTCATCGCCCAGACGGATGGGGGAGGAAATTTTGCCCTTGTGCTGGCACTTGGCGCAGCCCATCGGGTTCATGTCTTCGATCGTGGCGCACAGATATGGCCCTTGCGTTTGTTCAGCCTTCAGGACAGTTTTTACCGGGTCGTAACCCTCATGCCCCTTGGACACCACATGAATTGCCTTGTCTCGGTCTTCGCACGTCCAAGCGATTGACAGCATTGCGCGCCACATAGGCTCGTCCACACCGGCAGGATTTTCCAGCGCGGCCCTAAGTTGCTCACAGCCTTGGCCGTTGACCGTCTTGATGTGGATGTTCTTGAACTTCGAAACCTTGTTACCCAGCAAAGCGCGGGTCGTTGCGTCAAGCTGACGGTTCAGTTTCGGGGGTTCATGCTGGACCGGGACATTTGCACGGAAGGCGTCAAGCTCGATGGGTTGAGCATCCATCCACAGTTCGACATCCAGCGGGTTGCTGGGGTCTTTGAAATTCTTGGTGCCCACCGGGCGCAGAATGCGCGCCGCGTCAGCGGGTACAGCCGGGTCAATAATCAGTCCAGATTCGAGGCAGAGTCGCTTGAAGCCCTTGGCAATGGGCGCCCATTCAACGTATGAGATGGGATCGATGAGCGGCCAATAGGCATGAACCCCACGCCCAGAGTTGACCACCATCGGCTTTGGGAGGGAGTGCGCTTTGACGAACTGCTTGAGAGCCGCGAGTGCTGTGGCTTGGTCGACATAGCCTTTTGGTTTGGGTAGTGGGTTGCCGTCCTTGTCGTTTACCTTGTCTTCCCCGCAGTCAAGGTCAAGGAAAAAGCTTTTGAGATATGCAGAATGTTCCGCCTTGCGGGTGTCCTCGTTGAATGTGGATACGCCGAAGTAGACGTCTTTCCCCTCGTTTACGCACTGTTCGATGAATTCGTCGGCTTCTTGCGGAGAGCCGTAGAAGTGGTGCGACTTGTCCCGTGTGAGGAAGATACAGAAACGTCCGACTGGCGCGACGACCTTGTTCAGGAACTCTGTGCGCGTCATAGCCGCCCTAGCTTGTTGTAGTGAAGAAACCGCCCCGAAGGGCGGTCTGTCCATGATACTACGGAAGGGGGACTATTTACTCGTCGTCATCCCAAGCGTTGAGGGTGGACTGCAAATCCATCTTGCCGCCCATTTTCTCCGCAATTTCTGCGGCCTTTGCCTTAGCGTTTGTCCGCACGGACGGTTCATCCGTCGCTTGGGTTTCAGCCGGGCGATCGCTCGTTTCTTGGTACGCCACCGGCTTCGCGGCGCGCTTCTCACCCTCCTTCAGACCATCCGTTTGCGAGACAGTCAGGGTGATGGCGTTCTTGGCATCGGACGTAGCGCCTTGGCGCTTGGCGGTTTGGTACTCGTCTTCCGACAGGGCGCGCTTTGCCTTGAAGGTCAGCTTGGGAGTTGCGCTGCCGGTATCGAAGCGCATTTCGGTGACCACCGCGGTGATGGGCACGTTGTGACCAGCCAGATGCTTTGCGTACGCCTGCAGGGGCATCTTGCCGTTGGCTTCCGGCTTACCGAAGATCGACTGGGCGGGCAGCGTCAATTGGAAAACATCACCGTCCATATCGTTATCCAGCACCACGGCGATGCGTTGCGAGTAGCGGCAGGCACGCGATTGGTTTTGACCGGAACCCGCCACGTTTTGCGGGCAGGACGAGCAGGAGTTGCTTTGCTTTTCAGCCGAGTCACTTGCCGGAGTAACACCGTCTTGCGAGTAGCAGTCGGGCGAAGCCACCACACCTTCTTGGTACGCGCCCTTGTAGAACGTGCGATTCACAGCCGCGGCAGCAGCCACAACCACCACATCCATCGATCGCTCATCCTTCTCAGCGATCTGTTGACCGTCGACCACCAGACGGAAGACACCGCCCTTGATCGAGATACGCTTGCCACCGCCACCACCGGCCAGAGCCTTAGTGGTTGCATCCATGGCCGCCCCATCACGCAGGTACGAGGGCAGGTTGCCGGGGAACAGTGCGACGTCGTTGCTCATGCTTGATCTCCTTTGTTGGAAGTGGAGAGGTTGCTAAGTGCATCCTTGGAGATGCGGAACTGCTTACCGACACGCAGTGCCGGGAGGGTTTCAGCCTTGATCAGACTGAAAATGGTTTCGCGGGATACGCGAAGATACTCTGCGGTTTCATCCACCGTGAGTAGATCGGGGAGGGATGCGAAATCAGTCATCCTTGTTTTCCTCTTTCATGTTCTTTTTCGTCCACGCGACTTGATCGGTGATACGTCCAAGTTCTGCCAAGACCTCAATGGTCGGCGTTTCGTCCAACTTGCTGTGCACTTGATCAAGGATCTTGTTCAGGGCGCTGGTAATCTTCTCATCTATCATGACTTTCTCCGAACGGTAATTTTGTACTCGCTGTTACTCGACATACCCGGGGGATGCTTGTCCGGATTGTCTTCCAAAAACTCGGCCATGGCTTTCTGGGAAATTCGCTTCTCCAGCAGGTACAGAGCGTCGTTTTCCTTGATGAACTCGTGCATGGATTGCCAGTCCTGAGTCCAGTACCTCGTCGACACACCACGCATCACCGTGCCGAATTCAGTGCGAAGAGAATCTACGCCCATACGCCGACAGACTTCCAGCAATCGATTCTCAATCTCATCTAGCTGGGACTGAAGTTCTTTCTCTTCCGCTTCCCACTTGGCCTTGCGATCCGCTTTGGCATCACGGATCTTGATGTACACCTTCGTCAGTTTGTCGACTGGAATGTCGTCTGACTCGGGCGCGGGATCTTTAGTTTCTTCCGTCACTTCATAGTCCTCCCTTCTGAGTAAAGTTGGATCAGCTTTTCAAGCGCGTCGTCGTTGCTGACGTCGCTTTGGGTTTCCAGCACGGTGCGTATCATGCCGGGTAAACGGTACGGACCTTGACTAGTGTCGTTGGCATGGATCGGTTCAATAATTCGGGCAACGAAAGTGTCATCTGCATGACCAAACCCAAACAGCACGGACTGATAATACTCGTATCCATCCACCGCCAGCATCGCTTTGAATTCTTCTTGGGTCATGGGAAAGTCCATTTATTTAGGGGGTCGTTCTGTATATCCGCCCACTTCAACGCATCGCGCTCCGCGGCTTCCATAGCCCTCGCAAACGAAGTACCATGCGCAGCCCAACCAGTGGGGATCCAAGTAGGAACGTCGTTATTTTCCGTCCCACGCTTCTTTCTCCACATGGTCACTTTCCATCGAAAGAGCGGGGCATTGTGATCTACTTTTTCCACCTCAAAGCGCCGGTCCTTGCCGCAGACCAAAGCCACCGCGGCGGATAGTTCTTCTGGAGTCATTTGGTCACCCTTGATCTTGCTTGCATTTTCTCCCGATATTTCCTCATCCGTTCCCGCGAGGCGTTAAGTTGATCTGCCCACTTCAACGCCTCACCAACCATCATTTCCATAGCCGCCGCTTTGGAGGGGCCGTGGGCGAAACAAACCTGACAGGTCGTCCATTCTTTACGACCACCACGTAAGTACGACTGATACATCTTCCACGTACTCGTGGCGACACCCCTCTTGGTACACACGGAGTATTCAAACTTCACCGTTTCCCCACACACCAGAGTTATTGTCGCGGCTAATTCTTCTGGGGTCATTATACATCCTCCTACATCATTGTCAAGCTACTTCACTCTTATAAAGTTCCATCAGATCGAAATGGTTATCTTCTTTTGAGGACAACGCGGCATACAGCTTACGTTCGGCGGGGGATCCTTCCAGATGCACCACCAGACAAGGGTTCTTCTGACCAGCCCGATGCACCCGGGCGTTAGCCTGTGCGTAGGTTTCGAACGACGTGATCGGCCCCCACCACACCACCGTGTTCGCTGCGTGAAGTGTCACCCCATGGGCCGCAGCCTGCGGCTGGATGATTAGGATCCGTGGATCGGGCTGTTCTTGGAATGCTTTGAAGATGTCGTTGCGCTTCCCGCTGGACACCCCACCGTGAATGACGTCAACCGTGTAACCCGCCGCGCTTAGTTCTTTTTCCAACATCTGGATGGCGTGCCGGAACGGGACAAAGATCAGCACCTTGTGGCTGGACTCGTCTACCACCTCCTTTAACACCTTTAGCCGATCCGCGCAGTCGAATTCCAGAACTTCCCCATCATCTGAGTACACCGCCCCACTGCTGATCTGCAAAAGCTTGTTGAGGTTCACTGCGGCGTTCACTGCTGTTACTTGCTCCCCCGCCGCCTGCATCGTCATCTGCTTCCGCAACTGATCGTAGTACTTTTGTTGCATGGCGGTTAGCGGGACATAGCGCGAGGTGTACAGAATGTCCGGAAGATCTAGGCATTGCGCTTTGGTGTATCGGATCGCAGGTTGCAGCGTCTTGAAAACCAGATCGTTCGAACTCGGCTTCGGCACCCACTTGAACTGCGTGATGCGCTGCATCACCATGTCTTTCCATGCCCCTGCGTATTTAGGCATACGGTCTGGACAAACCAGCTTACCCAAACCAAACGCGTCGACCGGGCTTTGCGCCGCGGGTGTGCCAGTCATGGCCCACAACCACATGTTTGGTTTAATTAAGCTGTTGATAATTTTCCAGCGTTCGGTGTTAGCCGCCTTAAGCGCGGTGGCTTCGTCAATGATGACCAGATCAAAGCCGCCCTTGGCAATCTCGTCCTTTACCGTCTGCACGCCGTCGAAGTTTATGATGACGTACTGCACCGGGCTTTTAATGACGTCGATCCGTTTCTTCCGATCCCCGTGGGCGATACCCACCGATCGATGCATGGCGAATTTGAATAGATCGTTCTGCCACGCCGCCTGCATGATGGATAGGGGGCAAATAACCAGCACCCGGCTAACTACCTTTTGCTCCAACAGATAGTCAGACGCCCAGATCGCGGATGGTGTCTTGCCGGTGCCCTGCTCAGAGAAACAGAATGCTCGCTTGTTGAGGGTCAGAAATGAGGCGGTCTCTCGCTGGTGATCGTAGGGCTTACTGAACCCCGGCCACGAATAATCCTTGAGGATGGGGGAGGGAACGTTTTTGATCTTGAAGTTTCGCAAGACCATGCACTCCTCATGCCCCCACTTAACAAGTACCTGATTCCCCTCTCCAGCAACGTGCCGCGCTTTGGGGATTGTGTCCACGATGGCTTGCGCCTTCTCCGCGGTCTTCAGGTTCAGATGGAGGACTTTATTATCAATGATTTTCATTTGTGGTTGAACCCGTCAGTTTCCCAATATTCTTGGAGTTGCATAACTGCCGTACCTTCGTCCATCGCATGAACACCGTACCAGTCGTAATCATGCTTTTTCTTCCGTAGTCCGGCAAACACCACCTTGTCTGTCCTATATGGATCGTCTTTGTGATAGACGGACTCTTCGATGATCAAATCAAACCCATCTAACGCCAGCACAGCTTCAAATTCTTCGCGCGTCATAAATCCTCCAAAACCAGTGTTTGGGTAAAAAGCGCGGGGGTGAGGGAAACTACACTCACCCCCTACGGGGCGCCACTCCGGTCAGATCACCTTAAAAAGAGCGTAGGAGGAATCGATAAGGCTCTGACAGGTAGGGTTTATCATGAAGGGTTCTACTCAACCCCGGGTTACCGTCCACCGCTACCTAACGACGGGCCACATTGCAATACTTTACTTCTTAGCTTTCTTTAGTGGCTCATTTTTGCGAACAGAGTGATCTGCGTTTCTATCGAATGATCGGTTTTGACTCGGGGTGCGCAGGCGAAGGTTGCTCTTGGCGTTGGTGCCGCCTTTTGAGGCAGGCACCTTGTGGTCGATATCCATGCCGTCGCGGTTGATACCGTCTTTGTCGAACTGCCTGCGCGCACGTTGACGGGCCAGCTTAGTCTTCAGGGCTTTCTCGCCCCGAGCTTTTTCAGCCAGCCAATCTTTGTGGTAGTTACGATCTTTGGGATTCTTGTACGGCACGGCTCACTCCTTAATCATCGCCTTCTTCCCCCAATTCCTTGTCCAGCTTATCCGCCTCGTTACCGAAATAATACTCGGAGATCACGCCCCAAAGCGCGGCCAGTACAACGATGACGGCGATGCCAACGAGAACTTCTTTCATCACTTCCTCCTTGGACTCCATTCGGAGCAATCTTCAACCTTACACCATCCACGGCACAGGCCGGATGCCTTCTTGTTCCACACCCCTGTATCTTGGGCTACCTCGATCCGGTACACCTCGTGCTTCTTGTTGGTGAACGTCGACCGGGAGAACATGAACTCGTATTTCTTGGGTACCGCCGGAACCATCTCGTTGCACACCAGAAACAACAGGGCAGCTTGGATGGTCATGACTTTGGGGAAGTGGATAAACACCGCCGCAGCCAGAAGATCGAGTTGCCCCATATCTGCGTACTTGGTGTTTTTGCTCGACTTGTAGTCGATCACCCGCGCTTTGGTGCCGTCTTCCGAAATGACGATAAGGTCCGCTACCCCTCTCCACCATACATCCTTGGCGAAGAAATCACAAGGGGTCAGATCCTCCCGCAGGGCCAGTTTGTATTCGCACAGTTTCTGTCCCGGCCAAGCATTGACGACGTTCAGTGGGGCCTCAATGAACTTGAACTTTTCGGGGATCGGCTTACCATCCCGGATGTACTCCTCCGCGGCAAGGTGCATCTCTTTGCCGTAGATCGTGGCCTCGTTCCCCTCATCCTTAATGTCTTTCTGCACCCTCGTCCGGAAGTACTGGAAGGGGCAGGTATCGAACTGTTTGAGCGAGGAATACGACCAGACGACTTTAGGTTTCTTTGGCTTGGCGCTGTACATAGTTGTAATAGTCCAGAAGGTCTTTAGCCGTGGCATCGTACCACTTGGCAGCATCGTATGTGCTGCCATAACTATCATGTTCGACCCACTCCAAACGCCGCTGCAGGATAAGTTTACCGCGAAATCCAGTGCGGAACCGCCACATCTCTTTTGTCGTAGCCATCACTCCCCCACCACAACTTCAGTCATGTGCAGTTCTTCCAGATGCTCGAAATACCCCAGCCACGGAATGTGCACGGTGTACTGCGTCCCGTCATCCAGTTCAACCTGAATGTCCCAACTGGAATCTTTCGCCTTGTGGTTCGCCTTATCGAAGCAACGGCGAGCTTTGGCCTCCGACTTGAACGCTGCCAAGAATTCTACCGCGCTATCCGAGCCGAAGGTATCTCCCGTCTGGTAGTCAGCCCAGACCACATAGATCTTATCCCCAACTTCGCAGTCGGAGATCGGGCAAGCGCCGTAATGCGCTTGGGGAGCCGCTATTCTGGCCCCCTTCACGGTGTATTCAGAGCGGGTAGAATCCCGCGACCACGAATCATCCGCATCATACCCGCCTAGATTCTCGGTGTGCGAGTCGTAGTCGATCTCAAGCATCTTAGTCATGTCATCTCCCTAACAATCCCCATATCGTACCGCGGAAGCCCCTTCGCAGGTAACTGGACAAAGCGCGGCCCATTCCGGCTTGAGCTTCATGGTGGCTTCCACGTCACGTTGGCAATCCACCACCAAATTCTCCGGGCACATGGCGATTAGTTCATCATGCACCATACCCACCACCGGCCACTTCTTGCCGATCTGAACCATCTGCCAAGCGAGAATGTCTCGGGCTACGGCTTGTACGATATTTTCGACAAGGAGGGTGGAGTAAATCCGCTTCCGCTTCTTGCCTTCCCGGTCGATGTAGGAGTAATCCCAGCCCTTCTCGCCCTTCTCACGGCGCATGTCCGGGTAGTAAAGACGTGTACCACTAGGCAGTTGGATGTACCC
>RCUH01001072.1_pt1 | contig 22171 bp, 21 predicted proteins | sample 2166191 | NCBI WGS metagenome assembly RCUH01 (sample SAMN09932848, study PRJNA488358) | compost metagenome | feature: garden; material: soil; isolation source: compost soil in an enriched community after 214 h of incubation | place: Germany: Experimental Botanical Garden Goettingen | collected...
CTATTGTACTGCCTTTCGTAGTTTATACCAAAGTAGTTTGGGTTGAAGCACCGCCTGCACCTACTCCAGATCCAATAATTATAACTAGATCAACTAATATTGAAAATGTTCCTACTTCAAATCATAATGTGGCTAAATATAAACCTCAATATTCGCCTACTACTGTAACGGTAGTCGAAGAAGAAAATTTTGAGATCAATTGGAGTTTAGTTTTAGCTGTAGTTTATGGAGTTGGCTTTTTAGCTTTTATGATCAAATTTGCTCTTGATTTTTATAGTCTTAATGCCGTTTTAAGAGGAAAAAAAATTGAACAGCAAGATGATTTCAAATTTATTGATATCAACGAAAATATTGCTCCTTTCTCCTACTTCGGCTACATTGTATATAATTCATCACTATATACAGCCACAGAATTAGAGAATATTTTAGAGCATGAAAAAGTGCATAGTGATCAAAAACATACGATAGATGTTTTGATTTCTAGAATCTTTTGTATTCTGTTTTGGTTTAATCCAATTATCTGGCTATACAAAAAAGCTATTTTGCAAAACCTTGAATTTATTGCAGACAATGAAGCTTCAAAAAAAATTGTCGACAAAAAAGCGTATCAATACACACTTTTAAAAATAACAACACATGAAACTTGTGTTGCAATCACCAATCATTTTTATCAATCATTAATCAAAAAACGAATTGTTATGTTAAACAAAAATCAATCAAACAAAAGAAATTACTGGAAATATTCGGCAGTAATTCCTGCTCTTGGCGCATTTGTCCTTTTATTTCAAATAAAGACAATTGCACAAGAAAAGAAACAAAATGAAGCTGTAGTTATTCAAAGAGATACAATTAAAGATTCTGATGAAACAATAAAAATAACAAAAAACACAACTGACAAGGAATTAAACGAACTTCCTGGAAAGTTAAAAACGAATCATAATCTTGATGTTGAAATTTCTGATGTAAAAAGAAATACTAAAGAAGAATTAACTGCAATTCAGATCAAAGTAAAATCTGATTCTGGCAAAAAACAAACCATCAAAATTGATGGCGACGAAGCTATAAAAGATTGCGAGCTTGCAATTGGAACAGATGAGAATGGAACAAAAGCTATTGTTATCAATACTGATAAAAACTTTAGGACACCAATAATTATCAGAAACGAAAGAGTAATCGTTCGAAATCATGCAGAATCAGATGTTGCGGCTCCAGTTCCACCAGCGCCACCTGCATTTCCTTCTGGGCCACTTCCTCCTGCCCCTGCAGTTGATATGTCAAAAATGCCAAAACCTCCAGTTGCTCCTAAAAATCCAAAGAATAAAGTTGCCATGGCTAAATTTGAAAAAGACATGGAAGCTTTTGAAAAACAAATGGAAGCATGGGAACCTCAGATGGATGCGTATGAGAAACAAATTGAAACTATTATGTCTCAAAGAGAAGCTATTTATGAGAAGGAAATGGCTAAATATGAGATTGCAATGGAAAAATTCAATACTCAAATGGAAAAGTTCAGCTATGACTTCAAATTTAACTTCGGAGATGATTCTAAAGACTACGAAAATAGCATGAAGCAATACGAACAAGACATGAAACAGTATGAGCTTGATATGAAGCAGCATGCCAAAGACATGAAGCAACATGCAAAAGACATGAAACAACATGAAAAAGATATGAAGCAGCATGAAAAAGACATGAAAGAAATGGAAAAACAAAATAAAAAAGCATAGTTGCTTCATTTTAAAATATAGAAAAACCAGTGCTCAAACACTGGTTTTTCTATTTAAATCTATCATTAATGAAACAGGCTGGATGGAAGCTCCTAGAAATGTCATAAATCGTGAAACTGACGGAGATGAAAACCTGATTCTCAGAATTTAAATACTTTTAAATCTTACTCCCAAAAGACTTTGTTTCAAACACAAAGTCTTTTTTTTTTATATTTGCCGAAACAAATCTACCATGTATAAATTATTAGCTAAACTAAATAAACTACTTTTGCCAAGCTTTACCAAACAAGGCTTAGATATTTCTAAGGCTAAGAAATGGCAAATGGCTATTATTGGTTATCGCGCCTATGTTACAAAAAAAGCTTTAGGCAATTAATTTTAGAATACATTTTATTTATCCGACAGAAGCTTTTTTTTGATTCTGTCATACTTTTTATGAAAAACAGAGACATCAGCTTATCTCCTGTTCCAGCAGTATTATTAGCAATTATCAGTGTGCAATGCGGAGCAGCAATTGCAAAAACACTTTTCCCAACCATCGGATCAGCAGGTACAGCATCAATGCGTATTGGCATTTCGGCACTAATTTTATTATTGGCTTACAGGCCAAATTTAAAAATCATTACAGCAAAACAATGGAAACTTGTCATTCCTTATGGTTTATCATTGGGTGCGATGAATTTAATCTACTATATCGCCATAGAACGAATTCCAATTGGTTTGGCGGTAACACTAGAATTTGTGGGGCCTTTATTGCTCGCAATAGCTGGCTCCAAACGTTTGGTTGATTATTGCTGGGTTCTATTGGCGGCAATCGGCATTTTATTAATTGCGCCTTGGACAAATGATCGTTTAGATCCTGTTGGAATTATATGCGCTCTTTTGGCTGGGGCTTTTTGGAGTGCTTATATTGTTTTAGGAGGTAAAGTTTCAAAAATCATGAACGATGGAGATGCAGTAACTATAGGAATGTTATTTGCAGCGTTTTTGGTTTTGCCTTTTGGCTTTCTAGAAAGCGGCCTAAATAATCTTACGCCTAAACTTTTCGGAATGGGTATTGCTCTTGCCCTTCTATCGAGCGCAATTCCGTTTACACTAGAAATGAAAGCTTTGGGTAAACTTCCACCTCGTACTTTTAGTATTCTAATGAGTCTAGAGCCGGCAGCAGCTTCTATTTGCGCGTTTATATTCCTTAAAGAAAGTTTAAATTTTTATGAAATTCTCGCTGTTGTCTGCGTCGTTATTGCATCTGCAGGAAGTACTTTGACATCTAAAAAATAATTTTAAAAAATATCAAAAACAAAATTCCAAACCCCCATACAGAACTTGGAATTTGGAATTTGGTTTATTGGAATTTAAATCATTTATTTTTTAGGAAGCAGAACAGCATCTATGACGTGAATAACTCCATTTGACTGATTCACGTCAGCAATAGTAACTTTTGCTTTATTTCCGTTCTCGTCGCTAATGTATAAGTCTTTCCCTTTCATCCAAGCTGTTATTGTTCCGCCGCTTACCGTTTTAAAAGCTGCTTTACCTTTACCTTCTTTAATTGCTTCTGCAATATTAACCGAATTCAGTTTTCCCGAAACTACATGATAAGTCAAGATATTTTGAAGCTGCTTTTTATTTTCTGGTTTTAACAATGTTTCCACAGTTCCTTTTGGCAATTTATCAAACGCTACATTTGTTGGAGCAAAAACAGTGAAAGGACCATTTCCTTTTAGAGTTTCTACTAAATCCGCCGCTTTTACAGCTGCAACCAAAGTCGTATGATCTTTTGAATTAACAGCATTTTCAATTATGTTATTATTTGGATACATCGCTGCGCCACCAACCATTACCGATTTTTGCGCATTTGATGTAAATGCAAATCCTAAAGCTAAAATTGTTACGGCTAAAATTTTTCTAGTTTTCATATCAAATGATTTTTAAGTTATAAGGTCATTTACGGCGATAAATTTGTTTTGGTTTTCATTTGAAAATTATTTTTAGGCGAAAAAGATCTGATTTTCTCCTAAACTTCCCGTCAAACAAGACATTAAAGTATTCTGAAATTTTTTCTAAAAAATATAAAATCTCCTAATTTTTGTGTCGATTTTATTATTAAATTTAGAAACAAAACTTACTAATCATGAAAAATTTGCCTCAAAAAATCAGAAGCAGAAAGTTAAGTTCAAGAGTAGATTTAACCGCAATGGTCAGCGTTTGTTTTTTACTGATGGTATTTTTTATGGCCGCTAAGAAATTATTAAAGCCTGAAACAATGAATCTTTCTTTTCCAGAGAACTATGTCTATTTAGAAAATATTGGATGTGTCAAAACTGATCGATTGTATACCATATTGTTAGATAAAAATGGCAAAATAATAACTTATTCAGGTTTATTAGAATTTCCAATCGAGAAACCAAAGGAGTTTAATTTTGAAAAAAATGAGATCAGACAAGAAATCTTCCGCAAAAAGAAAGAAATTCATGATTATATGATCGCAGAAGGAAAACCAACGAGTGAAGTAATCGTTATTATAAAACCGAGCAAAAATTCAAACTATGGAAATTTAGTAAATATAGTAGATGAAATGAAAATTGCCAATATTGAAAACTATTCCATAATAAATGATTTTACTATAGAAGAATCAAAATTATTGGCCTCAAACTAATTCAATTGTGTCACAACTCTAAATCAAAAAGCCTATGAAAAATCTACCTCAAAAAGTCAGAAGCAGAAAATTAAATTCAAGAGTGGATTTAACTGCAATGGTTAGTGTTTCTTTTCTACTAATTATATTTTTTATGCTTGTTGGGGAATTATCAAAATCTAAAGGAATGGATCTCGCTTTACCTGAAAAAGATACATGTAGATGGAGTCATGCATGCATCAAAGCTGATCGGGTCTATACCATATTATTAGACAAAAACAATAAAATAATAACTTATTCTGGAATATTAGAATTTCCAATGGAAGCGCCAAAAGAATTTAAATCTGGGGAAAATGAAATCAGCCAAGAAGTATCCCGTAAAAAGAAAGAAGTTCATAATTATATGATTTCAGTAGGAAAGCCAATGAATGGTGTAATTGTAATAATAAAGCCGAGCAAAAAATCAAACTACGGCAATTTAGTAAATATACTCGATCTAATGAAAGTTGCCAATATTGAAACCTATTCAATAGTTGATGAATTTAGTACAGCAGAATCAAAATTATTAGCTTCAAATTAATAACTAAGTCTTATGAAAAACCTACCACAAAAAGTAAGAAGCAAAAAGTTAAATTCAAGAGTTGATTTAACTGCAATGGTTAGTGTTTCTTTTCTGTTAATTATATTTTTTATGGTTGTTGGTGAATTATCGAAACCGAAAATTATGGAACTATATTCCGGTCGTAGTGGCTGCGGTCCTGAGCCAGAATGTAATAAGCCCGATGAAAATCTAGTAGTGACTTTATTGCTTGACAAAAACGACAAAATAATAACTTATCACGGATTACTAGCATTTCCTATACAAGCCCCTAAAGAAGTTAGCTATGAGAAAAATGGAATACGAAAAGAACTAATGGAGAAAAATAAAATGGTTTTAGAATATTCCGCAAGACTTAGCAAACCAGGAAGAGGAGTTACAGTCATTATAAAACCAACAGAAAAATCTAATTATGGAAATCTTGTAGATATATTAGATGAGATAAAAATAGCTAATATAACTTCTTATGCAATTGTTCCTCAGTTTACACCAGAAGAAGTGAAGCTACTAGCATCAAATTAACATCAATAAATATTACTCTGCTTGAACTGACAATCGAGAAACGGTTAGAAATCTCAAACCAAAACAATTATAAACAAAAAAAGTCCCACATTACTGTGGGACTTTCTATTTAGATGAAACTTAAGAATTATTTTTTCTCAGTTTTTTCCATTTTAGCTTTTAAAGCAGCTAATACATCATTGTTATCACCTAAAGTCGCAGCTGGTGCGTTAGTAGATGCAGATGTAGTAGTTTCAGCAGCAGCTTTCACGTTTTTCTCTTCTTCTTCTCTGAAGATAGCAGTGTGAGAAGCAACTACTCTTTTGAATTCTTTGTTGAATTCAATTACTTTGAAATCAGCAGTATCACCTTTTTTCAATTTCTTTCCGTCTTCTTTTTCAAGGTGACGAGTAGGAATGAAAGCAACGATATCATCTCCGAATTCTACAGTAGCTCCTTTGTCAACGATTTCAGAAATCTCACCGTTGTGGATAGTTCCTACAGCGAAAGAATCTTCGTATTGATCCCAAGGATTAGCAGTAGTTTGTTTGTGACCTAAAGATAATTTACGTCCTTCAACATCTAATTCTAATACTACTACGTCAAGTTTTTCACCAACGCTTACGAATTCAGATGGATGTTTGATTTTCTTAGTCCAAGAAAGGTCAGAAATGTAGATCAAACCATCAATTCCTTCTTCTAGTTCTACGAAAACTCCAAAGTTTGTAAAGTTTCTAACGATACCTGTGTGTTTAGAACCTACAGGATATTTAGAAGTGATATCAGTCCATGGATCTTGAGTCAATTGTTTGATACCTAATGACATCTTACGATCTTCTCTATCTAAAGTCAAGATAACAGCTTCTACTTCATCACCAACTTTTACGAAATCTTGAGCACTTCTCAAGTGAGTTGACCATGACATTTCAGAAACGTGGATCAAACCTTCAACACCTTCAGCAACCTCGATGAAAGCACCGTAATCAGCGATTACAACTACTTTACCTTTTACTTTGTCACCAACTTTCAAGTCAGCATCTAAAGCATCCCATGGGTGAGCGTTTAATTGTTTTAAACCAAGTTGGATTCTTGTTTTCTCATCATCGAAATCAAGGATTACAACATTTAATTTTTGGTCTAATTCAAGAACTTCACTTGGGTGGTTGATTCTTGACCAAGAAAGGTCAGTAATGTGGATCAATCCATCAACACCACCAAGGTCAATAAACACACCATAAGAAGTAATGTTTTTAACAACACCTTCTAATACTTGTCCTTTTTCTAATTGACCGATGATTTCTTTTTTCTGTACTTCAATATCAGCTTCGATAAGCGCTTTATGAGATACAACAACGTTTTTGAATTCGTGGTTAATTTTTACCACTTTGAATTCCATCATTTTGTTTACATATACATCGTAGTCTCTAATTGGCTTAACGTCAATTTGAGATCCAGGTAAGAACGCTTCGATACCGAATACGTCAACAATCATACCTCCTTTAGTTCTACATTTAACAAAACCGTTAACGATTTCTCCAGTTTCATTAGCTGCAATAACTCTATCCCAAGATTTGATAGTACGTGCTTTTCTGTGAGATAATACTAATTGACCTGTTTTATCCTCACGGATGTCGATTAATACTTCTACTTTGTCACCTACTTTTAAATTAGGGTTGTAACGAAATTCGTTTAAAGAAATAACACCTTCAGATTTAGCATTGATATCAACGATAACGTCTCTATCTGTAATTCTAACTACAACTCCTTCAACTACTTCTTCTTGATCTGTAGCGATGAAAGTTTTTGATACTAGTTCCTCAAACTCTTGTAAGTTTTTTTCATCTACCGCATCGATTCCTTCTTGGAAGTTGTGCCAGTTAAAATTTGCTAAAAACTCTTCTTGTGATTTTGTTTGTTCAGACATGCTGATAAAAAAATTTGTATTCTGTTTTTCTCGAGTTTCTCTATGCGATAGAAAATACAGAAGTTGTTTTACATAAATGGTTGATACCTAAAGGAAACTCTTCTCTGCCAAAAGGACTGCAAAATTAGTACATTTTTCTGAATTAACAAAACAAAACCGATATGATTATCAGTCAATTATTTAAGAAGCAGAACATTTTAGTTTTTTCATCACATTTAGTCCCGCTATCCGTTACAATTCTTTTATGGCGAACCCCGCCATAAAAGGATTTCCGCTTCTATCGGGGCTAGGTTAGAACTTTTTTGTTTTCATAATCACTTAAATAAACGAAACCCGGCAGATTTTAAAAAAACTGTCGGGTTTACTATGTGTAACTATCTTAGTCAAAATTTTAAAATTTGGCTAAGATTCAAGAAACCTGTAAAGTCTGATTTTCAATCTTTACATTAAAACTTATCTCAGCTTTTAAAGCTCTGAAGACCTTTATTATAGTATCAATTGTAGCACTATTTGCGCTACTTTCTAACTTAGAAATCTGTGCTTTTTTCACACCAATTAAATCTCCTAACTGTTCCTGAGTTAGGTTTCTTTCTTTTCTGGCAGTTTTTATCATTCTGCCAAGAATTTCCATATTAAGTTCATATTCGTATTTATCTCGCTCTGGTGTACCTATTTCACCAATATATCTATCTTTCATTTCCGAAAGCGAATATGATTTCAATTCTTTCTTTCCCATAATTTTAATTTTTATTTATTTTCAAAATAATCATTTTTTATTCTCTTCGCCCTTTCAATATCACTCAAAGGAACTTTACTAGTCTTTTTAATAAAGCCATGAGTTGCAAAAACTAAAGTTTCTTTGCTATCAGTTTTATCCCAAAATGCTAAAAGTCTTACTTGCTTATCAACATATCTAATTCTAAATTCCCAAATATCATCTGTAAGTTTTTTAAACAACTTGGGATCATGCTTTTTTTCAGCCAAATCAATATTATATAAGATTTTAGCAATTAATTTACGATCAAGTGAAGCTATGAATTTGTCAGCCTCTTCTAAAAATTTTGTTTCAAAATATTTCATCAAACTTCCACATAACAAAAATACCACAAAAAGTTTCTAAAATTAGAAACTTTTTGTGGTATTTTTTATTTTATTAAATTATTCCTTCTTGCTCTTAGATCTTCTAAAAACTAAAATCTTAATGATTTAAATTCTCAATTTCCTTCGGATCATGTTTATGCTTAAACAAAATAGCAAAAGCAATTGCAATCACCAAAGCGTAAGCCGCAAATGACAACCAGATTGTATGCCAATCCTTCATTAAAACTGGATTTGCAAAAATTCCGTCTGCAGAAATTGAATTTCCTTGTCCTTTTACAAATTCTACCATTTTCTCATTAGTAGCATCCGTTTGTAAAAAACCAGCCAATTCTGTTGTATTAGCAAACGATTTTGTAAAGAAACGATCGATCGCCCAACCAGAAGTCAAACTTCCCAAAACTGCTCCTACTCCATTGGTCATCATCATAAACAAACCTTGTGCAGAAGAACGAATTTTAGAATCTGTATTACTCTCTACGAATAAAGAACCTGAAATATTAAAGAAATCAAATGCCATTCCGTAAACAATACATGACAAGATTATCATCCATAATCCGTTTATAGGATCTCCAAAAGCAAATAATCCAAAACGAAGAACCCAAGCCAACATACTAATCAACATAACCTGTTTGATACCGAAGCGTCTCAAGAAGAATGGAATTGCTAGAATAAATAACGTCTCAGAAACTTGAGAAATCGACATTATAATAGTCGAATATTTTATTACGAAAGAATCGGCATATTTTGGAAAATGTTTAAATTCATCTAAAAATACATCTCCATAAGCATTTGTCAATTGCAGCGCTCCTCCTAAAAACATAGAAAAAACGAAAAACAAAGCCATTTTATAGTTTGCGAATAGTTTGAAAGATTCCAATCCGAAAGTTTCAATCCATGTTGCGTTTTCTTTAATCAAACGCTGTGGCTCACATTTAGGAAGCGTAAAAGCATAAATTCCCAAAATTAAAGCCCCAACTCCAGCAATATAAAACTGATATTCAGTTGCTTTACTCCCGCTTAAATTCGTAATCCACATTGCTACTATAAAACCGATTGTTCCCCAAACACGAATTGGCGGAAAATCTTTTACAATGTTTTTGTTATTTAATTTTAATGAAGTGTAAGAAATTGAATTACTCAAAGCAATTGTTGGCATATAACAGCACATTGCTAAAAGCATTACAATAATAAAAGTATCCGGCGTTGTAACTTGTGCAATTCCAAATAAAACAGCTGCGTACAAAATATGAAGAATTCCATATAATTTTTCAGCATTTACCCATCTGTCGGCAATAATTCCGGTTAATGTAGGCATAAATAAAGAAGCAATTCCCATGGTTCCAAATACTAAACCAAATTGTGTTCCTTCCCAATTTTTGGTTCCAAACCAATAATTTCCAATTGTTATCAGCCAAGCTCCCCAAACAAAAAACTGAAGAAAGCTCATAAAAATTAACCTGTTTTTAATTCCCATATAATGAAATTGTCTTTAAAGTAAAAATGAAGCGGTAAAACTACCATTAAAAATAATATCTACAAAAAATTATATTGTTTTAACAACATCATTCACTAATTCTAAAACAGCTGCAAATTGTTCCTCTTTATTTAAGTAAGAATTATCTATTTCTATTGCATCATCAGCAATTACTAAAGGAGAATCTTCTCGGTGCGTATCCATATGATCTCTTTCGACTACGTTTTTTAGAACTTCCTCATAAGAAACATTATCACCTTTTTGTCGTAATTCTTCAAAACGTCTTTGTGCACGAGTTTCTGCACTTGCCGTCATAAAGATTTTAAGTTCGGCATTAGGAAAAACTACGGTTCCAATATCACGGCCATCCATTACAATGGCTTTGTTTTTCCCCATTTCCTGCTGCTGCTCTACTAACTTGGTACGAACTTCTGAAACAGCTGCTACTTTGCTAACAAAGTTAGAAACTTCAATAGTTCTAATTTGCTTCTCTACGTTTTCACCATTTAAATACATTTCCGCAAAACCTAAATCAGTATTAAATCTAAATTCGAGTTTAATATCTGCCAATGCCTCAATCAAAGCTTCTTTCTTAAAAAAATCAGCTCCAATCAAATTATGTTGCATAGCAAAATAAGCAACGGCACGATACATCGCTCCAGTATCTACATAAACATATTCTAGCTCTTTTGCCAATTGTTTTGCAAGAGTGCTTTTTCCTGTAGATGAAAATCCGTCGATAGCAATGGTAATTTTTTTCAATTTTTTATTTTTAAATTTTTATTCTTTTATAGCTTTTATGTTCTAATAATAAATGCTCATTAAAATATCCGATTTGGAACTATCAATTAACCGAGCTATTCGTTCAAAGTATTTTTTATTAACCATAGGACAGCCATGACTATTGCAAATGTAGCCATCTTTCTCTTCATATGGAACATCATAATAGTAATGAAAAACAATATCCCGTTTGAAAGCATTATCATTTGTTTCATCTAGCCCATACAACCTATATGCCTTTCCAAATTTTCCGTAATAATGATTTCCGATAGAATACCTTCCTAATGAAGTGCTTAATGAATTTGGAACGTTGCTAAAGCGAAGTTTTCCTTCTTTCCCTGTTTCAGAACCGGAACCATGCGCAACCAAACCTTTGTCTATAATTTTATCTGCTTTTAAATCATAAACGAAAAAACGATTTTTTCCCGAAGGAATTTTCATATCTATAAAAAAAGCAATTTTATCATTGTATTTCGCATTCTTATGAATTAGCTTTCTTATATCAGCAACATGATTTTCAACTCTTTTATAGTCGGAAGATGGTAAATCAACTTTATTGTTATCAAATATTATAAAATATCCAGCTAAAATAACTAGAACAAGAAAACATATGATAATTGCTTTTTTCATTAAATGATTATTATAAAAATATTTTCCTCCTCCTTAAAAAAAGTTTTGATTCTGCAAAAAAACTCAATGCCATAAATAAGACCAAACAGAATAGTTTTATGCAATTATTGAAAATTTAATGTTAAACCAAAAAGGCTTGTATTAGCCGCTAATGTATATCTAGAGTATGAATAATTAAACTTTAATTTATTCATTTTTAAACCGAAACCTAATGAGACACCCGAAAAATTACGCTGCTCTTCTACTCGTAACTCTTCACCTCTTCTAAAATTATATCCTATACGAAAATTGAATGCTTTTTTAGGAAAAAGTTCCACACCAAAAGCGACGTGCCTTAAAGCATTATTTACAAAAGAAACTTTCTCTTCACTTGTAGATCCATCAATGTTGGTTTCTCCACGATTGGGATTAGAAAAAGAGATATTCCACTGTTGCAGGTTTTCTAGTGAAAGATGCCAGCGAATTGGCACATGCTCTAATTCTTGCGAAACACCAGCAACGATTTCAAACGGAAGATTTTCTTTGATTCCTGAATAAGTCGTAAACTGTGTTCCCATATTCCTAAACACAAGAGCAAAATTCAGGTCATTCATTTCATTTATATACAAGAACCCCAAATCAACTGCACCACCTATCGAATTATAACTTTCAAGAGATGATGTTATCAATTTAGCGCTTGCTCCAATGTAAAAATCGGTATAGGGAACATTATAAGCATACCCAAGTGATAAAGCACCTTCGCTTCCTGTAAAATTAGAAGTAGCTTGGCCGTTTTCGTCATAACCTTCAAATGTACCGTAGTTTACATAAGTAACACCAGCATAAAAAGTCTGCACATGTCTATCGTAAGTATAAGCATACGATGCAGTCCCATAAGAGGCTTCGCCATAATAACTTCCATAATTTAGCGCCAAATGATTGTCCATGTCTGCGTTTATTAAAGCTGGGTTCGACATGGCCTGATTAACGTCTTCATCATATATCGTAATTATATCTCCTCCTAATGCTGCCTGTCTTGGCGAAGTGGTAAGATTTAAAAATTGATAAGTGTAACGCCCTCCAACTTGTCCGAAAGAATACGAACAAATTAAGATTATAAAAAATAAAACAACTTTTTTAAGCATTTGTTTTTGGCGCACCTATATGGGAATAACGTAACTGCAAATATAAAATTATATAACTCTAAAAATAAAACTATGCACTAAATAAATTCCAATAAAAAAATTCCAAACTCCAATAGGAAAATTGGAATTTGGAATTTAAATATTTAAAATTCTAATTGATGTTTATTTCAAATCTTTAGCATTCTTAACTTTTTGATCTGTTAAAGCTAGAGCCAAAACTTCGCTCATTTCTTTTACATAATGAAAAGAAAGACCTTCTAAATACTCTGCTTTAATTTCATCAATATCACTTTTGTTTTCGTGGCAAAGAATAATTTCTTTAATTCCAGCTCTCTTGGCTGCTAAGATTTTTTCTTTGATACCACCAACAGGAAGTACCTTTCCGCGTAAAGTGATTTCTCCAGTCATAGCCAGACTTTTCTTCACTTTTTTCTGAGTTAAAAGAGAAACTAATGAAGTAAGCATTGCGATACCAGCACTTGGCCCATCTTTTGGAGTTGCTCCTTCCGGAACGTGTAAGTGAATGTTATATTTTTGAAATAATTCTGTACTAATACCTAATTTCTTAGCATTTGCTTTAATATATTCTAAAGCAATTGTAGCAGATTCTTTCATTACAGTTCCAAGGTTTCCTGTGATAGTCAACGAACCTTTTCCTTCTGAAATTAGAGATTCAATAAACAGAATATCTCCTCCAACACTTGTCCAAGCTAAACCAGTTACTACACCAGCAACATCGTTATTTTCGTATTTATCACGCTCTAATCTTGGCACTCCTAAAATTGCTACAACATCTTCGTCAGTAACTTTTTTGTTGTATTCCTCTTCCATTGCAACAGATTTTGCTGCATTTCTGATAACTTGAGCAATCTTAGTCTCTAAGTTACGAACACCAGATTCTCTTGTATAACCTTCGATGATTTTTTCTAATTGTTTTTTACCAATAGTCAAATCTTTTGCAGTTAATCCATGAGCTTCTAATTGTTTTGGAAATAAATGTCTTTTTGCAATTTCCACCTTTTCTTCAATTGTATAACCTGACATTTTAATTACTTCCATTCTGTCACGCAAAGCTGGCTGAATCGCCGACATATTATTTGAAGTCGCAATAAACATTACTTTAGACAAATCATATCCCATTTCAAGGAAGTTATCATAGAAAGCACTGTTTTGCTCTGGATCTAAAACTTCTAGCAAAGCTGAAGATGGATCACCGCTATTTCCGTTTGACAGTTTATCAATCTCGTCTAAAATAAATACTGGATTTGATGTTCCAGCCTTTTTTAAACTTTGAATGATGCGTCCAGGCATTGCTCCGATATACGTTTTTCTATGTCCGCGAATTTCTGCTTCATCGCGTAAACCACCTAAAGAAATGCGAACATATTCTCTTCCTAAAGCTTCTGCCACAGAACGACCAATTGAAGTTTTACCAACTCCAGGAGGCCCTGTTAAACATATAATTGGTGATTTCATGTCATTTCGCAATTTTAAAACTGCCAAATGCTCAATCATTCTTTTCTTAACTTCGTCAAGTCCGAAATGATCTTTATCTAAAATTTTCTGTGCATGTTTTAAATCGAATTTATCTTTAGAAAATTCGCCCCAAGGCAATTCTAAAAACAACTCCAAATAATTGCGCTGAATTCCAAAATCTGGCGACTGCGGATTCATACGACGCATTTTAGACAATTCTTTCTCGAAATGTTTCTGCGTTTTTTCGTCCCACTTTTTGGTTTTCGCCTTCTGCCCCATTTCGTCCATTTCCTCTTCCTGAGAAACGCCACCCAATTCTTCTTGAATGGTTTTCATTTGCTGGTGAAGGAAATATTCTCTTTGCTGCTGATCTAAATCAAAACGAACTTTTGACTGAATGTCGTTCTTCAATTCTAATTTTTGAAGTTCAACATTCATATAACGTAAAGTTTCTAAAGCACGTTCTTTTAATCCGTTTATCGATAAAAGACCTTGTTTTTCTTTTACTGATAAATTCATATTAGAAGAAACAAAATTGATTAAAAACGATTGGCTTTCAATATTTTTAATAGCAAAAGTAGCTTCAGAAGGAATATTTGGACTTTCTTTAATAATTTGAATTGCCAGTTCTTTTACAGAATCTAAAATAGCAGTAAACTCGGTATCATTTTCATCTGGACGCTCTTCAGCAACTTCTTTGATGGTTGCTGTCATATAAGGTTCTTCCAAAACTACTTCGTCAATTTCGAAGCGTTTTTTACCTTGAAGAATAACTGTTACGTTTCCATCAGGCATTTTAAGCACACGTAAAATACGCGCTACAGTTCCTACTTTATGAATATCATCTTTTGACGGATCTTCGTCTTCTTCATTAATTTGAGATACAACACCAATAATTTTTCCGCCTGCGTTAGCGTCATTAATTAGTTTAATAGACTTATCTCTTCCAGCAGAAATCGGAATAACAACTCCTGGAAACAGTACGGTATTACGTAAAGGTAAAATTGGAAGCGAAACAGGAAGTTCTTCATTGTTCATTTCCTCCTCGTCTTCTGGCGTCAACAATGGAATTAATTCTGCCTCTGAGTCAAATTCTTGAAGTGACAGATTGTCAATAGTAAGTATTTTATGGTTTGACATAATAAAATATAAGTCGTTTTGTCATTAAATTTTCTGTGCTATCTATAAATAGAGTATTGCTTATTGAAGTTTTACCAAAAACGTGTTTCGTTTTTCAATTACAAGATAGGGCATAAAAATAGACAATCATTATGCCAAAACAAACTTAAAGCTTAAATAATTCTTATTAGTCAATTTTAAAATACAATCCATTTTAAAGTTTAAAAAATAAAAAACCCGAAAAAAGATTTTCGGGTTTTAAACATTTTATTTATCCATTACTTCAAAGAGTAAGAAACAAGTTCTGAAGTAGTGCCAGACGATTCTAATTTTACAATTCCAACATCCTTAGCGATCCAATAAAATGTATCTGATGAAGAACTTTGTCCCTGAGCGCTAGCTTCTATATGCAGTTTAAACTTGATTACATTGCTATAAGTTACTTCTTTAACTTTTAAGCTTATTCCTTTTTCTAAAATAGTACCAGTGTAATTTGCATTCATTTTCAAAGATGGAAAATTTGGTATGTTAAAGCTTGTTTCTAAAGAATAAGATCCTCCCCATGTTTGATTTACATCAAGATAATCCTTAAAAAGAATATATTCATAACCAGTTGTTTTTCCCGTTATTCCTTCAGAACTATAACTCACTTCATCAATAACGATGTAATAATCTCCTTTTACTTTTTTAAGTGAAGCACCTGCTGTTCCAGAAATTTCTTCAGTAGCACCAAATAGTTGGTTAAATTTATAATACGTATTGCCATCTTTATTAGATGAACTCTGAATTTTCACTGTGCTTTCAGTGCCATCTTGGCTAAAAATCCATTGATTTCCGACTTTAGAAGGCCAATAATCACCTGTTGATTCTCCAGCACTTTCGCTAGAATCATCATTGCTACATGATGTTAACATAAATCCTGTCATAACAAACAGAATTACAAAGCATTTGTTTAGTTTTCTCATTATTGAATTTGTTTTTGGTAGTTAAATTTTTTGTGAAAGTATAGCAATGAATGTATTATACCTTACGGCATTACGTAAAGTCAAAAAATATTTTTTATTTTTTTTATCAAAACTGTAACAAACAAAAAAAAGCCAAGTCTATATTAAAAACCAAAAGCCACTACTTGAGTATAAACAACCAAAATATCGAAGAACTGATTGCGCTTTGCAAAAGCAATAATCAAAAAGCGCAATTTGAAATATACAATCGCTATTGTAAGGCGATGTATAACGTGGCTTTTCGTATTGTAAAAGACGAACATTTTGCACAAGACGTCATGCAGGAAGGTTTCTTAAAAGCTTTTACAAAAATCAATGACTATAAACAAGAAGTGGCTTTTGGCGCATGGTTAAAAAAAATAATCATCAATTATAGCATCGATTTTTACAAGAAAAACAACTCTTTTCAAATAGAAGATTTAAGTAAACAGCTTTATAAAATCGAAGAAAACGACGGAATTATTTCTGAAAATATTGACTTGAACTCTCTTAAAGTAAAACAGGTTTTAGATACAATTCTGCAGCTGAAAGATAATTACAGAATGGTGCTGACACTTTTTTATATAGAAGGTTATGATCAAGAAGAAATCTGCGAAATTTTAAACATCACATACGCAAATTGCAGAACAACATTGAGTAGAGCAAAAGATAGTTTAAGAAAAAAATTGGAAGAGATATAAAATGAATTGGAATTATGAAAAATGAAAAAGACAATTTAGACGAATTATTCAACAGATTTGAAAACCAATGGGATATTCAGGAATTAAATCCCGATCATCAGATGGATTTTCTTCAAAAACTAAACAAAAAAGAGCCTAAGAAAAGATATTGGTTCGTGACTGCTATTGCCGCTTCGATTTTATTGATGCTTGGAATCTCTCTTTTTTATAAAAATGAAAAACCAAAAGAATTCAAATTTGCTTCTAAAGAAACTAAACGTACAGACTCTATTTTCAATATTCTAATCGATAATGAACTGGTTAAACTGAAAGAGAAAAATTCGCCAGAAAATCAGCAGATTATTGATGATGCAATGAAACAGATGAAAACTTTCGATGCTGATTATCAAAAAATCATCAATGAATTGCAAAAAAACGGGGAAAACAAACAGATTATTTATGCAATGATTAGTAATCTCCAAACGCGTATTTCTTTTTTACAAACCGTTTTGAAAAGAATTGAAGACAACGAAAAACTAAAAAACACCTCTAATGAAAAAACACTATAACTTACTAATCTTACTTCTTTTGATTCCTTTTCTAGGGTTTTCAAATGATGACTCTTTTATAACGAAACAAAAAAATATAAAAAAAACCTATATTGTAAATTCGAACGCAGGAATCGATATTGACAACAAATATGGAAGCATCACTGTAACAACTTGGGATGAAGATAAAATTGATCTTGACATTACCATAAAAGTGAATGGCCCAAATGAAAATTGGGTAAACGAACGATTGAACAACATTGATGTAAATATCACTGCTCTTAAAAGTTTGGTGACAGCTGTAACATCGTTAGGAAGTTCCAGTCTAAAAAGTAAAGGAAGCAATAACAGTTTTGAGATCAATTATGTGATTAAAATTCCAAAAAACGGAACAATTAAATTAGCCAATAAATATGGAAATATTTCTATTCCGAATGCAGAATCTTCTACGGATATTGAGTGTAAATATGGCAAAGTTACTTTGGGAAAATTAAGCGGATCTAATAATCAAATATCAATTCAATATTGCCAAAATTCAAGTATTGATTACATAAAAGCAGGAAATATCGACGCCAAATATTCTGGATTGAAAATTAATGATTCTGGAAATCTTAATATCAATGCAAACTATACAGATGTCAATCTTAATGACGGTCAAAACATTAAAACTGACTGTAATTATGGCACGTTTAAATTTCAAAAAATCAATTCTTTAAGCGGTTCTGGAAATTACATGACTTTCATTATTGGAGAAGTATCAAGCAACTTTAGTTATGATACCAATTACAGTAAAATCAGTATCGGAACTGTGACTGAAAAAGCTGGAAACATTACCATAAACTCAGGATATACTGATATTACAATTGGTTACGTGCCAAATTATGCATTCGATTTTGATATTTCTGCAAGATATTCAAACATCAAACATGACAATGCTTTAGAGATTTCTGTTTCTGAGGTTAAAAGCAACAGCAAAAGAATTGCTGGCTATTACAAGAAAAAAGGCCAAAACAAAATTAATATTAACTCGAACTATGGAAATATTTCCCTAACAAAAAATTAATCATCTAAAAATCAAAACAATGAAAAAGTCAATTTTACTCACAGCATTAAGTCTATTTTTTATTGCGGTAAATTCTAACGCACAAACAAAAATAAGCGGAAATGGCAATGTCACTACAGAAACTAGAACAACGGGAGACTATGATGGCATAAGAATCTCTGGATTCTTTGATGTAGATTTAGTAGCAGGAAAAGAAGGAAAAATCACCCTTAAAGGAGAAGAAAATTTATTATCTAAAATTAAAGTCGAAGTTGAAGGAAATGAATTGAAAGTTTACGTTGAGAAAGGAATACAGCTTCGTACCAGCATGGGCAAAAAGATAGAAGTAACAGTTCCTTTCGAAAAAATATCAGCAGTTACCCTTTCCGGATCTGGCGATGTCAAAAGTAAAAGCAAAATCAATAGCGATAGTTTTTCAGCAAAACTTTCAGGATCAGGAAATTTTGATTTAGATGTTAATTCTAGAAATTTTGATTTAGCCTTAAGCGGTTCTGGCGATATTGTTTTAAAAGGGAAAGCAGATTCTTTTACAAGTAAAATATCAGGATCAGGAAATGTTAATGCTTCTAATTTAAAATCGCAAGCTGTAGATGTTACTGTTTCTGGTTCTGGAAACAGCGTAGTAAACTGCGAAACAAGTATTACTGGAAGAGTTTCCGGTTCTGGAAATATTAAATATTTAGGAAATCCAGAGAAAAGAGATGTAAAAGTTTCTGGTTCTGGAAAAATTTACAAAGGTTAATTAGCTAAATAAAATATCGCAAACTACAAAACTATCATCAATCAATAATTAATTGCAATTTGCGATATGGTTATTTAAAGACGTTTCAATTAATTTGAAACGTCTTTTTTATGTACTCTTCTCAATAAAAATATTGATGTAATAAAGAATATTGCCAAAATTACAATTGCCGCACGCGGACTTCCTGTAATTTGGTCTATAATTCCGTAAACACACATTCCGATTACAATTCCGATCTTTTCAGCTACATCATAAAAACTAAAGAATGATGCCGTATCTTCTGTTTCTGGCAATAATTTAGAATAGGTAGAACGAGATAAAGCTTGAATACCACCCATTACAAATCCAGCAACTGTCGCCATAACATAAAAATGCGTTGGCAATGTTATAAAGTAAGCTAATGCGCAAAAAACAGCCCAAATTGCATTGATAAAAATCAAAGTTGGAACATTACCAAATTTTTCAGAAGCTCTAGAAGTCAAAACTGCACCAACTACAGCGACCAATTGAATTATTAAAATACAAATAATCAAACCAATTGTGCTTTGCTCTTTGGTTTCCCATTGAATTTCCTGAGCTCCAAAATAAGTTGCCACAAGCATTACGGTTTGAACAGCCATACTAGAGACAAAAAAACCTCCTAAATAACGTTTTAACGGAATGTTATTTTGCAACAATGCCCAAACCTTTCTTAGTTCTTTAAAACCATTAAACACAACAGATTTAGTTAACTTCTGCCCTGTTTCTTTGCTTCCTTTTGGCAAATAATAATATGTATATTGGCTGAATAAAATCCACCAAACACCAACCATTATAAAAGAATAACGCATAGCTTTCATTGCAGCTTCTCCGTCTGTTCCTGAAATTCCAAAAACTTTTGGTTTCATTATCATCGCTAAATTGATGATTAACAAGATAACGCTTCCAATATAGCCTAACGAATATCCTTTTGCACTAATTCTGTCTTGCTGCTCCTCAAAAGCAATATCTGGAAGATACGAATTGTAAAAGACCAAACTTCCCCAATATCCTAATAAACCAAGGAAATAAAACAATAATCCTGCATAGATATTTTCAAGATCAAACCAATATAGTCCCATACATGATAAAGCTCCCATGTAACAGAAAAACTTCATGAAGGATTTTTTATTTCCTACGTAATCGGCAATTCCAGACAATAAAGGAGAAATAAACGAAACCACTAAAAAAGCAGCAGCAGTAATGAAACTTATTAAAGCCGAATTTTTAAGATGCATTCCGAAAACATCTATGTAATGATCTCGATCACTAAACAAGGCTTCATAAAAAATTGGAAACACTGCAGAAGCAATTGTCAAGGTATAAACCGAATTGGCCCAATCATAAAATGCCCAAGCATTTAAAAGCTTCTTATCTCCTTTTTGTAGGTTTTTCATAGAAATGGTTTTGTTAATAGGCTACGAATTTATCCATTTTTTACGATAAACAAATAGAATTTATTCAAATCGTACATTATTAAATCATGAAGTGTACTAAAACAAAAAAAGCTACTCTAAAGAATAGCTTTTAAATATATTTTTTATGCCTTATTTTATCGTTCCAACTTTAAGCGCAATAGCTTTTGCTTCTGGAATTAAGGCTTTAATATTCGCAATTCTTGTAGCATCAGAAGGGTGAGTACTCATAAATTCTGGTGTAGAAGCCCCTCCAGATTTGGTCGCCATTCTGCTCCAAAATGCTACAGCATCATCTGGATTGTAACCAGCAATTGCCATTAAAGTCAAACCAATTTTGTCAGCTTCGCTTTCGTTGCTTCTGCTAAACGGAAGCATAACCCCAACTTCAGAACCAATTCCGTATGCTTGTGCAAATATTTGCTGTGTTGCTTCAGATTTTCCGCTTGTCGCCGCTCCTAAAGCTGCTCCTCCAATTTGCTGTAATTGCGCTGCAGACATCCTTTGTGCACCGTGATTTGCTAAAGCATGAGAAACTTCGTGCCCCATTACCGTTGCCAAACCAGATTCATTTTGCGTAATTGGAAGAATTCCTGAATACACAACAATTTTACCGCCTGGAAGACACCATGCGTTTACTTCTTTATTATCAACCAATTTATACTCCCAGCGATAATCTTTTAAGTATTGCGTCTGACCTAGATAATTTAAATATTTTTCTGCAGCTGCCTTGATCTTAAACCCTACAGTTTCAACAAGTTTTGCATCTGCTGTTCCGGTAATAACTTTATTCTCAGTTAAAAACTGGCTATATTGCTGAAAAGAAGATGGAAACAATTCGCTATTCGAAACAAAATTCAAATTTTGTTTCCCCGTAATTGGATTTGTTGCACAACCCATCATAAGTGCTCCAAAAACCCCTAAAAACACATATTTTTTCATAATTCGAGCTATTTTTATAACAAAAATACGATTAAAAAAGATAAAATGTTTTATACCATAAATCAAAAAATTATCAAAATTTGACTATTCGCCAACAATATGAAGTTCATTGAACTCTTTATCAACTAGTAAGAAATTAGTTTTCTCGAAACTAATTTTGTCAAACTCAATTTTTTCATTGTCAATTTCAATTTCAGTAACTTTAAATGGAAGTCCAATCAAATTAATTTTATATTTAGAATACGGTGTTTCGTATTTCCCTTCTTTGTGGAGCTGAACAATTAGCTCTTTTTCTTTTCCAATATTTCTAAGTGACAAATAGCTATAACGTCCTTTCTTATAATCATATCCGTCTTGCGCATCTTCATAAACTGCCGATTGCTCTTTTCCGTTTTTATAGTAAACGTCAAGTGTCAGTTCATCAAATTCTAATTCGCCTACATACTGCTGAACTGGATATTTAGGAATAATGGCACCCGCTTTTACAAAAACAGGAATCTCATCAAATTTACTATCAATCCAGATTTCTCTTCCTCCAACAAAAAGCTCATTTGTCCAGTAATTGTACCATTCTCCTCTAGGAATATACATACGCCTACCTACAGCGTTAGGTTCAAGTATTGGACATACTAAAATTTGATTTCCAAAGATAAATTCATCGTTTCGATAATGTGTTTGCGTATCATCC
>RCUH01001075.1_pt1 | contig 22157 bp, 16 predicted proteins | sample 2166191 | NCBI WGS metagenome assembly RCUH01 (sample SAMN09932848, study PRJNA488358) | compost metagenome | feature: garden; material: soil; isolation source: compost soil in an enriched community after 214 h of incubation | place: Germany: Experimental Botanical Garden Goettingen | collected...
AAATAAAGTCGACTGTGCTTTCACGTGCGAATCGTCTAATCAGTAATTCGTGCCTGCTGGAAAGTGATTTATATTTGTTGAATATGCGCACGTATACATCATAGTCATGGGCAATGGCATTGAATTCATCACCGCTTAGGTCCCTATAGTCATTTATTGTTTGATGTATTTTGTGAAACTCATCATACAGTGAATTCATAGCTTCAATATATCGTGGATATAAAAGTTGACGCTGCCAAGATTTATAGACCCAATAAGCCACTAGCAGTGTTAGTCCACCAATGCAGGATTGGAATATTGCGGCGATGGTAGAAATCAATGATGTATAAGATGAGTTATTATCTGATATTACCAGTCCAATCATTACCCCAACTGACAACAGCCCTATTACTGCAATGATTGTTGAATAGTGTTTCATGCATCTACCTTCGCTATATGAACCTTTCCATTTCTATGATTTACAGTAATTCGTCATAAACCCTTTCATTTTGCCATCTCTTTACGCTAGGGCATATCTGAATCTGATCGGAATGCCCCATGTCCACCTCTTCCGCCCTCAAACCCGCGCTAGAGCTGGCGGCCAAGGTCACCGGCTGGGAAGACTTAGCTGCTTTGGCGGGTGAGGTGCAGCAGCTGGGCCCTATCTCAGACGAGACGGCCGCCGAGACCGAGCGGCTGGCGCAAACGCTGGATGGCTTAAGCCAGCAGCAGGCGCTTATCCAGCAGTTCAATCAATCCGCCGATGCCCTGACCCAGCTTGAACTGGCCAGCTTGCTCTCCCGTGACAAGCTAGCGCAACTGCGCGCTGAACAGTAAGTCGGTACCGGGCAGGCCCGTGTGCTGACCGATCAGGAACGCTTGCTGGCCTCCGAGGTCAAGCAGCTGGAACGCCAGCTGGTGGCCCTGGCCAAGACTATGCCGAGGCGCACCCAGACCATCGCGCTGCCACTATTGGCAGACACAGCTTCATCCTGCCGGGGGAGCTGCTCGCGGTGGCGTGGTAGTGGTGCGAGGGGTGGCCATTGGCCAGAAGGCATTTTATCAGGCCGGTGCTATCACTGGGCCTGCTGTTGATTCACCGGCCTTTTACCCCTCTTTAAACGGCTTTCGCACTGGGTAGTTTCCAGGTCGCTGAGGTTGATACACCCGATTGGGTTGAGGGTGTTGTCTTGCACCAACGGATTTTTCATTTTTCGCGGCGGGCGACGGCACTTTGCCGGTTTTCCCCGCAGTTCAACACATCAGAGCACCATAACGGGCCACAATGAGGTATCTTATGCCCCGATTTCATTCATTTAACGGTGTCGAGACCCAACATGATTATAAAACCCAAGGTTCGCGGCTTTATTTGCACCACCACCCACCCGGTCGGTTGTGAAGCCAATGTTCGTCGCCAGATTGCTTACACCCAGGCCAAGGGCACCATCGAGAATGGTCCCAAGAAGGTACTGGTGATCGGCGCCTCCACCGGTTATGGTCTGGCCTCCCGGATTGCCACTGCCTTCGGTAGCGGCGCCGCCACCATTGGCGTCTTCTTCGAAAAGCCGAGCTCCGAGACCAAGACGGGCTCCGCCGGCTGGTACAACTCCGCCGCCTTCGACAAGGCCGCCAAAGAGGCTGGTCTCTACGCCAAGAGCGTCAACGGCGATGCCTTCTCCCACGAGTGCCGCGCCAAGGTGATCGAGCTCATCAAGCAGGATCTGGGTCAAATCGATCTGGTGGTCTACTCCCTGGCCTCGCCGGTACGCAAGATGCCGGATACCGGTGAAGTGGTGCGCTCCGCGTTGAAGCCCATCGGCGAGACTTACACCACCACCGCCATCGATACCAACAAGGATCAGATCATCACCGCCACCGTCGAGCCGGCGAACGAGGAAGAGATCCAGAGCACCATCACCGTGATGGGCGGTCAGGACTGGGAGCTGTGGATGGGAGCCCTGCGTGATGCGGGCGTGCTGGCCGACGGCGCCAAGTCCGTGGCTTACTCCTACATAGGCACCGATCTGACCTGGCCCATCTACTGGCATGGCACCCTGGGCCGCGCCAAGGAAGATCTGGACCGCGCCGCCACCGCCATCCGTGGCGATCTGGCTGCCAAGGGCGGCACCGCCCACGTGGCCGTGCTGAAATCCGTGGTGACCCAGGCTTCCTCTGCCATTCCGGTGATGCCGCTCTATATCTCCATGGCCTTCAAGATCATGAAGGAGAAGGGCATCCACGAAGGCTGCATGGAGCAGGTGGATCGCATGCTGCGCACCCGTCTCTACGCTTCCGACATGGCGCTGGACGAGCAGGCCCGCATCCGCATGGATGACTGGGAGCTGCGTGAAGACGTGCAGCAGACCTGCCGCGATCTCTGGCCCTCCATCACCACCGAGAACCTCTGTGAGCTCACCGACTACGCCGGCTACAAGCAGGAGTTCCTGCGCCTGTTCGGTTTCGGTCTGGACGAGGTGGATTACGATGCGGATGTGAATCCGGATGTGACCTTCGACGTGGTCGAGCTCTGAGCCTGACAGCGTGACAACAGGGCCCTGCGGGGCCCTGTTTTTTTGCCGCTCATTCAAGCTGTTGCCGCAGGTTTATTATCCGCGATCACCTTTTTTCACTATCAAACCCGCTAGGCTTGCGCTGATCGGAACATTGACGGCATTGCCGAGGAAGGGAAGCCATGACCACTCCAAACGAGGCGCCCAAGAAGCGCCAACTCCCCACTGTCTATACCCTGCTTTTCATCATCATCGCCCTGATGGCGGCCCTCACCTGGGTGCTGCCGGCGGGCAAGTACAACTATGTCACCGCCAAGACCCAGCAGCCGATCGCGGCGGCGGCCGTGGCCGACTACAGCGGCGACGAGCGGCTGCTGCCGGTGCCCGGCAGCTATACCGAGCTGCCCTCCCAGCCCCAGGGGGTGTTCGAGGTACTCAAGGCCCCGATCCAGGGCTTCCACAAGGCGGCCGACGTGGCGCTCTTCGTGCTCATCATCGGCGGCTTCCTGGCGGTGACCATGCAGAGCGGCGCGCTCGATGCCGGGGTGGGGGCCATAGTGCGTGCCTTTGCCGGGCGCGAGCGACTGCTGATCCCGGTGCTGATCGCTCTCTTTGCCCTCGGTGGATCCACCTTCGGCATGGCCGAGGAGACGGTGGCTTTCTGGGCGCTCATAGTGCCGGTCATGATGGCGGCGGGCTTCGATCGCATGGTGGCAGCGGGGATCATCCTGCTCGGCTCCGGGGTCGGGGTGCTCGCCTCCACCGTCAACCCCTTTGCCACCGGCATCGCCTCCGGTTTTGCCGGCATTCCCATCGGGGAGGGGATTGGGCTTAGGGTCATCCAGTGGCTGCTGCTGGTGATCTTCGCCTCCTGGTTTGTGATGCGTTACGCCAAGCAGGTGCAGCAGGACAAATCCCGTTCCGTGCTGGCCGACATCGTCTATGACGACGAATTCTCCCAGATGAAGAGCAGCAATCTTGCCTTCAGCGGCAAGCAGAAGCTCACCATGCTGGTCTTCTTCGGCACCTTCCTGCTGATGATCTATGCGGTGGTGCCCTGGGTGGATCTGGGGATAGATCTGCTGCCCACCTTTGGCTGGTGGTTCGACGAGCTCTCCACCCTGTTCTTCAGCGCCTCCATCCTGATTGCGATCATCAACCGGATGCCCGAATCCAACTATGTGGCGACCTTCCTCAACGGGGCTCGGGATCTCATCGGGGTGGCGCTGGTAGTGGCGGTGGCGCGCGGCATCTATGTGGTGATGGAGCAGGGTGTCATCATAGACACCATATTGCACTGGGCCGAAGGACTGGTGACCGGACTCTCCTCGTCGGTCTTCATCCTGATGGCCTATCTGGTGCACATCATCCTGAGCTTCTTCATCCCCTCCACCTCGGGGCTGGCGACCGTCTCCATGCCGCTGATGGGGCCACTGGCGGACTTCTCCGGCATTTCGCGGGATCTGGTGATCACCGCCTATCAGTCCGCCTCCGGCTGGATCAACCTGTTCGCTCCCACCGCCGCCCATCTGGTGGCCGGTCTGGCGCTCGCCAGGATCCCCTACGATCGCTTCGTGCGCTGGGTGCTGCCCTTCATCATCGGCGTGGCCCTCATCACCATGGGGGTGCTGGTGGCGGGAACCCTGTTGCATGGCTGATGGCTTAAGTACCAAACGACAGACAGCAAAAAGGCTCCCGAGGGAGCCTTTTTCATGAGCCTTGCTTACTGCTTGTAGCCCTTGAGGAAGCGGGCGAGGCGGCCTATGGCCTCTTCCAGCTCCTCTTCCCGGGGCAGGAACACCAGCCGGAAGTGATCCGGTGCCGGCCAGTTGAAGCCGGTGCCCTGCACCAGCAAGAGCTTCTCTTGCTGCAGCAGATCGAACACCATCTTCTGGTCGTCGCGGATGTCGTACACCTTGGGGTCGAGGCGCGGGAACATGTAAAGCGCCCCCTTTGGCTTGACGCAGGAGACGCCGGGGATCTCGTTCAATAGCTCCCACGCCTTGTCCCGCTGGCGGCGCAGGCGGCCGCCCGGCAGGATCAGCTCGTTGATGCTCTGATAGCCACCCAGCGCAGTCTGGATGGCGTGCTGCATGGGCACGTTGGCACAGAGCCGCATGGAGGCCAGCATCTCCAGCCCTTCGATGTAGCCCCTGGCACGGCCCTTGGGCCCGGTGATAACCATCCAGCCCTGACGGAATCCGCAGGCGCGGTAGGCCTTGGAGAGGCCGTTGAAGGTCACCACCATCACATCGTCACACTGAGTGCAGACGCTGGTGTGGGAGATGTCGTCGTAGAGGATCTTGTCGTAGATCTCGTCGGCGAAGATGATGAGGTTGTGCTGGCGGGCGATCTCGATCAGCTCCAGCTGGAATTCGCTGCCGTAGACGGCGCCGGTCGGGTTGTTCGGGTTGATCAGCACCAGGCCGCGGGTGCGCGGGGTGATGCGGGCGCGGATGTCGTCCAGATCCGGATGCCAGTCGGCCCCTTCATCGCAGCGGTAGTGCACCGCATGGCCACCGGAGAGGGTGACGGCGGCGGTCCAGAGCGGGTAGTCGGGGGAGGGCACCAGCATCTCGTCGCCGTTGTTGAGCAGCGCCTGCATGGCCATCACGATGAGCTCGCTGGCGCCATTGCCGATGTAGATGTCGTCGATGTCGACCTTGCGCATCCCCTTTTGCTGGTAGTACTGCATCACCGCCTTGCGGGCCGAGAAGAGCCCCTTGGAGTCGCAGTAGCCCTGGCTCTGGGGCATGTTGAGGATCACATCCTTGATGATCTCTTCAGGCGCATCGAAACCGAACGGGGCCGGGTTGCCGATGTTGAGCTTGATGATGCGGTGGCCTTCGTCCTCGAGACGGCGGGCCTCTTTATGCACCGGGCCGCGAATGTCATAGCAGACATCGTCGAGCTTGTGCGACTTGTCGATAGTGAACATGGTGAGCGTGATTCCTTCCCCTGGGGGCGCGTTGGCAGAAAAGCTTTTTTTAGTATCAAATTTCTCTACCCCTATTCTTCACAGAATTGAATGCTAGAACAATCTAATTTATGGAATAAATCCCTGATATTTACCCCTGAAACAGGGTTGCCAGTCTGTTAAATTCAGCAGGATCGTTTGCCTGTCTCGCGAGAGACTAGTGAAAGATGAGGGGGAGGTTCATAAAGCAGCAAGAGTGTATTGAATTATCCATCCCATCTGGCACGATTGGCTGGGGTAAAAATCTGCTCCCACCCCTGCTGCCGGCCAAGGGCACGCGCAGCTCAGGGCGTCCTTTCATCCTGTCATCGAGGATCTTCATGCACGCACCCGCCACCGGTCGCTACCGCCACTTCAAGGGGGGTTACTATCAAGTGCTCGCCCTGGCCCTGCACACCGAAACCCAGGAACAGCTGGTTGTCTACCAATCCGAGCAGGATGCACAGGTCTATGCCCGCCCGGTCGCCATGTTCATGGAGTGGATTGAGCATCAGGGGCAGGTGGTGAGCCGCTTCACGCCGGTGGAGTGAACCAGGTAGAACAAGATCAAAAAAGGCGCCTGAGGCGCCTTTTACATTGGGAAAACTGTCTTACAGGCCCAGATTGGCTCTGGCATAGGCCTCGAAATCGGTGCAGCCACCGATGTGCTGCTCGTCCAGGAAGATCTGCGGCACTGTGGTGACGGGCTTGCCCGCCTTGGCGGCCAGATCGTCCTTGGTGAGCCCGGCGACGTTGATATCCACATAGCGGAATTCGAAGTCATCGCGCTCCTCGGTCAGCTGCTCGGCAATCTGCTTGGCACGAACGCAATAGGGGCAACCCGGGCGACCAAAAATTTCTACAAACATCTTTTCTCTCCGTTAAACAAGCCGTTGAAGAAGGCCATTGAGATGAGGCTGGCGACAGCATAGCCTCGGCTTTGGGCCAGTCAAAGCTGAAAATACCGATACGCGCATTCGCCGTGCTCGATTGCACCCCGGATAGGTGCCGACACGGAGGCCGGCACCTGGCGCGGGATTCTGGATTGGCGGCGGCGACCTATTCCAGCCCTATAACTCGGCAATCTCGGCACTCTGGATTCGTGGCTGCCGAGCGATGCGATCCGCTCCACTCCACTCAAGCCTGCCTTACTGCTCGGCACTCAGGATTCGTTGCTGCCGAGCGATGCGATCCGCTCCACTCCACTCAAGCCTGCCTTATTGCTCTGCAATCTGGATGGGTTGCTGCTGATAGATGCTCTCCAGCACCCCCTTCTCGAACACTGTCCAGGGCCAGGCGGCCTTGCTGGCGCGGTAGCGCTCGTGGGTCGCCGGATCCTGGGAGAGGCCGCGCTGGAACATGACAAACGCCTTGCGCTGGCCACCCGCAGTGTCGATAAAGCCGGCCAGGTTGGAGGTGCCGGTGATGGTGCCCGTCTTGGCGTGCACCTTGTTCTTCATCATGGGGGCGGTGACGCTGCGTCGCCAGGCCAGGGTGCCGTCCACCTGGGAACTCGGCAGCAGCTTGATGAAGTCGAGCTCGGCGTCGTTCTTCTGGATGAAGTTCAGCACCGACAGCATCTGGCGTGCGCTGATGAGGTTGTGGGCGGAGAGGCCGGAGCCGTCGGCCAGGGTAGCGTTGCCCAGATCTATGCCGTGCTTGGTCAGGATGGCGCGCACCGCCATGGTGCCGCTGCGATAGCTGCCCGGCTTGTTGTAGTAGTGACGACCCACGGTTTTGAGGAAGGTGTCAGCGTAGAGGTTGTCGGATTTCTTCAGCATCTTGGCGAGCATCACCGGCAGGGAGACCGAGTAGTGGGTGGCCAGGGTATCGGCGCTCACCGGAGCCTGATGGGTGACCCGCAGCAGACCGTCGTGGCTGATCCCGGCGCGGTTCATGGCCCAGCGGATGTTGTCCCAGCCCCAGGCTTCCACGTCGTGGATGGCAAAGCGCAGGCCCTGCGGCTCCTTGTTCGGGGTGATGCAGCCCTTGAGTTCGTAGAAGTTGCCCTTGGCCATGTCCACTTCCAGGGCGCAGAACTGACGCGCCATGTCGCCATAGCTCATCACCTCCACGTTGTCGGCACCTATGCCGATGGGGACGCCGGTGGCGACGTTGCCCACCGCAGGCCTGCCAATCTGGGTGGCTGTGATGGTGCCGTAGGCACAGTTCTTGTCGATGATGACGGCGGAGACGGGGGCCGCGAAGCAGAGGGTCTGATCCCCCCAGGACCAGCCGTTGCCGCGTTCATAGCCGTTGTAGGCACCGGTGTTGACGTAGACATTGCCCTGAATGCGGGTGACCCCGAGCTGCTTGAACAGGGCCACCAGATCCATCCGCGACAGTGTGGGGTCACCGACGAAGTTGATCCAGATGTCGCCATTGATGGTGTTGCCCTGTTTGGCGCCAGCCTGGGCCTGAATGTCGGTGGCGAAACGGAAGTCGGCGCCGAGCTCGAGGCGGGCGGCCAGGGCGGTCAGCACCTTCATGGTGGAGGCGGGGGCTATCATGTCGTCGGCGTGACGGGCAAACTCCACCCCGCTGTTGCCCTGGACTATGACGGCGTACTGGCCCCCCTTGGGCGGGGTCAGCGGGGTGGCCTGGGCCACCAGGGAAAAGAGAGCACAAAAACCAATCAACAACCGCTGCATAAGATCCTCTAACTGAACGAAGGGCGCTGGCAGTGCGATGCGCCCCTGATAATCAAACCTGGTGACTGTCATTTGCCCGCCAGACGGCGTGGCTAGGCAAAGGCGTTGGCAGTGCGGTACCGCCCTTCATAATCAAAAATTTTCTCCTTCACCTGCCAGAAACGCCCCGACTTGCGTGCGATGACGAAATCCGGGTGACGGAACTGGCTTTGCGCAGCCAGCACGCTCGCCAGAGTGGTGAATTCGGGCTCCAGGCCCGGGGCGGGCCAATGATGACGCACAAAGCGTTGTTGAAACAAGCGCCGCGCACCGCTGGTGTGAAAGGCGAAGTACTCCGTCAGGGTGAGACCGTCCTCATCGTGGTAGGTCACCTCCAGCCGCTCCCCCTGTTTGCCGCGCCCTGCGGTGAGGGTCAGCCCCGCGCAGCGAATGACCATGCAGTCCTTGAGATTGAGGGCTTCCTTGAGCTTGTCGTCGGGATCCACCAGCAACTGATCGCAGCTCTGGCAGCGGCGGGCGGCGATGTCGTTTTCGGCGCCGCAGGCGGGACAGATCTTGGCGCGAAAGCGGTAGTCGCACTCCTCGCGGTGGCCCTCGTCATCTTCAAACAGCCCCTGGCAGCGGCGGCCGTAGTGCTCGACCACCTTGCCCTCCTCGTCTGTCTTGCCCCAGAAGGTGTTGGCAAAGCCGCAGGCGGGGCAGGGGACCTGTACCGGCTCTGTGCCGGCGTGGGGTCTGGGCTCTCCCACCTCGGGGGCAAACAGGTTGAAGTTGTTGCCCGCATAGTCGAGCACCAGACAATCGGTCTTGCCCGGCGAGAGGCGCAGGCCGCGTCCGACGATCTGCTGATAGAGCGACACCGACTCGGTGGGGCGCAGCATCACGATGAGATCCACATGGGGGGCATCGAAGCCGGTGGTGAGCACAGCCACGTTGACCAGAAACTTGATCTCCCGCTCCTTGAAGGCATGGATCAGGGCATCGCGCTCCGGCCCCGGGGTCTCGCCGGTGATGAGGGCCGCCGTCTGGGATTTGGCGAGCAGCAGCCCCTGAATTTCCCGGGCGTGCTCGACGGTGGCGGCGAAGATCATCACCCCTTGCCGCTCGGCGGCATACTCCAACACCTGATTGAGGATATGGGGGGTGACCCGCTGCTGGCGCTTGAGCTCGCCGTTGAGATCCGCCTCGCTGAAGAGGCCGTTCTCCCTCGGCACCAGCTTGCTGAAGTCATAGTGGACTATGGGGGCATCTACCATGCGCGGTGGCGTCAGGTAGCCGTTTTTGACCATGAAGCGCAGGGGCAGCTCGAACACGCAGTCGCCAAAGAGCCGCTCGCCGTGGCTCTTCACCATGCCGTGGTAGTGGCGCCGGTAGATCCAGCCCAGTCCCATCCGGTACGGGGTGGCGGTGAGCCCCAGGATCTTGAGGGCCGGATTGGCCCCCTTGAGATGCTCGAGCACCTGATGGTACTGGCTGTCGTCATCGAGCGAGACCCGATGGCACTCGTCGATGATGAGCAGGGAGAACGCCCCGTCAAACGCGGTCAGGTTGCGGGCCACCGACTGCACCGAGCCGAACACCACCTGGGCGTTCGCCTCCTTGCGGGCCAATCCGGCGGCGAAGATGTCGGCCTTGAGCCCCCAGGCCTCGTACTTGGCGTGGTTCTGCTCCACCAGCTCCTTGACGTGGGCCAGCACCAGCACCCGGCCACGGGCCTTGCGGGCCAGCTCGGCGATCACCAGACTCTTGCCTGCCCCAGTGGGCAGCACCACCACGGCGGGATCCGGGTGCTTGCGAAAGTGGCTGATCACGGCGTTGACGGCGTCGGTTTGATAGGGTCTGAGAACGAACATGGGGGCGTGGCGTGTGAGCATGGTGCGGCGCAGGATGGCGCCATTATAGGGATCTTGGGACCACAAAAACAGCGGGCCGGCATGATGCCGGCCCGCAGGTACCACCAAGGTGCTTAGTGGAAGGGGAACAGGTAGTTGAGCCAGCTGCCCATGCGCAGCAGGATCTTGCGCATGATGGCCACATGGTGCATGTGGTCGGTGTAGATGGCGGCCTGACCGCTGGAGCCGGCGATCACCTGATACTGGGCCCAGTCTGGATCCGTGATGCGGATGAGCACCGGCAGGCGACCCGGTTGCTGCGCCGAGCTCTGATCCACCAAGGGGGCGTTGGCTTGCACGTTGCCGGACGCTATGGCCGGGATGATGGCCTCGACCTTGCCCTTGAAGATGCGGCCTGGGGCGCCATCGATGACCACTTCCGCTTCGTCACCCGCCTTGAGGCGTTGCATGCTGTTCTGCCAGAACCAGCCCACATAGAAGTTCTCGTCCTTGTGAACGAAGGTCATCACGGGGCGATACAGGTAGGGAGTGGCCACCATGCCGGGGCGCAGGGCCATTTGCAGCACATAGCCATCCGAGGGGGCATAGACCACTGTCTGATCCAGGTTGTACTGTGCTTCGCTCAGTTGGGCCTGCAGATCTTCGATGGTCGCTTTCTGCTGATCTATCTGCGCCGTGATGTCATCGACGTTGGCCTGCGTCACATCCAGATCGCGCTGTTTGCCGATACCACGGCGCATCAGCTCTTTCGCCCGATCCCGGTCAAGCACCGCAGAGCGGAGTCTGGCGCTGATGGATTTGAGGCTCTCCTTGCTGGCGGTGAGACGGGCGGCCACGCTGTTGACTTTCTGCTCGAAGCGTACCGGATCTATCTTGAACAGCACGTCGCCTTGCTTCACTTCCTGGTTGGGCTTGACGGGGACCTCGGTCACTCGTCCCTTCACCAGGGGAACGACGGGGGTGGAGACGTAGTAATCCCGGGCCGTCTGGGCATAGGGGTGGTTGTAGTTCATCAGGGTGATGAGGGCCCCTATGATGAAGACGCCACCAAGCACGGCGGTCGGTACAGTCCACTTGTTGAGCGGGATCTTGAAGATCTTGAAAATCCCTACACAGATGGCCGTATAGGTGAGAATAAGTAGCAAATCCATGGAGGGTTACCTATTTTTCAGTCTGTTCGAGCGTGGTCATACGGGCCTGCAGGGCGGCAAGCTCTTGCTTGAGTGCGGTGATTTCGCCTTCGTCTTTTTCAAGACGCTGACTGAACCCCCAGCCGCGATCAGGGCGATAGAGCGTGGCCCAGATCCAGAGGAAAGGCCAGAGCACGTGCAGGGTGAACAGGCTGACCCAGCCGGCCACATGAATGGCATCCTGGTGCGGGTGATTGCGATGCTTGGCGATTTCATAGGGAATATCGTGGATGACGATGACTCCATAGAACATGATCAAGACAACGAACACCAATATTCCCAGGGCAATGTAGTCAAGTACCATCGGTTTCTCCCATCAAAGTCGCGAGGCCATACCCGGAGCCTGGCATTCACAATAATCGGCTCATGATGACAGCATATTAGCAGAGCGCAAGGGGGCGAGCAGGGAGTTGGGTCATCAGTACAGGCTCGGTTAACCGGTTGGCTATTTATCAGGCATCATTGATTTCTTTCTATAAAATCAAGCATGAAAGAGATTCGTATGTCTCGTAACAAAAAAAGGTGCGCGATGGAAAGGCGATACACAATGAACCTCTGGTTGGGGCTGCTGCTCATGCTAGCCCAGGTCACGGCAGCATGGGCCGCCGAACCCCGGCTGGAGCCGACCGTGCAGGAGAAGGCGCAGACCCTGGTGCTGCTCCATGAACCCATCGTCATGCTCCAGGCCAAGTTTGGTAGTCTGGACGGGGCGGGCAGGGTCCGGCTGGTGCAGGAGCGGCTCAAGCAGATGCAGGCCTCCGATCTTGAACAGCCGGTGGCCGTGGTGAGCGCCAGGCGCTTCGGTCAGGACAGCCGGGAGTTCCTGGTCAACGGCAAGCGGATCCTGGTGCTGGTGGAGGGGGATCTGGAAGCCCTCGACGAGCTGACGCTGGATCAGGCGAGCGAGCGTGTCCGCCAGCGGCTCGACAAGGTGCGGCTCAAATACCTCGAGTTGCACTCCACCCCCTATCTGGTCAAGGCTGGCGGCTTGGCGCTCTTGTCCAGCCTGATCTTCTTCGGCCTCATCTGGTCTCTTCAATGGGGTCATAGACGGGTCAGGAAGTGGCTCGCCAATCGCCTCCTGCTGCAGAAGGGATTGATCCCCCATCAGTGGCGCCAGGTAGCGGGCAACGTGGAGATCCGCCTGCTCGGCCTGCTGACCCTGTTGCTGATCTTCATGCTCACCTATGGCTGGCTCACCTATGTGCTTGGTCTCTTCCCCCAGACCCGGGCCTGGAGCGAGCGGCTGGGAGACTCCCTGTTTGCCCTGTGCGGCGACATGCTGGAGGGCATGATTGCGGCCATGCCGGGCCTGGTGACAGTGATGCTGATCGTCATCATCACCCGCTTCTTCATCCGTATGCTGGCCATTCTCTTCGATCGCATCGAGCGGGGGCAGTTTCGCGTGCAGGGGCTGCATGCCGAGACCATAGGAGCGACTCGGCGGCTGCTCTCTGTGGTGATCTGGCTGTTTGCCCTGACCGTGGCCTATCCCTATCTGCCCGGTGCCGACTCCGACGCCTTCAAGGGGATCAGCGTCTTCTTCGGCCTCATGGTGACCCTGGGGTCGGCGGGCATCATGAACCATGCCATGAGCGGCCTGGTGCTCATCTACTCCCGCGCCCTGCGGCCCGGCGATCTGGTGCAGATTGGCGAGGTAGAGGGGATGGTGAGCGAGCTCAATGCTCTCTCCACCAAGCTGGTGACACGCCAGGATCACGAGGTGACCCTGCCCAATGCCGTGGTGGTGGGGGGCAAGGTGGTGAACCTGACGCGGCTGGCGGGGGAGAAGGGGGTCGCACTGCTGACCAAGGTGACGATCGGCTACGATGCGCCCTGGCGTCAGGTGCACGCCATGCTGGAGCTGGCGGCCCGGCGCTGCACCCTGCTCAATCAGACCGAACCGCCCCTGGTGCGTCAGCTCAATCTGCAGGACTGGTATGTGGAATACGAGTTGCAGGTACGGATGAAGGCGGACTTGCTCCCCGCCGTGGTCAAGACCGAGCTTCATGGCCACATCCAGGATGTGTTCAACGAGTTCGGGGTGCAGATCATGTCCCCCAACTTCATCGCCCAGCCGGAGCAGGCGGTGCTGGTGGCCAGGGAGCACTGGTACCAGGCACCCGCCGAGGCGCCCGGGGCGCCCAGCAAAGGGTAAGCCATTGGGAAATGAAGAGGCCCGGCAGCAATGCCGGGCCTCTTGTCTTGGGGAAAACACAGTCTTTGGACTCAGCTCTCCTTGGCTTCTCTCAGCTGCGAGGGTCTGAACTTCACCAGGAAGGCCAGGGTGATGAGGGCGGTACTCACCAGACCTATGATGGTGGAGACGTTCATCGCCAGCCCGAAGCCGATGGGGGCGTTGGCCAGGTAGGTGATGACCACGGCTGTCATGAAGATGGCGGGAATGGTGCAGATCCAGTGCAGCTTGCCCTCCTTGATGAGGTAGGCGGCGGCGGCCCACAGCATGATGACGGCTGTGGTCTGGTTGGCCCAGCCGAAGTAGCGCCAGATCACCCCGAACTCGGCCTTGGAGATGATGAAACCGAGGATGAACATGGGGATGGCGATGAGCAGGCGCTTGACCAGCGGCTTCTGGGTCATCTTCAGGAAGTCCGCCACTATGAGGCGGGCGCTGCGAAACGCGGTGTCACCCGAGGTGATGGGCAGGATCACCACGCCCAGGATGGCCAGAATGCCGCCCACTGTGCCGAGCAGGCTGGTGGAGACCTCGTGTACCACGGCCGCCGGGCCGCCGTTGGCCATGGTGGCGTTGAGCGCTTCGGTGCTGTCGTAGAAGGAGAGACCCAGGGTGCACCAGATGAGGGCGATGATCCCTTCCCCTATCATGGCGCCGTAGAAGATGAAGCGACCGGACTTCTCGTTCTGCATGCAGCGCGCCATCAGCGGTGACTGGGTGGCGTGGAAGCCCGATACCGCGCCACAGGCGATGGTGATGAACAAGAGCGGCCAGAGCGGCAGCTCGGTCGGGTGCAGGTTGGAGAAATCCATCCCTGTGTTGTAGAAGCCTTTGCCGGAGACGATGAGGCCTATGATGAGGCCGACCGACATGAACACCAGCAGGGCGCCGAAGATGGGATAGAAGCGGCCGATGATCTTGTCGATGGGGACTATGGTGGCGAGGATGTAGTAGGCAAAGATCGCCACTATCCAGTAGACCAGATCGGTGGAGGTTAGGTTGGCGAGCAGGCCCGCTGGGCTCAGCACGAAGACCACGCCCACCAGCATCAAGAGCACCACGGCGAACAGGTTCATGAAGTGCTTGGCGGCGGTGCCGAGGTGCTCACCGACCACGGTTGGTACAGAGGCCCCCTTGGCGCGCACCGACAGCATGCCGGAGAAGTAGTCGTGAACCGCGCCGGCGAAGATGCAGCCGAACACTATCCAGAGCATGGCGACCGGGCCGTAGAGGGCACCGAGTATGGGGCCGAAGATGGGGCCGACGCCGGCGATGTTGAGCAGTTGAACCAGGTAGACCTTCTTGTCCGACATGGGGACATAGTCCACCCCATCGGCCATGGTGATGGCGGGGGTGGCAAGCTCGGGTTTGGGGCCGAATATGCGCTCGACGAATTTGCCGTAGATGAAGTAGCCCGCGACCAGCAGACCGACACAGAGGAAGAACCAGATCATTGTTACGCTCCAGCATTGTTATTTTATGGTGTGCGCGGTCAGTCTAGGTGGGGGCTTCTGTTAACGGCAGGTAAATGATGGTGAGCGGCGACATGGCGACCCGAGCGGTCGCCCGTTGTGATCCGGCGCACAGCGGGCGCCCTCATTCCAGCCCCAGCTCGTCTTTGAGCTCTTTGAGATAGCGTCTGCTGACCGGCACCCGGGCGCCGCTTGGGGTGACTATCTGGGCCAGCTGGTTTTCCAGCAACTGGATCTCGAAGATGGCGCCCGGGGCCACCAGGTACTGGCGGTGGCAGCGCAGCAGCGGTGTCTTCTCCTCCAGGGATTTCAAGGTGAGCTGGGTGTGAAACAGCTCCCCCTGGCAGGCGACGTGCACCCCGCCGAGATCCGAGAAGGCATACTCCACCTGCTCGACGGGTAGCAGACGCACCCGGTTGTGCAGGTAGCCGGGGATGTGGCGAATAGCCGGTGTCAGCGCAGCCACCGGCTGGGGGCTGAGATCCTGCTTGAGGCGCGCCAGCGTCTTGGCCAGCCGGGCGGGCTCCACCGGTTTGAGCAGGTAGTCGAAGGCATTCTCCTCGAAGGCCTGGATGGCATAGTCATCAAACGCCGTGACAAAGACGATGCGGGGCAGGGGATCCAGCATGGCCACCAGCTCCATGCCGCTGAGCTTGGGCATCTGGATGTCGAGAAACACCACCTCCGGCTTGAGCCGCGCAATGAGGGAGAGTGCCTCTATGGCATTGGCGGCCGAGCCGAGGATCTCGATGTCGGGGTCGCTGCCGAGCAACTCGGCCAGCTCCTCGCGGGCATAGGGTTCGTCGTCGACTATCAGGGTGCGGATCATGTCATCTCCTTGGAAGGGGAATCCGGCTGTCTGGGCAGGGTGAAAGAGACCCGGGTCCACTGCTCCGGCTCACACTGCACCTGGATGCCAAAGCGCTCGCCGAAGGCACTCTTGAGCCGCCTGTCCACAATGCTCATGCCAAGGCCGTCCCCCTGGGGACCCGGCTGCCAGGCTCCGGCATTGTCCTCCACGCAGAGGGTGACACCCTCTGGCCCCTCCTCGGCGAAGAGCCGGATCCGCCCCTGCTCCAGCAGGGAGCAGATCCCGTGCTTGATGGCATTCTCGATGAGGGGCTGCAGGGTGAAGCTCGGCAGTTGCATGTCGGCCAGGTGCGGCGGTATCTCGTTGATGACGGTCAGACGCTCGCCAAAGCGGGCCTGCTCTATCTCCAGATAGGACTGGCAGTGCTCCTGCTCCTCCCGCAGCGTGGTCAAGCCGCTCTGGCGCTTGAGGTTCTTGCGAAAGAACAGGGAGAGGTGCAGCAGCAGCTGGCGTGCCCGCTCGGGGTCGCGCCGGGTAATGGCACTGATGGTATTGAGGGTGTTGAACAGGAAGTGGGGATTGATCTGCGCCTGGACCAGCTTGAGCTCGGACTGCACCAGCAATCGCTGCTGCTGCTCCAGCCGCCCGCTCAGCAACTGCTGTGACAGCAGGTTGGCTATCCCTTCCCCCAGGGTGTGGTTGATCTTGAGGAAGAGCCGCTTCTTGGGTTCATAGAGCTTGATGGTGCCTATCACCCCCTGATCCCCTTGCAGCGGGATCACCAGCACGGAGCCGAGCTGGCACTGGGGGGAGATGCTGCAGCGATAGGGACGGCTGTTGCCATCGGCAAACAGCACCTTGTTCTGGGCTATGGCCTGCAGGGTGATGGCGGAGGTGATGGGGGTGCCCGGTTTGTGGTGATCCTCCCCGGTGCCGATGAAGGCGAGGATCTTGTCGGTGTCAGTGATGGCGACGGCGCCGACCCCGGTCTCCTCCTGCACTATATGGGCTATCTTGCGGCTCGCCTCCGGGGTGAAGCCCTGGGTCATGATCCCCAGGGTGCGGTTGGCTATGGTGAGCGCCTTGGCGGAGAAGACCCGGGAGAACTTCTCGTACATACGTTGCTGGTCGCGGATCATGCTGATGAAGAGCGCCGCTCCGCAGGAGTTGGCGAGGATCATGGGGGTGGCTATGGTGCGCACCAGCTGCAGGGCCTGCTCGGACGGCGTGGCGACCAGCAGTATGATGACCATCTGCAGGATCTCGGCGTAGAGGGTGGTGAAGAAGGCAATCCGGGGATTGAACAGGGCATCCACCCGGTTCGTTCGCATCAGCCGCCAGTGCACCAGGCCTCCCAGCAGCCCCTCGCAGGTGGTAGAGATGGCGCAGGCGAGATCGGTAAAGCCGCCCAGGGTATAGCGGTGCAGTCCCCCGGTCAGTCCCACCAGAAAGCCCACCAGGGGACCTCCCAGCAGCCCCCCCAGCACGGCGCCGACGGCGCGGGTGTTGGCGATGGCGTCGTCTATGTCCAGCCCCACATAGGTGCCCAGTATGCAGAAGCAGGAGAAGATGACGTATAGCAGTATCTTGTGCGGCAGCCTGACCGAGTAGTTGGCCAGGGGGCGCAGCAGTGGGCTCTTGGAGAAGAGGTAGGCAATGACCAGGCTGACACTCATCTGCTGGAGCAGGGAGAGGACTAATTGCATAAAAAACCTTCCTCAAGAAGTATCCCGGGCCCGAACACCACCAGGGCGAACTGTGAGCAAGATCTCGTCTTGATGCAGGACGCGGCCCCATGGCGGGGGCAGTTTGCCAGAATGAAAAAATAAAACCATATAAAATCAGCACGTTAAATTGATATTTGTGTAACCGGGCGGCGCTTGATATTGCTGGATGGAGCATGAATGTGCCCACTGGGTGCGCCACACGGAGGTGGCATGCTCCGCCCGGCCTTCGGCTGGGCGTTTTTTATCCAGCTCCAATGGCGGACGATTTTGAGGGGGCTCGAGCAATTATTCAGGTTTGTCCAATGAGTTATCCCCAGCTTCTGGGGATAACTCAGAAGGCGAAATAGTAGCAGACGCGTCGGCCCAGGTTGAAAAATGGCCGTTGTCCCTCATCCAGCTCCTCCTGCCTGAGGGTGGCTATGATGCTTCTCCCATCTTCCCGCAGATCCATCATGGCCACGGCTTCCGGGCGCTGCCCCTTGATATAGGGTTGCACCTTGGGTTTGAGGGGCATGCTGGGCTCGCTCGAGAGCACCAGCGCCACCGAGTCATCGTCGAGGCGCACCAGGGATCCGGGCGGATAGACCCCCAGCACCTTTATCAACAATCTGACCAGATCTTGATCGAATTTCTTCTGGGACAACTTGTAGAGCTGGCCGATGGCCTGGCTCGGTCCCGCCGGGTGGAGGCCGCTGCGCGGGTGCAGCAGCTCGTCGTAATAGTCCACCAGGCCGATGAGGCGGGCGAGGGGAGGTATCCTGTCCCCCTGGATGCCAAGGGGAAAACCGCTGCCGTCCAGCCGCTCGTGATGGAGGTGGGCAACCTCGCGGATCCTGGGCTCGAAGGCCTGCAGCTGGTTGAGCATCTCCAGCCCGTACTGGGGATGCATGTTGAGAAAGTTGAGCTCCGCCTTGTTGAGTTCTCCCCGCTTCTGGGTGATCTGGCTCGGGATCCTGAGCTCGCCGATATCGTGCAGCAGGCCAGCCAGCCCCGCCTCCTCGATCTCGATGGGGCTCATGCCCAGCTCCCTTGCCATCAGCATGGCGATGAAGGCCACGCTCAGGCTGTGTTGCAGCAGGATGTCAGTGTGCTGGCTGCGGATGAGGTGCAGGCCCAGGGGGCCCTGATGGTCGGCGAGGCGGGTGGCGACGGTGCGCACCATCTGGGCGGTGTTGGCCAGCCCCTCGTCGGGCTTGAGATTGAGGGCGCCGAGGGCGTCGCGAAGATCAGACAGAGATTGGCCGAATGCCTTGTCGGCGGTGCGAAGGGAGCGGCGAAAGGCCTTTTCGTCGAACGCGGGTTCAGTCGGGAGGGCGGAGGCATCTTGCGTCGCCCCGAGATCGGGTGAAGGTGCCGGCTCGGCCCGCAGCAGGGGCTCGACGGGCAGATCGCTCTTGTCGGGATCCACCATCAGCAGGGTGAGTTCGAGGTGACGGATGATCTCGAGTTGCTGCTGGTCGCGGATCTTGAAGGCATTGAACATGAAAGGGTGGCTGGTCCATCCCGTGGGGAGATGGATGTAGTGGCCGACTCTCAATTGTTCGATGGAGGCCTGGATCAGCGCCATAGACTCGCTCTTCTGTCGAATTTGCCTATCAACAAGCTAGCAAAATTAAACAGATAGACAAACAAAAAAGCCCGCGCATGTGCGCGGGCTCTTGTCATCCTGGCCGGTTATCAGGCTTTGGATTTTTTCTTGCTGTCTACCTTGGCCTCGACTTTGGCCTCAACCTTGGTCGCTACCTGAGCTTCCTCGGTGAAGGGACGGCCGTAGTAGGTGTCCATCAGTATGGCTTTGAGCTCGGTGATCAGCGGGTAGCGCGGGTTGGCGCCGGTGCACTGGTCATCGAAGGCTTCCAGGGCCAGCTGGTCAACCTTGGCCAGGAAGTCGGTCTCGTTCACGCCGGCTTCACGGATGGAGGCCGGGATGCCCAGAGTCGCTTTCAGCTCGTCCAGCCAGGTCAGCAGCTTCTCGATCTTGGCCGCGGTGCGGTCACCGGCGGCAGTCAGACCCAGGTGGTCGGCCACTTCGGCGTAGCGACGACGAGCCTGCGGACGGTCGTACTGGGAGAACGCGGTCTGCTTGGTCGGGTTGTCGTTCGCGTTGTAGCGGATGACGTTGCTGATCAGCAGGGCGTTGGCCAGGCCGTGCGGGATGTGGAACTCGGCGCCCAGCTTGTGGGCCATGGAGTGGCACACACCCAGGAAGGCGTTGGCGAACGCGATACCGGCGATGGTGGCGGCGTTGTGCACCTTCTCACGGGCAACCGGGTCGTTGGCACCGTTCTGGTAGCTGGACGGCAGATACTCTTTGAGCAGTTTCAGGGCTTGCAGCGCCTGACCGTCGGAGTATTCGTTGGCCAGCACGGAGACATAGGCTTCCATGGCGTGGGTTACGGCATCGATACCGCCGAAGGCACACAGGGACTTGGGCATACCCATGACCAGGTTGGCATCGACGATGGCCATGTTCGGGGTCAGCTCGTAGTCGGCCAGCGGGTACTTCATGCCGGTGGCGTCGTCGGTCACGACCGCGAACGGAGTCACTTCAGAACCTGTACCGGAAGTGGTGGTGATGCAGACCAGTTCGGCCTTCACGCCCATTTTCGGGAACTTGTAGATACGCTTGCGGATGTCCATGAAGCGCATGGCCAAGTCTTCGAACGCAGTGTCCGGGTGCTCGTACATGACCCACATGATCTTGGCGGCATCCATGGGTGAACCACCGCCCAGGGCGACGATCACGTCCGGCTTGAAGGAGTTCGCCATCTCGGCGCCCTTGCGAACCACGGACAGGGTGGGGTCGGCTTCCACTTCGTAGAAGATTTCCACTTCCATGTTCAGCTTCTTGAGCAGACGAACCACTTCATCGGCATAGCCGTTGTTGAACAGGAAACGGTCGGTGACCACCATGGCGCGCTTCTTGCCTTCCAGGTCGCCCAGGGCGATCGGCAGGGAACCACGACGGAAGTAGATGGATTTCGGAAGTTTGTGCCACAGCATATTTTCTGCCCGTTTTGCGACTGTCTTCTTGTTGATCAGGTGCTTGGGACCGACGTTCTCGGAGATGGAGTTACCACTCCAGGAGCCGCAACCCAGGGTCAGGGACGGGGCGAGAGCGAAGTTGTACAGGTCACCGATACCGCCCTGGGTGGAGGGGGTGTTGATCAGGATACGAGCAGTCTTCATCTTGTCGCCGAAGTACTTGATGCGGTCGGCGTTGCGATCCTGGTCGGTGTAGAGGCCGGAGGTGTGGCCGATACCACCGATGTTGACCATGTCGCAGGCCATTTCGACGGCTTCTTCGAAGTTCTTGGCGCGGAACATACCCAGGGTCGGGGAGAGCTTCTCGTGAGCGAACTCGTCCTCTGCACAAAGCTCCAGACCTTCACCGATCAGGATCTTGGTGGTGGCAGGCACTGTTACACCGGCCATGGCGGCGATCTTGGTGGCGGGCTGGCCCACGATGTCGGCGTTCAGGGCGCCGTTGATCAGCAGCACTTTACGCACCTTGTCGGCTTCGTCCTTGGAGAGGATGTAGCCGGCGTGAGTAGCGAAACGCTCTTTCACCTGGTTGTAGATGGAGTCAACCACGATGACGGCTTGCTCGGACGCACAGACCACGCCGTTGTCGAAGGTCTTGGACATCAGGATGGAGGCGACGGCGCGCTTCACATCGGCAGTCTCGTCGATGACGATGGGCACGTTGCCGGCACCCACGCCGATGGCGGGTTTGCCTGAGGAGTAGGCGGCTTTCACCATGCCCGGGCCACCGGTGGCCAGGATCAGGTTGATGTCATCGTGCTTCATCAGCGCGTTGGACAGCTCGACTGACGGTTGGTCAATCCAGCCGATGATGTTCTTCGGGGCACCGGCGGCGATCGCTGCATCCAGTACCAGCTTGGCAGCGGTATTGGTGGAGTTCTTGGCGCGGGGGTGCGGGGAGAAGATGATGGCGTTGCGGGTCTTCAGGGAGATGAGGGCCTTGAAGATAGCAGTGGAAGTCGGGTTGGTGGTCGGCACTATGCCGCAGATGATGCCTACCGGCTCGGCGATGGTGATGGTGCCCATCTCGTCGTCCTGGCTCAGGATGCCGCAGGTCTTCTCGTCTTTGTAAGCGTTATAGATGTATTCGGAGGCGAAGTGGTTTTTGATGACCTTGTCTTCGATGATGCCCATGCCGGACTCAGCCACTGCCATCTGGGCCAGGGGGATACGGGCGTTGCTGGCGGCCAGTGCGGCGGCGCGGAAGATCTTGTCTACCTGCTCTTGCGAGAAGCTGGCGAATTCACGCTGGGCTTCTTTGACGCGGGCAACCAGTGCATCCAGTTCAGCCAAATTGGTTACTGCCATGTTTATCTCCTGATGATTTGAAAACTGTTTAGTAAGACCTTGGCAATGCCCGGCAATTATAGCCGCCCTGTCAAGGAGAGAATCACCATAACGGGGTATTTACATGCCTTACTAAATTGTTTTCTGGCTCGATTATAGAGCCGGGATGTGTCAGAAAAGATTGATCTGGATCATATGTAACAAAAGAACAAAAGAAATTTTGTTTCACCATCCCGACCGGCCAGATGTTACGCATTTGTAGAGTAGAGCGCCGGGGGGATGAACACGAGGTGAACAGCCATTTTTGCGCCTGGTGTCAAACCCTTGCCTCTTATCCTCCCGCAGTTTCGCCGCTGGCAATGAGGGCGCTGAGGTCCTGCCTGGCGGCGGCCCTTGACAGCCTCTCGCCCCGAAGAGAGGCAGGCGTTTCATTTCTGTTGGAAAAAATGGTGGTTGTTTTCATCCAGTGCAGGGCCTTT
>RCUH01001078.1_pt1 | contig 22142 bp, 25 predicted proteins | sample 2166191 | NCBI WGS metagenome assembly RCUH01 (sample SAMN09932848, study PRJNA488358) | compost metagenome | feature: garden; material: soil; isolation source: compost soil in an enriched community after 214 h of incubation | place: Germany: Experimental Botanical Garden Goettingen | collected...
TGATCGAGAGCTACATGAAGGCGCAGGAGGTCGTGACGAACAGCGAGCAGCTGGATTCGCAGCGTAAATAGTTCCCCCTTGCCTGAGAGGGGACGTAATAGTCGATCGGAACGCCGCGATGCACCGGAATGCATGCAAGCACTAGCGGATCCGATCAACTTATCGTCGCACGCAGGTCAGTGGGGCAGTCGCCGCAACGGATGCCTCTGAGGGGCATCCGTTGCATCGAAACTGCAGCTGCAGCGTTTCACCTCAGGGCAGGCCGAAGCCTGAGAAATTGGTACAAGACATACAGGAAGAGCACATGAGTGAGCGAGGAACAGTTGAGTTCTCAAACTCTTCGACCGGCGGCGTGGGTCTGCGCGCTCAGGATGGAAGCTATGTTCTGGCGGAGCAATTGGATGCGAAGCCGCTACAGGTTGGTCAAGTACTCGTTGGCCGCATGGACTCCGTGGGAACGGAGTCCTTCAACGATTTGCTGTCGAACGAAATCTACGAAGTGTTCATTCAGGCTTACGGGCTCTCTCTGGACGCCGTGCGCAATGAATTGCTTTAACTAAGAGGCGCGAAGGAGCGACACCATGGAATCTGGCATCCACGAATTGCGAGATCTATTCGGCCAGCTGGGCTTGCCCAACAGCGCGGCGGCGATCGAGACGTTCGTTGCGAGACATCGTCCTCTGGGAGGGGAGATCCCGTTGCCCAGAGCGCCGTTTTGGACCCCTGGTCAAGCTCAGTTTCTCGAGGAGGAATTGATGCGAGACGCAGATTGGGCTGAACTGATCGACACGCTGAGTGCGAGGCTCAGGGCTTGAACGGCCTCGACGGGGTTGCATGCGCTGGTGACCATACGCCGCGCCACGAAAGTCTTCGGTTCTGCTGGTCGCGCTTGCCGGATGCGCGCAATTTCCTGCGCAAACAGCATTAATTTTGAGCATCGAAAGCCAGTGGAGGCCGACTGCATGTCAAGCTGACGGTCATCGATCGTCAAGTGCTTCTGGTTGGCTCGATGAGCTTTGATCTGCGTTCCGATTCGACGAACACGGGACTCGGTATCTTTGTGTTTAGTCCAGTCATTGAAAAACAGGCATTCGATTTAATCGTCGCTCTCCAGCGCGGAGCAGCGTATAGAGGCCGGGTGAACGCAGAAAGCAGTGTGGGATGGGTAGCCGCCACAGAAAATCGAAGAGCCAGAGCCAGAGGCCGCATATAGCGCCGGACCCGAGGCCGATTACTGGAACCGTTGTAATTTGGAAATTCTCGTCCCACTAGCTCTGACAGATTGCTTAGAGAGGCGCTCCCGTGGCCATGGTTTCACCATCGAGCCAGGCTGACGAGTCATGTCGCAAAAAATGACTCAGAAAGCACTGGCGGGCGACGGTCGTCATCCTGACTTTGAAATGTTAGCGCCTTGTGAGAGGCGAATCTGGTTTCATTGGGACATCAGATGAGTACACAGGCAGCGTCAAATTCTAGGCGAGGGCTGCGCTCGAAGAGAAGTTCGTCGTCGCCGTAACCTAGATTGCAGAGAAAGTTTGAGCGCACGCTGGTGCCTGAGAAGAACTCCGCGTCCACGGCTGCATTGTCGAATCCAGACATCGGGCCGCAGTCCAAGCCTAGTGCACGCGCCGCGACGATAAAGTATCCGCCTTGTAGGCTCCCATTTCGAAACGCCGTGCGTTCGGCATGGACCTGTCGAGATTCACCGGAAAAAGCATCGCGGATACTGGGGTTGTGAGGAAAAAGGCGCGGCAGTTGCTCATAGAACTGAGTGTCATAGCCGATGATGGCCGTGACCGGCGCCGACAATGTTTTTTCCTTGTTGCCGGGAGATAGAGCTGATAGCAGCCGCTCGCGCGCCTCGCGACTGCGCAGGAATACGAGCCGGGCTGGGCAGCAGTTAACGCTTGTCGGCCCCCACTTCATCAGCTCGTACAAGTTGTGCAGAAGTTCATCACTCACAACTTGTTGGCGCCAAGCATTGTGGCTGCGCGCCTGCCGGAATATCAGATCGAGACTATGGTTATCAAGCATTAGAAAATGTGTTGGAGGACGGAGGCAGCAGCGGAATCGCTACGGGCTACAGCAATCTTTCGTGCTGTTGACGCACAATGGTGCAACGGCCCTCAAGCGATATGCTGTTGCAACGCACATTCGAAACCTAAACTATGGCGCGAATTGCTACCGAAGCTTGGGACTAAAAGGCATGCCGGATGCCGAAGGCATAGCCCGTGGAGGCTCGAGGGGTATACGTCGGGTTGCCGGTAAACGCGGGGGCCGCCGGGGCCGGACCCGCCACAGTCAAGGCTGCCCCGTTCTTGTTGCTGACTCGTGCCACAGTTGCGTAGAGGGCTGTTCTCCTTGACAGATTGTGCACATAGCCCAGAGCGAATTGTTTGGCCATTGGGTCACCCACGCTCCGAGCAAAAGGTGGTTGCACGAGATTCAGGTCGTACTTGACTTGTGAGTAGGCGACACGGATCAAGCCTGCACCGATGGGCACGGTCGCGCCGACTACGTAACCGGTGAAGTTGATGTCCCTCATCCCATCGCCTATTGGCACAATTTTGTGATCACGCTCGTACTTCACGCGCGACACCTCTCCGAACACCTTTACGAGCTTGAAATCGTATGAAGCTCCGAAGTTCGCTGTCTTCACCAAGTCTGAAGTGCCGGCGTAATAATTGTCGGCACTGATGCTGCTGGAATAGGCCGCAGCAATATCGAGTGGCCCCTTCGCGAAGCCCAAGCGGCCGCCGAAGAAGCGGCCGGCGCGCGTTGCCGACACTGCACCGGAATTCAAAAGGCCTGCAGAACTCACACCTGGAGGAGTGGCGGTTCCCGGGCTATAGCTGTTGTTTTCGTGGAAGCCGTACATCGCTTGCCCGTAAAAGCCGCCGAGGTTCGGCGGCAGAAAGTAGCCGATGGAGTTGCTGGCGCGAACATAGTTTGAATTTACTTTGAAGGTGCCGCCAGGCGAACTCGTGTTAGCTGCGAACATAAGGCTGGCACCAGGTCCGACCAAGCCGAAAGGGTCGAACACAGCGTCATTCCAAAAGGTGGGGTTGTAGTCACGACCTAAGCGGATCTCGCCAAAGCCGCCTGACAGGCTGACTGTTGAACGACGAGAAAAGGTCGCGACGCCAGTCTGGCCGTCGTCGTTGCTGATCGGAGCTTCAAGCCAAAAACTGGCGGCTAGCCCTCCCCCGAGGTCTTCTGTTCCTCGGAAGCCGAGGCGACTAGAGTTGTAGCCTGAGTTGATCAGTGCGGTACGACGAATTTTCACGTCGCCGCGGTTTATATAGAAGGGGTTCAGCGGCGTGCCGTGATTCATATCTTTCGAGCGGCTTGAGTAGCCAACGATCGCAGCGTCGACCACGCCGAATAGCGTGATGCTCGATTGAGCCGACGCGGCGCACGCAATGAGTGCCGTCAGCGTCGTCAGGTATTTTTTCATTCCTCAAGTCTCCAAATAGGTATATGCGTTTGAGTCAAACATGCGCTGCAGCGGCTAGGCATGCAGCACGGTGATGTTGACGCTTGAGAAATGCCGCAACTCTGCGGTGTTCACCTATCAAACAGGTGATGACCCTCGGCGATTTCGTCGAAACGACGACGCCAGCGCTTCCGGCTAGAGACGGTGGGCGAACGACTCTTGATTCGAGCTTCGTGACGTGCGTTGGAGGCGGTGAAGGGGGCCCGTCGCTCAGGCCTGGGAGGCGACGTTGACGCCACGCACTTCGTTCCGGTCGATGATCCGTGCGATCAAGCCTTCGTTGACGGCCTCCTCGACGAAGCGCTGTAAGTATTGCGCGCCTTGGGTGCGCGACTTGGGCGTGCCGATCGCTTGCTGGATAGCGGTAAATCGACCTTCCAGGACGCGAGAACCAGGCAACCTTTCCTGTTTAGCTATCAAGTAAGGCCGAAGGCCAGCCAGTGCGTCCAGATGCTGCGATCGAAACAGCTGGAACGACGACTCGATCGAGTCGGCGCCCTTGAGCTCGGCATGTTTGAGCGTCCGCCGCAAGTACAGGTCATATGCACTGCGCTCGAAAAGCGCAATACGAACGCCCTCGCGATCCACGTCGACTTGGGTGCGGAGCATGGATCCGGGGGGGACGAGGTAGGTGGCGTCGATCAGGAGATAGGCGCTGGTAAAGGCGATATCACCCGCGCGAAGGGGGTCGGCTCCAATCAACCCCACGTCCCAGGCGTCGGCGTTTGCGTCATCGGCGAGTTCGCCGGGGCCTTGGTAGAGGACGAAGCTCACGGGAACACAGAGGCGCCGTGCGAGCTCGCGGGCCAAGTCGGGCGCTATGCCTGACGGTTCGGTTAAGCCGTCCGCCTGGTTGATCAGCAGAGGATTGGCTAGGTTGAGGCCGACGCGAAGTCTTCCGGTCGGTGCGAGCCAGTCACGGGCCGCATTGATGATGGATGGCATGGATCGTGTGTTCCGGTTGATGCGGCGGCCCATGCGTCCTGCGCAACAAAGAGGCGGACCGCGGAGTTGCGGGACTCAGTTGAGCGTGGGCTGCGTCACCACGGTTTGATCTATGGTGCCGAAGACGCTTCTGCCCGCAGCGTCGTACATCGCCAGCGTCACGCGATCGCCTTCACGCAGATACGGCGACAACACCGCGGCCCCTTCCAGCGTTTGCCGCGCGCGCAGTTCAGCTAGACAACCGCAGCCGTTGGCCCGGTCCTTGTTGGCTATTGCTCCGGCCCCGAGGACAGTTCCGGCGGCCAACGGCCGGGTACGTGCCGCATAGGCGAGCAACTCGGCATAGCTAAACATCAGGTCAGCGCCTGGGTCGAGCTCACCAATGCGCACTCCGTTGACTTCGCATTTGTAGCGGCCGCTAGCTTTGGCGTTCACCCACGCGGCCCCGAGTTCGTCCGGCGTGACCAGGATGGGAGCCATGGCGTTGAGCGGTTTGCTATGGATCAGTCCCATCCCGCGCGCGACTTCGGTCGGAACGAAAGCACGAAAGGAGACATCGTTGAGCAAACCGATGAGGCGGATGTGGCGTTCGGCTTGTCGCGCCGATGCACCCAGCGGCACGGCGTCGGTGATGACGATCAGCTCCGCTTCGAAATCCAGGTCTAGGCCTTCCTTGTCCGGCACGATGATCGGGTCGCGTGGGCCCATCATGGGCGCTCCCGTGCCCTGATAGATCACCGGGACCTCGGCATATCCATCAGGAAGTTTCGCGCCTCGGGCCTGCCGGATCACACTCATGTGCTCCGAGTAGGCGCTGCCGTCGAGAAATTGATACGCCCTGGGCAGCGGCGCGATGAACTGCGACGAGTCAATCGGGAAGCCAGCACCTTCGTTCAAATCAGCGTAGGCCTCCTCCAGCCGAGGAGCCACGTCGGTCCACGTGTCTAGCGCGTCTTGCAATCGGGCCGCGATGTGAGGGACCTCGAGGCCGCGGGTGACAGTGCGATCGATGACAATGAGACGGCCGTCAGGACCGGGACCGGGAAGCGATGCTAACTTCATAACGCTCTTTCAAGTTGAGGTGGGGGACGCCAGTCGGGAGCACTCTCCAAGAGATACCGGCCTAGGAACACTCGCGCTCTGCTGTGATCAAGAGCCATTCGGTGGGTTGCCTTCCCAGCTGCTGCGCCGGCTCCATCGCTTGAGGAGGGCAGGGGCTTCGTTGGCGCCGGCTTCCTTCATTTCGGGCGAGGCAGTGTGCGCAGTCAGTTCGAGCCTGTGACCGTTCGGATCATGGAAATAGATGGAAAAGAAGTAGCCGTCGTGATCGGTCGGTCCGAGCACGTCGATGCCGAGCGCTTCCAAGCGGGACTTCGACGCTATAACCTCATCCATGTCGGCGACCTGAAACGCGAAATGCTGAATCCAATCCCGCATCTCTGTGTCCCGCATGTCGCCCGGCGACAGCGGCGCTTCGAAGAAGGCGATGGAACTCCCGTCTTCCAGCTCAAAGAAGACATGGATGTGCGGATCAACCTCCTGCGTGGAGGGCACGCGTTCCGCACCCATTACGTGACTCAGTTTCAAACCCAAAACGCGCGTGTAGAACTCTGCGGTCTGCTTGGCGTCCTTGCATCGGTAAGCTGCATGGCTCAGCTTCTTGCACAGCATATTTTTTCCTTTCTGCATCAATCCGGTTGAAGCCGGTATCTCTGGGCCGCATGGTCTGAATGACAGTGGCGTGGGAAAATTGTCATCGCGCCATCCTTGTTGCCATTGGACTTGTCCGCCAGTCGAAAATGGACCTTGCCTATGCCGGAATCGTCGAGTGCCACAACGTCGCGACAGTGCGAGCGAAGGTGGAAGATCACTGTATAAAGATCGGTCCGATCAAGCGCGCGTGCGGCACGATCGATTTCGACAAATAAACAAGGCCATCAGCCTGGGCCGCATGAGAAGACAGCCGCTTTCACTGCGACGCTGATAGAGCGTGCCTTGAACTGGAGGAGGGAGGCGAGCGATGCCGCTCGGTCGCGAGGCATGCGCTCATGAATGGCGGCGATGCTTACCGCGGCGAAGGGCCGACCTAGCGCGTCGTAGATCGGAACCCCTATCCCCGAGACGCCAAGGTTCACACGGCTGGTGACGTAGGCGAAGCCCGCTTTGCGAGCATCCGCCACGGCATCAAGAAGTTCGGCCTCGCCCAAGCCTGCGAGTTCCAACGTCCGCGGGGCAATGGTCTGCACCATCGAAAAGCGCTCCTCGTCTGGAAGTGCTGACAGCAGTGCCAAGCCGCCGGCACCCAATCCGAGAGGCCGCCTGCTGCCGACACTGAGTGTCAGGACGCGAATCGGCGATGGTCCTTCGCAGCGATCGAGGCACACGGCTTCTGAGCCGCTTCGCAGAATCAGATAGACGGTGTCGCCGACCTCCTCGGCGATCCCACGCATGATGGGGACACAGTGGCTGCGAATGTCGAATTGGTCGGCGGCGGCCAATCCGATCTCGAAGGCGAGCGCGCCCAGCGCATAGCGCCGATTGTGTTCAATCTGCCGTACCAGACCTTCCGTGATTAGCTGGCGCAGCAAACGGTGGACGGTTGGATGCGGCAGGCCACTCATGCGAGACAGGTCGGTCAGCGCGAGACCACGTGCGCCGACGGTGGCAAGCAGCCGCACTAAACTGAGGGACCGAGTGATTGATCCGATTGGCCCGTCGTCCGACTCCAGATTTCGCTTCATTTGCACCTCAAGCGATCACAACGCGCCGGCCCGACAGCGCCCTGATAGGAAATATCAAATGCCGACATGGACTGCTCGTAGCGCTTTCAGGACATCGCTGGAGAATTCGTACCTCGAAGCGCCAGAACTCCTGGTCAGTTCAGCCCAGTACGACAGGTCCTCCGGGACGTCCAGATCCAGTGAAAGGCCTTGGCTGCGTACCACTCTGTACGGCAAATGCCTCTCGTGCGCCTGCTTCAAAAATCTCCGAAAGCTGCCCACGCCAAACGAGTAGTCCACTGCGCCGACTGGTGAAAGCAGGAGCGCGTTGGTGCCTGAGTTCGTACGGTCTGGAGAAATCACCATTTGCCCATCGCGACGGGCGGCGCCCAGAAGCAAGTTCAGATCAGAAGCAGACACAAGGGGAAGGTCGCAAGGGAGGACGAGTACGCCGTCGGCACCGCGGCGGCTTGCCTCCGCCGCGGCCTGCTTGAGCGCGGAGTTCAGGCCATGCTGCTGGTGGTCACGGAAGGTCTCGACACCGAGTTGCAGGGCAGCCTGGCGGACTTCATCGCATCCGCTCACGACCAGTACCCGGGAGGCGTCGAACGCAGCTTTTGCCGTCGCTACGGTGTGCTGCAGCAGGCTCGCATTGAGATAGTGCCGCGCCGCGCCGTCGAGTATTGGGGCAAGCCGTGACTTGCCGGTTACGAGGGATCGAGCTGGTATGAGGGCCCAAACGTCAAGTTCCGCTCGGCGTTCTCGGTTCATCGGGTACGAAGCGAAGCAGCGAATTCAAGCACGGATTTCGCAAGGTTCTTACGGTCCGAGGGATCCCGCATTAGCGTCTGAGTCACCAAGGTGGGCACTGAAACGGTGTGAGCCAGATCGGCGTCCTGCACGTCCAGGACAAAGCCGTCGATCAGGCCCTGATACAGATCAGCGACGCCCGAGGCAGACACCTGTAACCCCAACTCCTTCTGAATTTTTGCGGTAGGTCCTTTGACCGCGGCGCCGCCGATGATGGGAGAGACGGCAATGAGCGGCGCGCGTCGCGAGTTCAGGCAGGCTCGGACCTCCGAAATGGCCAGCATTGGTGCAATGCTCAAGTGGGGGTTTGAAGGACAAAAAATGATGGCCTCCAACTGGGGGTGACACATGGCTTGGAGAAAGCCGTCACTGGCGGCCGCACTGTCGGCTCCCTCGAATGTCAGCCCAAGCACGCTGGGTGCGCAGCGGCGACGCACGAAATAGTCTTGAAAGTTCAGCGGCCCTTCGGTGGTCCGCACAATGGTGCGGACCTGTTCATCACTCACTGGGACCACGGCCTGTCGGACTCCCAGTCGCCGGCACAGGCTAAGGGTGACTTCCGAGAGGCTCATCTCGGCAAGTAGCCTGCTGCGCTCGACATGCGTTGCCAGGTCGCGATCGCCCAGGTGGAACCATGTGTCGCCCCCAATTTCCTTCAAAGCCGCCATGAAGGACGCAGTGTCGCCAGCCAGTCCCCAGCCGGTGGTGGGGTTCGCTAGTCCGGCTAGCGTGTACATCACGGTATCTAGGTCGGGGCAAATGCGCAGGCCGAGGTGCTCGAAGTCATCGCCAACGTTAACCACCACCGTCAGCCGCTCAGGCTTGACCACCGTGGCCAGTCCTGCAGCGAGCTTCGCGCCGCCGACGCCACCAGAGAAAGCTACGATCATGAGCGGGCGTCCTTCAAAGCGTGAACCGAGCGGGCCAGTGATACCCCCTCGGGTTGGCCGCGAAACATGTCGACGGACGCCGATCGAATCAGATCGCGTGCGCTGCCGTTCGTTCGCTCATAGGGGACGCCGCGCGCCAGTACGATCGGCGCGGCTTCATCCGCTTGTCCCATCACCATCGACGCTGCCGCAGCCAACTCGTCCGCCACGCCGACCTCGGAGTCCTTCAGTGTTCGGCCGAATAAGTCAGACCGTCCGCGAAGATCGACAAGACCTGCCATGCCGCTGATGCCAATGGCGGTGCCCACAGTTCCATTTCGCCAAGCCCTGCCGAAGCTGTCGATCATTAGGACGGCCACGTCGACGCCCGTGCTCTCCTGCAGGGCGGAGCGCATCTGTGCGCACCAAGCGTCCGGATTCTCTGGTAGCAGCAATGCCAGGTCATCTCCCGTTGAGCCTACATTGGACATGTCGATACCGGCGTTGGCCATCACGAATCCAAGACGGTGCGCAACGATCAGCACGCCGGGGCGGTGTCGGACCACGGCCGACGATTCGGACAGGATGAGCTCGACGAGACGCGGGTCCTTCCCCACCTCGGCCGCCAGGGTAACGGCTTGGGCGCTCGGCTCCACGGTATCCAGGCGTACGGTTCGCCCTTGAGCCTTGGAGACGATCTTTTGCGCGTAGACGAGCACATCGCCTGTCCGGAGTTCGAGCGCTGTTGCGGACAGGGCTCGCAGGGTGATGTCCGCCAGGTTATCGTCTGCTTGGACACGGGGCACTCCCATCAGCGGCGTGAGCGTGAGGCAGGTTGGTGTCATGATGCGGTCACTCAGCGCACAGCGACGAACTCGGGCGTCATCGCGTGTGGAATGCCTGTGATCTGGATGCCTGCGGTATTCACCTTGTACCGTTGATTGAGCGAGATCAGCACGGAGGTCAGAGCTTCGGCGGCCGCGGAGTTGGCAATCGGTCCAGCATGGAGGGCGCGCATTCCGGCGGCGGCGGCCAAGTCGATCACCTGGTCGCGAGCTTCCTTGTCGTCGCCGCAGACTAGGACATCGCAATCAATGGGTTTGTCGGCATCGGCTAGCAGGTGCGCAGATATGTTCTGGAACGCCGACACAACTTTGACTTTCTCGCCCAGCATCTCCTGCAGGGATGCGACGGCCGAGCCTGCCGCAGGCAATTGCACGCGGGCGACCTTGGGCGGCATGAGCGGGACCGTGACATCGATGAAGACCTTGCCTTGAAGGAAGTCCTGGACACTTTCCGCGGTGGAGCGTTGGGCGGAAAACGGCACGGTCATTACAACGATGCTGGCCTGCTCGGCGGCTGCTCTGTTGGTCACGCCGATGATAGTGGGACGTTCCAGTCGCGCGTTGAGTTCGACTGCCGCCTCGAGCGCCCTCTCGACGCTGCGGCTTCCCAGCAGAACCTTGTAGCCGGCCTTGGCCCAGCGCAGCGCCAGCCCGGAACCTTCGTGGCCGGAGCCACCCAGGATGCCAATAACAAGATCTTCAGCGGTCGACATGCGTCATCCTTTGCGAGTAATTTGGAGGCGATTCGGCAGCATCGGCGCGACCGATTGAGGCAGGGAGGAGATGGAATTTCCCCGAGAGTGGCATGTGCAGCGGGGGGGCTTCGCGCGCCGTGCGCTGCCTCGGTATGTCGGGCTCACCGTAGAGCGTTGTGCGTTGACGCGGGAATCTCCCGGCGCAGCGGATCATTTGCTCCATGGTCGCTGGGCTGACTTCCTGGCCATTTCGCGAACCCGCGGCGCGCGAAATACTCTCATCCATGAGCGTTCCGCCCATGTCGTTCACGCCAGCGTCCAGGCAGGCGCGCACTCCCGCCGGTCCCATCTTCACCCAGGACACCTGAATGTTCGGAATCACGGGGTAGAGTGCGAGACGGGACACCGCATGCATCAGCACCGCTTCGCGAAAGGTCGGACCGCGGCGCGAACCGCCGTTGCGGTAGATCGGCGCCTCCATCGGCACGAAGGGCAGTGGCACAAACTCGGTGATGCCTCCGGTGGTCTGCTGCAGGTGACGGATGTGCAGCAGATGCCGAGCGGAATGGACCAGATGCTCGACGTGCCCGAACATGATGGTCGCGGTAGTGCGAAGGCCTACGTCGTGCGCGGTGGCGATCGTGTCGAGCCACTGCTGCGTGCTCAGTTTGTCAGGACAGATGACGGCGCGCACTGAGTCGTCGAGGATCTCCGCAGCCGTGCCGGGCAGCGAGCGCAGTCCGTGGGCTTTCAACATTGAGAGGAAGTCCTTGACGGACATGCCTAGTGTGCGTGCGCCTTGGACAATTTCAAGCGGGGAGAAGGCGTGGATGTGCATCCCCGGAATCGCCTGATTCACGCCCTTGCAAAATGCCAGGTAGGTTTCTCCCGTATAGGAAGGGTGAATGCCTCCCTGAAGGCAAATCTCGGTTGCGCCGCGATCCCAGGCTTCCTGCGCGCGCCGGACTACCTCAGCGACGTCGAGTTGATAGGGCTTGCCCCTGAAGCCGTCGGAGATTTTGCCCTTCGCGAAGGCGCAGAAGTGGCACCGGAAACTGCAGATGTTGGTGTAGTTGATGTTGCGGTTGACCACGTAGGTGACGACGTCCCCGTGTATCTTCCTGCGCAGCTCGTCGGCGGCGGAACAGACATGTTGGAAGTCCGCATCCCTCGCCTGCAGCAGCGTCACCACCTCGGATTCATCCAGATCCTTGCCCTCCAGAGCCTTGGCCACCGCGGCAGCTACTGCCGGCCCGATGGTGCTCAGTGCGCGTCCTGGTGCGGGAGGTGCAGCTTCCATGCCGGGCGCCCACGCATCGCAGCGAGCAAAGCGCTCTGCATCGCTGGCCTGCAGCAGCGATGCCGTGAGAGCAGGATCGATCCACTCGCTGGCGTTGACGATGTATGGCGGGTAGACGGCAAGACGCGGCACCAGCACCCGGCCATGCGCGGCCGTGTGTTCCGCGAGTGAATCGATTTGGGGCCAGGCAGCCTCCGGATTGACATGATCGACTGTCACTGGGGAAATGCCGCCCCAGTCGTTGATTCCGGCATCTAACAACTGACCGAGACCCTGTGGACTCAAGTTCGGCGGCGCCTGGATGTTCATCGCCGGACCCAGCAGTAGCCGTGCGACCGCGACGGTCCATAGGAAGTCGTCGAAGTCCGGCTCGGGGTGCGTAGCCATTCGCGTTCCGGCCTTGGCGCGAAAATTCTGAACGATGACTTCCTGGATATGGCCGTACTTCAGGTGCAGGTCGCGAATGGCAATCAGCGAATCGATACGCTCCTCTCGTGTCTCACCGATGCCGACCAGAATGCCGGTGGTGAACGGGACCGCCAGTTCTCCGGCCAAGCGAATGGTGTCCAGCCGGGCCGCGGGCACCTTGTCCGGCGAGCCGAAATGTGGTCCTCCCCGCTCGCACAACCGATTGGACGCGCTTTCCAGCATCAGGCCCTGGCTCACCGACACCTTGCGGAGTGCAGCGATGTCTTGCAGCTCCATGACGCCCGCATTTACATGCGGTAGAAGTCCCGTTTCGGCGGACACCAGTGCGCAGATGTGAGCAAGGTAGCTCAGCGTGGTCTCGTGGCCCATCCGTGCAAGCTCTTCCCGGGCTGCGGCGTATCGAAGCTCCGGCTTGTCTCCCAGCGTGAAAAGGGCCTCGTGGCACCCTGCCTTCGCACCCGCGCGGGCGATTGCAAGCACAGCCTCCTGATCCAAATAACATGGCTGGCCGGGCCGCGGCGTCTCGGCGAACGTGCAGTACGCACAGACGTCTCGGCAAAGCTTGGTCAGGGGGATGAAAACCTTGCGGGAGTATGTCTGCGTCCTGCCATGACCCTGGTCGCGCATCGCGCGGGCCTGGTGCATCAGCAACGGCAAGTCCGCCGTCAGCAGGAATCGGCGGAACTCGGTGGCATCGCTCATTGTCCCGCTCCTTTGTTCTTGGCTTGTGCGCATGCGGTGATTTCAAGACTGTGCAAGAAGGGCAGCAAGGCCTGGGCAGTTTGAAGGGCGTGGGTCAATGGCGGAGCATGTCCAGCGTCGGCGATCTCAACGAGCCGTGCATTCGCGATACCGGCAGCCAACTGCCTGCCGTGCAATACGTCGATGGCGATATCGGCAGTTCCATGGATGACGAGGGTCGGCACCGAGATGTTGGTCAGGTGTGGGGTCAGGTCATCGCGTCCGACGAGCGCTGCGACCGGCAGCGCCAAGCTGTCTTTGGACGAGGTGCTCCACTTGGCAGTCCAAGGCGACGCGTATTCATCGTCGCTGATCAATAGCCGGGACAGCATCTGCTGTACGTTGGAACTGCCGTTGAGAGACCACTCATCGGCCAGCCGTTTGAAGTTGTTGTTCTGCTCATCGGTATCCAGCCCGGCGCGCGTCGAGATGAGTACCAGGCTGTTGACGCGATGCGGCGCTATGAGCATGGCGCGCATCGAGATGAACGCGCCCTGAGACTGCCCTACCAGCGTTGCCTGTCCCACCTCCAGATGATCCATCAATCCCAGCAGATCCTGTGCGGAGTCCCAATAAGTGAACGGGGCACCGTTGGACAAGGTCTGGCCGAAACCCCGCTGGTCGAAGGCGATACAGCGGAACCGCGAGCGGAGAGCCTCGACCTGCGCAGCAAACATGTCACGGTCCATCAGGAATCCGTGACTGAAGATCACAACGGGGGCGCTGCCTCCCGTGTCCTCGAAGAAGATTTTCTGGCCGTTCACGTCAGCGTAGGGCATGGGCTATCTCCCCATCCGAGCCAGAGCGGCCAGCCGAAAGCGGTCGTCCACGATGCTCTTCGGATCGGGTCGAGTGCGAATGGTCCCGAGACGGATTTGCCAATCAAGAAAGGCATCCACGCTCTTGAGAGACGCGCTCCCATCCTCCGGAATGCTCATGATCGGTGTGCTGGGACGAATGTCGATGTTGTGCTTGCGAAGGATCGCCAGGATCACGTCCTTCTCCTTCTGAGCCGGGCCAAACGCCTGGCCATAGTCGCGAACGGCCTTGAGGTATGCCACCATGAAGCGATTCCCCACCTCGGGGCGCTTTGTTAGCGCAGGGCCGTACACGAGGTAGCCGGCCGGCGAGTCGGGGAACAACTGGTCTGCTGACGCGACGCGCACCCCGCCGGCGCGCTCAAGCAACAGCGTGCCATAGGGCTCCGTCAGAGAGGCGCCGTCGACGGCGCCGTTGGTCATACCGGCAATGATGTTTGCCAGGCCCACGCCAACATACTCGACGTCGTTCGCCTGTAGTCCCGCCTTGCGAGCGAGTTCTGCCGTCATCCAATGGGGGGCAGAGGTGACACCGGTGGCGATCTTCATGCCCTTCAGATCGGCCGGTCCCTTGAAGCGGCCGCTGGTGACTAATTCTTTACGCAGTACCAAGCTGGTGAAGCTGCGTCCAGGCGCGTTGATGCCTGCGCCTGCTACGACGCTGAGCTCGATGCCGCGGAGCCTGGCATTGAATAAGGAGACGTTGACACTGCTCGCGGCAACATCGATGGAGCCGGTCGCCTGCGCTTGGTATTCGTCGGGGCCAGTACTGAAGCTCTTCAACTCGATGTCGATCCCTTCTTCGAGGAAATAGCCTTTTTCCAGTGCAATCAGGCACGGCGCATCGAATAGCGCAGAGATGATGCCCAGACGCACCTTTGCGCGCTCCGTTCTTGCATCTCCTTGGGACCATACATTGGTGGCCAACAAACCCAGCCCAACCCCCAGGGTTGCGGCGGCACGTCGCCTCGTCAAGGAATTCGTATTCGTCATCTAAGAACCTTTGGCCATGAGGCGGCGAACCGCCGGGAGTAATCTGTCCTGCAACCTTCGCCTAGGGCAGGGCCTTCCGCAGCGGAGGGACGGCGATACCGAGCGCCTTCAAGAAGCCGAGTTCATCGCCCAGTGCCCAGACTCGAACAACGCGCGAATCCTTGATCTTGAACATCACCACCATCGGAAACTCGAAGGCCGGCTTGTCGATGGAACTGCCTTCGACGCGATAGCGGTAGCGGCCGACGATGCGCTGCCGTGAGACCACCGTGTCCCCACTGGCGACTTCCTCGTCCACGATGACATGCCACGTTTCGAAGTTCGCATGCACGGCCTCGATGGCAGCAAGAAAGCCCTGAACTGGATCTGCCGGCTTTGGACCTTTGGGCACGATCGAGGGCAACGTATCTGCCAGTCCGGGCCGTGCATGCGCATAGTTCGGCGAGATCAACTGGCCGATGGCTTCGAAGTCTTTGTTCCCGATGGCCGCGCTGAGTCGCCGCGTGATCGCTATGTTCTCTGCAGAGTTGGGCATTCTTAGTTCTCTTTGGAATTGATTGACTACTGGAAATATGGGATGACCTCGCGGCCCACCAACTCCACGGTCCTGTCGATCTGATCGAAAGGGATCTCGCCGGGGTTGAGTCGCAGTTGAATGTCGGTGACGCCGGCGCTGACGTAGCGGGACAGCGTAGGGATGATCGAGTCGGGCGAGCCAATCAGGCACATTTCGCCGACCCTGTCGAGGATGCGGTCGGAGTCTGGTGTCAGCGGCACGATCTGCGACGACGAGTCGTCAGGATTGGTGCGCCCGCTCATGGCGCCGAAACCTGCATAGGTGCGGATGACCTTCTCGACATACTCACCGCCTTCTGCGAATGCTCGCTCGGGGGTATTCGAAACGACCGTTAGCCGATTGACCGCGATGCGCACGGTGTTCGGGTCCCGGTTGATCGCAGTCATTTGCTCGTGATTGGCGGCCACCTGCTTGGTGATGTCCTCTAGGTGGTACATCGTGGCCGCAAACCAGGCCTCCCCGTGCTCGGCAACCCGGCGCGCAGTGCGAGGACCCAGGCCTCCGAACCAGATCGGTGGCCCCCCGGGTTGCACCGGCAGAGGCGCGATCGGTTGGGCGACGCTCAGTGTCTTGCCGACGTATTCGTCTTTGCCTGACCACAGCGCGCGCAGCGCCCCGATGATGTCGTCCATCCGGTCGCCAGCCGACTTGGGATCGATGCCGAAGCGCGCCATATCCGGCGGATGCCCCAATGCCACCCCGAGCGTGAAGCGGCCGTTCGTGATCTGGTCGAGCACTGCAGAGTCGTAGGCCAGTCGAAGCGGGTGCCACAAAGGGGCCATGGTCACGCCAGTCCCCAGTCGCAGGCCGGTACGCGCAGCAAGGGCCGACAGTACCAGCATGGGTGAAGGCAGCGAGAAATACGAGCTTCGAACGGGGAAATTCTCGCCGGTGAAACAGGATGTGAAGCCGTATCGCTCTGCCTTGTGAAGGATGGGAACGATCGCATCGAGAACAGCGGCGACGGAAGTCCCAGTGCGTGGACTGAGATCGAATGACAGACCGAAATTCAACTTGGGCATGGATGGTCCTACGAGCGTTGTTTCCAGGGGAGCATGCGGCGTTCGGCAGCGTCGAACAGCCAGAAGGAGAGCGTGCCGAGCGCCGCGATCGTGACGAGGCCGACATACATGTCCTCGATCGCCAACGTCTGCCACGCGCGCCAGATCAGATAGCCGATGCCGGAGTCGCTCGACACCATTTCAGCAGTGACGAGAAGGAGCAGCGCGATGCCCCAGCCGAGTCGTAAGCCCGCGAAGATGGTGGGCAATGCGCCGGGCAGAGCGATGGTGAAACACACCGCGGCCCTGCTGGCGCGGAAGTTGCGGCCGACGTCTAGGTAGATCTTGTCGATGTTCGCCACGCCGGTCGAGGTGGCGATCAGGACTTGGAAGAAGACACCGATGGCGATGATGGCCCACTTCGAGCCCTCTCCGATCCCGAAAATGAGCATGATCAGCGGGAGGATGGCCACCTTGGGGATGGGGAAGATGGCGCCGACGATGGGCTGCACAGCGGCCCTGACCATCGGCACGAGTCCCATCACCACGCCCAATGCAAGCCCCGGCAGGGCCCCAAGTACAAAGCCGATGCAGGCGCGAGAAAGGCTGGTCAGCACTTGATAGGGAAGTGACTTCTTCCATTCGGTATGGACGGCAAGTTCGTAGAACGTGCCGGCAATGGCGGATGGCGGAGGAAAGAAGCGAACGTCGATCGCCTTCAACTGTCCTAGCGCCTCCCAGAACAGTAACAACGCGATCGGCGTGAAGATCGCGATCAGGCGCTCGTTGTTGCGTTTGTATGCTGCGCTGCTGCGCGGCGTGCCCGCACATTGCACGACATGGCGCAAGGGCTTGGCATTGATCTTTGAGGAAGCTAGTGTGTTCACGTCGTCTCCAATTCCTTCTTTGCGGTCAGAACTTCGTCACGAAGTTCGCTCCATATGCGTTGGCTGAGATCTCCGTACTCCGGTCTGCTTTTGATCTCGTAAACTTTTCGCGGGCGTGGCAGTTCGATGGACAAGTCACTCTTGAGCTTGCCGGGACTTGCTGTCATCACCAGCGCCCGATCGCCGAGAACGATGGCCTCGTCGATCGAGTGCGTGATGAAGAGCACCGTCTTGCGGGTCTCCTCCCAGATGCGCAAGAGCTCTTCCTGGAGCAGCGACTTGTTCTGCTCATCCAGCGCCGCGAAAGGCTCGTCCATCAGCAGAATCTCGGGGTCGTTGGCAAAGCCGCGCGCGATGGATACACGCTGCTTCATACCGCCGGACAACTGGTGGGGGTAGGCATGTCTAAAGGCATTTAGGCCCACCTTGTCGATGTAATAGTCGACGACCTCGTTGATCTGCTTTGCACTGCGGCGGCGCAAGCCGTATGCGACGTTGTCCTTGACGGTCATCCAGGGGAAGATCGACTGCTCTTGAAAGATCATCGAGTTCAGCGGTTTCGACTGGTCGAAATGCGTGATCTCGAGTTCCCCGGACGTGTAGGTCTCTAGGCCGGCGATGATGCGCAGCAGCGTCGTTTTTCCGCAGCCGGACGGCCCGACGATGCAGCAGAACTCTCCCTTGTAAATGGTGAGATCGACTTCCGTCAGCGCCGAAGTCATCTCTTGTTTTTGTTGCGCGGCGTACTTTTTCCCGAGGCGGCGCGCAGTGATTTGCGCAGGTGCACGTAGCTGTGTTGATGGCTCTGACACAAGACTTCCTTCTTGAACGTATGCAAGGTTCAGTGCGTTCTTACTTTGCGACGTTCAGGCGCACCGCCATCCAGTCGGCGATCCTGTTAAGGGCAGGCTCGGGACGATCGACCTGCACGTGACCGGAGCCGCCATCCGCCAAGGTGTAGACCCACATGTCCTTGTTCTTGGAGCTGATGCTCTCGTACAAGCGTTGCGCTTCGGCAAGCGGAGCCTGCCGGTCTTCCGCACCGTGCACGATGAGGAAATCGCAGTCGATTTGGCGGGCGACAGGTTCCAGGCGGAATTTCTCCAGCTTGGCCATGGCGGCGTCAAAGTCCTTGACGCCCAAGATGTGGAGCAGGTGGTGCTCCGTTGTGCCAAGGGCTGCACCGTCGGCCACATTCAATGGGCGGCCCGACTCGAAGTTCAAGCGCCGCTTCCAGACCTCGTGGTAGTCATAGATCACGGACCAAGCCACGCAGGCCTTGATGCGCTTCTCGAAGGCCACGGCGCGAGGTGCGTAGTAGCCGCCCAGGCTGGCTGCGATGATGCCGATACGGTTGCTATCGACGTCGGACCGCTTCTCCAGGTAATCGACTACGACGCCGGTGGCTACTTCCGAATCGTGTCGCGCCACCAGCCCGCTCATTCTGAGCGTCGCGCCCTGCCCCGGCCCATCCACTGCGAGGCAGGAGATGCCTCGCATGGCGAATGCGCGGGCGATCGGAAACATCTCTTCCTTGGTGCCGTCAAGTCCGTCGGACAGAATGACTGTCGGAGCTGGGCCGGTGACTCCCTCGGCCGGGGCAAAGTAAGCCTTCAGGCTGGCGCCGTCGAATGGGATATCGATGATTTCGATGCGCGGCTGCGAAAGCTCTGCGAACTTGGCGAAGGTGGAGAGGTGCCGTTGGTAGAGAGACTTGGATTGCGAGTCGGTCGGTCCCGAGAAAGCTTCAGCCCATTGGAAATACTGCGCGGCTCGGTAGTAGGCGCCACGAGCAGTGACGTGATGGCCGGCCTCGAACGCAGCCTCGGCTGTTTCCTCGGTCTGGCTGGCAAGTCGCGTCCACGCTGCGGTCCACGCTGGTGCGTCACCGCGAGGCCCTTTTCGCGCTGCCTCTTGTAGTCCGGCGCACGCCCAGGCAACGTCTCCGAAGGAGCCGCCGGACATCAGGCAGCGCAAGACCGCAAGGGACCAGGTGTAGTTGGTGGGGAAGTACAAGAACATGGGGAGTCTCCTTTTGAGTGGTCGCGGGCATTGAGCGAGGGATGCGCAGTTCGTTGTCTAGTCGTGCGCAGGACGAGGATTCGTCAAAAAAGAGTGTCCTTTGCTTGCTACGCCGCTTTCGGGTGCTTGTTCGCCGAATGGACACAAGAATGAGACGCGTGATCCACGCGGGGAGAGAGGTTCACCCGGGGCTTTTCTGTCCTCGTACGCGTTGCGGCAGTGCCAGCTGGAATGCGGACGATGTCCAGCCGGCCCATGGATCCGAGGATTCGGGCAATAGGAGCCGAATTTTTCACTTTATCTTTTATTTGATTGATTTTATAAAATCTTATTCTGTGTGGATAATCCTGGGATTCGTGTAAACCCGGGGATGTCGCTGTCAGTTGTATCGAGTTGCGCGTGGCTTCGACGCATGGCGTTCTGTCGAATGGCTCTGATGCCACCCCTTGTTTCACTTCAGAGGGCGGTGGCCTACGTCGGCGATCAAGCGCACCTCGGCCACACAATTGCTGACACGACTGCGCAACGACATCGCTTGCGGCACATGCCTCCCGGCGAACGGCTGGTGATTTCCACATTGGCCGAAGCCATCGGGCGTCGGAAAGGTGCCGATCCGCAAAGCGCTGACGGGGCTAGTGAGCGAGTGCTTCGTCACGCTGGGCGAGCGCACGCGGCGACGACAGCTGGGATGCGTCAGTGTTCGGGATCTACCACCGCTGGCTAAAGCCGTGCCTGAAAGCCCTGCGAGGCGTTGTGGGCGAGCAAGAGGCCATCATGAGGCCGAGGCTGTCGCGCCACTGCGCTGAGGTGAGAAAACCGCCTTGTGTGATAAGACGCGAATCTCGGCAGTCATTCCGAGACTACGGTGTCTTGAGTGCTCGTTCTTCCCGTCGATACGCCTATCGTGACGAAGTCGAGAATCAGGCTCGGAAGTTGCGATATCGATTCGAAACCGGTGCCGATTTCTGATGCTTGACGGGTTGCTAGCCATTCCTCGCGAAAGCCCGGTGGGTCTATTAGCTCCGCTCCTGGAATACATGCAGCGGCGTGCTCCATCCGATCGCGTCGGTGGCTGGTGTTATCCGATCCTGCCACCACCCTTGTCTTCGTTCGGATGCGCTCGAGCTCTCCATCTTGCAGGCCAATGATCGGCTGATCTTCTCTGATTTCATTGGCCCATCTGCGCATTGTTGCTGCGAACAGGTTCGGGTTCTGAGTCAGGATCCTGGCTCGATTCGCAGGGTTGGCTTGAATGCGGGCGGCCCAGTACGGGAGTTTTGCGACAGCAGTCATTCCTGCCTGCTCGGCCACGTTCGCCGACTCGCCGTAGTAGTTGAAGGCGAGTTGTTTGGCTACAGCCCCACCGGAAAGCAGCCAAAGAAATAGGGCGCTGACGTCTTCGGGATAGCGCAACGCCATCTTCATCGAAAGTCGTGCTCCCGAGGACGCTGCAACGAATACGGCAGGGCCGAAATCTAGTCGTCGCAGCAATTCGTGTAGTTGATCGGTCCACATTTCGAGGTCCGAGGCGCCGCTAAAACACAGATCTGAGCTTCCCAGATTGGGGCGGTCCCAAAGGAGGACTCTGCAAGAGTCAGCGAGTTTTTTTGCCAATGGCTGAGCGCTTGTTAGCGGACTGCGGCCTCCAGGCGTGAGGACAATGGCCGGACCGGCATGCCCGTGGAGCTCGTAGTGAATGCTGTTGCCGTTGACAGAGGTGGAAGGCATTGCGTCTGAAGACTCAGGCCTGTTGAAATGCACGGCTGCTCGAACGTTGCTGTCGCGGGAAATCTCGAGCCAGTGTCGACATTTCTTGAGCGCCATCTCGCGTACTTTTTTCGGGTGTGACCACATGAGGAAAAAATCCGAAATCGCAGAGGGGCCACTGCGTTTCCGAAGGCAAGACGTCGTTCGAAGTACTGCCCACTGAGGTTTTCTCAGATCTATCGAAAGCCATCACGCTAGTCTCCTGATAGTTGCTCGCAAAGTGCTGAGTGAATTGCTTCGCACAACCGACTTGCGGATTGCAATCTCTCTTCTATTGCATCGAAGTCCTTTGCGAGAGGTGCATTGACGTTCATCTGTTGGACATGTCTTTGAGTCCTCGCGAAGATGCAGGCCAGAATGCTCAGCAACCTAAAAATGCAATATCGAAACGAGCGACTCGAACGTACGAACGCAAAAATGTCAGATCTAACACTTGCCCAAGCCAACGCGATCGTCACGGGAGCTTTGATCAAAGCGCGTGCCTGGGGCTACAAACCCATGGCTGTGGCCGTCCTCGATGCCGCAGGCAACCTGAAGGTCTTCGCCAACGAAGACGGCGCAAGCATGTTCCGCTTTGAAATTGCGCGCGCGAAGGCGTGGGGATCTGTGGGCATGGGTGTTTCCAGTCGCGTTTTAGCGGAGCGTGCGAAGGAAAATCCCAGCTTTTTCATTTCGCTGGCTTCCACCGCCGGCGGCAGATTTCTGCCGCAGACCGGTGCAGTCGTGATCAGGGATACCGATGGCAGCTTGCTAGGCGCAGTTGGGGCCAGTGGAGGAACGGGGGATGAAGACGAGAGAATCTGCATTGCAGGCGTCTCAGAAGCCGGACTCGTCAGCACCTGAATTCGCTTGTAGAGCTGGTCGCCTACTTGATTTTCTGCCGAGCGATGACGACCAACTTTGTTGGTCAAATTATTGCGACTCCTTGATCTCCACTTCGATTCATTGGAAAGGCGCGATTCGAGGAGGTGAACGCTCGATTGCAGAGCAAGTGGCCAACACGCCGGTCACCAGACGATGCGCAAGGATGTGGAGATCGCGAGCGAGCGAGGGGTGGCCGCAGTTTAGTTCGGCACCCGCCGCATGCAGCCTCGTCCTACTCGCGGTCGTAGGAAAACTGGATTCCCGCCGTGCCGCCGGTTTCGATGAACAGGTTGATGAACGCTGGCACTGTGTCCTTGCGGGCCCAGTCGCGCTGCAGTTCGCAGAACAGTTGCGGCACGCTGA
>RCUH01001080.1_pt1 | contig 22128 bp, 14 predicted proteins | sample 2166191 | NCBI WGS metagenome assembly RCUH01 (sample SAMN09932848, study PRJNA488358) | compost metagenome | feature: garden; material: soil; isolation source: compost soil in an enriched community after 214 h of incubation | place: Germany: Experimental Botanical Garden Goettingen | collected...
TGCTTTGCCAGTCGGCTTTTAGCCTCGAGTCTCCTAACGTCGAAATGACAGAACGAACTAAAATTGCTTTTAGACAACCTCTTTAAATTTTACCAGAGTAATGAAATAACACCTACGAGGTCGTAAATACCTTGCAGGACTTTAAATATAAAAAATGAAAAAATTATTTAGTCTTTTACTTTTACTGGCAGGCAGTTTTGTGTTTGCTCAGGTAAACAAAGTAGAGCCTCCGTTTTGGTGGGCTGGTATGCACAATCCCGAATTGCAAATTATGTTCTATGGGAAAGATATTGCCAAATATCAACCATCAGTATCAGATAATATCGTGATTAAAAATGTTATTAAAACAGAAAACCCTAACTATGTTTTTGTGACTATCGATACAAAAAACATTCCGGCTTCTGATTTCACTTTTTCATTTAAAGATAAAAACAAGACTGCCTTTACTCAAAAATATTCACTAAAAAAGAGAAAAGAAAATTCGGCACAAAGACAGAGTTTCGACTCCTCGGATATGATGTACCTAATTATGCCGGACAGATTTGCTAACGGAAATACTGCAAATGATAGTAGTAAGGACTTAAAAGAAAAAGCAGATAGAAATATTCCGGATTCCCGTCATGGTGGTGATATAGATGGAATTATTAAAAATCTGGACTACCTGCAGGAACTTGGTGTTACAGCAATTTGGAACACACCATTATGTGAAGATGATGATAAACAGCATTCATATCATGGTTATGCCCAAAGCGATGTATACAAGATAGATCCTCGTTATGGTACTAACGAAGACTATGTACGTCTTTCGGCAGAAATGAAAAAAAGAGATATGAAACTGGTGATGGATTATGTAACCAATCACTGGGGTGCGGAACATTGGATGTACAAAGATTTGCCAACGTATGAATGGATTCATCAGTTCCCGGGATATTCTCAGTCGAACTATCGTATGACGACTCAGTTTGATCCTAATGCATCAAAAATAGATACGAAACAATGTATGGACGGTTGGTTTGTACCCTCTATGCCTGATTTAAATCAGAGCAATCAGTTAGTGCTTAATTATATTACACAAAATGCCATTTGGTGGATTGAGTATGCCGACCTGGATGGTTTTAGAGTAGATACTTACTCGTATAATGATAAAGAAGGAATTGCAAAATGGACAAAAGCCATTACCGATGAATATCCTTACTTTAATATTGTAGGTGAGGTATGGATGCACGATCAGGCGCAAATGGCTTATTGGCAGAAAGACAGCAAAATTGCTGCAATACAAAGCTATAACTCTTACCTGCCAAGTGTAATGGATTTTACATTGCATGATGCAATAGGTTCTGTTTTTAATGAAAATAAAGCTACCTGGAATGATGGAATAATAAAGGTATACGACAACTTTACCAACGACTTTTTATACCCGAACGTTAATAATCTTCTTGTTTTTGCTGAGAATCACGATACTGGTCGTTTTAATGAAATTTATAAAAACGATTTTAAAAAATACCAAATGGCTATGACTTTAGTAGCCACTGTAAGGGGGATTCCGCAATTATACTATGGGTCTGAGATCGGCATGGCAGGAGATAAAAGCAAAGGTGATGCCGACATACGCAGGGATTTTCCGGGCGGATGGGCTGGAGATAAAAACAATGCTTTTACTAAAGCAGGAAGGACTACTGAGCAACAACAGTTTTTTGATTTTACTTCGAAACTATTTACTTGGAGAAAAGGGGCTGAGGTTATCCATAATGGTAAAACAACACACTACCTACCGGACAATAACGTGTATGTGTATTTTAGATACAACGACAAAGAAACAATTATGGTAGTAATAAATAATAGTGACGAAGCGAGAACTTTTAAAACCAATCGTTTTGCTGAGAATATTAAAAACCATAAATCGGGTAAGGATGTGTTAACAGGGAAATCTGTTGATGTTTCTAATGAAATGACAATCGAACCTAAATCGGCATTGATACTTGAATTAAAATAAGAGAAGAAATATGAAAAAAACGATTCTTTTAGCAATTACTATTGCGACTTTTATTAGTTGTAAAGATGATAAAAAACAGGAAGATAAAGCCCAAGTTACGGCAGAAACGCTGGCGCCTGTGAGCGATGCTATGATGGAGAATAGTGTGATTTATGAAGCTAATATCCGTAATTATTCGCCCGAAGGTACTTTTAATGCTTTTGCAAAGGATATCCCAGAGTTGAAAAAACTAGGTGTTAAAGTGCTTTGGCTAATGCCAATTTATCCGGTATCGTTAAAGAACCGAAAAGCAACAGGTGATCTTTCGGTAGAAGATATTAAGGACCCGAAAGAACGCGAAAAATACTTAGGAAGCTACTATGCAATTTCGGATTATACGGCCATTAACCCAGATTTAGGAACAGAGGCTGATTTCGATAAACTGATAAAAACAGCCCATGATAATGGTATGTATGTTATTTTGGATTGGGTAGCCAATCACACTGGCTGGGATCATAAATGGATTACCGAACACCCTGAGTATTACCATAAAAATGCTAAAGGTGAAGTAACCGATCCGCTTAATCCGGAAACAGGTAAAAGCTGGGGTTGGACGGATGTTGCTCATTTGGATTTTACGAGCAAAGTTTTGTATGAGCCAATGAAAAACGAAATGCTATATTGGGTCAAGGAACATAATGTAGACGGTTTCCGTTGTGATGTGGCGGATAATGTACCTACAGAATTTTGGCAGTTTGCCATTCCTAAACTAAAAGAGGTTAAGCCTTTGTTTATGCTTATGGAATCGTCTAAAGATTATCTTTTCAATGGTTTGTTTGATATGGGGTATGGTTGGGAAGCCCACCACCTGATGAACGATATTGCAAAAGGTAAAAAAACAGTGAAAGACTGGGATGCCCATGTTGTAAAACAGAATGCGGCTTACAAAAAACAGGATATCTGGATGAATTTTACATCGAACCACGATGAGAATGCATGGCAGGGAACGGAATATGAAAGACAGGGTGATGCTGCCGAAACGTTTGCAGTATTAACGTACTTAATGCCGGGAATGCCACTTATTTATACCGGACAGGAATATGATTTTAACCGACGTCTTAAATTTTTCGAGAAAGATGAGATCACGAAGCAAAAGGGTAAAATGTTTCCTATATATGAAAAGTTAGGTGCGTTAAAAAACACCAACACTGCATTAAATGGAGGCAAAAAGCCTGCTGATTATAAAAGGCTGGTTACATCGGCAGATACCAGTATACTTGCTTTTGAAAGAGAGAAAGAAGGTAATAAAGCAATTTACATAGCTAATCTTACTAGTAAACCTCAAACCTTTACTGTGGAAGCAGAGGGAGAGTATACAAACTATATGACAGGAGAAAAACTAAGTCTTACAAAAGGAAAGAAGTTTAGTTTTAAACCTTGGGAATACTCGGTTTTAATAAAGTAAATTTCTTGTATAAATTTCGTTATTAAAAAGCAAACATCTGGTAATTCGGGTGTTTGCTTTTTTAATATATAAACATTGTATTTGTATGATTGGTGTAATTTGTGGCACATCAAATTAAGTATCTTTGCCGAAATCTTTATTTATGGCAGCAATACTAAAAATAGGGCATAGAGGAGCAAAGGCGCATTCACCGGAAAACACCATGGATTCTTTTATGAAAGCATTGGAGATGGGTGTTGATGGAATTGAGTTAGACGTACATGTTTGCGCTACGGGAGAGCTAGTGGTTATTCACGATTTTACTGTGGATCGTACCACAAACGGTAGTGGCGAAGTGCATAAAATGACATTGCCTGAATTGAAAAAACTAAGAATAGATGGAAAACATTCTATTCCTATGCTGGATGAGGTTTTGGCTCTTGTAAACAGGAAATGCCTTGTGAATATTGAGATGAAAGGAAGACATACGGCAAAACCGGTGTCTGATTTTGTAGATAAATATGTAAAAGAAAGAGGCTGGAACTACGACGATTTTATAGTGTCGAGCTTTCAACGTGAGGAGCTGCTTGTTATGAGCGAAATCAATAAAAATATACCATTGGGTATACTTAGCCAGGCGAGTGTAACGCAGGCTTGGGAATGGGCAGAGGAGTTTTCGGCGAAAGCCATACATCCGCACTATTCATTGCTTACAGAAAGTAATGTAAAAAAGGCACAACAGGCAGGTTTAAAAGTTTATACCTGGACCATTAACGAACCGGAAGACATTGAGCGTATAAAATCGTATAATGTGGATGGTATAATATCAGATTATCCCGAAAGGCTATGAGTAAAAGTTTTGATGTAATTATTGCAGGAGGTGGAGCGGCAGGTTTTTTTACAGCCATAAATATTGTTGAAGCCAACCCCAAATTAAAAGTTGCCATCCTTGAAAGAGGGAAAGAGGTGCTGTCTAAAGTACGTATATCCGGTGGTGGACGCTGCAACGTTACCCATGCTTGTTTTATACCAAACGATTTGGTAAAATATTACCCAAGAGGGGAGAAAGAGCTTAAAGGTCCGTTTAATCAGTTTTGCTCTGGCGATACCATTGAGTGGTTCGAACGTCATGGTGTTGAGCTTAAAATTGAAGATGACGGCAGGATGTTTCCTGTAACTGATAGTTCGCAAACCATAATAGATTGTTTTCTTGAAGCTTCGAAAAATCTCGGTATTCAGATATTGATGGGAGAGAGCATTCAGTCGCTTTATAAAGCCGAAAATCATTGGAAAATAGAAACCAATAAAGACGTTTTTTTAGCCGATAAACTGGTTATGGCTACGGGAAGTAATCCTAAAATGTGGGATATGCTGGAAGAGTTGGGACATACTATAGTTGCTCCGGTTCCATCGCTGTTTACCTTCAATATAAAAGACAGTAGAATTAAAGATTTAATGGGAGTATCGGCCATAGCATCCGTTAAGGTAAAAGGAACTAAATTGGAAGCATCGGGACCATTGCTTATTACCCATTGGGGTATGAGTGGCCCTGCTATACTTAGGGTTTCGGCTTGGGGAGCACGCGAACTGTTTGCTAAAAGCTATCAGTTTACACTACAGGTTAACTGGCTAAATGATGTAGATGCGGATGAATGCGACGAAATCTTAAAAAATTTAAAACATGAACACGCTAAGAAAACGGTAAGCAAAAAATCGCCGTTCGATTTCCCGAACAGGTTATGGGAAAGTCTGGTCGTGGCTTCGGGTATAGAAGCCGAAACCCGATGGGCGGACTTAACAAGAAACCAGTTGCAGGCACTAACAGCGCAGCTTACGAATGGAGAATATCAGGTAAATGGGAAAAGCACCTTTAAAGATGAGTTTGTAACTGCAGGAGGTGTAGATCTTAAAGAAGTGAATTTTAAGACTATGGAAAGCAAACGTGTTGAAAATCTTTATTTTGCAGGTGAAGTGCTAAATATTGATGCCATTACTGGCGGATTTAATTTCCAGAATGCCTGGACAGGTGGTTTTATTGCCGCAAAAAGTATTGTTGAAGGATAAAAATGTAAAGGCTGTGAGTAGTCTATTTAGTTGATATTATTGTAATTAAACTAAGAAAGTTGATTTTTTAACGCAACCGTTTTCGAATAGAAGCATCTTAAAAGAAAATCACGCTATGAAAATATGCAACCCTAATGTATTGGTTTGTATGTCTTAAAAAACTTAGTTAGTTGCAATTTCTGCAATGGGCCTCCTGAAAGGGAGGCTTTTTTATGAGGAATTAGTTCTCTAATTCAATTATCGGTTTAACCACCATATTGATGCATTAAGCACTAGGGCAAATGTTACCCATAAGATGTATGGAATGAATAAATAACCTGCAATTTTATTCACCTTATTAAACTGTACAAACGTTTCATAGATCATTAGCCACAATAATACAATTTCGATTAAGGCTAGCATTGGGTTTTGTAATCCAAAGAAAAGTATAGACCACAAAGCATTTAATCCCAATTGTATGGCGAAATAAAGAAGTCCTTTTTTTACGGTTTCCTTTTGAATTTCGATCTTATCCCAAACCAGTCCGGCAGCTATCCCCATAAGTATGTAAAGGGTTGTCCACATTGGAGCAAATATCCAGTTGGGTGGATTAAATACGGGTTTTACGAGAGTAGGGTACCACGTAGTAACACTTTCGCGGGTTACTAAGCCTGATATATAACCGATAACAACACAGGTAACGATCATTACCAGCATTTTAGTAGTCTTTGGGAGATGTGCCTTTTCCATTTTTCAAAGTTAAGAAAGAAAAGTTATTAAAATAATAGTATGATTTGCTAAGATTCAGAGGTAGGGTTGTTTCATTATCAAACCATGTGTACTGACTAATGTTTTGATAGAATTGATGTGATTTGTGTCTGAAAATAAAACTTATCTTTGCAGCAAAATTATACACTATGTCCGAAAAGGATTTTATTCCTTCAGAATATACACAAACCGTTCAGAATGGTAGTTTTGAATGGAGTGCTCCCAGTAATATTGCCCTTGTAAAATACTGGGGTAAAAAAGAAAATCAGGTTCCGGCAAATCCATCTATCAGTTTTACGCTGAATAATTGTAAAACCATTACCAAACTGTCTTTCGATAAAAAAGAGAACAATGGTAGTTTTTCTTTTGATCTGCTTTTTGAAGGTCAACCTAAAGAAAGCTTCCGTCCTAAGATCGAGAAGTTTTTTGAGAGGGTAGTACAATATCTTCCATTTTTAAAAGAATATCATTTTACTATAGATACCCAAAATACATTTCCACATAGTTCAGGTATTGCATCGTCGGCTTCAGGTATGGCAGCACTGGCTATGAATTTAATGAGCCTTGAAAAACAGCTTAACCCACAAATGACAGAAGAGTACTTTTATCAAAAGACATCTTTTTTGGCGCGATTGGGGTCGGGTAGTGCTGGCAGGAGTGTGAAAGGTAAAGTTGTAATTTGGGGAAATCATACTGCAACAACTGGTAGTTCTAATTTATATGGGATTCCATTTGAAGGTGCTCACAAAATATTCAACAATTACCAGGATACCATTTTATTGGTAGATAAAGGTGAAAAACAAGTGAGCAGTACCGTTGGGCATGACCTTATGCACGGACATCCGTTTGCCGAACAGCGTTTTACGCAGGCACACGAAAATCTTTCAGCAATGAAAGAAGCACTTAGTTCTGGTGACCTTGATACTTTTATTAAAATAACCGAGAGCGAGGCACTTACACTTCACGCCATGATGATGACATCGATGCCGTATTTTATATTGATGAAGCCTAATACACTGGAAATTATAAACAGGATTTGGAAGTTTAGAAGCGAGACAAATACTCCTGTGTGCTTTACACTTGATGCAGGGGCGAATGTACACATGCTGTATCCCGAAAACGTTAGTAGTAAAGTTTTAGATTTTATTAAGAATGAATTAGTTGGCTATTGCCAAAACAGTCAGTACATTTGCGACGAAATTGGTACGGGTGCGTCTCAGCTCAATTAAGAGCACTATTTTTTAACATTTGACGTTTTTTACGTACCTTTAATAAAAATATCCTCAATGAAAGGACCTTTATTTTACTCGAAAATATTACTCTTCGGAGAATATGGGATCATTAAAGATTCTAAAGGATTGTCTATTCCCTACAATTTTTATAACGGAGCCCTTAAGACAGATCAGAATACATCTGATGTAGCTGTTAAGTCAAACCAAAACCTTAAGCGTTTTGTAGCTTACCTGGAAACCCTGCAACAAGAGCAGCCTGAATTGGTGACTTTTGATATGGCTACTCTTAAGCAGCACGTAGAAGCCGGTATGTACTTTGATTCTACAATTCCACAAGGTTACGGGGTAGGTAGTAGTGGCGCCTTAGTTGCTGCGATATACGATCGTTATGCTACTAATAAAATTACCGTTCTGGAAAACCTTACCCGTGATAAATTACTTCAGCTAAAGAAGATTTTTGGACAGATGGAATCGTTTTTCCACGGTAAAAGTTCAGGACTTGATCCATTAAACAGTTACCTAAGCATTCCTATCCTTATTAATTCTCAGGATAATATTGAGGCCACTGGCATACCTAGCCAAAGTGCAGACGGTAAAGGTGCTGTATTTTTACTGGATTCAGGAATTGTTGGCGAAACTGCTCCTATGGTTTCCATTTTCATGGAAAACCTTAAAGAGAAAGGTTTCCGCGATATGTTCAAAAAAGAATTTGCAAAATATACCGATGCCTGTGTGGAGAACTTTCTTCACGGGGATATGAAATCATTATTCTCTAATACCAAGAAACTTTCTAAGGTAGTGCTTAATAACTTTAAGCCAATGATACCAGAGCAGTTTCATGAGCTATGGCAAAAAGGTATTGAAACTAATGATTATTACCTAAAACTTTGCGGATCTGGTGGTGGTGGTTATATTCTTGGTTTTACCGAAGATATCGAAAAAGCAAAACAATCACTACAAGGACATAAGCTGGAAGTTGTTTACCAGTTTTAAGTTATGCATAGTATTACCGAAATATTAAATATTATACTGAAGTCCATATTTGTGGGCTTCGGTGTTATTATACCTATACTTAGCCTGATAAAAACATCGGGTCTTAAAAGTATAGAAGTGAAAGACCTGTTTATTCTAACAGCTGTACAGTTGGTAAGAGTTTCGGGGATCATTTATTTTATCCTGGCAATAACGGGCAACTTAGGAGCATTTAGCGCCAAAAACGCTACTGGTGAAGGACTTGGCCTGGAATATTTTTTATACCTGTTCTTTTCTCCGTTAATGTATCTGCTGCTTACACAGCTTTTTTGGATAAAGAAACTGTATATGAAAAAAATGGCTCGGATAACACTTTCTATTCTTATGCTTATCCTGCCATCATCATGGTTTCTTCTATTGGTAAAGACTGAAAATATAGGAACTGTAACAAAAGCGGTTTTTACTACAGAAGTTATTTCGGTTTTCTTTTTAAATATAATTGTATTTATCTTTATGACCTTCACAATAATACTACTAGGTGGTAAGTTAAAAGATAAAAAGGTATAAGTTATGACATCAAGGAAAACACGTTTGGTTCTGATGAAGATTCTCAGCCTGTTTTCTGTGGTTCGCGGTTACAACATTCCGGTAATTGCATTAGCACAATATTTATCGGCTATATTCATTCTGGCACCCGAACGCAGGGCGCTTGATGTGTTATGTGATGTCAATCTGTTTCTTATTGTCCTTGCTTCTTCACTTACTATAGCATCGGGTTATATTATCAATAACTTTTACGACGCTCAGAAAGACCTTATCAATCGTCCTAAAAAATCGATGCTGGACAGGCTTGTAAGTCAGCAAACAAAATTACACGTTTACTTTGCCCTGAATATATTGGTAACCCTATTAGCCTTTATGGTTTCTTGGCGTGCGGCAGTGTTTTTTTCTGCTTATATCTTCCTGATATGGTTTTATTCGCACAAGCTAAAAAAATATCCGCTTATAGGTAATCTTACTGCTGCATTACTTGCTGTGCTGCCTTTTTTTGGCATTCTTATGTATTTTAAGAACTTTTACCAGGTAATATTTGCTCATGCAACCTTTCTTTACCTGCTAATCCTTACGCGTGAGCTTATTAAAGATCTGGAGAACATTAAAGGGGATTTGGTCGCAGATTACCGTACCATACCTGTAATGTTTGGTGAAAAAGTATCGAAAACAATAATTACTGCTCTAACTTTTCTTACCATAATACCGGTATTCCTGCTTATAGAAGTATACGATGTAGGTTACATGGATTTGTACCTGTATGGCGGTATGATAGTTATTATTTGGTTTCTTATGTTGCTATGGAAAGCCGAAACCCAAAAGGAGTATTTAATGCTTCATAATATTTTAAAGTTCCTTATTGTTGCAGGTGTTTTTAGCATTGTACTTATAGATCCGTCTGTTTTAGTACATGGTAGGAGACTTTTGTATCTGATTTAAGCTATCTTTGCAAAAATATTTGATTAAAAATGAATAACGGTAACAGTAAGAAAGGCGGCGCTTCAGGAAGAGGCGGGAGTGACAGGAAGAAAAGCAGCGGCCCTTCTAAACCATTAAATAAAGCAAGAAAACCGGGCGCATCGTCTAAGCCAAAATCTTTTGACAGGCCTTCGGCTGCTGAAAAACCTGCTGCTGAGGCTCCAAAAGCCGGACCTTCTGCAAAACCACGCAAACCAGCTCCTCCTAAAAAGGGACAGGATACTTTTGCTAAAAAAGACGGATATCCAAGAGCAAAACCTGCTTTTGAGAAAAAACCTGCAGCTAAAAAACAGCCTAAAAGACAAAAAAGCGAAGATGAGCTTCGTTTAAATAAATACATCGCAAACTCGGGCATGTGCTCACGTAGGGATGCTGATATTTATATACAGTCGGGTAATGTAAAAGTTAATGGCAAAGTGGTAACCGAAATGGGTCACGTTGTAAATATTAACGATAAAGTAGATTTTGATGGTGTTATGATTACACCGGAGAAAAAAGAATACCTGCTTCTTAATAAGCCTAAGAACTTTACTACATCAGGTGAAGATGAAAATGACATGCGTAATGTTATTGAACTTGTGCGTGGTGCTACAAAAGGTAAAATTCAGCCAATAGGCAGGATGGATAAGAATACTACTGGATTATTGATATTTACAAATGATACAGATATGGTAAGGAAGTTTTCGTTACCTAACCAAAAATCATTTAAAATATACCAGGTGTCTCTTGACAAAAACCTGAAATTTGAAGATCTTGAAAAAATTGCTGCAGGTGTAACTTTAGATGGTCACAAGTTATTTGTAGACGAGATAAGCTACATTGAAGGAGAAGCAAAAACAGAGATTGGTATTAAATTAAGAACACCAAACGTAAAAGTTGTGCGTGCTATTTTTGAACATTACAGATATGATGTTTTAAAAGTAGACCGTGTATCGTTTGCGGGTCTTACCAAGAAAAATCTTCCTCGTGGAAACTATAGGTTCCTTACAGAGCAGGAGATTATCAACCTTAAGAATATATAAATTTGCAGCCAAGAGATATTGAATACATTGCTATGCAGTGGTTTGAGGCATTTAATGCGAAACAGCTGGATAAACTGCTAAACCTTTACACTGAGGATGCAGAGCATTTTAGTCCGAAGCTTAAAATTCGCCAGCCCGAAACCCAGGGTCTTGTAAAAGGCAGGGAAGCAATGCGGGTATGGTGGCAGGATGCTTTTGACAGGTTGCCTACACTTAACTATAAAGTGAAGACGCTTACTGCAAACGAGTACCGAGTGTTTATGGAATATACGCGTACTGTACAGGGTGAAGAAGATATGCAGGTGGCCGAAGTGCTCGAAGTTAAAGAAGGAAAAATAGTTGCTTCACGTGTGTATCACGGATAAATATAGGGACTAAGTTTTTTAGTTGCTAAGATGAATAAATAAAAAAAGCCTGATAAATTATTTATCAGGCTTTTTTTTATGTTCAAAAATCAAAGGTTAACCTTTGATTTTATGATCTAGCTTAACTTCTTTTTTATCCAATCCTCGTTTTCTTAAAAGTGGTTGAATAGAAGGCTCTGCACCACGGAAGTTTTTGTACATCTGCATAGCATCTATAGTGCCTCCTTTTTCAAGAATATTGGTGCGGAATGATTTTGCCGTTGCAGGATCGAATAACGACTTGGTTTTAAAAGCATCAAAAGCGTCAGTGTCTAATACACCAGACCAGATATAGCTGTAATACCCGGCAGAATAACCACCATTAAATATATGGTTGTAATACGTGCTTCTGTATCGTGGTATAATCGATTTTATAAGCCCTAGTTTGTTCATAGAAGCTTCCTCGAACGGTATAATGTTTTCCGTTAGAGGTTTGTTGCGGTTATGATAATCCAGATCAAGGTAGGTGGCAGCAAGATATTCTACAGTTGCAAATCCCTGGTCGAAGGTTGCTGATTCCTGCAGTTTTTTAATAAGTGCATCCGGTATAACCTCACCTGTTTTATAATGTTTGGCATACATTTTTAATACTTCCGGTTCGGCAGCCCAGTTTTCCATAATTTGGGAAGGAAGTTCTACAAAATCGGTAGGTACACTAGTACCCGATAAGCTTTCGTAAGTGACATTACTTAGCAATCCGTGCAGGGCATGGCCAAACTCATGGAAGAATGTTGTGGTTTCATCAAAAGTCAATAATGCTGGGTTGTTGCCAGTTGGTTTAGAGAAGTTACAAACTATAGAAATAATTGGAGCTACGCGCTTGCCATCTACAGTTTTTTGCTTGCGGTAAGATGTCATCCATGCACCACCTTTTTTAGAGGCTCTCGGGAAGAAATCCATATATAGGATACCTACATGTTTACCATCTTTTTCGGTTACTTCCCAAACAGTAACATCATCGTGGTATTTTGGTACATTTTTAAGCTCTTTAAACTTTAATCCATAAAGCTTTTCGGTAACGGTAAAAATGCCATTACGTACATTGTCCAAACTAAAATAAGGCTTAATTTCCTGTTCATCCAGGTCATAACGCTCTTTCCTTATCTTTTCGGTATAATAACGCCAGTCATAAGGTTGTACATCATCTTTTATACCTTCGGCAAGCATCATCTTTTTAATATCGGCTTCTTCGGTTTTAGCTTTTGCAAGTGCAGGTTTCCATAGTTCATCTAATAATCCATATACTGCAGCAGGTGTTTTTGCCATACGCTCTTCGAGAACAAATGCTGCGTGGCTGTCATAACCCAATAGTTGAGCTTTCTCGGCTCTAAGGTTGGCCATCTGCACTACATTGGTACGGTTATCCAGGTTATTGCCATTGTTGCCACGGTCTTTGTAAGCGGTCCATATTTTCTTGCGTAACTCGCGGTTAGCTGCATATTGCAGGAAAGGCATAACGCTAGAGTTGTGTAATGTAAAAAGCCATTTTCCTTCTTTATTGGCTGCTTTTGCGTCTTCGGCAGCGGTCATTATAACTTCTTCCGGAAGGCCTGCAAGATCTTCTTTTTTATCAATGATTAATTGATAGCCATTGTTTTCGGCTAATACATTATCACCAAATTTAAGAGAGACTACAGATAGCTCTTCATTAATTTTTCTTAGCCTGTCTTTTTGTTCTTTATTAAGATTAGCTCCACTACGAATAAAAGCTTTATATTTTTTCTCTAATAGTTTTGCCTGTTCTGCATTTAGGTTAAAATCCAGCTGGGTGTCCCATACTTTTTTTACACGTGCAAATAGCTTTTCGTTCAGGAAAATATTATCGTTGTGTTTGGATAGCTCGGGCGCAAGTTCCTGTGCCAATGCCTGTAGTGTATCATTGGTATTTGCTGAATTAAGATTGCTAAATACTGTGGTTATACGGTTTAAAAGTGAACCGGAATTTTCGAATGCTTCGATAGTATTGGTAAAAGTTGGATTCTCTTTCACATTAGTAATTGCATCAATCTCTGCCTGATTTATTCTGATAGCTTCCAGAATGGCAGGCTTGTAATGATGGTTTTTAATCAGATCAAAAGGAGGGGCTTCATAAGGAGTGTCATAAGTTGCTAATAGCGGATTGTCTTCGCCTATAGTTTCGGCCTTGTTTACTTGATTACACGACATAAATAATGTACAGGTTATAGTTAGTGTAAGTATAATATTACGTTTCATGGTGTGGATATATGTGAAAAAGTAAAGTTATCCTAAAAGGGGTAATAATCAAAAGAATATTAATAGGAAGTTAAGTAATGTCATAATTTAACAGGAAAACACTACTTTTGCCATGGTTTTTAAACTATTTGGAATCATGAAAACATCGGTTAAAAAAATAGCCTTGGGAATTTTAAAATGGACAGGTATTTTTATAGCATCTATATTATTGCTTATGTTTCTTATACCGCTTGTTTTCCCAGGCACCATTGCTCAGCAGGTAAAGGTATTTGCTAACAAAAGCCTGGATGGCGAACTTAATTTTTCTGAGTCCAAACTTTCTTTCTTTGCCCATTTTCCTTCACTTACAGTGTCATTAGACGATCTTTCTTTAAAGGGTTCCGCTCCGTTTAAAAATGACACGTTATTACGTGCAAACGAAGTGGCTTTTGGTATTAACCTAAAACGCCTGATTTTTGATAACGAAATAAAGATCGATGAGATTTATGTTTCGGATGCACTTATTAATGTAATGGTGAATGAGAAAGGACAAGCGAATTACAATGTATATATTTCTGAAGAAAATTTACCAAAAGACAGTACCGAAACCGGCCCGGCAATACGTCTGGATAGGGTTGACCTTAAAAACTGTCATATAAAATACAATGACCAGTCTGCAAAAATGCTTGTTGAAGCGCAAGGGTTTAACTATGTGGGCAGGGGAAATCTTAGTGAAGAGGTTTTTGATTTACGTACCGATGCTAAGATTAAATCGTTGGATTTTTACTATGATAAGGTGCCTTACCTCGAGAAAAAAGAAGTACATGCCGACCTTATAACCCGTATTAATACCAATGCATTATCATTTATCCTGGAAAAGAATGAGTTGCGCATCAATCAATTGCCAGTAGAGTTTAACGGGATATTTACGATGCTGAAAGAAGGGTATAATATTGATATTAAAGCGGTATCTCAAAACAATAAATTTAAAGATGTTTTTTCGGCATTGCCTCCGCAATATTTAACCTGGATGCAAAATACCGAGATAAAGGGCAGAAGCGATTTACTTTTTACTTTTAGAGGTAGATATAATGCAGCAACAAAACAACAACCGGATCTTGGGTTTCATTTTAAGGTGAAAGATGGTTTTGTGAAATATAAAAATGCACCAATGTCCATGTCTAAACTGGAATTGGATATGAATGCCATGATGCCTTCTTTGGATATACAAAAACTAAGTATCGATTTAAAAAAGCTAGACTTTAAGTTAGGCGATAAAGATTATTTTAATGCTTTTGTTCAAACAACCGGCTTTGGCGAAATGCTGGTTAAGGCAAATGTAAAAGGTTCGCTGGACCTGAAAAGCCTTAACGCTACACTAGGTATTCAAAATGTGGATTTAAGAGGGGTTCTTAAAACAGATATTATTGCCGATGGTATTTACAATGCCGATAAAAAACTATTCCCGAAAACAAAAGGAGGAGTGAACCTGCAAAATGGTTGGATAAAAACAGAGTATTATCCTAACCCAATAACCGATATTAAATTTGTAGCCAGCTTACAAAATCAAAAAGGAACTTTTGATGATATTAAGATTGCTATAACTCCGGCATCTTTTGTGTTTGAAGGTAATCCGGTATATGTAAACGCGACAGTGTCCGACTTTGAAGATATATATTATGATGCTAAAGTAAAAGGAGAATTAAACATCGGTCGTATTTATAAGGTATTTGCTCAAAAAGGGCTTGAAGTTACCGGTTATGCAAAAGCAGATCTTACACTTAAAGGCAGGCAGAGTTATGCTACAACTGGTCAATATGGTAAGCTTAATAATAAAGGAACGCTTTTAATAAAAGATATAAAAACAACATCGGAATTTTTTCCTAAACCTTTTTATATAAACGAAGGTAACTTTAGTTTTCATAATGAGAAGATGAAGTTTGATAAGTTTGATGCTACTTATGGGAAGTCGGACTTTGCTATTAATGGTTATTTGCTCAATACAATTAATTACTTTTTTGAACCTAATGCGACACTAAAAGGCAGTTTTAATGTTAACTCGAAACTAATTAATGTAGACGAGTTCATGGCGCTGAAAGAAGGAGAGAACAAGGAGGTTAAAAAAGAGATAGAAGCAGCTAAAGATGCAAATCCTAAAATGAGTGGAGTAGTAGTATTACCAACAAATCTGGATGTATCATTAACTGCTAATACCGATAAAGTAGAGTATAATGGGCTTTTGCTTAACAAGCTTATGGGTAAAGTGAGCGTTGCCAAAGGGAAATTGTATTTACAAAATGCCTCTTTTAATATAATAGACTGTAATGTGGGGATTGAGGCTGTTTATGATGATGAATCGGCGATGGCTGCTAACTTTACAGCTCATTTTAAAGCCAAAGATTTTAATGTAAAAAGAGCTTATAAAGAAATACCTTTATTTAGAGAATTAGTCACATCTGCAAGTAAGGCTGAAGGGATTATATCTGTAGATTATAAATTAAACGGAGATCTTGATGGAAATATGGGGCCTATTTATCCATCGCTTTCGGGAGGAGGAACAGTATCTGTAAGAGATGTTAAGGTATCCGGGCTTAAACTTTTTGGAGGAGTAGGTGATAAAATGGGATCTGACGGTCTTAAAGATCCTAATATTAAAGATATTGATATAAAAACAACTATATCGCGTAACCTTATTCATATAGAAGAGTTTGTATTTAAAGTAGCAGGTTTTAGGCCAAAAATAAAAGGCACAACCAGTTTTGATGGATTATTGGATATTAGGATCAGGCTTGGTTTACCGCCTTTAGGAATAATAGGAGTGCCAATTGTGGTTACAGGGACTCAGGAAAATCCTAGGATAAAAATTTTCAGCAAGACCGGAGATAAAATTGAAGAAGCAGAGTATAATGAAAATACGAATCAGGTTATCAAGAAGGAAACAAGGGTAGAAGAAGAACCTCCCGTTGAGAAAAAAGAATAAAAAAACTGGCAATTTAATTGCCGGTTTTTTGTTTTAAGCGTTTATCGCTTCAACTTTAATATCTTCGTCGTTTAGCATATCTTTCAGCATATTCTCTATGCCGCTTTTTAATGTAAAGGTAGATGAAGGGCATCCGCTGCAGGCACCTTGTAGTACTACCTTAACACGTTTGTCGGTTTCATCATACGATTCGAAAGCAATGTTACCACCGTCGGCCTGAACGGCCGGCTTAACATACTCTTCAAGGATATTTATAATACGTTGAGAGGTGGTGTCAAGCGAATCAAAATATGCTTCCTGATGTTTTTCGTTTTGTGGCATTTGCTTTAAAAGAGATTCATCAATAACAGTATTGCCATTTTCGATGAAAACTTTAATAAAGCTTCTTACTTCCGGAGTAACTTCATCCCATTCGTTAACTGCATATTTGGTGATCGAAATATAATTTTCGTCCATAAATACTTCTTTTACAAAAGGGAATTTAAATAATTCTTTTGCAAGAGGAGAAGCAGTGGTTTCGTCAATGTTTTTAAACTCTGCGGGTGTTTTCGTCAGGATTTTATTCGAAACAAATTTTAAAACAGATGGGTTGGGTGTAGCCTCAACATAAATAGTTGCCGGTAGTTTTTTCTTAGTTTCTTCTTCAATAACGATTTGTCCGCCATTGTTTACAAATTCTTCAATCTGTTTAGCAACATCATCCTGAACATCTTCCCATTCTACTATCGAGTATTTTTCAAGAGCTATGAAATTACCCGATATATAAACTGTTTTTACAAAAGGCAGGTAAAAAAGCTGTTTTGCAAGAGGCGAATTTGCGGTTTCGTCTATATTTTTAAACTCGTAATTGCTGTTTTTGGCAATAAAATCGCTGAATTCAAATTTTATAATAGACGTATTCTGAGTATTTTTTATAGTGATAGTTTCCATGATTCTAAATTTTGTACAAAAATAGCATAAAAATATTTTAAAATCGGGTAGGGGAATTTTCATTCTGCCTGTTACAGTAACGGAATATTTTACATTCAATCTTTTTGGAAATATTGAATTAGCAATAGTTTTGTAATTTTTTAAAATTTAACGTGTAAAGTATCTTCGAATATTTATATTTGGCCTCTTGAATTAACATTTAAGTTGCTTTTTTTTAATGTTAGAATAGATTTAAAATCTGCTATATGAGAAAATTATTACTTTCCTTGTTTTTGATCTTAGGAACACTTTGTTCTTTTGGACAAACAAACATTTCTGTTTTTAGTACTAATCCTACGAACAGCTACATCGATGGGGAAACACTAACCTGGACGGTTATGGTAACAAACAATGGGCCTTTGCCTGTGGCGAATGTTAGAGTTTTTTACGATAGACCGGCCTTTTTGTTGCCAATACCTGCCGGAATTACTAAATTTTGGTGGACAGGCAGTAACGGTTCGGGTAACACAAACAATAAGCTAGATAATATTACTCCGTCGCTTTTACCTAATCAGACCATTTCGTATACTATTAACATTAAGATACCGAATAACTATTCGGGACCTATAGATGAGGTAAAAGTAACATATGACCGTATCTCTGATATTGAGGTGGTTAATACAGATGCGAAAACAAATTATACACCGGGAACTCAGTCGGTATATACTGTTACAGTTACAAACCATGGACCGGAAGATGCCTTGGATCTTACGGTGCTTAATCCTATGCCAGTAGGTATAACAGATTTTTCGTGGACAGGAAGTAATGGTTCTTCTGGAACGAATGTTCCTTTATCAAACGTTTTACCAGTATTGACGGTAGGTCAAACAGTTACTTATACTATAACATTGGATGTGCCTGTAGGTTTTACAGGACCTTTAACAAGCACGGCTTCTGTAGTCGGGAAATTAGCAGATCCGGTACCGGGTTGCACTCAATGTACAGATGTTGATGTGTCTTCAATAGGTACAGATATTGTTGTGGTAAATACTAATGGCCAGGAAGTATATACGACCGGGGCTACATCTGTTTATACTATAACTGTACAAAATAACGGCACAGCAGATGCAGAAAATGTAAATGTAGAATTTGTTTTACCTGCCGGAGTTACTGTGGCTTCATGGTCAGGCGATAATGGATCTTCGGGTACACAAGCCGATCTTATTGATGAAACAGCAGGTACTTTAGTCCCTGCACAAACAATAACTTATACTTTAAATGTAAATGTTCCTGCAACATTTACAGGAAATTTTATTGTAGACACTGTAGTTACAAGTACTACAAATGATACCGATCCTACTTGTGCGCAATGTACAGATACGGATCTTCCAGCAGTATCTGCAGATATTGTAGTGACAAATACTAACAATCAGGATGTTTATACCCCTGGTGCAAATTCTACTTACACGGTGACTGTTACTAATAATGGTCCAACAACGGCATCAAATGTAACAGTTACCGGAGCTATACCAGCTGGTATTACTGCATATTCCTGGACTGGAAGCAATGGGACATCAGGAACAAATACTGCCTTAAATGATGTTATACCTACACTTGCTTTAGGGGAAACAGTTACCTATACTATTATATTAGGTGTTCCGGCAGGACAGACAGGGCCTTTAACTGTAGTTACAAGTGCAACCAGTACTACGACCGATCCGCTTACAACGAATAATTCGGCCAGTGATACAGATACTAATGTTGCTTCTGCAGACTTGGTTGTTGTAAAAACACTTAATCAGGGAGCCACATATACTGCAGGCTTGGATGCTGTTTATACTATAACAGTAACCAACGAAGGACCAACAGCTGCTCAAAACGTGTCGGTTATTGATGCTGTGCCAGCAGGATTAGATGCGGCAACGGCAACTTGGACTGGTAGTAATGGAACTAGCGGAACAGGAGATTTGTCTGATATAATTGCTTCGCTTCCAGTAGGCGAAACAGTGACTTATCAATTTACGGTTAAGGTGCCAAGCAGCTATAGTGTAACTACAGATATAGTAAATCAGGTTGTTGTTACAAGCGATACGCCGGATCCTAATCCTGCCTGTCCGGATTGTACTCATACTGCAACGCCAAATCCTCAAGCTAACCTTGTTACCCTTAAAACGAATAACCAAACACAATATAATGCTAATGAGCAGACAACCTATACAATTACAGTAACAAATCCTGGGCCGAGTGATGCCCACAATGTTTTTGTGAAAGACAATAAACCGAGTAATATTCAATTAATGGAATGGTTCGGTAATGAAACAGGTGGGACTGGTTCCTTAGTTAATACTATACCGGTATTAGCTGCTGGTGAAAGTATGCAGTATACCGTTACTATATTTGTTGGTCCAGGTTATGATACATTTGTAGGGCCACTAATTAATACTGCTGTAGTAACCAGTGATACGCCAGACCCTGTTGTTGAAGTTCCTTGTCAGTTTTGTATAGATAGAGATACACCAACCCCAAATTATGTTACTGTAAGTAAAAACGAGTATACTGTAGAGGAATTAGTGACCGATGTACTTATTGATCTTGATTGCGTGGGGGTATCTAATATTGGATGGTCTGCCGGCGATATTAACGGTAGCTTTGGTATTCAGTATTTTAAGAGTAATAACTCTAATTTTCCTATAAAAGATGGTATTATAATAAGAAATGGTAATGCTAAATTAAGTGAAGGAAAATATGACCCTGCTACATATGTGAGTGGTAGTACAGCTTCTAATTCTGGAGATCCGGATTTATTAGCAATAAGCCAGGCTCAGGGTAATAATGGTAGTATAGAGGATGTAAGTTATTTGGAATTCAATTTTGTGCCGATTGCAGACAATATGAGTTTTGATTTTCTTTTTGCCTCAAACGAATATGGTCAATATCAATGTAGTTTTGCGGATGTATTTGCGTTTATACTTACTGATGTAACAGTAGCGGGACCTCCTGTAAATATTGCTATTGTTCCCGGAAGCAGCCCTCCTGTTCCAATTTCGGTTCTTACGATAAGAAACAGTCTTTATAATACTCCTGGAAATAATTGTGCTTCTGTTAATCCAGATCTGTTTGATAGATATAATGCAGCGGCTGGTAATCCAGCTACCTCTGCTATAAATATGCTGGGGCAAACTAAAGTTATGACTGCTTCGGCAACGGTTGTACCAGGGCATATTTATAAAATTAAACTTGCTGTAGGAGATTATAATGATGCTGGTTTTGATACTGCTGTATTTATAGCTGGTGGTTCATTTGATATTGGGCAGCCTAAAGTGCCGGAAGATTTAACTATTTCAAAAGGTACTGCTTTATGCCCTGATGAAGAATATGTGCTTACATCGTCAGTAGGTGCAGGGTCTAGTTTTATTTTACGTTGGGAAAAAGATGGGGTTCCAATTTTAGATGGTGCAGGAAATCCGGTTTCTACGCCAAGTATAACAGTTACAGAGCCAGGAATGTATAAATTATTGGCGGCTTTTGTTTCAGATCCGACTTGTTTTTTAGAGGATGAAATAAAAATTGAATACCGCCCTGAAATGGAATTGCTTGAGCCTATTGATCTTGTAGTATGTGGAGATCCAACACAGCCTCATGCTTTTGATCTTACTATTAATGATGCGGTTACAAATGATTTAACTCCAGGTAGTTTTGAGATATTTTATCATAAATCATTAGAAGATATTGCGGCTAATAATCCTATGATATTTCCTCCAAATAATTATACAGGAACTAATGGACAGACCATTTATGTAGTGGCAAGAGGATATGATAATAACTGTGTAACGATAAAAGAATTTAAGCTAGTTATAATAGATTGTGATATAGAGGTTGAACCATATACAGTACATATTTGTGAGCCTGCTCCTTTTGATGATACTGAAATATTTGATCTTACATCATATGTTGAATTTATGGCAGGAGATCTTGATCCTGCGGAATATACATTTACTTTTTATAACAGTGAAGCAGATGCAATAGCAGCAGATGCAAATACTGATATTGATAATCCGGAAACTTACCCTGGAACTTCAGAAACAATATGGGTGAGAGCACAAAATAATGCTCAGGCTATGGCATATGGTATAGGAGAGCTTACGCTTATTGTAACGCCTCAACCAGAAGTGATTGACGCAGCTGATGTTGAAGTATGTAGTGCAGATGGATATATACTTCCGAATTTAACAGTTGGAAAATATTATACAGCAGCTGGAGGAACTGGTACTGTTTTGGCTTCAGGTACTGTAATTACAGAATCGAAAACTATTTATATTTATGCAATTAACGGTACAGCACCTTATGTATGTACTGATGAAACAAGCTTTAATGTAACTGTTTATCCAACACCTGTAGTATCAGAGATTGCTGATGTTTCTGCTTGCGATGGGTATGAACTTCCGCAACTTACTATTGGTAACTATTATTCAGGTCCTGGCGGAACGGGTACTCTTATCCCTGCCGAAACAATAATTACAACTACTCAAACTATATATGTATATGCTGTATCAGGTAATGCTAATATTACATGTTTTGATGAATCTGATTTCATAGTAACTATAAATGAAGCTCCGGTAGTTTTGCCAGCAACTCCATTAGTGGTTTGCGCAGACAACT
>RCUH01001086.1_pt1 | contig 22033 bp, 22 predicted proteins | sample 2166191 | NCBI WGS metagenome assembly RCUH01 (sample SAMN09932848, study PRJNA488358) | compost metagenome | feature: garden; material: soil; isolation source: compost soil in an enriched community after 214 h of incubation | place: Germany: Experimental Botanical Garden Goettingen | collected...
GCCATGATGCGCAAGCTGGTGCATGTAGCATTCGGCGTGCTCAGATCGGGAAAAAAATTTGATCCGACCTTGCACGCTGCTTGACGGGGATAACAGTATCTACGATGTAAAAAAACGGCGCCATGTTGGCGCCGTTTTTTTATTGCACCACCGGTTTTGTCGCCTCGAACATGGCCGCGTCGATATCGAAGGAATAATCGTCCTGCAGCGCGAAATATCTTCTCACTTCCTCGGGCGCGCCATCGAACAGGTTGCGGATGGCCGCCACTCTTTCGCCTGGCGTGCGCATGCGCGCCACCCACTCGTCGAACTGCATCGTCAGTTTCCACACGCTGCGCAAGCTGTGCGTGAATCCCGCGTTGTTGAACTTGGCGCCCCATTCGCAGGTGCGGTAGTCGCGCACGTGGGAGGCGTCGCGCAGCATTTCCACCGCCTGCAAGGTGCTGTCGTACAGGGCTGTCTTGGGCGCGACGATGTCGATCACCAGCAAGGTGCCGTTCGGGCGCAGCACGCGCCACGCTTCCGCGAGGGCCGCGGCCACGTCGTTCCAGTGGTGCGCGGAAAAGCGCGTGACGACCATGTCGAAGCTGGCGTCGGCAAACGGCAGGCGCGCCACGTCGCCCTGTTGCGTGCTGATGTTGTGCAAGCCGCGCTGCGCTCTGGCGTGGTCGACGACGTCGAGCATGGGCTGCGCCAGGTCGTAGGCGATGACCGATTGCGCCACGGGGGCGACGGCAAAGCTGGCGTGGCCGGCGCCGCAGCCCAGGTCCAGGACGACGGGCTTGCCGTGGCGGCGCGCGCATTCCTGCATCAGCACCAGGTCGGCGCCTTGCGCGTGGACGGCGCTGCTCAGGTAGGCATTGGCTGTTTTGCCAAACTGTTCGGTAACGACATCGTGCTGCTGCATGGTTTTCTCCTGGTGATGGGTGAGTTCCTGCAGAATAAGGATAAAATTATCCTGTAACAAGACCATAACTTATACTGGTATATCCACTACCATGCATCCATGCCATGTCGAATAAACTTGCTGAATTCATCCGCGCCCGGCGCGAAGCCGTCACCCCCGCCATGGCTGGCTTGCCCGGCGGCGGGCGGCGGCGCACGCCGGGCTTGCGGCGCGAAGAACTGGCGCAGCTGTGCGACGTCAGTCCCACGTGGCTGACGTGGCTGGAGCAGGGCAGGCCTGTATCGGCCTCGGCCAAGATGCTGGCCCGCCTGGCGCAGGTGCTGCAGCTGAGCGCGGCCGAGCGCGCCTATCTGTTCGAGGTGGCCGACAAGCATGACCCCAGTCATGGGACAGGCGAGGGCGGTGGGCCTGCCAGCGCCGAACTGGCCGCCATCGTGTCCGCCATCGACGCGCCCGCCTACATCCTCGACCGCGCATGGAACGCCGTGGCGTGGAACGGGGCCGCGTCCACCTTGTTTACGGGCTGGCTGCAGGCCGGGGAGGGCGCGCCGAACCAGCTGCGCTTCATGTTCCTCGATGCGGCTGCGCGCGAGCTCGTCGTCGGTTGGCCCGAGCGTGCGCGCCGCCTGGTGGCGGAGTTCCGCGCCGATATCGGTCGCCACGCAGACCAGGCGCCACTGGCCGGCCTGATCGCGGAACTGACCGGCGCCAGCCTGGAATTCCGGCTGTGGTGGAGTGCGCAGCAAGTACTGGGGCGCGATGGCGGCTTGCGCAGCTTCCAGCATCCGCTGCAGGGTGCGCTCAGTTTCAATCAGGTGACCTTGCACCTGGCGCGCCAGCATGAACTGAAGCTGGTGATGCTGTTGCCTGTGTCGTAGACGTCACTCGCGTGCTTGCCAGGTCCCGGCGTGCTCGTGCCGCTCTGCACCTGCAATGCGCGCTTGCATGGCTGCTGTCATGTGGACATTACGCTGGGCGTCAACCATCAGCACTTCTTTCAGGTCGAGTTTTTCCGCCATCGCTTGCCAGTCTCGGGGGCCGGTGATGAACAGCGGTTTGGAGTGGCCGTCCGAGCGCAGGCCAGGGTCGCGGCCGCCGCTGGCGATGATGGTGACCGAAGCGACCAGATCGATCGGGTAGCCGCTGCGCGGGTCGATGATGTGCGGGCGGCGCTTGCCGTCCTTCATGAAGTAGCGTTCATAGTCACCGCTGGTGCCGATCGCTTCGTTGTCGCGCAAAGCGATCTGCGCAACTGTCCCGGCGCCACGCGGATCGCGGATGCCGACCTGCCACGGTCGTTCACCGGGCTGGCCGATGGCGATGACGTTGCCACCGATGTTGACCAGCGCCGCCTTGACGTGCGCTTCGCGCAGCAGCGCTGCGGCGCGGTCGAGCGCGTAACCTTTGGCGTAGCCGCCGAGATCGATCATGACGGCAGGGTTGACGCTGCTGATGATGTTGCCGTTGTAGCGCAGGTCGGACAGCGATGGCCGCGCGTCGACCCAGCGCTTGATCTCGGCGGCCGGCGGTCCCTGCGCGCCGATGTCGTTTTTCTGGAAGCCCCACAGCCTGATCAGATGCCCAATGGTGGGGTTGAACAGCAGGCCGGAACGCACTGACAGCTTCTCGGCCGATTTTAGCAGGCCGACCATTTCAGCGTCGGCGCGCATTGGCTCGCCTTTGGCGATGCTGTCGTTGAGGGCGGTGAGCATGCTTGGCTCCCACGCGTGGAATTTACGGTGCAGGCGATCGAATTCTCTCAATACCTCGGCGCCAAGCAGGTCGGCGCGCTGCTGCGAACCACCGTAGATGGTGATGTCGACCGTGGTGCCGAACACGTGGCCCCGGGTTTTGTAGAGGCGTTCCTCGCCGGAACAAGCAGTCAGGAACAGCAGTAGCGCCAGCAGCGTGCGGGTGAACATGGAATATCTCCGGGTGTGGCCGCCGCGCGCAGGCGGCGGCCAGCAGTCTTAATTGCTCTTGGCGACCATGTAGTCGACCAGTGCTTTCACTTCATCATCCTTCAGGCCTGGATTGCCGCCGCGTGGCGGCATCATTTTCACGCCGTTGATGGCGCTCAGGTACAGCGCCGGCTTGCCTTTGGCGATACGCGGTTTCCATCCCGCCTTGTCGCCAACCTTGGGCGCGCCCATGATGCCGCTGCCGTGGCAGGCCAGGCAGGTGGTGGAGTAGGTTTTCTCAACTTTGGCGGCGTCCGGCGCAGCGGCGGCGCTGGTGGCACAGGTGATGGCTGCCAGCATTGCTGCCAGTGCAAGTAGTTTCTTCATGGTCTGTCTCTTTTCAAAAGTAAGTCGGCAAATGCCGGGGTAAAAACGGACCGGCGCTTTCCGCCGAACGGCAATGCCGGCCCAGGCGGTGGTGCTTCAATGCGCCATGGCGTGCGTCGGCATGGCGCCGCTGGCTTCGTTCAGCAGGGCTGGCGTGATCTGCTTGAAGCGCAGCACGCGGCCGCCTTCCTTGCGAACAAACGCTTCCGCGTCCACCTGCCGGCTGAACGAGGCGATGGCCGGGCCCATCGAGCCCTGCGCCTTGCTGCCTAATACATAGAGCGCGTCGTGTGCCCCGATCCAGTGGCCTTGCGGCTGTTGCCAGTTGGCGCTGCCCATGTCCTGCACGTAGAAGGCGCTGGTGGCGCGACGCTGTTCCGGCGCCAGCATTTCACCGAGCAGTTCTTTTACGTCACAGAAGTAGCTGGTCTTGCCGTCGGCGAAGCGAACCTGTGCTTTCGGCCCAGGGAAGTCGCGCAGCAGCATGCCGTCCAGCGCACACGCGGCTTCGTCGGACGGATCAATGGCTGGCAGGTTGGTGGCGCTGTATGTGCAGGCGGCCAGCGCAAGGGTGGCCAGTGCGGCCAGCGCGCTCCTGCGCAGGTGGAAAATAGTCATGAAAATCTCCTGAGTGCGATAGAAAACGGTAAAAAAATCCAGGCTAGCATCACGCCCGACAGCAGCGCCGGGTGGGTCCAGCCTTGCGGCATCACGGTGGCCAGGCCATACATGGCTTGCGCCTGGTCCGAGCTGAACACGTTCAGCAGGCGAAATACGTCGGCCGGGTTCAGCATCAGCATGGCGGCGAACAGACCGCTACCGAGCTGGCCCTGGCTGAGCACCATCACCCCCATCAGCAGCAGGTCGAACACCAGTACGAACAGGAACCACAGCGCCAGTGCAATGCCGCTGGCGCGGACGCGGTCGCGGGTGCTGACCGATACCAGCATGGCAATGCTGAGGAAGGCCAGTCCCATCAGCACGGCGCTGGCGACGAATTGGGCGTAGCGCCAGCCCTCGGCCACAGTCAGTTGCGAGAACAGCGGCAGCAGGCCGGCGCCAAAGCCGATCGCGGTGGCGCTGGTGAGCGCCGCCGCCAGGCCGAGATACTTACCGAGCAGCACTTCCAGCGGCGTCACCGGCATCGACAGCAGCAGTTCCAGCGCGCCGCGCTCACGCTCGCCGACAATCGCGTCATAGCCGAGTATCAGGGCGATCAGCGGCACCAGATAGATCACCAGGCTGGACAGGCTGGCGATAGTGGCGTCGATGCCGTGGAAACCAACCTGTCCCTGCTGGGCTGCGCCGAAGTAGGCGATGGCCAGCGCGAAGAAGGCAAACACCAGCGCCACGGCCAGCACCCAGCGGTTGCGCAGCCGCTCACGCCATTCTTTTGCGGCCAGCACGCCGACCTGGCGCCATTCAATGCGTGCGCGCATGGGTGCCTCCGTAGCCGAGAAATACTTGTTCCAATGTCGATTCCTGAATCGCGATGTCGTCGGCGCAAGCGGCCAGCTGGCGCAGCACAGCCATCTTGTCGGCCCTGGCGCAGCGTACGTGCAGCTGTTCGCCATGCACCTCCAGCGCCAGCTCCAGCGGCAACGCGGCCAGCGCCGCTCGCACGCCCGCCTGCAGCGCAGGCGCAATCGTGGCGGTAATGGTCAGCATCCGGGGAGCATGGGTACCCGTCCGCAGCTGCCTCAGCGTGCCTTGCGCGGCCACCGTGCCGCTCTGCATGATGAGCAGCTGGTCGACCCTGTGCTCGATCTCTGCCAGGATGTGTGAGGTGATGACGATGGTGGCGCCGCGGTCCTGCGCGGTGCGCAAGATGGCGTAAAAGTCGGCGATGCCTTGCGGGTCCAATCCGTTGGTCGGCTCATCGAGGAAGATCAGGTCCGGCTCGCCCAGCAGAGCCTGCGCCAGGCCGAGCCGCTGGCGCATGCCCTTGGAGTATCCCTGTACCGGCCGCGCGGCGGCATGCGTCAGGCCCACCAGGTCGAGCAACGGTGCGCAAGCAGCGCGCGCAATGTGCTTCAAGTCCGCAAAAAAGTGCAGTACTTCCTGGCCACTCAGGTTATCGTAGGTGAGAAAACTTTCCGGCAGATAGCCGACGCGCCGGCGCGTCTGGCGAAAGGCAGGTTCGGCCGCGTTCTGTCCCAGTACGTGCAGCGTGCCGGCGCAGGGCGTGATCAGACCGAGCATCAGCTTGAATAGCGTGCTCTTGCCGGCGCCATTGTGGCCGATCAGGCCGAACATGGTGCCATGGGCGATGTCAAAGCTGACGTCCTGCAGCACCGTGAGCGCGCCGTAGCGATGCCGGATGCCGCGCAGGCTGACGGCGGCTTCAGTTGTATTCGATGCGGGGAGCGATGTCATTCCATTTCTTCCAATTCTGTGAGAGCGGGCGCATGCGCGGATGGCGGTCGACTACGCTTGGCGCGCGCAGCAGCGGAAACTGACGCGCGGCAAAGCGCAGCGTCTGCAGCGCGGGGCTGGCGCCGAGCAGCTTGAGCAGCGGGTATTGCCAGTTCAGACGGTCAACCAGGTCGTTCGCTTCATACGCCACGTCACCCTGGCCGTCGCCGTTCTGGTCCCAGCCGTTGTAATTGCTCCAGTAGTTACCTTCCTGTTTGCCCCATTCGACATCGCGCGCGGCAACAAAGCGCACCTGCTCCTGGTTGCCGATGAAGTCGTTGCCATCGACTTGGTTGTTCGACGAGCCGGCCGACAGGTGCACGCCGGTGCGGTTATTGATGATCAGGTTGTGGCGCAGCGTGTTGTACTCGGCGTCATAGATGAAAAAACCACGGTCGTTGCCGGCCACCACGTTGTCTTCGATCAGCGAGTCCTGGATGGTGCGCAGCATGATGCCGTGATCGGTATTGCCCCACGCGATATTGCGGCGCACGGTCAGGCTGCGCACCTCCATCAGCGCCAGCCCGGCCCGGCTCAGATATACCTCGTTGTCTTCCCAGGTACTGTGGTGGGTGTTCATGTAGTGCGTGCCGTAGCGGACATGATGGATGCGGTTGTGGCGAAATTGCGCGTCGCGCGAGACGTCGACATAGATGCCGTCGCGCGTGCCGCTGATTTCGTTGCCGGTGACGCGCGCTCCGCGCGTGTCGTACACCTGGATGCCATTGCCGCGCTGCGCCGATTGCAGGTCGCGCCGGCCGGTGATGGTGTTGTTCAACAAGCGCGCATCGTCAACGCCTTGCAGCCAGATGCCGAACAGGTTGGCGACCAGTCGACAGTTGTTGATCTGTACGCGATGCGCGCCAGGCACGATATAAATGCCGGCGTTCTGCGCAGTGAGGTCCGCGCCGCTGTCGATCACGATCAGGCCGATCAGGGTGACGTCGGGGGCGGTGATGCGGATGGTGTCGCCGTACCCTCGGCCGCTGATGGTGGGATGGCTGCGCCCCTGCAGCGTCAGCGCCTTGTCGACCAGCACGTGTTCGTTATACCTGCCGGGTGCGATCAGCAGTGTGTCGCCTTTCTGCGCACTGGCGATGGCCGCATTGATCGACATGCCCGGCGCCACTTCCAGCACGGCGGCGGCCAGGCCCGGCCCATAGCCGGCCAGTATGGCTGCCAGCACCAGCGCGCGCATCAGCGCCAGCAGGGCGGAAGGCGCCAGCCTCATGCGTCTTCCTTGCCTTGCGACGGCAGCGTTGAGCGCAAGCTGTCGAGCGTAAGGAAGTAGCCGTCGGCGCCGATACGCGTCAGCGCTTCACCCTTGGCAGCGCGCCGCTTGCGCTCTTTCACCAGGGGTGGACAGGCGTGATCGTCGTAGTACATCACCATGCAGTCCAGGCACAGCATGCATTCCATCTGATCGATTTTGCCTTGGCTGTCGATGGCGTGCGAGCCGCAACCGGCGGCGCAGGCGTGGCAGCTGGTGCATTCTGCCTTGCGCTTCAGACCGAACAGACGGAACTTGCCGGGCAGCGCCAGGCCCGCGCCCATCGGGCACAGGTATTTGCAGTAGGGGCGCTCGCTGAACAGCGACAGGCCCAGAATGGCGCCGATAAAGAGCCAGAATGGCCAGCTGCGGTTCCATACGCCGACCAGGAAAGTGGTCTTGAAGGGTTCGATTTCGGCCAGATGTTCGGCCGTCTCCATTGAGAACAGGGATACGCCGATCAGGCCGAAGAAGATGACGTACTTCAGCCAGCGCAGCTTGTCGTGCAGTGGTTTTGGCAGCAGTTTCTGCCAGCGTTTCAGGCCGATGGCGGAACCGAGTTTCAGCATCAGGTGCTGCAGCGAGCCGAATGGACATAACCAGCCGCAGAACAGGCCGCGTCCCCAGATCAGCACCGTGATGATGATGAACCACCAGAACAGGAAGATGAAGGGATCGGACAGGAACAGCTCCCAGCGCCATTGATGGATCAGCGAATGGAGCCAGGTCATGATCTGCGTGATGCTGGGCTGCGCCTTCAGGTAGAAACCGATGAAGCCGGCGCTGATGATCCATAGAACCAGCCGCGGCCAGCTGATCAAAGGCTTGTGCTTGCGCGTCGATGCACGCACCAGCCGGTCGCGTCGTGCGTACCAGATGGCGGTAAACAACAGGGTGGCGACGAAGAAGCCGATTTGCGGAATCCGGTCCAGCCAGATGTTTTGCCACGCCGGGCGCGCCGTCACCACTTTCGGATGGCCGCCTTCCAGATAGCGGGCCGGCAGCCAGTATGTCTGGTCGTAGTGGGTGAAGGTCTTGGCGCCCTTGGCGTCCAACTGATTGACCAGCAGCGTCAGCGTCCAAGGCCACGCCGGATTGAAGTGTTTCGAGCGGACGATGAAGATGCCCGATTCGCGGTATTGGGGCACATCGCCGGGCTGCAGGTGATACAGATTGAGATAGTCGGTATCGCGGAAGGTGTAGGTTTCAGGATCTTGCCGCACCTGGATGCGGTCGTAGATGCCGCCGCGCACAAAGCCCGAGCCCTTGAACGAGGTCTGGCCGTTGGCGATGACGAAGATCGCATGCTCGTCCGGCTTGAGGTCGCGCATCAGGCGCTGGTAGTTGTCCTCGCCCAGCAGGCTGTTGCCCAGCGTCGGCGTGTTGAGGTAGCCGAAGTAGAGATCGATGTAGTCGCCGCGTGCGCTGTCGGCGCCGACTTCGCGCGCGGCGATCGTCAGGCGGCCGACCGAGCCCTCGTCGGCCAGCTTGCCCCAGTTGAGGCGCTCGTCGAGCGGCGTGAAGCGGGCTGGCGGCCGCGCCGCCGCAGTGAAGATGCCGACCTGGCGGCCGATCTCATAGGCGCTGCGGGAAATTACCTGGTTCTCGGCGATGGCCGTCACGGTGGCGCCGCTGATCGCGTCCAATCCCACGCTGCCATCGCCGCCACGGCCAATTTCCAGCCTGGCGTCACCGCGCAGGCCGACATATTGTCCGATGAACTTGAGCAGCGCCGATTCCGGTATGCCGGCCAGCAGGATCGGTTCGGAATGCTTGATCACGCGCACGCCGGTAATGATGCCTGCGGTGTCCATGCCGATCAGTGTAATGACCGGCTTGCCGGAATAGGCGGGAATGTCCACCACGTCGGTTGACAGGAAAACGTAGCCAACGAGCTTGCCGCCGGCGTCCAGCGCTTGCACATAGCGTGGAGAACCCATGCGCTGCGAGAAGCGCTGCGCTTGCGGCATCACGTCGCGGCAGGCGGCATGCGCGCACAGGTCGGCGCCGTGCAACAGTTCGGAGGAAAGTTCAGCGTCGTAGATGTTGGCGGCGGCGATGGGCGGCGCCAGCATAGCCAGTAACATCAAGCACGACGCCAGCGAATTGAACAAGGTTTTTAAAGTAGTCGTCATGAGAATATGCCATACCGGCTGACGCATCAGCCGGCATGGACTTGCGGGACAACTCAGGCTTCAACCAGGAAACGGCTACGCATTTCCAGATGCAGGGCGTGGCAGAAGTGCGTGCAATACAACCAGAACGCACCGGCGTGATCGGCCTTGAAAGTGACCGACTTGGTTTCCTGCGGATTGACGATAAAGTTGATGTTGTAGGTCGGGATGGCGCAACCGTGAGTCAAATCTTCGACCTTGTCGTAGTTGGTCAGGGTGAGCGTGACTTCATCGCCTTTTTTGACCTTGATGACCGGCATGCTGAACGCCGGCGCTTGCGACATCAGACGCACATGCACCTTGTTGCCCTTGCGCTCGATGCCGGCGTTTTCCGGCGTGACGGCATTCGGGAAGTCGGTCATGGTGTGGATCTGGCGCGTCTTGACCACGTCGCGGCGCACGATAATGCCATCGTGCGGTTCCGGGTAGGCAGTGTGATCGGCTATCAGCTTCATGCTGGCGCCGCTGATGTCCACCAACTGTTCGGTTTCAGGATGCAGCGGGCCGACTGGCAGGAAGCGGTCCTTGGAGAACTTGTTGCCGGAGTTGAGGTATTTGCCGTCAGCTTCCCTGGTCTCACCCATCGATGAGTAGTTATGGCCCGGCTGGTAGTGCACGTCCAGCTTCTCGATGATGACCTTGGCGTTTTTGTCGCCCTTGAACTGGGCAATGGCTGCATCCACATTCCATTTGACGGCTTGGCTGTCGAGGAACAGCGAGGTATAGGCGTTGCCCCTGCCGTCGAAGGCGGTGTGCAGCGGGCCGAGGCCGATTTCCGGTTCGGCCACCACGGTGTCGCGCGGATCCTTGACGTTACCGTCGAACCACTGCAGCACCTTGCTCAATTCAATCACGGTGGCGGTCGGCGACAGCTTGCCGGAGCAGACGAAGTATTTTCCGTCCGGGCTGGCGTTGACGCCATGCGGGTTCTTGCTGACCGGGACGTACAGCGAGATCGCGCTTTTCGGATCGGCGTTGGCAGCCTTGCGGCCATCGACCACGGGGACCTTGGAACTGCCGATGGTGGTGAACTTGCCTGCCTTGACCAGGGCCTCGACGCGTTCGATATGCAGGAACACGCAGGCATCGCGCTCGGCCGCCATCATGCCGTTCAGGTCGGCGGCGTTTTCCACGTTGTACTGGTTGCAGGCGGCCAGCTTGCCGTCGTACGAGGTGGCGCACAGATCCATATTGCCGTCAACGCGCACCTGCCACATCACTTCCATGGTCTCTGCGCTGACGCAGCTGAACAACGCACCCCACTTGTCCGGATTGTCCAGGTCGCGGCCGTCGTTCGGCAGCGGGATATGGAATTCGGCGCCGCAGAACACGCGGGTGGTGTAGTCAATCTTCTGGTCGACCGGATCGCGCTTGTCAGGGAACAGGCCGTGGAAGCCGGCCACATTCGGCAGTTCGGTGATCTTGTCGCATTCCATGGTGTCCATGCGGATGCGCGCCACGCGTGAATGCAGCTTGTCGTTGATGAACAGCCAGCGGCCGTCATACGTGCCGTTCTTGTAGCTGCCGTGGACATGGTGGGTGTCGCCGGTGATGTATTTCAGCGTGCCGTCGGGCTTGGTGCCGATGATGGCTTTCGATTCATTGGTAATACCCCAGCCGACCATGCAATCGACGTTGAACACCGGGATGCGCTTGAGCGTGCGCCCGGAAGGCAGGCCGAGCACCCGCGCTTCGCCCGAATGGCCGGAACTGATGAAAGCATAGTAGTCGTCCAGCTGGCCTGGCGCGATTTCGGTGCCGTGGTGTGCGGCCGGTGCGGCAGCGCTCTTGCCGCCGGCGGCAGCTTCCTCCTTGCAGCCGGCCAGGCCCAGCGTGACGCCTGCCAGGCCCAGTGCGGCGCTCTTGCCGAGAAAGCCGCGGCGGCTCGACGGCGTGTCGTTGGTGGTATCTATCTTCTTGCTGTCCATCTCTCGTTCTCCATCGTTGCAAAATTATAAACAAGCATTTTACATGCATCTTTTAAAAAAACGATGACGTGGATCAAGCATTTCAGGCACCGCCGCCGCGATTGCGGCAGTACTTGATCCAGGCACTGTTTTCGTCGTCGCCCCTGATGAGCTGGCCGGCTTGCTATAATCAATCCCGGCAGCGCCTCCGCTGTGCTGGCTCCGGACGTCGCCATAATGACGTTCCCAGTGGTCCGCCTCGGACCGGTCGTCAAGGAGCTTTCCCTGTCTTCTCGTCAAGAAAATCTGCACAGCATCTATGCGATGCTGATTGCGGTAGCCATGTTCTCGTGCATGGATACCGCCATGAAGCTGCTGTCTGCCCATTATCCCGCCACGCAGGTCACGGCGATGCGCTCGCTCAGTTCGTTGCCACTGCTGTGCGGCTACATGCTGTACCGCGGTGCGTTCAAGGGCATCTTCCGCATACGCTGGCCAATGCACCTGTTGCGCGCCGCACTCGGCATCGCCATGCTGACCACCTTTGCCTTCGGGCTGAAGTCGCTGTCGCTGGCCGAGGCATATTCGATCTTTTTCATCGCGCCGGCTTTGATCACGGCGCTCTCGGTGTGGGTGCTGAAGGAGCACGTGGGCCGCGGGCAGTGGGTGGCGATTGGTGTCGGCCTGCTGGGCGTGCTGGTGGTGCTGCGCCCCGAAGGCACCGGCTTCCTGTCGCTGGGCGGGCTGGCGATTCTGGTGGCAGCTGCCTGCTACGCCGTGTCTGCCATCAGCGCGCGCGTGCTGGCGCGCACCGACAGCACCGAGGCGATGATGTTCTGGCTGCTGACGCTGATGTCGATTGGCGCAGTAACGCTGGCGTGGAATATCTGGGTGCCTGTGCGTGCCGAACATGGCTCGATCTTGATGGTGCTGGCGCTGTCAGGCTTCTTTGGGCAGTTGGCGATCACCAAGGCCTTCAGCACCGGCAAGGCGTCAATCGTGGCGCCGTTCGAGTACACGGCGCTGGCCTGGGGCGTGGCGATAGACTGGCTGCTGTGGCAGGCGCTGCCGGATCGCTATACCTTGCTTGGCGCGGCGATCATTATCGCCAGCGGCATCTACCTGGTGCGGCGAGAGGCCGTGCATGTGGAAAGTGAGCATCCCTAGCATTTCTTTGCCGGTCAGCATTCCACGCCGCAACTGGATATAATCGTGCCATGTTAAAACAACGCACTATCAAACAACAGGTCCGCACCATCGGTGTCGGTTTGCATTCCGGCACCAAGGTCGAGCTGATCCTGCGTCCTGCTGCGATCGACACGGGCATCGTGTTTCGCCGCATCGACCTCGACCCCATCGTCGAGTTTCCCGCCAGCGCCATGGCCGTGGGCGACACGCGCATGGCTTCCGTGCTGATCAAGGATGGCGCCAGGGTGTCCACCGTGGAGCATCTGATGTCGGCGGCGGCGGGCCTGGGGATCGACAATATGTATATCGACGTGAATGCGGAAGAAATTCCCATCATGGACGGTTCCGCCTCGTCCTTCGTCTACCTGCTGCAGCAGGCTGGCGTGGAAGAGCAGCAGGCGGCAAAGAAATTCATCAAGGTCATCAAGCCCGTGGAAGTGCGTCACGGCAAGGGCGACGCGGAAAAATGGGCGCGCTTGTCGCCATACGACGGCTTCAAGCTTGATTTCTTCATCGAATTCAACCACCCGGCCGTCGATGGCACGATGCAGCGCGCCTCCGTCGATTTTGGCGACGTGTCATATGTGCACGACGTGGCACGCGCGCGTACCTTCGGTTTCATGCAGGACGTGGAAAGCTTGCGCGGCATGGGCCTGGCCCGTGGCGGTTCGCTGGAAAACGCCATCGTCATGGACGAATACCGCATCCTCAACGCGGACGGCTTGCGCTATGAAGACGAGTTCGTGCGCCACAAGATCCTTGACGCCATCGGCGACCTGTACCTGGTCGGCCACCCCTTGCTCGCCTACTACACGGCGCACAAGTCAGGTCATGCGCTGAACAACCAGCTGCTGCTGGCGCTGCTGGAGCAGCCCGATGCGTATGAAATCGTCTCGTTCGACACGAACGAGGCGGCGCCGCAATCGTATCTGCGTCAAATGGAACGCGAGTGGTCGCTGACGTAGGTCGGATGAGCGGGGCGACGCCCCGCGTAACCCGACAACCATGTTGGCACTGATCGTGGTGTTGTCGGATTACGGCCCGAAGGGCCTAGTCCGACCTACGCGATATGCGTTAATTTAGCGCCGTTATTCTCAGTCCTTTGGTTCGCGGTGGTGGCGCACCATGTTGCGCAGCGCCGCGATCAATTGCTCGTTCTGTTTCGACGCGGGCAGGGCCGTGCTCAGTTCTTCCAGGGCCGACATGGCTTTTTCCGGCAAGACCAGCGCCCGTGTATGCACGATGGGCGCGATGCTCTTGATGACTTGCACTTTCAGCTTGATGCCTGAAATCTGCCAGCCCTTTCTTTCCAATTCCCCTTGCAACTTCGGCAATTGCTGCTTGAGCTTGGCCGCCAGCGCCGCGTTCGGCGTGGCCAGCACCAGTTGGCCACCCTCGAATTGCAGGATGTCGCAATGCTCGAACATCGCCGGCAGGGCCTTGGCGCAGTCTTTTTGCAGGGCGGCCAGGCGCGTGACGGTGGGCATCAATGAGGCCATCGTCGCGTTGCCGCGCAGAAAATCGGTTGCGCCCGTGACGGCCGGGCCGGAACGGGCGAAGCCGTAGCCGCGGCGCGGCGCCGGAGAGTAAGTGGGAGTTCGCATGGCCGAAACATAGCACACTCGCCCGCGCATGACGAGTGCTGCCGCGGGTGCGGCGCAGGCGGGCTGGCCGTATTGCCTTACAGTATGGAAAATGTCCGCAATTTCTGCCATTTGTTTGTCATTAAGCTATTGTTATATGGCGCATTACCCCAACCATGTCGGGAACGCATGATAAAATCATCGTCTTTTGCCATAGTCGAACTCCGTGCGGTGACGCGATACCTACCTCGTTGTTCCCTACCGAGCTTTTTTTAACGGCGTTTTTTCAAGAATTCAAGCATGTCATTACTGACCCAGATTTTCGGTAGCCGCAACCAGCGGCTGCTCAAGCAATACCAAAAAACGGTACGCGAGATCAATGCGCTCGAGCCGGCCATCGAAAAGCTGTCGGATGCCGAGCTGCAAGCGAAAACGCCTGCCTTCAAGGAACGCATCGCCGCTGGCGAATCGCTCGATGCCTTGTTGCCGGAAGCATTTGCCGTCTGCCGCGAGGCCAGCAAGCGCGTCCTGCGCATGCGCCATTTCGACGTGCAGATGATCGGCGGCATGGTCTTGCATTTCGGTAAGATCGCGGAGATGGGCACGGGCGAGGGCAAGACCCTGATGGCAACCTTGCCCGCCTACCTGAATGCCCTGTCGGGCAAGGGCGTGCATATCGTCACCGTCAATGATTACCTGGCGCAGCGCGATGCCGAAACCATGGGCCGCCTGTATGCATGGCTGGGCCTGTCGACTGGCGTGAACATGTCGCAGATGGAGCACAGCGCCAAGCAGCAGGCGTACAACTCCGACATCACCTATGGCACCAACAATGAATTCGGTTTCGACTTCTTGCGCGACAATATGGTCTACGAAGCGCGCGAACGCGTGCAGCGCAGCCTGAACTTCGGCATCGTCGATGAAGTCGACTCGATCCTGATCGATGAAGCGCGTACGCCGCTGATCATTTCGGGCCAGGCCGAGAACCATACGGACCTGTATCACAAGATCAATGAAGTGCCTGCGCGCCTGACCCTGCAGATCGGCGAAGAAACGCCGGATGGCAAGGGCAAGGTTGAAGTGCCGGGCGACTACACCAAGGATGAAAAAGCGCACCAGGTGCTGCTGACGGAAGCCGGCCACGAAAAGGCCGAAGGCATCCTGATGGAAATGGGCTTGCTGCCGGAAGGCGCGTCGCTGTACGATTCGGCCAACATCACCCTCGTGCACCACCTGTATGCGGCCCTGCGCGCGCATGCGCTGTACTTCAAGGATCAGCACTATGTGGTGCAGAACAATGAAGTGGTGATCGTCGATGAATTCACGGGCCGTCTGATGACGGGTCGCCGCTGGTCCGATGGCTTGCACCAGGCCGTCGAAGCGAAAGAAGGCGTCAAGATCCAGAACGAGAACCAGACCCTGGCCTCGATCACCTTCCAGAACTACTTCCGCATGTACGCCAAGCTGGCCGGCATGACGGGTACGGCCGATACCGAAGCGTACGAATTCCAGGAAATCTACGGCCTGGAAACGGTCGTGATCCCGCAAAACCGTCCGCTGCAGCGCAAGGACCGCCAGGATCAGGTCTACAAATCGTCGGCGGAAAAATACAACGCGATGTTGAACGACATCCGCGACTGCTACGAGCGCGGCCAGCCCGTGCTGGTCGGTACGACTTCGATCGAGAACTCGGAACTGCTGTCAGGCATCCTGACCAAGGCCGGTTTGCCGCACAACGTGCTGAACGCAAAGCAGCATGCGCGCGAAGCGGAAATCATCGCCCAGGCAGGCCGTCCGAAAGCCATCACCATCGCCACCAACATGGCCGGTCGCGGTACGGACATCGTATTGGGCGGTAACGTCGAGAACCAGATCAAATTCATCGAAGCCAATGCTGAACTGAGCGACGCCGACAAGGCAGCCCAGTCGCAGACCTTGCGCGATGAATGGCAATCCCTGCACGACCACGTGGTCAATGCGGGCGGCTTGCACATCATCGGCACCGAACGCCACGAATCGCGCCGCGTCGACAATCAACTGCGTGGCCGTGCCGGCCGCCAGGGCGATCCGGGTTCGTCGCGCTTCTACCTGTCGCTCGACGACGCGCTGCTGCGCATCTTCGCCGGCGACCGCGTGCGCGCCGTGATGGACCGTTTGAAAATGCCGGAAGGCGAACCGATCGAGGCAGGCATCGTCTCGCGTTCGATCGAATCGGCCCAGCGCAAGGTCGAAGCGCGCAACTTCGACATCCGCAAGCAATTGCTGGAATACGACGACGTCGCCAACGACCAGCGCAAAGTCATCTACCAGCAGCGTAACGAGCTGCTGGAAACGACCGACATCTCGGACATGATCGCTTCCTTGCGCCACGGCGTGTTCACCGACCTGGTGCACGAATACGTGCCGCACGAATCGGTGGAAGAGCAGTGGGATATCAAGGGCCTGGAAAACACCCTGGCTGGCGAATGGCAACTCGATTTGCCGTTGCAGCAATTGCTGGAAGCCGATTCGACCCTGACAGACGAAGAGATCCTGGAAAAAGTGCTGGTCGCGGCCGATGCCGTGTACCAGTCGAAGATCGATATCGTCGGCAAGGAATCGTTTGGCGGCTTCGAGCGCAATGTCATGCTGCAAAGCGTGGACAGCCACTGGCGCGAACACCTGGCGGCGCTCGATCACCTGCGTCAGGGTATTCACCTGCGCGGTTATGCGCAGAAGAACCCGAAACAGGAATACAAGCGCGAAGCGTTTGAACTGTTTGGCCAGATGCTCGACATGATCAAGAACGACGTCACGAAACACGTGATGACGGTACGTATCCAGTCGCGCGAAGAAGTCGATGCGGCCGAACAGGCGATGCAGCAGTCGCACGTGGAAAACGTGCACTACCAGCACGCCGAATTCGACCCGAACGCGGCGCCGGAAGAACTGCTGGCGCCTGCGGCCGGCGGCAACATGGACAACGTCGACGACATGAGCGTGAGCATGGGCGTCAAAGTGGGCCGCAACGACCCATGCCCATGCGGCAGCGGTAAAAAATACAAAGCTTGCCACGGCAAGCTGGCATAAGGCGGTTTGACAGCCTGAGCAAAAACGGAGACCGCGGTCTCCGTTTTTTTATGCCTTTTCAATTTGCGGGCGCGCATGTGTGGGCGCGCATGCTCACCGGCGCCGCGAAGGCGCTACAATAGCGCTTCCATTTTCCCTCGCAGAAGAACTCACCATGGCCGTCAATTCTCCCAAGCCCGTCGCCGCCGACTTGAAAGCCGTCGCCGGCATTGAAATCGGTGTTGCCGAAGCCGGCATCAAGAAACCCAACCGCAAGGATTTGCTGGTATTGAAACTGGCGCCGACGGCCACCGTGGCCGGCGTGTTCACCCTGAACCGCTTCTGCGCCGCGCCCGTGCAAATCTCGAAAGCCAACCTGGCGGCCGTGACGGCCGGCGCCGCGCCGATCCGCGCGCTGCTGGTCAACACGGGCAACGCGAATGCGGGCACGGGCGAATCGGGCCTGGCCGACGCGCAGGCCAGCTGCGCCGCGCTGGCCGAGCTGCTGGGCTGCACGCCGCAGCAAATCCTGCCGTTTTCCACGGGCGTGATTCTGGAACCCTTGCCCGTGCAACGCCTGGTCGCCGGCTTGCCGCAAGCCGTGGCCGCGCTGACCTCGGACAACTGGTTCTCGGCTGCCGAAGCCATCATGACCACCGACACGCAGCCGAAGGCCGGCTCGCGCACGGTCACCATCGGTGGCCATGCGGTGACGCTGACGGGCATCAGCAAGGGCGCCGGCATGATCAAGCCGAACATGGCCACCATGCTCGGTTTCCTCGCGTTTGACGCCACCGTGGCCCAGCCGGTGCTGGACCAGCTGGTGAAACAGGCGGCCGACAAATCGTTCAACTGCATCACCATCGACGGCGACACGTCCACCAATGACTCGTTCATGCTGGTGGCCACGGGCGCCGGCAACCTGGTCATCGATTCCATCGATTCGCCGCACTATGCGGAACTGGCTGCCGCCGTCACCGAACTGTCGACTTTCCTGGCGCAAGCCATCGTGCGCGACGGCGAAGGCGCTACCAAGTTTATGACCGTGACCGTGGAAGACGGCCGCAACGTGGAAGAGTGCCGCAAGATCGCTTATTCCATCGCCCATTCGCCGCTGGTGAAAACGGCCTTCTTCGCGTCCGATCCGAACCTGGGCCGCATCTTGGCCGCCATCGGCTATGCGGGCGTGGACGACCTGGACGTGGGCCAGCTGAACCTGTACCTGGACGACGTGTGGGTGGCCAAGAATGGCGGCCGCAACCCCGACTACCAGGAACAGGATGGCCAGCGCGTGATGCAGCAAAGCGAAATCACCATCCGCGTCAAGCTGGCGCGCGGCGATGCCACGGCCACCCTGTGGACGTGCGACCTGTCGCATGACTACGTGTCGATCAACGCCGACTACCGCTCATGACCGGCCTCGATCAATTCCTGATCCGCGCCGAGCGGGTACTGGCGCGCCTCGAGTCGATCTTGCCGCCGGCCTTGCCGGCGACCGACTGGAATAGCTTTGCCTTCCGCTGGCGCCGGCGCCAGGGTGCGCTTCCTTATTTGCAGGCCGTGACCCATGTGTCGTCCATCGCCTTGGATGATTTGCACAACATCGGTACGCAAAAAGCGCAGATCGAACAGAACACGCGCCAGTTCGTCAGCAACCGTCCGGCCAACAACGTGCTGCTGACAGGCGCGCGCGGCACGGGCAAGTCGTCGCTGATCAAGGCGTGCCTGAACCAGTTCGCCGACCAGGGCTTGCGCCTGATCGAAGTCGACAAGGCGGACCTGGCCGACTTGCCCGACATCGTCGACCTGGTGGCGGCGCGCCCCGAGCGCTTCATCATCTTTTGCGACGACCTGTCGTTCGAAGAGGGCGAGAGCGGCTACAAGGCGCTGAAAGTGGCGCTCGACGGCAGCATCGCCGCGCAATCGGACAATGTGCTGATCTACGCCACCTCGAACCGCCGTCACCTGATGCCGGAACGCATGTCGGACAACACGAGCTACAAGACGGACGACGATGGCGATCTGCATCCGGGCGAGACGGTGGAAGAGAAAATCTCGCTGTCCGAACGCTTCGGCCTGTGGCTGTCATTCTATCCGTTCAAGCAGGACGATTACCTCGATATCGCGGCCCACTGGCTCGCTTCGTTCGGCTGCACGCCGGAACAGATCGCGGCAGCGCGCGGCGACGCCCTGCGCTGGGCCTTGCAGCGCGGTTCCCGTTCGGGCCGGGTGGCCTGGCAATTCGCGCGCGATTATGCGGGGAAACTTCCTGCGGGAAAGTTGCCGCAATGAGCGAAGTGAAAATCAAACCGGTCGACGTCGCCGTCGGCATCCTGATGAAGCCGAATGGCGACGTGCTGCTGGGCCAGCGTCCGGCCGGCAAGCCGTATGACGGTTATTGGGAATTTCCTGGCGGTAAAGTCGAACCGGGCGAAGCCATTCTTGACGCCTTGAAACGCGAGTTTGTCGAGGAACTGGGCCTGCATATCGACAGTGCCGAAGCCTGGTGCGGGGTCGAATATGTGTATCCACACGCCCATGTGCGCCTGCATTTCTATATCAGCCGCGAATGGCGGGGCGAGCCGCAAAGCCTGGAAGGGCAGGCGTTCGCCTGGCAGGGTACGGTCGGCGTGGAACCCTTGCTGCCGGCCACCATTCCCCTGCTGGAATGGCTGGACGAGGTGCGCCGGGAATCGCTGGCACCTGCCTGATCTCCACTTGTGCCAGCGTGCAGCACCATGCTGCGTGCTGGCGCAAGCTTTGCTGTGACTCTCCTTGTATAGTCGGCGCTTTGCGCTACAGTGCTTTCATCACGCACCGGGGAGTTTCGCATGCCGCTGACACTGACCTTTACCGATACCGATGAATTGCTGATTGCCGCCTTGCACAAGCGTGCCCGCGCGCATGGGCGCAGCATCGAGGACGAGCACCGCGACATCTTGCGCAGCGCCTTGCGGCCCTTGCCGAAGCGTCCGCTCGACGATATTTTGCGCAGCATGCCCGACGTGGGGCTGGACGTGGATTTCGAGCGTCGTCCCTGATACGCCATGCCTATGCCCGCCTACCTGGTCGACACGGATGTGATCGTTGCAGCGCGTAAGGGCAGCGCCGCGCCACCAGGTGTCGCGGATTTTTTCGAGCGGGTGGCGCCCGAGGCGCGTTATGTGCCGGTGCAGGTGATCGCCCAATTGCGCGCCGGCATACAGCGCAGCTGGCGGCGCGAAGCGGCGCTGGAAGCACTGGCGCTGGAAGGCTGGCTGGAAGCCGTGCTGGCTGAGTATGCGCCGCGGCTGCTGGAATTCGACCTCGATTGCGCGCTCGTGTGCGCGCGCCTGCATGGCTGCGGCCACGCGCATGGCGTCGATGGGCAGATCGCGGCGATGGGCATCGCCTATGGCTTGACGGTGGTCAGCGGCAGGCTCGACAGTTTCGCGGCGCAGGGACTGCGCCTGGAAAATCCGTTTATTTGAGGCTTGGTGCGGCTTACTGCGGCTTGTTGTCTTCGTCCGCCAATGGGTCTTCGAACGGGTCGGCGGCGGGGATCGTGTATTTTTCTTCAGCCCAGGCACCCAGGTCGATCTGCTTGCAGCGTTCCGAGCAGAAGGGGCGAAATTTGTTGGCTTCAGTCCATTCGACTTTGGCGGCACAGGTAGGGCAGTTAACGACGGTCATGATGGGGCAAATAAGTAACAGTTAAAAATTACAGAGCGTGAGCTCGAACGGGACATCTTCTTCCAGCGGCTTGGGCTTCAAGTCGCCGCCCTGGGTAGTGAAGCGTACCCACAGCATGTATTTGTTGGCGGAAATTTCCGGGATGGCGCCGCTGTTTTCATCGAGGCTCAGGCGCAGCATCTGGTACACCTTGCCTTGCAGCATTTGCTGGTAGCTGCCGCCATTGGCGATCAGTTTAACGGGTCCGCCGGAATCGCGCAGCAGGCGCAAGACGAGGGCCAGCGCATCAAACAGCGGTGCCAGCGGGGCGAACCAGGCGTGGATATCGGTCAGGCGCTGTTCGGAGCTGCGTTTTTGCCAGGCAAAGTAGGACGGCAAGTCGAATTCACAGGCGCCCCCCGGGATGATGGTGCGGCCACGGATGCTCATCAGCCATTCATTGTCGCGGATATTCTGCCCCGTCTTGCCTTGCGCCGCCACCAGGGCACCGCTGACACTGTCGAGTTCACCGAGGATGGCGTCCAAGGTTTCCGGTTCCACGTTCGGATTGCTGCGGTAACCGAGCAGGCTCTGGCGCTGGCGCTCGAGTTCTTGCAGCAGGTCGGACTTCAGGTCGGCGCGACCCGCCACTTCGAGCATATCGAAAATAGTTGCCAAGGCAACATGGTGCTGCATTGCATGCTCTTGCTGGATGAAGAACTTGAATTTGTCGTACAGGTCTTCCAGCCGCAACAAGGTACGTATGCGTTCGTTGAAAGGGTATTCGTAGACAATCAAAATAATTCCCTTAAGTAAGGACCTGCAAACAATCCCGTGATTTTGAACCAAGCGTCGACAAATTACAAACGTTGCGGGGCCATTCCAGCCATTCTTTTTGAAAATGCCAGATATAAATCGTGCAACTGGGCAATCTGCGGTTCTAAAGACGCCAAATCGCCATTGTTGTCGATCACATCGTCCGCCGCCGCCAGGCGCATGGCGCGCGTGGCCTGCGTGGCCATGATGGCTTTGACTTGTTCTTCCGATAAGCCATTGCGCGCCATCACGCGCGATACTTGCAGGCTTTCCAGGCAATCGATGACCAGTACCCGGTTGACCCGCTCCACCCAGCCGCCGGACTCGACCAACAGGGGTACGGCAAAGATCACGTAGCTGCCCGTGGCTGCTTCTGCCGCCGCCAGGGTGGCCTGGCGGATGCGCGGATGCAGGATGGCTTCCAGTTTCGCCTTGGCGGCAGCGTCGGAAAACACGAGCTTGCGCATTTTGCTGCGGTCGAGGGCGCCGCGCGCATCGGTGTAGCCGGCGCCAAATTCCGCCACCAGGGCCGGCATGGCGGCGCCATTGGGCGCCGTCAGGCTGTGGGCGATGTGGTCGGTGTCGACGATGGAGGCGCCGCGCGCGGCGAACATGTCGGCCACCGTGCTCTTGCCGCAACCGATGCCGCCGGTGAGGCCGACGCTGAAATAAGGGGCGTTTTGTCGTTGCATGTATTTATCCATAGGGGCGCAGTGCTGCGCAGGTCAGCCGGTCAGGCCCAGTGTAAGCCGCGACAGGGGCGCGCCGTACAGCAGCGCGATCAGG
>RCUH01001091.1_pt1 | contig 21947 bp, 19 predicted proteins | sample 2166191 | NCBI WGS metagenome assembly RCUH01 (sample SAMN09932848, study PRJNA488358) | compost metagenome | feature: garden; material: soil; isolation source: compost soil in an enriched community after 214 h of incubation | place: Germany: Experimental Botanical Garden Goettingen | collected...
AAGTTATCATAGGTCATCACTCAATTGTAGGAAACAAGATATCTTAGCAATAAGCAATAAGCAATAAGCAATAAGCAATAAGCAATAAGCAATAAGCAGAAATTATGGCACTTATCACAGGACTTCACCACGTAACCGCCATCACTGGCGATGCACAGGAAAATATAGACTTTTACACAAGCGTTTTAGGACTTCGGTTAATTAAGAAAACCGTCAACTTCGATAATTCTGAAGTATATCATTTTTATTTCGGGGACGAGTTTGGAACGCCGGGAACGATAATGACGACTTTCCCGTACGGAAAAAGTTTGGCGAACGGAAGACACGGCAAAGGAATGCTGAACACAACGGCTTTTTCCATATCGATGGAGGCTTTTGATTACTGGATGGAACGTCTGGATAAATTCAATATTCCTTACAAACAGGCGCAGCAAAGGTTTTCGGGCGAAGTTTTTATTTATCTGGAAGATTTTGACGGATTAGGTTTGGAGCTGGTTTTTAATGAAAAAGACGATAGAAAAGGTTATAACAATGGATTTATTCCGAAAGAATATGCAATCAAAGGAATTCATCACGTTGAAATCTGGGTAGATGCTTATGAAAAAACTGCTGCGCTTTTGACCACGCAAATGGACCATCAATTGATTGCCGAAAGTTCTGACAGATTCAGATTTGGAACGGAAGATAAACCCGGAAAATATGTCGATTTGCTTTGCACGCCCAATTCTCTGAAAGGTTTGGCGGGAAGAGGAACTGTTCACCACGTTGCTTTTGCGACTCCCGATGCGCAGTCACAATTGGAGATGATTGAAAGACTGAATAAATTCGGTTTGCAGCATACGGAAGTGAAGGATAGGAAATATTTCACTTCCATTTATTTCAAAGAGCCGGGCGGGGTTTTGTTTGAAATCGCTACTTCAGGCCCCGGCTTTGACATTGATGAAGAATTGGCTTCATTAGGCGAAGATTTGATGTTGCCAGAACAGTTTGAAGAAAACAGAGGACATTTGATAGATGTTCTTCCAAAAATTAATTATCCAACAGAAAAATTTAGATAAAAATGAGTCACACTTTAGATATAAAAACAGGCGGAAAATCATTGAATGAAGCTGAAAAAGTTTTAATAATGATTCACGGAAGAGGCGGAAGCGCTCAGGATATTTTGAGCTTAGCCCGACATTTGAATGTGGAAGATTATGCTTTGCTCGCGCCACAGGCAACCAATGGAAGTTGGTATCCTTTATCCTTCATCGCTCCCGTTGAACAAAACGAACCTTGGTTGTCATCAGCTATTGAAACTGTTGGAAAAACCGTAAAATCGGCATTAGATGCGGGAATTAAAACTGAGAATATTTTCTTTTTTGGATTTTCTCAAGGTGCGTGTTTGACTTTAGAGTTTTTGGCAAGAAATGCACAGAAATTCGGTGGAGCAGTTGCAATTATCGGCGGAGTGATTGGTGATAAAATCAACCGTGAAAATTACAAAGGTGATTTTGCTCAAACTCCAATTTTCCTTGGAACAAGCAATCCCGATTTTCACGTTCCTGTGGAAAGAGTTTATGCAACAGCGAATATTTTAAAGGAAATGAATGCTGATGTAATAGAAAAAGTTTATGCTAATTTCGGACACTCGATTAATCAGGAAGAAATTGAACTGGCGAATTCATTTGTATTTAAATGATTTATTCTCTCGCAGATTTTTTCAGATTCAGCAAATTTCTTCAACTATCTGCCAAATCAGAAAAATCTGCGAGAATTAAAGAATATATTTAAAATTTAAACCAAAAAAAGAATGAAAATCACAAGAATATTCAGTGATGAAAATGGCGAATCTCATTTCGAAGACTTTGAAATTCCATTAATCAATCAAGGCGAAATTGGATTTCTGTCCGAAGATATTAATGTCAAAAAACTACAGTTCAGAAAGGTTTCTGCGGATTATGATTACGATTTTCATCACGCTCCGCAAAAGCAATATATTGTATTGTTAGACGGTGGCGTGGAAATTGAAACTTCGCTTGGTGAAATCAGACAATTTCAGACGGGAGAAATTCTTTTGGTAGAAGATATTTCAGGAAAAGGTCACAAAACGAAAAACCTCGAAAAGAGAGAACGGACGTCATTGTTTATACATTTATAAAATTTAAAAATGAAAATTTTAAACTTTTTAGTGATTGGAAAAAATCAGGAGATTCTCGAAACTTTGAAAAGAATCATTGAAAATAACGAAGGTTGGAACGCTGAAATCAAGAGTGATGAGAATATTTGTCCGGATTATATCAAAGAAAATCAGGTTGATATTGTTTTGCTGAGTTCTGGCTTGGATGAAAAATTTGAAAACGATATTAAAGTTTTTTGCGAAAATCTGGACAAAGACGTGAAAGTAATCGACCATTACGGTGGCGGAAGCGGATTATTAAAGAATGAAGTTTACACACTTTTTCCTAATTTGCAGTCGTAAACTGTAAATTATGTTTGAAAATATCATCAAAAACGTGACCCGATTCATCAGCCTCAGTGAAGACGAAGAAAAAATATTCACTAATTATTTAACGCTTCAGACGTTTCCCAAGAAAACAGTTTTGTTGAGAGAAGGCGAAATTTGTCAGTTTGAAGGTTTCATCAAAACAGGCTGTGTTCGTGTTTATTACCTTGATGATAACGGATTTGAGGTCACAATTCTATTCGCCATCGAGGATTGGTGGATTAGTGATATTGCATCATTTCAGGAACAGAAACCATCCAAACTATACATTGAAACCTTAGAAGATTCAGAAATCTATATGCTGAATCCGACGACGAAAGAAGAACTTTTACAGAAAATTCCAAAGTTTGAAAGGGTTTTCAGAATGTTGGTTCAGAGAAACCTTTACACCTTACAAAACCGTTTGGTGAATACGATTTCTAAAGCAGCGACCGACCGATATTTGGAATTTATAAAAGTCTATCCATCAATTCCACAGCGGGTTGCACAATATTATATTGCTTCTTATCTGGGTGTTTCAAAGGAATTTGTGAGTACAATTCGAAAGCGCCTTGCGAATAAAGGAAAATAATAATACTAAGAATGTCAAATATGAAATGTTTGGCATTTTTTTTTGCTTAAAGTGAATTTATTAAACCAGTTAAATGCACAGCAATTTCCACCAACATAAATTTGTCCTATCAATAACGAATAAATAGTAAAAAGATATGGACAGAAAAGATTTTTTAAAGAAAGGATTATTGGGAACAGGAATGTTTGTAGCAACCGCTTCATTGGGAAATACAATGGAAAATGAGATTGACGAGATCGAGCCACTGGAACCGATTGGATACAATCATTTACCAAACACCGATTCAAAAATCAAAGACAATTCTGTGATTCACAAAGCGGATTCCAGAGGGAAGGCTGACCATGGCTGGTTGGTGAGCAACCATACGTTCAGTTTTGCAAATTATCACAATCCGGAGAGAATGCATTTTGGCGTTCTTAGAGTTTTAAATGACGATAAAGTAGAGGCAGGAAGAGGCTTCGGAACGCATCCACACGACAATATGGAAATCATCAGCATTCCGTTGGAAGGCGATTTGGAGCATAAAGACAGTATGGGAAATTCGGCGATTATCAAAAGTGGAGACATTCAGGTGATGAGTGCCGGAACTGGAATTATGCACAGCGAATTCAATAAAAATAATGATAGTTTGGTGAAGTTTCTTCAAATCTGGGTGTATCCGAACAAAAGAAACGTGACACCACGATATGACCAGATTACTTTAGACAAAACCAAAGGTCAGAATCAATTCCAGCAGATTCTTTCTCCCAATGCGGATGACGAAGGCGTTTGGATAAATCAGGATGCTTGGTTTCACTTAGGAAATTTCGAAAATAATTTTGAAACCAACTATCAAATCAAGAAAAAAGGAAACGGTGTGTATGTTTTTATTTTAAAAGGAAGCGCAGAAATAGAAGGACAAAAAGTGGAAACGAGAGATGGTTTCGGAGTTTGGGATATTAGAGATTTAAATATCAAACCAACAACTGAAAGTACTGAAATTTTATTGATGGAAGTTCCGATGACGATGTAATTTTTTGGATCTATTTTAATCTTTTACAGATTTCAGTTGATAACAACTACCATAATTATTGATAGAAAATTCTGTGTAATTTTTTTCCTGATGTTCATTTCCTTAAATTTGGTTCTGTAAAAATTAAATAAATCTTAAGTAAGAATGGAAAAGTATAATTACGGGGTCATTGGCCTCGGAGTAATGGGTAGAAATCTGCTTTATAACATAGCTGATAATGGTTTTTCTACCGCAGGATTCGATTTGGATGATCAAAAAGTAAATGAACTTCACAATGGTGCAACGCCGGGAACTCAGGTAAAAGGAACAGCTTCTCTCGAAGATTTTGTTGCCTCTTTGGAAACGCCGAAAAAAATTATTTTAATGGTTCCTGCAGGTAAACCTGTAGATGCTGTTTTAGAAAATATTGTTCCGCTTCTCAGCCCAAAAGACATCGTAGTTGACGCAGGAAATTCTTACTTCAAAGATACTGAAAGACGTATTGCCGACTTGGCTTCTAAGAATTTGCATTTCATGGGAATGGGCGTTTCCGGTGGCGAACAGGGTGCCAGAAGAGGACCGAGTATTATGCCTGGAGGTGATTTGGAAGCATTTACATTGCTAAAACCAATGTTGGAATTAATCTCAGCAAAAGTAAACGGCGAAGCTTGCACAGCTTATATGGGGAAAGGTTCTGCCGGAAATTATGTAAAAATGGTTCACAACGGTATCGAATACGCCATCATGCAGTTAATAAGCGAAGCTTATGATCTTTTGAGAAAAGGAGCAAAACTTAATAATGATCAATTATACGAGGTTTTCAAAAAGTGGAATGAAGGAGAAATGAATTCTTTCCTCATTGAAATTACCAGAGATATTTTCAAACAAAAAGATGACTTGATAGATGGTTTTCTTGTCGATCAAATTTTAGATAAAGCCGGAGCAAAAGGAACCGGGAAATGGACTTCTGAGCAGGCAATGGAAATCGGGGTTTCCATCCCGACAATCGATATTGCTGTAACTTCAAGAATTTTATCTGCTTATAAAGATGAGCGTATTCAGGCGTCTAAATTATATATTAAAGATGAAGTCGCAACTCCTGAAAATATAGAATTATTTATTAAAGAAGTTGGCGATGCGTTGTATTTGGCCACATTAATCAGTTACGCTCAAGGTCTTGCATTATTGGTAAAAGCTTCTGAAGAGTATGGGTTTGAAATTCCATTAAAAGACGTTGTCAAAATCTGGAGAGGTGGTTGCATTATCCGTTCTGTGTTGTTAGAAAAATTCTATACGGCTTACACTGAAAATCCAAACTTGTCAAATATTTTATTGAATAAAGAAATTTCGGAGATTATAAAATCTAAAGTTAAACCGTTGCGAAACACTGCGTCATTTGCTGTTTCAAACGGAATCCCAAGTTTAGGAATTCAAACAGCATTGGGTTATTTTGATGCGTACTCAACAGATACTTTACCTGTAAATCTTATCCAGGCTCAGCGAGATTATTTTGGGGCTCACACCTATCAAAGAATTGATCAAGAAGGCGTTTTCCACACATTTTGGAATACTGAAAATATTTAAAATCCAGAAAATGAGCGACAACACAATCCTGCAACCAACGACAATTGTTATTTTTGGTGCAACCGGAGATTTGGCAAAAAGAAAACTTTTTCCAGCGTTTTATAACTTATATATTGATGGAAGAATGCCGAAGGGTTTCAATATTTTAGCCTTAGGCAGAGCGGAAAATACTGACGAAAAATTCAGAGCTTACGTCAAAGAAAATTTGGAAAGCTTTTCCAGAAAGCCTGTCACAGATGAAGATTGGGCTGGTTTTCAAGTTCACATTACCTATTTTCAGCATCAGCTTGATGAAGAAGCTTCATACAAAAACCTCTACGAAAAACTGGAAAGTTTTGATGAGACTTATGGATCACGGGGCAACAGACTTTTTTATCTGTCGATTGCTCCAAATTTTGTTTCGGTAATTTCAAATCATTTAAAAAATACCTCGATTGCTTCAGATCCTGAAAAAGACAGAATCATCATTGAGAAACCTTTTGGTCACGATAAAGAATCTGCAATTGAGCTTAATAATCTGCTTTCAAAAACTTTTCAGGAAGAGCAGATTTACCGCATAGATCATTACCTTGGAAAAGAAACGGTTCAGAATATTTTAGCTTTCCGTTTTGGAAATTCGATTTTTGAACCTTTGTGGAATCACAGACATATCGAATCTGTTCAAATCACTGTCGCAGAAGAAGTTGGAGTAGAAACAAGAGCTAGTTTTTATGAACAGACGGGAGCTTTGCGCGATATGATTCAAAATCATTTGTTACAGATTCTATGTATGGTTGCTATGGAACCGCCTGTTTCCTTAGAGTCTGGTGAAATCCGTAATCGTAAAGTGGATGTTCTGAAATCGATTAGAAGAATTTCCCCGGATAAAGTTGATCATTATGCGGTGAGAGGTCAATACGGAAAAGGCGAGGTGAACGGCAAAAAAGTGAAAGCTTACCGTGAAGAAGAAGGTGTCGATTCCGCTTCTAATACAGAAACATTCGCTGCGATTAAATTCTATTTGGATAACGAAAGATGGGAAAATGTTCCTTTTTATGTACGAACAGGAAAAAGGATGAAAGAAAAACATTCTTACATTACGATTCAGTTTAAACCGCTTCCACATTCCACATTCTCGGAAAGTACGTCGCTTCTCTCTGCTAATAAATTGATTATCAATATACAGCCATTAATGGATATTAGATTACAATTCATGGCAAAAAAACCAGGTCTTTCTTTAGAATTGAAACCTGTGGAAATGATTTTTGATAATTTTGCCTGCCAAACAGATGCACCAGAAGCATACGAAACCCTTTTGTTAGAGGCGCTTGTCGGCGATTTGACTTTGTTTATGCGATCTGATCAAGTTGAAGAAGCTTGGGATGTAGTAAAAACCATTCAGGAAACTTGGCAAGACAGAAAAAATCTGCCATTCCCGAATTATGACGCAGGAAGTTGGGGACCGGAAGAAAGCAATGCTTTGGTAGAAAGACAAGGTCATGAATGGGTTTAAATTAAATAAAAATTAAAATGAATATTACAATATTTGATAATCTTGAAACTTTGTACAAAAAATCAGCAGATACTTTTGTAGAGCTTTCAGAAAAATCGATTAAAAAACACGACAAATTTGTAGTTGCCCTGAGTGGCGGTTCTTCACCAAAAGCTATTTTCAGTTTATTAGCAACGCCTGAATATGCCGGCAAAATAGAATGGAGCAAAGTGTATTTTTTCTGGGTAGATGAAAGATGGGTTTCTCTTGATGATGAAAAAAGTAATTACAAAATGACTCTCGAAACGCTCCTTAATAACGTTTCCATCAATGAAAATCAGGTTTTCCCGATGTACAAAGACGGAATTGAGCCTGAGGATTATGCTAATGAATATGAAACTCAAATCAGAAATGTTTTAGGAGCAGATGGTATTTTTGATTTTATCCTTTTGGGAATGGGTGATGACGGTCACACGGCTTCGCTGTTTCCAGGCGAAAAGATTCTTCATGAAAAAGATAAATGGGTAGATGCTTATTATCTGAAACCACAAGAAATGTACAGAATTACTTTAACGGAATCAATCATTAATAAAGCAGAAAATATATTGATTGTCACTTTTGGTCAGTCTAAAAAACATGCTCTGAATGAAGTTTTGAATGGTAAATACAATCCGGAATTATATCCGCTTCAGTTGATTGAAAAAAGAGATGGTGTTCAGATTTTTACTGATGAAGATGCCGGAATTTAAAATTTAATTTTTTTCGATGAAATAGATTTATTAAACTGGTTAAACGAATAAGAAAATTAATCATCATAAATTTGCCTTATCATTAATCTCTGAAAGTTTAAAAATTACTACGGAAAAATGATGATAAAAAATTAAACACTCATTTCTGAAGAGTGTTTAATTTTTAGCACAAATTTTACAACTTATGATTAGTAAAATTTGTGAAAATATTTGAGCAATTTGTGTTTTAATATCTGGACGCTGATATTTATTTCGAAAACTATCTTTGATAAAGCCAATCATTAAAATAATTCCATAATGTGTTATTTTTGAAAAATTTACATTTGCAAATTAAAATCAGACATTGAACAAAATTCTCATCATCGACGACGAAGAAAAAATCAGAACTCTGCTTTCCAGAATTATCGGTTTGGAAGGTTTTGAAGTATTTCAGGCTTCTGATTTGAAGAATGCAAAAAAAAGATTGGAAGTTTCTGATATTGATGTAGTTATTAGTGATGTCAAACTTCCAGACGGTAGTGGTGTGGAGTTTTCTAAAATTATTAAAAACAAATATCCATCATTGGAAGTCATTCTTTTGACCGCTTATGGCAATATTCCAGACGGTGTTCAGGCCATTAAAAATGGTGCTTTCGATTATATTACCAAAGGCGATGATAACAACAAAATCATTCCGCTTGTTTATAAAGCTTTGGAAAAAGTCGCTTTGAATAAAAGGGTTTTACAACTCGAAAAACAATTGGATAACAAGCAATCTTTTGACAATGTCATCGGAAAATCCAAGTTAATTGAATCCGCCATCAATTCAGCGAAAAAAGTAGCTGTAACTGATGCAACGGTTTTGTTGACAGGAGAAACAGGAACTGGAAAAGAAGTTTTTGCGCAAGCTATTCACAATGCTAGTCATCGGAATAAACAAAATTTTGTAGCCATAAACTGTTCTGCTTTCGGTAAAGAATTATTGGAAAACGAATTGTTTGGGCACAAAGCGGGCGCTTTTACAGGCGCAATGAAAGATTCTAAAGGAATTTTTGAAGAAGCCAATAATGGAACAGTTTTTCTGGACGAAATAGGAGAGATGCCATTGGATTTACAAGCTAAATTGCTTCGGGTTTTAGAATCCGGAGAATTTCTGAAAGTCGGTGACAGTAAACTAACCAAGGTTAATGTCAGAATTATTGCGGCAACTAATCGGGATTTGCAGAATGAAATCAATAATGGGAATTTCCGCGAAGATTTGTATTACCGAATTAATATTTTCAATATTTTACTGCCTTCTTTGCGAGAGAGAACTTCTGACATAGAAGAATTGGCAAATTATTTCTTAAAAAAATTCACTCATAAAATCGGAAAAAAAATAACATCAATTTCCGATGAATATCTTGATGTTTTAAAAAAACACTCTTGGAAAGGAAATATCCGAGAACTTCGAAATATCATCGAAAGAAGTGTGATTCTGGAAGATAGCCAAGAATTATCAATTGAAAGTTTACCTTTTGATTTACAGGAGATTTCAACTTCTCAAACATCTACGGATAAAACCTTGTCAGCTTTCTCAATGGCAAGTGCAGAGAAAATCCACATCCAAAAAACTTTGAATTACACCAAAGGAAACAAAGCTGAAGCTGCAAGATTACTAGAAATCGGAATTGCGACACTTTACCGTAAAATAGAAGAATACAAAATCTCATAAATTAATTATCATATTGAGAAAAAGCCTATCATTTTGATAGGCTTTTTTGTTGTTCAAAATTTAAAAATAAAATTTAATTAATTGATTTATAGTTGATTGAGTGAATTTATTTTTAAAAGGAATATATCTTGGCATTAGTGATTCAAAACAATTATAAAATGAATCACACAGAAGCCATTCAGGAAATCATCAAAGTTGCTCCTGAATCCGAAGAAGAGTTCAAAGAAATCTACAAGACCAAAAATTCTTATATGGTCATCAATGTTTTCACGAAGCAAATCCAAAAATTGATACAAAAGAAGGACAAAATTATTCTGATAACTTGTCTCAACAAGATGAACGAAATCTACAGAAAAGGCGACCAGACTTTGAAAAATGCTGTAGAATCAATTTTTATTTATTCGCTGGACAGACTTACTTTTTCCTGCGACAGAGTTTACAAAAATCTGATTTTCGAAAAGATTCCATCAGGACTTCAGAAAGCTTATTTGCGTCAGGTTTACAAGTCAGGATTATAAAAATTCAGAACAAATGAAAATCAGAAACCGAATGAGTTGGGAAGAATGGAAAGCTTCCAATTCCAAGCAAAATCTTCAGATTTTAATCGTCAATCTCGCTGTAATTCTTAGTGTTTTTGTTTTTGCAGCCATAATTCAATTCTCATAAAAATTTAAAAATGACAATCACATTAATTATTCTGGGCGTAGCATTTTTTGCCGTCTTTTTTCTAACAGTAAAATACTTTGAAAAGATATGATAACGCTCTTCATTATTGCCATTGCAGTGTTTGCGTATATGTGCTACGTTTTGGTAAAGCCTGAAAAATTTTAATATTAAAATTAATTAAAAAAATGAACTCAGAAATATTAGGAATTATATTAATGTTCTTTCTGGCGGTAGCTTTTGCGATTCCATTGGGAAGATACATCTCCAAAATTTTCGGAAACGAAAAAACTTGGCTGGACAAGATTTTAAATCCCGTTGATAAATTATTTTACAAGCTGTCAGGCATTAATCCCGAAACAGAAATGACTTGGAAACAGCATCTTTTGGCATTATTGACCATCAATCTTGTTTGGTTTCTGGCAGCAATGTTTGTTCTGACCAATATGAGCTGGTTGCCGATGAATCCTGATAATAATCCGTCTATGAGCGGAGATTTGGCGTTCAACACAGCTGTAAGTTTTGTGACGAATACCAATCTTCAGCATTATTCAGGAGAAACCGGAATGTCATATTTGGGACAATTGACGTTGATGCTTTGGCAGTTTATCAGCGCAGGATGCGGAATGTCAGTTGCAGCAGTTGTTTTCTTTGCAATGAAAGAAAGAACGACCGATAAATTAGGAAATTTCTACTTCTTCTTTGTGAGAATTTGCACCAGAATTCTATTACCGATTGCCATTTTAGTTTCAACATTATTGGTATTCAATGGAACGCCGATGACGTTTGAAGGGAAAGATTCAATCACAAATTTACAAGGCGATAAAGTAGAAGTTAGCCGAGGTCCGGTTGCTGCATTTGTTGCCATAAAACATTTGGGAACAAACGGTGGCGGATTTTTCGGACCGAACTCTGCGCATCCTTTAGAAAATCCAAATTACTTTACGAATATCATCGAAATAGTAACTCAAATGCTGATTCCGCTTGCAATGGTTTTTGCAATGGGATTTATTATCAAAAGAAGAAAACTTTCCTGGACAATTTTTGGAGTAATGACTATCGGATTTTTATTATTGATGATTCCAACCGTGATTTCAGAAGTTAATGGTAATCCGGCAATTTCACAGATGGGAATTTCTCAAACGATGGGAAATATGGAAGGAAAAGAAGTACGGTTTGGTTCTGCGGCTTCCGCATATTGGAGTATTGCAACAACAGTCATTTCGACAGGAAGTATCAACTCAATGCACGACAGTTTTATGCCTCTGAGCGGAATGAATCAGTTATTGGGAATGATGGTCAACTGTTTCTACGGCGGCGTTGGCGTTGGTTTTCTGAATTTCTACATTTTCATCATTCTCGCAGTTTTCATCAGCGGATTGATGGTTGGAAGAACACCTGAATTTCTAGGTAAAAAAATCGAAGCCAAAGAAATGAAAATCGCAATGATGATTGCACTTCTTCATCCACTTTTAATTCTGGCAGGAACTGCGATTGCGAGTTACACTTATGCTCACAATCCCGAAACTTATGCCAATTGGCTCAATAATCCGGGATTCCACGGCTTCAGTGAAATGCTGTACGAATTCACATCTTCGATTGCCAACAACGGAAGCGGATTCGAAGGTTTAGGAGACAACACACCTTTCTGGAATATCGCCTGCGGAATAGTAATGTTGATGGCGAGATATCTGCCAATCATCGGTCCCGTTGCGATTGCAGGAAGTCTGGCGGCTAAAAAATACATTCCGGAAAGTGCAGGAACTTTGAAAACCGATACACCAACTTTCGGGTTAATGATTTTTGCTGTTATCGCACTAGTCGCTGCATTATCCTTTTTCCCGGCTTTAGCTTTAGGACCAATTGCAGAATATTTTTCACTTAAATAATTGAATTAAAATGAAAGGAAATAACAACAATTTGTTTCAGCCAGAACTCGTCAATGAGGCTTTGAAACAATCATTTGTAAAACTAAATCCAACCACAATGTTCCGAAATCCGTTAATGTTTATGGTTTGGGTGGGAACTATCGTAATGGCAGGCGTTTGCGTTTGGATTGCGTTGGGAGAGAAGGATCAAGGAAGTTTGGTTTATAATATCATTGTAACAGCTGTTCTCTTTGTTACACTTTTATTCGCAAATTTTGCAGAAGCTATCGCAGAAGCGAGAGGAAAAGCGCAGGCAGATTCACTCAGAAAAACAAGAGAAGAAACGCCTGCAAAATGGATAAAACCCGTTGGTGAAACAAAGTTCGAGAACGTAAATAATAATAAAAATTTCGGTTCTCAAATATTCAATGATGAAATTACAATCGTTCCATCTTCTAAACTCAAAAAAGGCGACGTTTTCCTTTGCGAACCTGGCGATATTATTCCATCAGACGGAGAAATTATTGAAGGTTTGGCAACTATAGACGAAAGCGCAATCACTGGAGAAAGCGCACCTGTAATTCGTGAATCTGGAGGCGATAAAAGTAGTGTGACTGGTGGAACAAAAGTATTATCAGACAGAATCAAAGTAAAAGTAACCACAGAACCGGGCGAAAGTTTCCTTGATAAAATGATTGCTTTAGTTGAAGGCGCATCAAGACAAAAAACACCTAACGAAATCGCATTAACGATTCTTTTGGCAGGATTTACATTGGTTTTCATCATCGTTACGGTGACTTTGAAATCATTCGGAGATTATGCGCATACACCAATTACGATTGCAGCTTTCATATCATTATTTGTTTGTCTGATTCCAACCACAATTGGCGGACTGTTATCAGCCATCGGAATTGCAGGAATGGACAGAGCTTTGCGAGCTAATGTCATCACAAAAAGTGGAAAAGCGGTGGAAACTGCCGGCGATATTGATGTTCTTTTGTTGGATAAAACAGGGACAATTACCATCGGAAACAGGAAAGCGACTCATTTTCATTTGGCTAATGGAATCGATGAAACACACTTCACAAAAGCGGTGGTTCTAAGTTCTATGGCAGACGAAACGCCGGAAGGAAAATCAATTATAGAATTGGCAGGTGTCAATCCATTAAGTTACGAAATCAAAAATCCTGAATTCATCAATTTTACCGCAGAAACCAGAAGTTCAGGTGTAGATTATGAAAATATCAGAATCCGAAAAGGTGCTTCTGATTCCATTAAAAATATAGTTGAAAAAGCTGGTAATAAGTTTCCAAAAGAAACAGAAGAAGCTGTCAGAAATATTTCGAGTAACGGAGGAACACCTTTAGTCGTTTCTGAAAATGAAAAAGTTTTAGGTGTCGTTGAACTTCAGGATATCATCAAACCCGGAATTCAAGAACGTTTTGAGAGACTAAGAAAAATGGGAATCAAAACTGTGATGGTAACTGGTGACAATCCTTTGACAGCAAAATATATTGCCGAAAAAGCAGGCGTTGATGATTTCATTGCCGAAGCAAAACCTGAGGACAAGATGAATTACATCAAAAAAGAACAGTCCGAAGGCAGATTGGTCGCAATGATGGGCGATGGAACCAACGATGCGCCAGCTCTTGCACAAGCCGATGTTGGTGTCGCAATGAACAGCGGAACTCAAGCGGCGAAAGAAGCAGGAAATATGGTGGACTTGGATAATGACCCAACCAAACTGATAGAAATCGTTGAAATCGGAAAACAATTATTAATGACCCGAGGAACGCTCACAACTTTTAGTATTGCCAATGATGTTGCGAAATATTTTGCGATTGTTCCTGCACTATTCATCGCCTCGATTCCGGCACTGCAAGGTCTTAATATTATGAATCTTCACTCTCCGGAAACAGCTATTTTATCAGCGGTTATCTTCAATGCTATTATCATTCCGATGCTAATTCCGTTGGCTCTGAAAGGCGTTGCCTACAAACCGATTGGTGCAAGCGCATTGCTCAGAAGAAATCTTTTGATTTATGGATTGGGAGGAGTTCTGATTCCATTCGTCGGGATAAAATTAATTGATCTTTTAGTCTCTCTATTTTTTTAAAATTTTAATAAAATGAAACAGAATATATTACCAGCAATCAGACTTACAACGGTTTGCTTCGTATTTTTCTCAGGATTTTACACATTAATTATCTTAGGAATCGCACAAATTGCTCCAAATAACGGAAAAGGAGAAGTGACAACATTTAATAATAAAAAACATTACACAAATGTCGGACAAGCATTTACAGAAGACCAATATTTCTGGTCACGTCCGTCGGCTGTAGATTATAATGCAGCTGGAGCGGCGGGAAGCAACAAAGGTCCATCGAATCCTGAATATCTGAAAACCGTTCAAGAAAGAATTGACAACTTCATCAAACATAATCCTGAAATTCAAAAATCTGAGATTCCATCGGATATTGTGACCGCAAGTGGAAGTGGACTTGATCCAAATATTTCCGTTCAAGCTGCAAATGTTCAGACAAAAAGAATTGCCAAGATTAGAAACATTAATGAAGATAAAATCCAGAATCTAATCGCATCAAATACCGAAAAACCTTTCCTCGGATTATTCGGGACAGAGAAAATCAATGTTCTGAAACTTAACATTGCGCTTGACGGTTTGAAATAATATTAAAATCAATTTAAAAATGAAAAAAACTATACTGCTGGCATTCTCGATGCTGGGATTATCAACGATGCTTTTTGCTCAGGAAGAAAATAAACGTTTGAAAATTATGGGTTATGCAGAATTATATTATCAATTTGATGCTAATAATCCAAAGAATAATTCACGTCCGGGTTTTGTTTACAGTCACAATCGGAACAATGAAGTGAATTTGAATCTCGGCTTCATCAAAGCCAATTATGAAACTGAAAAACTACGCGCAAATCTTGCTTTGGCAACCGGAAATTATATGAATGCCAATTATTCAGCGGAGCCTGGTGTTTTGAAAAATATTTATGAGGCTAATATTGGTGTGAAAATTTCAAAATCAAAAAATTTGTGGATTGATGCCGGAATTTTGCCATCGCACATCGGTTTTGAAAGTGCTGTCAGCAAAGATTGCTGGACTTTGACAAGAAGTATTTTGGCGGAAAATTCTCCTTATTATGAAAGCGGAGCCAAAATCTCTTACACAAGTGATAATGGAAAATGGTTCGTTAGCGGATTGGTTCTGAATGGTTGGCAGAGAATTCAACGAGTTGACGGGAATTCAACGGTTGCTTTTGGTCATCAGTTAACTTTTAAACCAACGGAAAGAATCACTTTGAACAGCAGTTCATTTATCGGAAATGATAAACCGGATAGTATTAAACAAATGCGTTATTTTCATAATCTGTACGGGATTTTTCAGCTCTCGGATAAGTTGGCTTTGACGACAGGATTCGATATTGGAGCAGAACAGAAAATGAAAGGAAGTGAGCAATATAATGTTTGGTATTCGCCAGTCCTAATTGCAAAATATAAAGTGACTGAAAAGTTGAGTTTTGCGGCGAGAGGCGAATATTACAATGATAAAAAAGGAGTTGTAATTGCCACAGAAACGCATAATGGTTTCCAGACTTTTGGATATTCTTTGAACGCAGATTACTGGATTCTTCCGAATTTGGTTTGGCGAACAGAAATCAAAAATTTGAATAGTAAAGACCAGATTTTCCTAAATAGGAATGATGTTTTTCAGAAAAATAATTTTTTGGCAGTTACATCACTCACCGTTAGTTTTTAACCAGCTAATAGCAATTGGCTTTTTGCAATTGGCATCAATATTTTAAAGCCAAAAGCAAGAAGCCAATTGCCACAAGCTAAAAATAATCTGTTATGGATGAAAAAAAATCTGCGCAGGACTTCCTCAATTTAATCAAAAAATCAAGACGAGGAAAATTTAAAATCTACATCGGGATGAGCGCTGGTGTGGGGAAAACTTATCGAATGCTTCAGGATGCACATTCACTTTTGTCCAACGGAATTGATGTGAAAATTGGTTATATCGAGACTCACAACAGAAAAGAAACCCACGCTTTGTTGGAAGGTCTTCCTGTGATTCCAAGAAGAACATTGTTTTATAAAGGAAAAGAGTTGGATGAGCTAGATGTTCAGGCGGTTATCAATCTTCGTCCGGAAGTCGTGATTGTAGATGAATTGGCTCACACAAACATCGAAGGCAGCAAGAACGAAAAACGTTGGCAGGATGTAATGGAAATTCTGGAATCTGGAATTAATGTGATTAGCGCAGTCAATATTCAACATATCGAAAGTCTGAATGAAGATGTGAAAGACATCACTAATATCGAAGTCAAAGAACGAATTCCAGACAGCGTTTTGGCTCTGGCAGATGAGGTTGTGAACATAGATTTGACGGCGGAAGAGTTGATTGACCGATTGAAAGCTGGAAAGATTTATGACCAATCCAAAATCAATTCTGCTCTCAGCAATTTTTTTAAAAGTGAAAATATCCTTCAGCTTCGTGAACTGGCTTTGAAAGAAGTGGCCTCCCAAGTACAAAGGAAAGTGGAAGCCGAAGTTTCATCAATCACAAATATCAGAAAAGAAAAATTTCTAGCTTGCATTAGTTCCAATGAAAAAACGGCTAAAACGGTCATTAGAAAAGCGGCAAGATTGGCCAATTATTACAACAGCAAATGGTTTCTTTTGTATGTTCAAATCCCCAGAGAAAGTGCGGATAAAATTGCGCTGGATAAGCAGCGTCATCTCATTAATAACTTTAAATTAGCAACAGAATTGGGCGCAGAAATTATCAAAGTTGAAAACGCCAATGTGACAAGGGCGATTATGGAACAGTGTGAAGAGCGAAAAATCACGACTGTTTGCATAGGGAAACCGCATCTCAACATTTGGAAAGTGATTGCTGCAACGGATACTTTTAACTCACTTCTAAATAAACTTTCGCAAGAAAATATCGACTTGGTAATTTTAAGTTGATTTCAATAAAGAATAAATTTGTCAATTCAATAAATTAAAAATATAATTTTTCAATTTTCAACAATGAAAATTAAAACAAAACTTAATATCGGCGTTGGTCTTCTTTTTATGATGATTTTGGTATTGTCTGTTTTAAGCGGTTGGTACATCAATCAACTTAAAAAAGATACCAGTAACATCCTGAAAGCCAATTATAATACATTAGAATATTCCCGAAATATGCTTTTGGCTCTGGAAGAAATCAATTCTGACCCATTGGCTTTCAATGTGTTTGAAAAACATTTGGAAAAGCAACAAAAAAATGTAACCGAACCTGGCGAAAAAGAAGCGACGGATAATGTCGCCATTCATTTTGAAGCTTTGAAAAAAGATTCGGGTAATGTTGCTCTACAATCATCAATTCGAAAAGATATTGCTGAATTGATGCAACTTAATATGAGCGCAATCGAGCATAAAAGTAGTATTGCAGATTCTACGGCAAAAAGTGCAATAATGGCGATTTCTGTAACTGGAATGTTGTGCTTTATTATTGCCTTTATTCTGTTGGTGAATTTGCCTTCAAACATTGCAAATCCTATTAAAAGTTTAAGTGAAAGTATTAAGCAAATTGCGAATCAGAACTACAAGGAACGTGTCCATTTTGAAAGCAGAAGTGAGTTTGGGGAATTGGCGAAATCCTTCAACACAATGGCGGAAAAACTTCAGGAATATTCAGAAAGTAAGTTGGATAAAATCATAAGGGGCAAAAAACGAATCGAAACATTGATTGATAATATGCACGACCCGGTTATCGGAATTGATGAGGATAAAAAAGTGCTTTTTGTGAATGATGAAGCCTTGAAAATCACAGGAATTAGAAAGGAAAATTTTGTTGGAAAACTGATTCAGGATGTTGCTGTGACCAATGATTTAGTTAGAGATTTGATTAAAAAATTGATTCAGCCAGAAAACGTAAATCCTAATAATGAACCGATGAAAATCTATGCGGACGGAAAAGAAAGTTATTTTGAAAAAGAGATTATTAATATTAATGTCATTCCGACTGGAGAAAATCAAAGTCGCTTTATTGGACAGGTGATAATGTTGAGGAATATTACGCCTTTCAAAGCATTGGATTTGGCTAAGACTAATTTTTTGGGAACTGTTTCTCACGAGTTCAAAACGCCAATTTCATCGATCCAAATGGGATTGCAACTTTTGGAAAATAACCAAATCGGAAGTCTGAATGACGAACAGAAAAATTTGGTTAATGGAATCAAAGAAGATTCTAATCGTTTGCTAAAAATCACAGGCGAATTACTGAATATTACACAAGTAGAAAGTGGTTTGATTCAGCTTAATAGAAAATCTTCGGATATTCAAACCATTATTGATTATGCCATTAATGCTAACAAATCGGCAGCTGAACAAAAACAAATTCAGATAAAAATCAATATAGAAAACGAACTTACAAATGTCTTTGCCGATGCAGAAAAAACGTCTTGGGTTCTGAATAATTTGCTTTCAAACGCCATTCGTTATAGTTATGAAAATTCTGAAATTAAAATTGATGTTCGAAATGAAAATGAAAAAATAAGATTTTCTGTAAAAGATTTTGGACGAGGCATTGAAGAACAATATTTGGATAAGATTTTTGACCAATATTTTAGAATTCCGGGAACTAAAAAAGAAGGAACAGGTTTGGGATTGAGTATTAGTAAGCAGTTTATTGAATTGCAGGGTGGGGAGATATCGGTTACAAGCAACTTTGGGTTGGGTAGTGAATTCATCTTTTATCTGGAAAAATACCACAATTGAGGTTGCTAAAAACCTTCTTCCTACCAGTTCGATCAAGAGCTTTGGGAAGAAGGCCAATTTTTACGTGTGATTAGTTATTCTGCGGTTCATCTTTACCTTTTATTTTAAAAGTTTAGGAGATTTTTCCTTGCCAATTTTTCGCGCACAATATTGCTGTCAAAAACCATTTTCTTTCAAATGATTATTGATCATTCACCGTTTGCTTTTTCAATATTTGCCGAAGATCGTCGGATGAAGGTAACTCGAACACTTCAAGGTCAAAATATTTGACGGCCGCGAAGAGGTGATCAAAAACGTCAGACATTGTATCCTCGAAAAAGGCCCAACTGGTTCCGTTCGTGAACATGTAAAGCTCCAGTGGCAGACCATGCTCATTTGGTGCCAGTTGTCGGACCATCAATGTCATTCCCTGATTAATGTCCGGATTCTTTTTCGCGTAAGAAGTGATGTATGCCCTAAACAGGCCGATGTTTGTCATTCTGCGACCATTGACAAGGACATCCGGATCCACATTGTGCTGGATGTTGTAGTCTCTGATCTGCTGTTCCCTCTGTTCTATGAATGGTACGAGAACGGCAATCTTCTTGAGTTCCTCTATCTCCTTTGCATCCATATATCTGATGGTCGATATCTTGATATTGATCGACCTTTTGATACGTCTGCCTCCTGTCTCCTGCATGCCTCGGTAATTCTTGAGTGAATCACTTAGCAGGGTATAGGTAGGTATGGTCACGATCGTCTTGTCCCAATTCTGTACCCTCACATTGTTGAGGTTGATCTCCAGGATGTCTCCATCAACACCGTACTTGGGCATCTCTATCCAGTCTCCCACTCGTACAGAGTCGTTTGCCGAAACCTGTATGCTGGCCACAAAGCCGAGTATCGTATCCTTGAAAACCAACATCAGGACTGCCGATGCGGCTCCGAGGGAAACCAGAAAGGACCAAGGTGAATTTCCCGTAAGAACGGAGACGGTCAGAGTGATCACAATGAAGATCAAAAATATCTGCAAGACCTGAAGGTAGCTGTCGATAGGCTTGTTCAGGAATGCCTTCGATGAACGGAGGATGTCGCGTCCGGTTTTCAGAAGACTGTTCACAACCCGATATATCAGGAATATCATCACTATGGCAAGCACCTTGTCGATGACCACGGTGAATGATGAAAAGCCTGTGAATATCATGGGAAGTATCCTTTGAGCTACTGCAACAAGGATGAAGCGACTCACGTGCACCTGGATCTTATTATCCAAAAGATAGCTTTCCCAATTGCCTTTGGTCTTTTTGAGCAGTTGTATGACCACAGAATTGAAAAAAAATCTAAGGAGATAGTCTATCAAGGCCAAAAGCACAAATGCCGATACCAACAGGATGGCAGAGGTTAAAATATGCGTTGCCTGATCATGAAGTCCTGCTGATTCTGCCAGTTCGAATGTCCATTTGTAAATTGAGCTTGTTTGATTGCTAATGTTGATCATAATTGATATTTCAAAATTAACAAGCAAATTTACGAAAAACAAAAGCGTCCGTTTTTTTGGCAGATCGACTCCAGATAAATTTAAAGGTAAAGAGTGACTAAAAATGTTTTAAATGATCGCCTGGCATTACATCGCTGATTTATTTCGTTTACTTGACTTTGAAGCAAAAATCTTTAATTTTGCACAAAAGTTCAATCAAAGAACTAGCATTGAACTAAGCAGTTCCTCATCACCTTTGAAAAGCATAGATGTCTGCTATTTAGATTTCAGTTCGGTTAAATATTTTCTTATGTCAGCTTCTAATTTCTGTGGATATGGATAATCCAATGTTTTTGATAATTCCGTTCCAATCTCTGAAACTAAATCAGCCATAGAAAATAAGGCATCCCAATTTTCTTCTATTTCACTTCCCGAAAATGTTCGTTGTGTTTTTGTCCACATTTCTTGTGATAGATACTTTTTGAAAAGTCTTCCGTGTTTGTTCGTCGTTATGTTCCAGTTGTTATCACTCACAATGTACCATTCGATCAATGGAATTAAGTATTCAGTGCGGATAGTTGTTTCTGACATATATTTTGCATAGAATATTTCATCTCTCACAAGACACTTTGCTACATAAGTTGTATCCCACCAGAAGTCGTTTATAACATTTTGAAACTCTTTTTTAGACGGCCTTTTAATTATAGAAACTTGATAGGTTGGTTGCTGCATTTGTTTTGTAATGCCATCCTTGTCAATTAGGATTTTATAGCCGATGTCCCAATCTTTTGGTAATTCTTTTTGCCTAATTTCTTCAATGAAATTTGATTTGCTGTAAAGTTTGAAATCCGCTTTTACGCCGTCGTCATACAACACCATTTTCATTGCATGTTTATCATCAAAATAATTCTCGTCTTCTTCAACCATTGCGATTGGGTTTCCAAAGTTAAGCGTCCAGCTTTTGTCCGAAATGTAGTTTGTATTGTTCTCGAAAATAAATTCGAGGTCTAGATCACTAAATTCGTCAACAGGTGCAAAAGGATTTGCAAGTGAACTCGTCAGAAGAAGTACCCTGACATCTTCGTTTTTTTCCGACCACTCAATGATTAATTTTAGCTTTTCTTCTCTGACTTTCATTTTTTGTGGTTCGATTTACTATGTCATACAACGTTTTGAGGCTTAGTGATGGCGGGCAAACCGAAGCCGAAACTTTCAACTAAAATACAAATTTCAACCGAAGCAAGAGATGTAAATTAACAACTTTCAACCCGCTTTTCCCAAATCCTTGTTAGCAGAAGTTTCGAAATATTAGATTTTATCAATGAAGACCTCGGTAATTAAAAACCACATTCTTGCCAAAGCAAAATCAAAGTATCTGGTAGAAGATTTAAGAACAATTATAAAACTAAATCATACTGAAGAACATACAACAATAGAAAAGACAGCTTTTAAGCTGTCTTTTCCTGATTTGAGTTCTTATGGTTTTGTTTTTATTTTTTGATGACTTTGAAAGATTTGACATCGCCGTCTTTGAATTTGACATTAATGATGTAAACGCCCGCTGCATTGTCTGAGAAATTGATCTCTCTTGTCGGTTTTATGGTTTTGATTAATTTT
>RCUH01001096.1_pt1 | contig 21859 bp, 17 predicted proteins | sample 2166191 | NCBI WGS metagenome assembly RCUH01 (sample SAMN09932848, study PRJNA488358) | compost metagenome | feature: garden; material: soil; isolation source: compost soil in an enriched community after 214 h of incubation | place: Germany: Experimental Botanical Garden Goettingen | collected...
GAGGTCTGCCAACTGCTGCGCCATGGCCTCCGGACTGGCTGCGTCCGGCGCCCGGGGCATCGCAAAGGCGCGCTCGACTTCACGCACCGTCAGGTGCCGCGCGGCATTGGCTGCAATGACGACTTCTCGCACGTCGCTCAACAGGCCCTCCGGATCGGCCAGCGCAGCGAGCGCATTGGCGCGCACGGCCGGGTCGCGCTCGCCTTCGATCACCAACTGGGGGTGCACCGCTTCAGGCCAGGTCCGGAGCGCCTCGACCAGCAGCACCAACGACTGCGCAAGCCCTGCCGCCTGCGCCAGCCGGGTGCGCGCGCGGCACAGCCAGACAAAGAGATTGATGTCCCGGGTCCGCAACAGCAGCCTACGGCAGTCCCGTTCGATCTCGGCCCAGTTCGGCGCGTCGGGAGCTCCGACGAACTGCCCGTACTGCGCATCGCCACGCGGGGACATGCGCGCCAGCAGGACGGCGTATTCGGCGTCGTATTCCAGGCTGGGGCCGCATGGCGCTGTCGCGCTGAAGGGGGACAGCCGGTCGCCCGCCTCGATGCGGGCGCGCGTGGCGTAGGCGGTGGGCTCGGCGTCGGTGTGGATGGGGGCAGTCATGGAGCAGGTTCTCCCAATGAAAGATTCAGCGCGCCGCGGCCGCTTGGCCGTGATGGCGCGAGCCGATGTACGCCTCGGGCTCGAACACCATGCCGACGGTGTAGCCGGGCGTCGAACGCGGCGCATCGACGGTAGGCCGCCCGTCTTCCGCGCTGCCGGAACCGCCGAGCCAGGTAGACCACCCGAGCTTTTCGGCATCGTCGAGCCGTGCCGGCGGGGTGCTGTCGTTGCGCACACGCAGTTCCACCTCCCAGACGAATTCGTAGCCGACAAAGCCGCGCACCCATTCGACGAGCAAGCCCAGGTCCTGCCCCTGAGGGGTGAAACGCAGGTACTGCTCCAGGCTCAGCGGGCCGAGCACGAGCCGGAACTTGTTCTGCCGGTCGGCCACGACCTCCCCCGCCATGGCCCCGACGCCCATGATGCTGGAGGTCCGCGCGCGCCCCAGGTGGCTCTGGTCCTCGGGATCGATCCGAATCCAGTGGCGCACGAACTCCTGCAGCTGCACGGGCACGGCGAAAAAATGCGCCAGCGTGGCGGCCAGCCCGTCGGGATTGCGGGCTTCGCGGGCCAGGTGGGTCGAGGCCGCCAACCGGGCGTGCGCGGGCAGCACCGAATCGCGGATCTCGAGCGGGTCGTGCCCCGTCAGGCGTGCGATGTAGCGGCTGAACGCCTCGTCCTCCGAACGGTCGAGCCCTGCAGCGGCCTGCCCTTGCGCCCACGCCCGGTACATGTGCGTCAGGTAGCGGTGATGGAACAGGTCGAGAAAGTCCGCCAGGGTGCTGTCGTTGTGGTTTTCCGTGCGGTCCCGCACCAGTTCGGTGTAGTGCAGCGGCAACGGGCCGTTGGGGCCCAGGAGCCCGAGGCCGTACAGGCGCACGACCGGCAGCGTCGGGTTGTTGCCGGACCGCGTCGGCGACGCCCCCGGAAGCCGGCGCTCCGACTCGCCGGGCAGCACCACGCTGGCGATTTCGCGCGGCGCGAAGGTCAAGGCCGCCGCCTGCCCCAGCCGGAACGGCTCCTGCTGAGGGCGCCTGGCCAAGCCGACGGGGGGATGCTGCAGGTGGGACGCGCCGAAGCGCCTCAACAGGGACAGGAAGCCGAACCTCCACGGCGCACGCCGCAATCGTCCCAGCATGTCTTGAAGCGTCCCGCCGGGGGCAGTCTCCGAGGATTTCGTCATGGCTTCCCCTCGCCTTCGTCGCTGTCCACGCGGTGCGGCGTTGTCGACCCCAGGTGAAGATGGCTGTCAGGCGACAGGTCATGGTGCTCTTGCCGTGTCAGGCTGGGCAATGGCGCACGGCTGTCGCGCGCCAGTTCCGGGGCGAACAGGCCCAGCACGTCCTCGGGCACCTCCTGGTCGAGCAAGCCTGATCTCACGAGGGGCTCGAAGTCTTCGATGATCCGGTCGATGCCCTCGCGCGGCAGCAGGATGTCACGCAGCAACGGGTACGGCTCAGCCTGCCGACGCAAGTCATCGAGCGTGGGCGCGGCTTCGTTGCCCGATACCAGCAGGCCCTCCCAGTCGACACGCCCCGAGAGTTGAGCGGGATCGCGCACGACGCGGACGAACTCCTCGTGCAGTTCGTCGAGCAGGCTGGCCGGGCGGCCCTCGCCACGGGTCGGCGGGCTCGCCGGGCGCACGACAGGTCGTGCTTGCGCAGCCACGGGGGCATCACCGAGCAGCCCCGCCAGGACATCCGCGACGGGCGACGGTTGCGCCCCCGCGATGTCGAGAACGCCGAACGGGTTCGCCAGCACATCCACGTGTTCATCGCGCTCGCCGCCCTCCGGAGGGTCGTTGAAGGCCAATACACGCAGATCAAAGGGCGGCGCGTCGGACGTGGGCGTGTGCGACGCCGCGCCTCGCTCGGCATCGGCGGACCCGCGCCGACCAGGCGCCTGCGTGCTCGGCTGCCTCACGTCGGCCGAGGCGCCTTGCTCGACCGTGAAACGCAACAGTCCGAGTTCCAGCGTGTCCCCCGGCACGACCGGCACGCTCACTCCTGCGGGTACGCGCTCGCCCCGACACACGCACATCAGCGTGTGGCTGCTGTTCGTCAAACGCCATTCCCCTGCACTGTCGCTCCATGCGATGCGGCACAGATTGGCCGCGCGCCATTGCGCTTCGCTCTGACGCTCCCCACACAGCTGGAGCGCATCGGCCATGCCGGCGCCGGAGGGAGGGATCGACAACGCGCCACGCCGCGGCTCCCCGTTGCTGTGCGTGAGTTGCAGGCGCAACGGGGTCTCTTCGGCGTCGCCCCCCTGTGTCTCCGTGCGGATCATGGTGCATCCCCCCACAGCTTCTGCAGCCGGTTGGCCGCCCCGATGAAGCGCCCTTGCGCGTCCTGCTGCCAGAACGCCATTTCCGCCCGGGGTCCCTGCAGCCGGTTCGGCCAGTCGGCCCATGGCAGAAAGCGAACGCCTTGCAGCGCCGCGGCGGGATCGTCCGGCAGCGCGGGCCCCGCCCCACGTTCGAGCAGTGCCTGCATCTGCCTGCGCCGATGCGCGCGGTTGCTCTCGTCCTTCAATGCCGCACGCCCGTCCTGCGACTGCTGCGTGCGCCACAGCGCCCGCACCGTGCGCTCCAGCACGCGCAGATCGGCCGCCCCCTGGGCACAGGCATGACGGGCCACGGCACGCGCAAGCCAGAACTGCCAATCCAGGGGCTCCTGCACCTGAGCGCCGAAATGCGCCTGCGTCCAGCGCGGATGCGCCAGTTGATAGACGAGCAACGGGTGGCGCCGACCCACCTTGTCAACGGACGGCGCGATCACGCCCAGCACGAAGCGCCGCCGCGCGAACGCCAGCGTTCCTGGCGGAAGCACGAAGGCGACGGGAATCGCCATGGCACGCGCCGTGGCGTCCGCCCCGGCATGGCGGCACTGCTGGGCCAGCCAGGGCATCCACGCGTCCGGCTCCCCGTGGCGGACGCCGCTGCGAACGAAATCCGCATGACCGGGAAGTTTTCCCCAGATGGCGGGCGGGGTGACGTGCCACGCGGCACGCAGCATGCTCCACATCCGCATGGGTCAGGCTGCGCGTCCAGGGCAACGAAAGCCCTTGAGCACATCGCTACCGAGGGGATTCGGCTGACTGCCCGAACTGACATCGATCAACGCCCTGCGGCCGTCGAACGCATATTCCACGCTCAATCGCCCCGGCGTGGCCGTGCTCACGATGCGCCCTTTCTCCAAGAGCCGAAACAAGGCCCACGGCCCATGGGCCAGGAAGGTCGAGGTCGGGTTCGAAATGCGGGGATTGGCCGTGATCTCCGCCATCGCCCCGCCGCGGGGCCCCGGCCAGTTCACGGCAAAGGCCTGCACCGGGCCATGAACGTAGCGCTGCCCTTGCCCGTCGATGTCGATGACCAGTTCGGTGATGCTGGGCTCGAGCTCGAGCACACGCAGATCGATTTTCCAGGCCAGCTTCTTGCCGCCCGCGTCGCGGAAGAACAGGTCGCGAATCTGCTGTGCGCGGTAGAAGGCATCGAGACTCGGACCACTCTGGGCCAGCAGCTTGAGCAATTCACCGAGCAGGGTCGGGCCGGAAGTGGCCGGCTTCAGCCCGGCGCCGTTGCCTGCCGCCGCGTCGATGCCGACCATGGCATTGGCCACATTCGGATCCTTGTAGCGCCACGGCCGCACGCTCATGTCCACATAAGGGGCGAGGTGCTTGTTGAAGAACTCATCCGCCGCACCGCCGGCAGCGAACACCAGCGAAAAGTCTTCGATGGACGCGTCCTGCGTCACGGCGGCCAGCGGGTATCGCCCTTCCACGCCGCGCTTGCAGGGCTCGCTGACCTGCATCGCCATCAACCCCATGATGCGGTCGAGCTGCAGTTGAGCCTGGCTGCGCAGGATGCCGGTGGAGCCGAGCATCACCTTGTCGCCACCGCTGGCGGCCAGTGTCGTCAGCACCTCACGAAAGGGCGCCGGCAATTTGCCGGCCTCCAGCTTCAAACGGGCGCCGACCTCGGCACCTCCGGGAGGCAGGCTTCCGGCTGTGAGCGCCGTGTCTGCCACGACCAGCAAGGTGTAGAACTCGTTCAGCAGGCCAGAGATGTTTTCGAGCCCCGGCTTGCCCGCGGCGGCACCGGCGCTGGTCACGCCAATGTCGGCCTGTCCCGTGACGACCTCGCGCAGTGCGGCGAAGCGGTTGTCGACGATCTGCTTTTCAAGCCGCTCCTCGGCCCGGATGCCGAGGTTTCGGCCGATTGCGTTGGTCTGCTTGTTCAGTTCGTCGGTGGCCTTGTCGAGGAAGCCTTTTTCCTCCTGCGTGCGAACCACCAGCGGGCGCGACAAGGTGGTCTCGCGGGCCGCCGCTCGCGCCAACCGGGCCAGCGGAGAGTCAGGGGCGGCAAGCTGCCGCAGCACGCTCAGATCGAAGCCCAGGCTCGTTCCCGTGGTGTCGCTGCCGCTCACGGTTCGGATCGATTCGAGAAAAGACTCCCAATGCTGGGCGTACTCCGCCAAATACTGGCGCCGGATGTCATCGAGCAGCGGATCGTTGCGCAGCTTGCGGGCCGCTTCATCGAGCAGCGCCGGTGTCTTCATTTGCGTGGCCAAGGTCGCGCCGCCCTGCGCGCCGCGCCCCATGACCCATGCATCGTCGTCGAGGGCCCGCACCACGAATTCCGGCAAGCGCTTGTTGAAGACCTCGTGGTAGCCGTCATAGGTGAACAGGCCCGCCACCCCTTTTTCCAGAGGCAATCCGCCTGCGCGGGAAAACACGGTCCCGGCTTGGGGTCCGACCGCGCGCACCAGCGTGAACTCCTGGGGCGCCTCGGACAGCATGGCGGCCTTGGCGCGTTCATAGACGCGCTGACTCGAGGTATTGCTGTCCAGGAAGTTTTGCACCGAGCGCACCAGCGCCTCGTTGGGCAGCGATGCGGACTGCACCGGTCGGGCACCGGAGAACAGTGCCGTGACATGCCCCACCATCGATGCCCGGCCGCCAAAGGAGGCAGCGCTGTCAGCCCTCTCCCAGTCTTTCAGCACCCAGTTGCGCACATCCTGCGCCCCGCCCTGCATGTAGCGTTCCTTGTCGTGCAGCAGCTTGTAGACGCGCAAGACCTCGTACGCGGTCTTGGCATCGCCGTCATTCATGCTCTGCTTCAGCACGCTCTCCATCCGCTGCAGGACGGAGGGAAGCAGGGTGTGATCCTGCAGTTGGGCGTAGGTATCGCTGGCCGCATCCAGCACCGGAGGCACCGTGTAGAGGCCGTAGAGAAAGCTGCCGGGCGGGTTGTCGATGTCGAGGCCCGAATAGCCCGGCAACTCGCGCGCCCCGCTGAGCACGTCCGGAACCCCTGCGGGCTTGAAATCGGCGAACAACTGGCGCACCTGCACGGTGAGCGCTTCGGCGCGCTGGCCCACGGCGCTCAGGTACTGGCGGTTGTTGCCGAAGCTCAGGGCCAGCGCGCCGGCAAGCCACAGGAAGATCACCACGGCCAGCGCATGCCCCGTGAGACGCAGCAACCGGAAGCGGAACTCCCAGCGCAGATTGGGGCGCACCAGATGCGCCTCGGGAATGATCACCTTGGTCAGCAGGTCCTGCAGAAAGAACCCTTGCTGTCCCCGCATGGGCGAGGCCATTCTTCCCGGTGGCTTGACCCCCTCTTCGTTGCCGGCCGCAGATGCGCCGCCCGCCCCCAGGCCCAGACTGCGCTGCAGACGCTGAAACAGCGTGCCGGCATCGGCAGGCATTTCCAGGTCGGCCTGGGCGCCACTCGTGAAATAGACACCACGCAGCGTGTCGTGCAGCTGGGTTCCGTCGAAACGCGACGCCAGGAACATCTCGTCGAGCATCGGCACCAGGAGCGCCGACATGCCGGCCAGTTCCTGGGGCAACGCGAACAGGCGCTTCCTGCGGTCGACGTCGAATTCCTCGTTCAACCGGGCGCGCAAACCCGCCGCCAGGCGGTCCTTGAGCAACGCCAGCTCCGCCTCGATCTGGGCGCGCAGCGGCTCGCGGTCGCGCACCGCCGCGCGCGAGCTCTGGATGCCGTGGAACGGCAGCGTGAAGCCCCAGGTCTGGGTGCGGCCTTCACTGGTGAGGGATTGGAAGTACTCGCTGAAGCCCCGCAGCAGATCGATCTTCGTCACGATCACGTAGACCGGGAAGCGGATGCCGAGCTCTTGGCGCAGATCAGCCAACCGGTCTCGCACCATGCTTGCATGCTCTGCGCGTTCCATCTCGGACATCGTGAGCAGCTCGGCCGCATTGAGCGCGACGATGACGCCGTTGAGCGGCGCGCGCGTGCGGTGCTTGCGCAGCAGCCCCAGAAATCCCCGCCACTCAATGGGGTCCGAGACCGGGTTGCTTTCCTGCGTGGTGTAGCGGCCGGCCGTGTCGATCAACACGGCCTCGTTCGAGAACCACCAGTCGCTGTTCAGCGTGCCGCCTTCCGACCTGAGCACCATGCTTCTGGACGCGTGCCCCATCTGGCGCGCCAAAGGAAACTGCAGTCCGGCGTTCAGGAGCGCCGTCGTCTTGCCTGCGCCCGGACTGCCGACGATCATGTACCACGGCAGTTCGTAGAGGTAGCGCTTGCCCTCCAGGATCCGGCGAAGCCCGCCGCGTCCACGCAAACCCTTCAGCTGGGCCAGGGCACGGGTGACCGTGACGGTGACTGTCTTGAGCTCCTCTTTCGCGCTGTCGTCCTTGTCGGCATCCTGGCCAAAGCGCAGGAACCTTGCGAGCAGATCGTCGTTGTTGCGCAAGGCCTGCCAGAGACGGTAGAGCCAGTACACCGCGTACATCACAAGGATGGCGCAGATGACCATGGTGCGCACCCAGAGCGGCGCCAATGGCTTCGCCGCCCCGATGGCCAGCAGAGGCCCTGCATGCCATACAAGCAGGCAGAGCGCTGCCACGCCCAACAGGCTGTAGGGGCCCGAAACCATCCAGAGAAGGCCGAGCACGAGCAGCATGACGATGAAGGTCACGCGCACCCCGACCGAGGCGAAGGGGCGAAGCCCATCCACCGCGAGCAGCGGGCCAATGAACCAGATCGCGAGGGCCAGCAGCACCATCGCAAGGAAGGCCAGCATCTGTCGGGAAAACAGAAAGGCCAGGAACTGTTTGAGATATTGCATGAGTGATGGATTCCTGCCTTGCGTCTAGCGCGGGGCGACGGCTGGCTGCTTCACCGGACCCGCGCTGGCGTTGGCGCTGACGCCAGTGCCCTGCGTGACCATGATGTCGACACGCCGGTTGCGGGCACGTCCCGCAGCGGTCGTGCTGTCTGCGATGGGAACCGTGGCGCCGCGCCCCTCGGTCTGGATGCGCGACGGCACGACGCCCTTGCCGGTCAACACTTCGGCCACGGCCTGTGCCCGCTTCTCGCTCAGGACCTGATTGTCGGGAAACTCGCGCGTGCGAATCGGCTGGTTGTCCGAATGGCCGGTGATCTGGACCGTGCCGGAGACCTGGTTGATCTCGTCGGCCACCTTCGCCAGCACGGGGAGAATCCGTGCACTGAGGCGCGCCTGACCGGGGACGAACATCTCGTCGCCCTTGAAGGTGACGATGCTGCGGCGCTCGTCTTCGTCCACGCTCACCGTCTCTCGCTCGATTTCGCTCGCCAGCAATTCCTTCAGGCGCAGCGGCTTGACGGGAGGCGCCGGCGGGGGACGCAGCCGGCCGATGGCCGCAATGCGCTGCTGCAGATCGGCGCTCGACTGCAACAGCTGGTACTTGTACCAGGCAAACAGGCCGAACAGGATCAGCGTCAGCACCGAGCCAGTGACCCACACCGGCACACTGCGCAGCAAGCGAAACTTGCCAGCCCCCACACCCTTCCAATGCGGCGACAGGTCGCTCGGGACATCGCCGCGCGCGTTGCCCAGCAGAGAGAACAGCCGATGACGGACCGTTTCAAGCTGCCGGCGCCCGTTCGCCGCGGTGCTGAAGCGACCTTCGAAACCCAACCCGAGGATCTGGTACAGCACTTCGAGCAGATCCACGTGCTCTTGCGGGCTCGCGGCGAGGCGACCGACGAGAAGGAAGAACTTGTCACCGCCCTTGGTATCGCCGTGAAATTTCGCGGCCAGCTGTTGGCCAGCCCAGATACCGGCCTCTCCGCCCTGCCCGCCGCCCCACGGCGTGCTGTTGGCCGCTTCGTCGAGCGCGGTGCACAGCGCATAGCTCGCGGCCACCACGTGTTCGTGCCGGACCTGCGCAGTGGTGCAGATGGATTGGAAAGCGGCCACCTCGCGCTCGAGCAACTGATGGAACAACGCCACGGCGTCGCTTTCCAGCGCAGCGGGCATGTCCGCCAGGGCCCGCAGCAAGGGTTGGGCCGCCTCCAGCAAGGGATTCTGAGCCGCCGCGACCGCGGTCAGGCGCTCCTGTGTCGAGGACTCGGACACCAGATGCGCGACGTCGGCCGACTCGCCGAACAGTTCGCCATCACCGGATCCGTCGCGCGGGTCGGTTCCACCACCTCCCGCGGGTGCCTCGTTGAATTCTTCTTTGTAGAGCATTGGAGCGTTGGAAAAATGAACGGGCCGAGCCCGATGAAAAAGCGAAGCCTGCTCAGGCCTCGCACTCGGAGCTGTCGTTGACGATATGCTCGAAGCTGCTGTTCTGGATGTGGCTGGTCTTCATGCGGCAATCGACCATTCGCCACACGCCGGAGCCCTGCGAGTTGTCGATCAGGACGGTGGCCGCCAGCGGTGTCCCGCGCCGGCGCTGGCGGCCGATGGCGAAGGTCATGTGGTCGAACCGGCAGTCGTCGATGGTCAGACGGGTGCCGGCCACCAGTACTTCGCCACGACCTGTGCAATTGCGAAAGGTGACCTCTCCCATGCATCCCACGCCTTCGTGCGCTGCGGGTGCAGAGCTTCCGCCGTCAAAGCTGCACGCCTGGAACAGGACGCCAGTGCTTCCATCGCCCCCACAGACGATCGAACGCCCCGCCGAACTGCACTGGGTGAAGCTCACATCGGTCATCACGCCGAAGTCGTGATGGGGTGCCAGAAACCGGCAGTCGATGAACTGGCAGCCCGACATCGATGCCAGCTTGATGTTGCCGTCCCCTGCGAAGTCGCACCCGACAAAGGTCAGGTTCCTCCAGGACACGCCGACGAAGGCGCCCGAAGCCATGTGCGCGCCGGCAATGGTCATCGCGGCCGAGCTGCCGTCGAGCAATCGGATGTACTCTTTCTGGAGGCTGGTGATGGGTGTGGTCATCTGCGCCTCCGATCAACGGTTCTCTCTGTGCTCGACGCCGTGCGCATCGACCCACCGCCCCGACCATCGGATCGGATGCAGTTGCTGCGCCCAGAACCCTCGCGGTACGTAGTCGCCGACGACTCCGTAGCCATCCGGCCAGATCTTGTTCTTGTCGGCTTTGACCGCCGTACCGAACAGGTAGTCCCAGAACGCAAAGTGCGCGGCATAGCATCGGTCCAGGCCTTCCGCGTCCCGGCTGTGATGCCAATGGTGAAAGTTCGGTGTCACGATGAGATAGCGCAGGGGCCCCAGCCGCACCGATGCATTGGTGTGGTTGAACACGGCCTGCACGCCCGCAATCAAGACGTAGACGTTGATCACGCTCTGTGAAAAGCCAAGCAAGAACGCTGGCGCCAGGATCACCACCGTCGAGATCACCGTTTCCACGCCATGGGTCCGGCTTCCGGAGATCCAGTCCATATGCTCGGCGCTGTGATGGATCGAGTGCAGTCGCCATCCGATGGCGGTCTCGTGATAGAAGCGATGCAGCCAGTACCGTCCGAAGTCGGTGATCAGCAAAAGCAGCAGCAGTGCGTAGCCGAACGGCAGCTGCCGCACCCAGCCGCGCAACGTGCCCTGTGCGGCGGGATTGAGATCGGCAAGTGCACCGCTCACGCCGTACAAGACGGCATAGACGAGAAACAACGTCACGCCAATGAGCAAGTGGCCGGTGACGAAGTACATGAAGTCGGTCTGCCAGTCTTTCCTGAAAACGGGCATTTCGGGCTTCAGGGGCCGAAGCTTTTCGATCGTGGTGAAAAGCAGGGTCGTCGCCAGCAAATCGAAGATCAACCAGTCAACCCCCAGATAGGGAACAACGGCCAGCTGCCCCGCAACAGGAAGCCAGCCATTGCCCGTTGCACTGACGCCCAACTTCGACCCCACAACGGCCACGGCCAACCAGAGCAATGCCCATGTAGACAGGCGTCGAACCCGTCCGAAGACAACGTTGAACAACGCCAAGGTTCCGCACAATGCCATCGCGCCCAGCAACACGACTCGCATCACATCGAAGCTCAGGTACTCACGCACCTTGGGCGTGCTGAGGAAATCCGGAAACTGGAACAACAACACGCCCAGCATGCTGAAGTTGGCCAGCACCAGTGCGATCATTCCGCTCACCATGCCTTTGCCCGATCGCAAAGGTCCATGCGACAGTGCGAGCTCGGTGCCCTTCTTGATCTCGTAGACGACCCCTTCGTACAAACGGGTCGGGAATTTCAGGGGATTCATTTTTCCCTCACTCCCCAAAGCTCCATGCGCAACCCCGGAAACTCGCCCGCGACATGCAACGCCAGCCCACCGTGCTTGACCATGTGCTCCCACAACGGACCGCGAGGGTCGATCTGGAAGTAGACAAAGCCTGCATTGAAGGGAATCTGACGCGGCGGGACGGGCAAGGTCTGCAGCGGTATGCCCGGCAGATGGGACCGAATGAGCTCGGTCAACCTGTCGCTCGGCCCCACCTTGCAGCGGGCGGGAAACTGGCTCGCCAACTGTTCCGGCGGTGTGTGCGCCGCGACCGCAAACACCAGGCTGGAGAAGCCCTGCAACTCCGCGGGCTCGACGCTCGCAACACGCACACCATTGGGTCTTGACGCCAAGGAGATGCTCTGGGCGCTTCGCACGAGCACGTCGTTCAGCAAGGCCTGCACATCCCCGATCAACTCCCTGAAGGAGAGGTACGGGTCGAGGTGTTGATAGGCAGGATGCGGTTGCGGACGACGGGTGGTTCCGCGAACGAAGGTGGCCAACTCTCCGCTCAACGTGCGCAATGCGGTGTAGAGCATCTCTGGAGAGGTCTCACGCACCCGAAGCCAGTGCTCGAGCATGGGCTCGTAGCGGTTGAGGATCTGCAGCAGCAGGAAGTCGGACACTTCGGCAGCTTCGCTGGACTTGCCATCGTTGCCACTCAGTCGGGCGGCCAAGGATTGCGCGCGCAGCTTGCACAAACCGTGCAGATTGGTGATCCAGTCCGCCAGCAAGGGGCTTGCGCCATAGCCTGCCACCGGTGGAATCAGGTGCGGGTCGACGGCGATGCTTCCGTCCGAGCGCAGCACCGTCACCTTCGCGAGCGGCAAGCCGATCCAGGCGTCGGTCAGTTCGCGTTGCGGCAGGAGACGCAGGCGCAGACGGGACAGTTGAACGGTCTTTGCACCCTGTCCGATCGAGTTGGCATCGCGCAGCTCCGCATCGAACACCGAAAACCGGGCCAATGACGACGCTGAGATGCCGGCGTCATCGAACGTCGTTTCTTCTCCGTTGGGCGTCCGGATCGGCACCGCCAGGTGAATGACTTGCTCCAGATGCTCCGGCAAGATCGTGAGCGGCGCTGGCGGCAGCGTCTGGCCCGGTGCATCGAAGGGCGTGCCATCCGAGAAGATCCCCGCCGCGCTGGCCAGCACCAGCTTGCCCAGTGAGAGCGACTCCGCATCGATGCTGTAGTGGTTGAACCCCCAGTAAAAGGGAGTCAACGAGGCGGCACGCTTGTGCGCCAGATGTTCGAGGTAGCGCTCCTGCTGTTGAAACAGCTGCGGACGCAGGAAGAGCCCTTCACTCCAGGCGACTTTGTTGTACCAGCTCATGGGTTCGATCGTTGTGCTTGCGGGCCGCAGACGTGCTACTTGATGGGTGTCAGCTGGATGCCCTTGCCTTGAAGGGCGATCTCCAGCTTGACCTTGTTGGCGGGGATGACGGTGCGATACCAGGCGGCCTCGGGGGCAGGATCGACTTTCTGCACAAGGCGCCACTCGCTTTGTGCAAGCTCCCGGTAGCCGGCGATCACGCCGATCGCAGCGAGCTCGGGGTGCGACATGCGCCGGATCTTCTTGACTTCTCCGGGTCGCAGGATGAACTCATCGCGTACCAGAAGGTCGGCGCCGATCACGGTCTTGTCGCTGTTGTGCAGCGAGAAGTAATCGGCCGATTCGAAGGTTGCCTCCGACTTGAGCTCGTAGATGCGGACCATGATGGGTGCCGCCCTCCCCTTGTCGTCCGGGTTGACACCGGCTTCCGCAGTGACCGTGATATCGAGCTTGGTTTGCTCTCTTGGGTGTGAGAACTGCGCATATGCCAGCGAAGGCCCTGCCAACGCAACTGCCAATGCAGAGCCCCACAGGCATGGAAACCCGAGACGCGACATCCACCTGGACAGCCCGCGTCGGGACGCAACACTCCGGCACAGCCCTGGCATGGCGAGATTCATGTGGAAATCAAACTGAAAAAAGGGAACGCAAAAGAACCGACTTCGATTCGCGCCTCCTCAACCCCCTTACGCGAACCGAAGTCGAAAAGCCCCGGACGGATCCGGGGCGAAGCGAAGGCTTCAGGACTCCTTGTTGCCCTTGATGTCGTAGCCCGCAGTGACGGCACCGCCGCTGCCGCCTTGTGCGTTCTGCACGGAGTACTCCTGCTTGATCTTGGAGAAGGAAAGGCGCACGCGCTCCTTGACACGCATCTCGTCCGAGTTCGAACCGAAGGGCTGGATCGAGGTGATGATCACGTCGGAGAAGGTGAACTTCAGGTACTCCAGCGGGTTACCGCCGGCCTTGCGAACCGTGAGCTTGGCCTCTTGCACGTGCTTGCCGGTCAGGCAGTACTTCATGAGGTTGGGACTCGAACGGTCGATGTAGTGGTCGAACTCGAGGTCTTCGACCGTCGCCTTGCCTGCGCCGCCGCCCGAGCCGGCGTGCATGGTGGATTCCTGGAAGGCTTTCCAGTTGAAGGCCAGAACCTCGATCTCGTTCTTGTGGTCCGAATCCTGCGATTCGCCTTCGATGCCGTTGATCTTCAGAAAAATGTCTTGTGACATGAGAAAACTCCCTGTATTTGAATTTGTCGGTAAATGACGAATGCACGAGCGCTCTTGATGGCGCGTCCTTGGAAATGCCGTGGCGTCTGCGCGCCACTTCCTCGAACAATTCGATGGCGGTTCGGCGTCAGGCCGCTTCCTTGAGCGACGGCAGCTTTGCAACCAGACGCAGAGAAACGGTCAGGCCTTCGAGCTGGAAATGCGGACGCAGGAAGAACTTCGCGCTGTAGTAGCCCGGATTGCCTTCGACGTCCTCCACCACGACTTCGGCAGCTGCGAGGGGTCGCCGGGCCTTGGTTTCCTGGGACGAATTCGCAGGATCGGCGTCGACGTAATGCATGATCCATTCGTTCAACCAGCGCTGCATTTCGTCGCGCTCCTTGAAGGAGCCGATCTTGTCGCGCACGATGCACTTCAGGTAGTGCGCGAACCGCGTGCTGGCGAAAAGATACGGCAGCCGTGCGGACAGGTTGGCATTGGCGGTCGCGTCCGGGTCCATGTACTCCTGTGGCTTCTGGAGCGACTGGGCACCGATGAACGCGGCATGGTCGGTGTTCTTTCGATGCACTAGCGGAATCAGTCCGGCTTTCGCAAGCTCAGCCTCGCGGCGGTCGGAGATCGCGATTTCGGTCGGACACTTCATGTCGAAGCCGCCGTCGTCGGTCGGGAAGGTGTGGCACGGCAAGTTCTCGACGGTGCCACCCGACTCCACGCCGCGGATCATCGTGCACCAGCCGTAGAGCTTGAAGCTGCGGTTGATGTTGACCGCCATGGCATAGGCCGCATTGCTCCATACGTAGTTGCGGTGATCGGCGCCTTCGGTTTCCTCTTCGAAGTCGAATTCGTCGACAGGATTGGTTTTCACGCCATAAGGCAACCGGGCCAGGAATCGAGGCATTGCCAGACCAACGTAGCGGGAGTCCTCGGTGTTTCGCAGCGAGTTCCACGGTGCGTGCTCGAGGTTCGACGTGATCTTTGCGAGGTCGCGCGGATTCGCAAGCTCTTGCCACGACTCCATGCCGAGCAACGAGGGCGCCGATCCGGCGATGAACGGCGCGTGAGATGCTGCAGAGACCTTGGCAATTGCCCCCAACAGCTCGACATCGGGCGGCGTGTGGTCGAAGTAGTAGTCGGCCACCAGGCACCCGTAGGGCTCGCCGCCGAGCTGGCCGTACTCCTCTTCATAGATGCGCTTGAAGATCGGGCTCTGGTCCCAGGCGATTCCCTTGTGGCGACGCAGCGTGCGACGGACTTCGTCCTTGGAGACGTCCATGAAGCGGATCTTGAGCTTCTCGTCCGTCTCGGTGTTGTAGACCAGATGGTGCATGCCTCGCCAGGCCGACTCGATCTTCTGGAAGTCTTCCTTGTGGAGCACGAGGTTGATCTGCTCCGACAGCTTGCGGTCGATCTCGGCAATGATGGCTTCGATGCTGCTGTAGGCATCGTCAGTCATCGTTGCGGCGTTGACGAGCGCCTGCTCTGCCAGCGTCCTGACGGCCGCCTCGACGGCATCGCGCGCTTCGTCGGTCTTGGGCTTGAATTCCTTGTCGAGCAGGGCCGAGAAGTCGGTGGGGTCGGTGTAGCGCGTCGCCTCGGGCGCCTCGAGCACGTTGTCCATGAGGGTGGTCATCTGAAGTTCCTTGGTCTGAATGTCACGCGGCGGAATCGGACGCGGGTGCGCCGTCCAGGTCGTCGGTGCGGGGTTTGGCGGATTTCGCCAGCGACTTCATCAGCGAAGGGTCTTGAAGCAGCTTGTTGACGAGGCTTTCGGCCCCCGCCTTTCCGTCCATGTAGGTCTGCAGGTTGGCCAACTGCGTGCGGGCTTCGAGGAGCTTGCTGAGTGGCTCTACCTTTCGTGCGACAGCGGCTGGCGAGAAGTCTTCGATGCTCTCGAAGGTGATGTCGACCATGAGCTGGCCTTCGCCCGTCAGCGTATTGGGCACGGCGAATGCCACGCGCGGCTGGATGGCCTTCATCCGCTCGTCGAAGTTGTCGATGTCGATATCGAGGAACTTTCTCTCGGGCACAGGAGGCAAGGCCTGCGTCGGCTTGCCGGACAGATCGGACAAGACGCCCATCACGAAAGGCAATTCGATCTTCTTCTCGGACCCGTAGATTTCCACGTCGTACTCGATCTGCACACGTGGTGCCCTGTTGCGGGCAATGAACTTCTGACTGCTGTTGTTGTTGGTGGCCATGAAAACTCCCTGGTGAAAAAACAGACAAGAACCTGGCATCGCGCCTCTTCGGGGGCAACGACGCATCTCCTGCGCCAACGAGACGGCTCGGTGGACTCAGGCGAACTCGGTGTGACAGACGATGGCACCTCCTCCTTGCAAGGTCGGGTTGGCGCTGTCGCTCGGCTTCACGTCGGCAGTCATGCGCCGGATCTTTTGCCGCACTTGAAGCGCATCCAGCCATTGCCGGGAAAGAATCGGCAGGAGACGTTGTTCGATGAAGCCGATCAGACGGCGAGCCCCGGTTTCGTAAGTGCCGCAGTGGCCGACGATTTCGTTCAGCAGCGCAGGCGTGTAGTCCAGCGCAATGTCATGCTGCGCATGCATGCGCTCGACCACCCGATCCAGGTGCAAGCTCACGATGTCGCGCAGTGCGTCCGGGCCCAAGGGCAGGTAAGGCACCACGGTCAACCGACCAAGGAAGGCCGCAGGAAAGACCGTTCGCAGCGCCGGCTGGAGTGCATCACGCAGGGCCTCGACATCGGGCGTCAACAAGGGGTCTTCGCTCAGAGCGGTGATGAGTTCAGCACCAGTGTTGCTCGTCAACAGGATCGTGGTGTTTCGGAAATCGACACGACGCCCTTCCCCATCTTCCATCCACCCTTTGTCGAACACCTGATAGAAGATTTCGTGCACATCCGGATGGGCCTTTTCCACCTCATCGAGGAGGATCGTGCTGTAGGGCTTTCGGCGCACGGCCTCCGTGAGCACGCCACCTTCGCCGTAGCCGACATAACCCGGGGGCGCGCCCTTCAAGGTTGACACCGTGTGCGACTCCTGGAACTCGCTCATGTTGATGGTGATGAGGTTCTGCTCGCCGCCATACATGGCTTCGGCCAATGCCAATGCCGTTTCTGTCTTGCCCACACCCGAAGGGCCGGCCAGCAGGAATACACCCACCGGCTTGTTCGGATCCGTCAGCCGCGCCCGCGCCGTCTGCATGCGCTCCGCGATGGCCGCGAGCGCTGGCCCCTGGCCGATCACGCGCGCTTCCAGTCGTGATTGAAGCGCAACGACTGCCGCGACTTCGTCGGTGACCATCCGCCCTACGGGAATCCCGGTCCAATCGGCCACGATGCCCGCCACCACGGCCTCGTCCACCTGGAGAAAAATCAGAGGCAACTCCTTCTGGTGCGCGGCAAGCTCGAGTTCGAGGGCCTCCAGCTGCGCCGAGGGTGCATTCCCCTCGGCGCAGCGCAGCTCCTTCGCCTCCTCCCTCTTCTTGGTCCTCAATCCATGAATCGTGCGAACCAGTGCAAGCTCGTCTTGCCATCGCGCTTCGTGCAAGGTCAACGCCTGCTGCGCGGCATCGAGTTGGGATCGAGTTTTGTCGAGGCGCAACGCTCTTGCATCACTCCCCTGGGCAACGACACCCTCCTGACTCAGCAGTCCGAGCTCGAGCTGGAAGGCTGCGATGCGGTGCCGCCATTGCTCGACTTCAGGCGGCGGCGCGTGAAGCGACATGGCAACGCGCGCACATGCGGTGTCCAGGAGACTGATCGCCTTATCGGGGAGCTGGCGTGCAGGGATGTAGCGATGCGACAGCGTCACGGCCGCGCGCACGGCTTCATCGAGTACGAGCACGCCGTGGTGCTCTGCAAAGGTGGCGACAAGGCCACGCACCATCTCGGTCGCAGCAACCTCGTCGGGCTCTGCCACCTGCAGCGTCTGAAAGCGTCGCGTCAGCGCCGGGTCTTTCTCGATGTGGCGCTTGTACTCGCTCCAGGTGGTGGCACCGATCGTGCGCAAGGTTCCCCGTGCAAGCGCCGGCTTGAGCAGGTTGGCGGCATCGCCGGTTCCGGATTGCCCGCCCGCACCGACCAAGGTGTGCACCTCGTCGATGAAGAGGATGACGGGCTGCACCGACTTGCCCGCCTCTTCCAGCAAGGCCTTGAGGCGGGACTCGAACTCCCCGCGCATGCTTGCGCCGGCCAACAGGGCTCCGACATCGAGGCTCCACAGGCGGCAGTTCTTCAGATCGGGAGGAACCTCGCCTTGCGCGATGGCCAACGCGAGCCCCTCGACCACCGCCGTCTTGCCGACGCCCGCATCTCCTGTGAGCAAGGGATTGTTCTGACGGCGACGCAGCAGGATGTCGACCATCGTGCGGATCTCGTGTCCGCGCCCGATGACCGGATCGATCTGCCCTTGAGACGCGCGCTCGGTCAGATCCGTGCAGTAGCGCCGCAACGCGGACCTTCCATCCGACGCTGCATCCGTGAGCGCGGCGCTGGCTTCACCGGGCAGCGCTGATGGCAGACCGGAGCCATCGTGCGGTCCTTCCTGCCCTTCGGGGGAGCCGGCCACGATGGCACCGATGGCCTCCGTCAGTTGATCTGCAGGGATTCGCTGGAATGCAGGCGAGATGCCAAGAAGCACGCGCCGCAGGTCAGGCGTCTGAAGCAGCGCAGCAAACAACCAAGCACCACGCACGCAATGCGCGCCGAACTCGAGACTCGAGAGCACCCACGCGCGCTCGATGGCAGCTTCGATGTGACTGGAAAAATCGGTCAGCGAGGTGGCACCCGATGGCAAGCTGGACAAGGCCGATGCGAAGTCTTTCTCGATGGCTTGCGCGTCGATCTGGTAGTGCCGGCAGATGCGGTGCAGATCGCTGTCGTTGAGCTGCCAGAGCTGATGAATCCAGTGCGTCAGTTCGACATAGGGATTGCCACGCAGCTTGGCAAATGCAGTGGCGGATTCGATGCCGCGAAACAAGGTGAGATTGAGCTTGCCGAACAGCGCTCGCCGAGAGATCGTCATTGCGCGATCTGCCGTGCAGCGTGCACGCCCTGTTCGATCGAGTCGTCTGCGAGGCCCCCTGTTGCCGGGCAGATTCCTGCGTTCTTTTTCCCCACTTCGCGCCCCCTATGCTTCTTGGAATGGGCGCGATTCTGGCGGCTTGCCGCGAGGCAAACACAGCACAGTTTCTACCAATAGTTAAACGAAGGACGGAGCCTATTGATCTGTGATGTTTGCCCGCCTCTCCTTACGTTCAGGGCACAAAGGAGGTAGTTCACTAACGATATCGCGAGGGCGACAGACAAGAAAAAACCCTCGAGTCCTTTCGGAAGCTCGAGGGCTTGATAAGGGTCTGACGTTTCTCGACGTCAGCGATCGCAATTACATGTTGTCGATCATGACCTGACCGAAGCCAGAGCAGCTCACTTGCGTCGCACCGTCCATCAGGCGCGCGAAGTCGTAGGTGACCTTCTTGCTGGCAATCGACTTTTCCATCGAACTGATGATCAGGTCGGCCGCTTCGGTCCAGCCCATGTGGCGCAGCATCATTTCAGCAGACAGGATCTCGGAACCCGGGTTCACATAGTCCTTGCCGGCGTACTTGGGGGCCGTGCCGTGGGTGGCCTCGAACATGGCGACGGTGTCGCTCAGGTTCGCGCCCGGTGCGATGCCGATGCCGCCGACCTGTGCGGCCAGTGCGTCGGACACGTAGTCGCCGTTGAGGTTCAGCGTGGCGATCACGCTGTATTCGGCGGGACGCAGCAGGATCTGCTGCAGGAACGCGTCGGCGATGCTGTCCTTGACGGTGATTTCCTTGCCCGTCTTGGGGTTCTTGAACTTCATCCACGGGCCGCCGTCGATCAGCTCGGCGCCGAATTCCTTGGCGGCCAGGTTGTAGCCCCAGTCACGGAAGCCACCTTCGGTGAACTTCATGATGTTGCCCTTGTGGACCAGGGTCACGCTGGGCTTGTCGTTGTCGATCGCGTACTGGAAGGCCTTGCGCACGAGGCGCTCGGTGCCTTCGCGCGAGACGGGCTTGACGCCGATGCCCGAGGTGTTGGGGAAGCGGATCTTCTTGACGCCCATCTCGTCCTGCAGGAACTTGATGAGCTTCTTGGCCTTGTCGCTTTCGGCTTCGAACTCGATGCCGGCGTAGATGTCTTCCGAGTTCTCGCGGAAGATCACCATGTTGGTCTTGTGCGGCTCGCGCACCGGGCTGGGCACGCCCTCGAAGTACTGGATGGGCCGCAGGCAGACGTACAGGTCGAGTTCCTGGCGCAGCGCCACGTTCAGCGAGCGGATGCCGCCGCCGACGGGCGTGGTCAGCGGGCCCTTGATGGACACCACGTAGTCGCGCACCGCATGCAGGGTTTCCTCGGGGAGCCAGACGTCGGGGCCGTAGACCTTGGTCGACTTCTCGCCGGCGTAGACCTCCATCCAGTGGATCTTCTTCTTGCCGCCGTAGGCCTTGGCCACTGCGGCGTCCACCACCTTGAGCATCACCGGCGTGATGTCCAGCCCGGTGCCGTCGCCTTCGATGAACGGAATGATCGGCTGATCGGGCACATTGAGCGAATTGTCAGCGTTGACCGTGATCTTCTGGCCTTCGGTCGGGACTTTGATGTGCTGATAGCTGGACATGAGGGGGCTTGACTCCGGGAGTGACGTAATTCGAACGACTGTCTGCGAATTCAGACAGCGAGGGAGAATCGCTGTACAGCGCGCTAACAAATCGCTGTACATTTTAGACGCAACCCATCAGCGGACAATTGTCAACCGTAGGGCGATAGAGCCCGTTACTGGCTGACCTTCTGCTCGCCGGGAGGCGTTTCCAACCAATTCTCGATAGAGGAATCATCAATGAGCAAACTTCTCGCAGTCATGATCGCTGGCCTGTTCGCCGCTGGCGCGTACGCCCAGAACCCGGCCGGTACCACGCCCGAACAAGGCAACGCGACCAACAGCAAGCCGCAAGCTCGCGCTGAAGCCAAGAAGGAAGCCAAGCCCGCTGGTCAAGTGGCTCCCGCTGCTGGCGACATCGCCAAGACGCCTGAAGGCGGCGCCTTCGGTGCCGACAAGGCTGGCGTTGCTGGCGAAAAGCGCGCCAAGACCCGCGACGATCGTCGCCGCAACAAGGACGGCAGCGTGAAGCGCAAGGCCACCCAAGGCGGCACGCCTGACATGCCCGGCGCCAAGTAAGCTGGTCTGTCCCCCTAAGAAAAGCGCTCTCCGGAGCGCTTTTTTTCGTTCGCAGTTTTGTTCAACCACTGTCAACCGGGGTTCTTGAGGTCCGTTGAATGGAGGCCTTCCGCAGGGAGGTGATCCATATCAACAATCTCAAAGGATTTCTCATGAACAAGCTGATCGCAGCCCTGGTCGCCGGCCTCTTCGCAGCCGGTGCATTCGCCCAAGCCGCCGAACCCGCTCCCGCAGCGCCGGCCGCTCCCGCCGTCCACAAGGCCAAGGCCAAGCACACGGTCAAGAAGCACAAGGTGCGCCACGTCTCCAAGGCCCACGCGGCCGCCGCCAAGAAGGTGTAAGCTTTCAAGCTCCCGGCAATGCCCGCTTCAGCGGGCATTTTTATTGGTCACGGGCCGACCTCGTGTGTCGCGGCCCCGAAAGAGTCATCCGATGTTTCAGCGTCTCGCCGCGCTGCTTCTGGTGTCCGCGTCCTTCCTGGCGCCGGCCCACGCGCAGCAGCAAATCCAACCGCAACCCCAAACCGATCTGGCACGCACGCAGTTGTCGGTCGGCCTCTACAAGATCGATGCGCAAGTGGCGCAATCGCCCCGCGAACGCGAGATCGGCCTGATGTTCCGCAAGACGATGCCGCAGGCCGAAGGCATGATCTTCGTCTTCGAGCAGCCGGCCACGCAGTGCTTCTGGATGCGCAACACCCTGTTGCCGCTGACCGCCGCCTTCGTGGCCGACGACGGCCGCATCGTCAACCTGGTCGACATGCAGCCGATGACCGAGAACTCGCACTGCTCCGAGGAGCCGGTGCGCTATGTGCTCGAGATGAACCAGGGCTGGTTCGCCAAGAAGAACATCAAAAAGGGCGCCAAGCTCGGTGGAGCGCTCTTCTTGGCCGCCAAGCGCTGAGCAATTGAGCGCCCGTAAAAAAAGCCGACCCGCAGGTCGGCTTTTTTCATGGCGAGCGCCAGGTCCGGCTTCAGCCGAAGTTCTTCGCCGCGAAGTCCCAGTTGGCCAGCTTGGCCAGGAA
>RCUH01001109.1_pt1 | contig 21668 bp, 23 predicted proteins | sample 2166191 | NCBI WGS metagenome assembly RCUH01 (sample SAMN09932848, study PRJNA488358) | compost metagenome | feature: garden; material: soil; isolation source: compost soil in an enriched community after 214 h of incubation | place: Germany: Experimental Botanical Garden Goettingen | collected...
CATTTAAATCGCCTGTTTCTTTTTCAACATTACTGGTCTCCAATGGAAGCTTTTCTGTAGGAGCGTCTTACAAGCTGGTTAGTGTATCTTCAATTGCCGATGCCAATGAGTTTAACGGACTATACTTGGGTGGAAAATTTAACAATCCAACGGTTACGTCATCGTTTACATTATCAGCCATGGTCAGTAATTTGGGCGGAAATATTGGCCCCGGCGGCGGTAGATAGCCGTCAACTTTTGAACAACATTTTTTAACAAAATAACAAAGTAATTCCAAATAATCATACGAACTTTGATTTAGATCGAAGCCCAAAGCCGGTTAACATTTAGCCAAAGCGGACATCTAGCCAAAAGGTCTCCCTTAAAGTTATAAGGGAGACCTTTTGCTTAAGTTGTCCATTTCAGGCGCTTCCTTCTACTGCTGAGGGAGCTGAGTTCACATTCAAATTATATCAATTCTACGTTGTTTTATCCAATTACAAAATTGGATCAACGGATACGGGGGAAAACCAATGTAGCGCTTGAGGATGTGGTACTTATTGACCATTGGATGGTCAATCGTGTCGCGTTTATGATCTATGGACGAAGCGGTTAAACTGTACGGATTTATTTGTATTTTTAATCCTGTAGGGATAATGCCTGAGAACGAATTTGTAAACCATATGCCAAGTGTGTAGCTGAATAAGGAAACACCCAATAACTGAACTAAACAAGAAGGCACAAAATATGAAGTATATTTTTTATTTATTTTTTTTAATCTCTATCAACGCCAAAGCACAGGATATTGAGGTTTTATTGATTGGTGTTTCCCATGATTATAGTAAATATCCAACCCAGGATTTTTCCAGCATCCATCAAAAAATCAGAAAATTTAAGCCTGACGCCTTTTTCGGCGAGTTCTTGAGTAAACAAGACGAGCGGTTGGTGATGGATTATTGGTGCAAACAACCGAATATCAACCGGCTAAAAAAATTAAGGAACAATCGCGCTATAAAAGAGGTGTTACTGCAGCATACTATTGACAGCTTGAAGAAACGCTCCAATCAGCAACCCAATGATTATCGTATAAAAGCCGATTTAGCGCATGCCTATTATCTTGATCAAGATGTGGCAAATGGACATTACCAGTTTTGGCAAGTTTATAATTTTCTGCAGCATCACCCTAATGCCGAACTTGAAAACTATAGCGAAAAACTGCTGAGCCCTAGGGTAGATACAACCGGCCGAAGTATGAAAAGGGTAAAAACTTCTGAATATGCTTATATAGCCTTCCCTATGATGCAGGAGCTAGGCATCCGGGAACTGATGTCCATGGATTGTCAGGACTATGATCTGAATTGGCAAGCATCTTGGGGAGCATTTGACGCAAGGTTTGTCTTGTTCAGGAAAGAGATGGCTGATTCCTCCAAAAAACATTTGAAATCAGCTTTGAAAGCTATTGATAATGGTTTTGAGAAATATGCCAAAATCGAAAATTCTTCAAATATGATAACGGAATGGTTGAACACCGACGAGGCCGCTGAGATTTCTGCATCGGGAGATTTTTACTTGCCTAAGATGTATAACATGAATGGCTTTCCCAAAGAAGAAATGCTGTCAAAAATACATTGGTGGATCATGAGAAATGAGGGGATGTGCCATAATGTTGTCAACAGGGCTAAGATGGTAGGGGCTAAAAGAGTCGTAGTTATTGCTGGGGCCAATCATAGAAAGTATATGCAAGACATTTTCAAAACGATGCAAGCTGTAAAAGTGAGAAACATCAATGAAGTTGACTAGAATACTGTTAATGGAGCAATAGCGGAATTTCACTATCATAACTATGGAAAGTCGGAAGAATAAATCTTCCGACAGGTTTTTAATCCGATGCCATTCATTAGGAAAGTTTTCCAAGATCCTTTTCTTTAACGTGGTTTAGAAAATTACTTTGTTAAAATCTTTTTAAAGAACGGAATTATTTCGGGCAATGCTTGGGATGTGTATTCGGAACGTTCTTCTATTGTCATTACAGATAGACCATTTTCACAGATAGGATTATTTCGAAACTATTCGCTCATTTTGTCTGTTATATTCTCGTAACAAAAGACCGCAAAACCGTAGAGTTATGAGTTCACAATTAAATAGTGTTATACCTGTAGAAAATACTTCGCCTGAGATAGAAAAGTATGAAGGGATTTTTCACAAGGACGTGATAGAGGGTTTAAATACTTTTCCGAAGAAATTATATTCAAAGTATTTTTACGATCCCATTGGTGACCGGCTTTTTCAGGACATCATGCATATGCCCGAATATTACCTGACCGACTGCGAGCTTGAAATATTCCGCACAAAAACTTCTGAGTTGATGGATTTCATCACTTCTGATGAATCCGATTTCGACCTGATAGAACTCGGTGCCGGTGATGCGCTTAAATCAATTCATCTACTAACCTATCTCAGTGCAAACAATATTCCATACAGCTACATGCCTATCGATATATCGGGTAATATTCTTGCTGTATTAGGCGATACATTACAACGTGAAATTCCAACTTTAGACATTGTACCGCTAGAGGGAGAGTACTTTGAAATGCTTGACCAGGCGATGAAAATTTCCCAACGGCGAAAAGTGGTGTTATTTTTAGGCGGTAATATCGGCAATATGAATATGGACGAAGCCCAACTTTTTTGTGCTGAAATTCGCCGTAAGCTAAACTCCGGTGATATTATTATAATCGGTTTTGATCTTAAAAAAAATCCCCAAACCGTTCTTTCTGCCTATAACGATAAAACCGGAATCACCTCCGCCTTCAACATCAATTTATTGAATCGCATCAACCGGGAACTTGAAGGTAATTTCGATACCCAATATTTTCAGCATTATCAATCCTATGATCCAATTTCAGGTGCTTGCCGCAGTTTCTTGGTCAGTCTGACCAATCAACAGGTACATATCAAAGGCAAGTCTATATTTTTTAAGGAAAATGAATTGATTGATATGGAAATTTCTCAGAAATATGCTCCTGAGGAAATACAACGTATGGCTTCTTTGGCAGGATTTCAGCTACTCGCAAATATTGAAGACAGCAAGGGATGGTTTGTTGATTCGGTATGGAGGGTATCCTAACAAGTTTTATTTATGAAAAATAGACAAACTGCGCTTATCGAAATGTCCGAAAAGCAAAAATGGATCGATAGCTATCTTGCTGTAAGGGCTTTTTCCGAAGAAATTTGCGAACCGTTGGAAACCGAGGATTATGTGGTTCAGCCCATAGGAGATGTTAGTCCTCCAAAATGGCATCTTGGACATACCACCTGGTTTTTCGAAACATTTATTTTACTTCCGCATCTGCCAAACTACCAGCAATTCGACGCTGAATACAATTTTGTGTTTAATAGTTACTATGAAACAATAGGAGCTAGGGTGATTCGTACAGATCGAGGAAATCTGAGCAGACCTTCCGTAGCAGATATTTATAGATACCGCAAATGTGTGGACAAGTCCATGATTGAGTTTTTGGATGGTGGGTTTTTGACAAATGATCTTCTTGACATCTTTGTTCTAGGATTAAATCACGAGCAGCAACATCAAGAATTGCTGCTTACGGATATCAAATATATACTGGGGCACAATCCCCTTTTTCCTGCATACGGCAGTACAAAAGCTCCTGTCAGTTATGAGGCTGCCGAATCAAAGTATGTTAAATTTGATGCTGGAATTTATGAAATCGGATATGAAGGTTCAGGTTTCTGTTTTGACAATGAGAAAGGTAGACATAAGGTCTATCTGAATGACTTTGAAATTGCTAGTGATGTGGTGACAAATAAGGAATATATCGCTTTCATGGAAGCTGGTGGATACGTTGATTTCCGGTATTGGCATGCCGAAGGGTGGGACTGGGTAAAACAACATCAGGCTCGGGCTCCCTTATATTGGCATTTGATGGATGGACAATGGATGAATTATACCTTTGCGGGCTTGATGGAAATAGACCTGGAGGATGCAGTTTGTCATGTCAACTTTTATGAAGCTTCCGCATTTGCAGCCTGGAGGGGAATGCGGCTTCCGACAGAGGCAGAGTGGGAAGTTGCGGCAGAGCATCTCAATTGGGGACAACGGTGGGAGTGGACCAATTCTTCTTATCTTCCTTATCCCGGATTTAAAAAGGAAGCCGGCGCCGTGGGTGAGTATAACGGAAAATTTATGGTTAACCAGATGGTCTTGCGTGGAGCTTCCATTGCAACACCTAAAGATCATAGCCGCAAAACGTACCGAAACTTTTTTCAGACGGCACTGCAGTGGCAATTTACAGGTATTAGACTCGCCAGATAATATGATAGATATCGTCTCCATTTCAAAATTCTTTAATGGAAAGGCTGCAGTCGATCTGATTTCCCTTCAGGCCAAGCAAGGCGAAGTTCTTGTACTGCTAGGGACCAGCGGTTGTGGAAAGACGACAACCCTAAAAATGATCAATAGGCTTATCGAACCCGATAGGGGTCAGATTTTTATTGCAGGCCAAGATATCAGGGAAAGAGAAATCCAAGATTTACGTAGGCAAATTGGTTTTGTCATGCAGCATGCCGGCCTTTTCCCACATTATACTGTTGCGCGCAATATTGCTGTAGTTCCAGAATTGCTGAAATGGGAAAAAAAGAAAATAAGCATGCGTACTTTGGAGCTACTTCACAAATTAAACTTGGGCGAAGATATCCTCCAACGTTATCCTCATGAACTGAGTGGAGGGCAACAACAGCGCGTAGGCATTGCTAGGGCATTGATAGCCGATTCACCTATTCTATTAATGGACGAGCCGTTCGGAGCGCTGGATAATATAACCAAAGCAGACATCCATGCAGAGTTCAGCTCCTTGGAGGAGATACGCAATAAGACGATCATCCTCGTTACGCACGATGTGCCGGAGGCTTTCGAACTTGGCCAGCGGATCTGCTTAATGGATCAGGGGAAAATCGTACAGATTGGAACACCGAAAGAACTGTTGTATAAGCCGGCAAGTGAATTTGTGTCCAATTTCTTCGCCAAAAATCGCCTACTATTGGAGTATAAAGTGACTACGTTACAAGAATTACAAGGGATTGTAGCGATAGATCCTTTTATCTCGCGATTTGGATTTACATTGAGCACAGATTTATGGCATGCCACCCAAGTTCTGAGTATGAATACAGATACGGCGCAAGCCTATGAAACGCTAGTGGGCGCATTTAACAACTATCGAAAACAACAAGTGGTATGACAGCGCAAAGTCTTTGGCAATTTATTCTCGAACAACAGCACAAGCTATTGACCCAGATAGGCCAACATCTCGGACTTACATTTTTATCTTTGGTATTTGCCATTCTTATCGGAGTGCCACTAGGGATACTGATCTCTAGAAAAAGAAAATTTGCTGCCATTATTTTAGGTTTTGCAGGTATTTTGCAAACTGTACCGAGTATTGCATTGTTGGGTTTTCTTATTCCGATCCTAGGTATCGGAGCTATTCCCGCCATTGTTGCACTGTTTATCTACGCACTTTTACCCATCATTCGGAATACCTTTACTGGCATTACAGGAGTCGGCGCCAATATTGTGGAGGCAGCCAAAGCAATGGGTATGACCAATTGGCAATTGCTTTTCAAAGTAGAACTCCCACTTGCCATGCCGGTGATTATTGCCGGTGTACGCACAGCTGCAGTGATCAATGTTGGCGTAGCTACCTTGGCATCATTTGTTGCCGCAGGGGGCTTGGGTGAATTTATTTTTGGCGGTATATCCCTTAATAACTCCAACATGATCTTGGCAGGCGCTATTCCTGCAGCATTACTAGCAATCCTCTTGGACAAAGGCATTGCACTCGTACAATATTCCTTGATACATATTAGAAGTCGACAGGCCTATATTATATTAGGCATATTTACCTCAGTTAGCATTTTAAGTATGCTTTATATGGGTATGCGGTCCAATGACAGTCGCATCAAGGCAGGTTTCACACCAGAGTTTATGGGACGTCAGGACGGTGATCTGGGACTTCGCAGTATCTATGGCCTTCAGGTCAACCCACTTGTTGTAAGTGACGCTATTATGTATAAAGCCGCTTATGAAAAAGATCTTGATCTCATTAGCGGATACTCCACCGATGGGCGGATCAAGGCATACGACCTATTTGTACTAGCTGACGATAAGAACATTTTCCCTCCTTATTTTGCCTCACCGATCATCAAGGCGGCAACACTTCAGAAATTCCCAAAGCTGGAAGAGACTATGAACCTGCTGGCAGATAAGTTCAATGATTCGGTCATGACAGACCTCAATTATAGAGCAGATTTTTTGAAGCAGACTCCAGAACATATTGCAAAGGACTTTCTACTGCACAACAACCTTTATAAACCACCTAGCTCAGGGCGCGCTGGTACGATCAGGGTAGGTTCAAAAATTTTTGCAGAGCAATATATTTTGGCTGCGATATACAAAATTCTGATTGAAGGTCATACCGATTATAAAGTAGATACAAAGACGGGTTTGGGTGGAACCAAAATATGTTTTGATGCCTTGATGAGCGATGCCATTGACTGCTATGTAGAGTACACCGGAACAGGTCTTTTGGTGTTGTTAAAACCAAATCAGCAGGTACTAGGAAGCGTATCCAAAAATCCTTCCGATACCTATAATTACGTAAATGATGAGTTTCAGAAGCTGTACGGCATTAAGTGGTTGAAACCTTTGGGATTTAATAATGCTTATGCTCTAATGATGCGGCGATCGCAGGCTAGCGAACTTCATATCGAAACAATTAGTGACCTAAAAAAATATTACTAAACAGGTATCAAAGGGTAGCCTTACGTGTTTTAGGGACACGTACAGCCGAAGATTTCTCAGCTAACGTATTTTAACTTGGTCAAGCATCTCCCTGATAATTTCGGGACTTTAAAAATCTCAACAGCAGCGATAAATAACGGCAAACGCTCTGCAAAAGGGATTGCTCTGTATTTACAGAGATCGCTTTTTGATGCGTTAAGGTACATTATAAATTTTAACTCATTACCCCCATGGATCAGCGAACAAAGAAATAATAAATAGGCATCTATTTAAGACCAGCTTTTTCTCTGCTCAACTTTTTTATAAAAAGACCAAACGAAAACGAATCAACCATTGTTATAAGAGTACTTTCATAAATTAGGTTAATAACAGGTAGTAAAAACCTTGAGATCCCCTCCTCAAGGTTTTTTTTATTTTTTTCAAAAGAGTAAGACGTTACAATTGTTTTTAATATGAAAAATGAGAGGATTGCTTTTGCTGGTTTGATTTGCACTTTTCAAGCCAGCATTTTTTGAAACCGACTATCCCATTATTGGGATCATAACTATATATCAGGGCTGGATTATTCCAGCCTTTTTTGTGATATAAATCCTCCAGAATCGATAAGCCGATAACAATAGTTCAAATTTTGAAACCTTGGTAAGACTTTGATATGATCCGCATTGCTGCCGCTGCCTATCCATTTTCCGCTTTTGATTTTTCATAGGCTAGAAGTTCATCTGCACAGAGTTTCCCGAATTTATCAGCCGCTAATGGGCTATCTGCGGTAATCAGTTTTCTATCAACGTGACAATCGCCTGCAATTTTTTTATTCAAAATTTCAACGCCAAGTTGTTTGAGTTTTTCGCCGTAAAACCAGGGCATCTCTCCGGGCTGATATCCACTTTCTGGCAAAGTCTTATCCATTTCATCAGGAAACGAATTGATCTGATACCCCTTAAACGGAAACTCCGTGTCTCCACAATCTGCTGCGCTTAAGAGCGCTGCCGGACCATGGCAGATTGCCAATAGATATTTATTTTCAGCCACTACCCATTTGATAAGTTCCTTTACATCATTATTTTCAGGTAGTCCGAGCATTGCGCCATGCCCGCCTGGGATAAAAACGGCAACGTAGTCAACGTATGCTTTATTCGTGTCAGCTATAAAATCCCTGAGGCTGTGCGGGTTTGAGAATTGCGTATTATATTTGTCGAGGATTTTACCGATGTTTTCATCTTCATACGGCATAGCCCACATTTCAAATTTTACAGAAGCACCAGTTGCTGTATAGAAGTCAACCTCAAATCCAGCCTGTTCGAGATGAAGAATGGGAACCAGTGTTTCGACCGGATGATTACCCGTTGAAAATTTCTTTCCATTTTTCATCGTCATATATCGCTCCTCGGTACAAAGCACGAGAATCTTTTTCCGGGTGTCTTTGTTGACATCAATGTACTTTTTTTTGCTGTAATTTGTTTTGGTCGTAACCATCGCTTTTCTTGAAAAAAAGGAAGGTTCGTAACCAATTCCGTCAAATACAGATTCTTTACTCAAATCGTTTGAAAATAAGGACATAGTAATATTTTTTAGTATGTGTTATCCATGCTTTTGATGATTCAACTATCAAACGCGCTGCATTTTATAAACTTTAAGAGATAACAATATCAAAACCAATGCTGTTTCGTCTAAAAAATATTTGTGAAAAGAGCACTCTAGAGAGAATGCTGGAATTATGGAGTTTTTACTGTACAATATCCCTTTATTTTATTTTAATCAAACTAAAGCGCAATAAATATTGTATTATAATTACTTTTCAAAAAATAGGTTAATAATGGCTAAAGCCTTGGCTCTCCGCTCAAGGCTTTTTTCATTTTTATCAAACCAATCTCTCCACGCATTTGTCTATTTATTGACAATCGATTCAATTTAGGAAGTTTCGTTTCGGTTGTTTAAATATATGGCCAGGTTTAATGCCTGGCCATTTTAAACCGAAGTTTAGCTACTAGGTGTTTAAATGATATATTCCGATCTATTGAGGGTCTGTTTATAATTTAGATAGAGGGTAATCGGAAGATTGCCCTTTTTTAAAAAAAATTGAACCAATCATTCCCTAAATACGTTTATAAAGAGGTTAAGTTATTTTGTTTTAGTAGTAATAAAGGCCGGGATTCATGTCCTCGGCCTTTATTAAAAATGTTCCTCCTGAAATGAGCTGACACCACAGTTGCCTTAACATTGCCATTACATATCGTTAAAGCTCCAAGGGGAACTACCGCTTTTTAAAACCCTGGCTTAGGAAAATCAGATCATATTGAAATTGTTGCGAATTATAATCCGATAACCACGTTTATTAATTTACTGCTAGAAATTAATTTGTGGAAACTATATTCGTGATAACAAAATTATTTACCACCTTTTTAAAGTGCAGAATTAATGAAAAAAGATATTAAACCAGGGACAATTTTTTCCGTAAAAGTTTCTTCCGATGAGAAAATATATGGGCGGATTTTATTTAATGTCGACGATTATTTGGATGAAAATAAAGATCTACCAAATTATTTTGATGTTTTTAAAAAATGCGTTTTAATAGAAACTTTTGGAAACGTGGCAACGGATTTTGATGAAAGCTTTTTGAGAAACATCGCAGTTAAAAGTAGTTTTATACCAGTTAATACGTTTTCTGAGGAGCTAGACTGGCAACTTTTAGATCATGTAATTTCTGTGCCTCAAGAATATGTAACGTTTCCTGAAGTGCTGAGATTTGTAGACGGTAAAATCTATTTTTGCGTAGGGGAGGTCGTAATTCCAACAGCTTTTGATGAGGTATTTCGTGATGAATGCGGTGTATATCCATCTTTTGGAACTGGCTATTGGGAAGTGGTGGCTACCTTAGATTATGCAGATAGAAAAGATTTAATAGCGGATAAAAGCGATATTATGAAAAGTTATTTTAAAGACGCTGATTTAAGAGAAAGCCCAGATTTAAGGCGGAGAATTTATTATGCATTAAATGAGGATCCCGAAATGCCTTATGAGAAACTTGCACTGAAACATGCTAATAAGTAAATAATTAGATGAAAAAATTAATTCCTTTATTTTTATTGCTGTTTTTTCTATCCTTTGTCGGTGAGGGCAATGTATTGTTAGCGGGAGAACAGAAACTCGAGTCAATTCACACTGCCGAAAAATGCAACTATGATGATATACTATCGTTTTGCCATTTTGCAATAATAGTCGACAAGGACGGTTATTTAAATGTCCGAGAACAACCAAGTATAAATAGCAAAATAATTGGAAATGCTAAATTTGGTGAAGTCGTTTTCATTTTAGATGATTCAAAAAAGGATTGGCTGTTGATAAAGTTTAAGGTTGAAGGTGGAAATAGTAATACCGGTTACGTCCATCGGTCCGGTATTAAATACATAAATACATTCGAGCAGATACCGGCTGCAGACTATGATGAAGATTTTGTCAATTTTATATTAAAAGATATCACAGTAAATATAAAAACAGAGCATTTTGATTATCAGTTGAATAAAGGTGGTTTCTCAAAGGATTTTAAAGGGTTTTATACGTATAAAGGAAAGTTTATGTTGGGAACCGACGGGCAAATTGAAGAGGCAAAAATGCATTATAAATCGATTATCCTAAAGATCGGAGAACAAACATTAAACATTCCTTCTATTGATTTTGAGGATCTCTTCAATCCAAATAACGAGTACGCAGAATGTTATTTAAATAAAAGAGATGATACCTTATATTTACATTTCAGCAATTCCGATGGCTCCAGCTCTTATTTCGTATTGTTCATTATACAAAATGGGATACTTAAAGAGAGACGAATAGAAATACCCTTGTGATGAGATTGGGCGTTTAAAACTAATTGTTGTAATTTGGATTAAAAACTTGAAAACCTCTTTCCGGTTTGAGCCTAGGTAGACTTACCTGTTTTTCAGACAAATTAAAAACGTTAAATTAGTTTGTTATATATTATGAAAAAGAGGAAAGGCCACAAAGGATATCTGCCGGGAACTTGAGATTAGCAAGGTCACTTTTTATAACTGGAAACCCCGTTGCTGTGGCAAGGAAGTCTCGGATGTCAAGCTTCTGAAGGAAATTGAAAAAGAAAATGCTTTTCTTCGATATTTAGAGTTTAAAGTGATTTTCAATACGAAACTAAAATTATGAATAATAAATTTTCGGAAGCACTAATTAGATTGGCTAAAAGAGATCTTGAAGTAAGAGAAAGATTATTAAACGAAAATGAGCTTTTTAAGGGATACCATCCTGAAATGGAAAAAATACATAAAGATAATGCCCAACACTTAAGACAGATGATTGAAATGATTGGATTTCCCACAATTTCGAAAGTTGGTTTGGAGGCGAATGAGGCCGCATGGCTTATCGTCCAACATTCCATATCAGATCCGGACTTCATGAAAAGTTCTTACCAACTTATGTTTGAAAATAAGACTGACATCAATCTTAAACACCTTGCTTTTTTGTTTGACAGGATTCAGTTCTTTCAAGGTAAACCGCAGAAATTCGGAACTCAATTAAACTCAGACGGAAGCATTTATCCGGTTATTAATAAGAATGAAATCAATGATCTGAGAAATAAGCATCACTTGCCGCCACTTTCAACGGAAGAAATCAATAGTATCCCACTGGTAGAAGATTTAGAATCCATTGAAAATCAAGATCTGGAGTATATCATTTGGAAACAAAAAGTAGGCTGGAAGTAAAACCTTGGGTTTACTCATGATTGTAAAAAAGTGTCCAAAATTTCATTTCATCTTCCACTCCGGAATGCAAATTATTAATCGATATCAATTGCGGCTGGATGATTCCGGCCTTTTTTGTGATATAAATCCTATCTTAGTCCTATGCTATACAATCCTTTTGAGCAAGTTGACCTCTCCCCAAAAAGTTGGAGCAATTAAAAGTAGAGAATTTGGGTATGAAATTACTCATTTTAAAAGGGAGGATAAGCGATGAAAAAATCAAAGTTTACCGAAGCTCACATCGCCTTTGCGATCAAACAGTCCTAGACAAGCACGCGCGTGAAAGAAGTCTACAGAAAAATGGGTATCAGCGAAGCTACATTCTACAACTGGAAGAAGAGAATGCACAGCTGAAAAAGCTTGTTGCTGATCCTAATCTGGACAAACAGATGCTCCAGGATGTATTAAAAAAGTTTTTAAGCCTTCGCAGCGTAGAACAATAGTTACGGCCCCATTTCTGATTGTCGAATTTCCCTGCGCAGAGCATGCGAAGTATCTCTGCTAAGCACTTCAGTACGGGGCCGTTTCGTCTTCGCATAAAAAGCATTGCAGAAACACGTGTACGTTACGGCATGAAACGGATTGTTCTATTCTGTAACGTGACGGTTAGCGTGATAATCCAAAAAGTATTTATCGAATATATAAGGAAGAAGGCTTAAATCTCCGGGTGAAACGGCTCAGACCCTGCCGCGCCGCTGCTCATCGAACTTACATTAAGAGGGGGAGGGACGACAATATTTAAATAGAATCTGTATAAATACATTTGACTTAAGTGATACCAATACTAAAAGTCATATAACATGGGCTTAAAATATCAACTTGGGTTTTCCGAAAATGACCTTGAAATCCTGCTTTTGCTACTTGGAGGAAGCACTAGCCAGCCAGATCTATCGTGTACTTGACAAGGATGATAATAAGGTGTTAACATTTAAATCGCCTGTTTCTTTTTCGAGATTACTGGTCTCCAATGGAAGCTTTTCAGTAGGAGCGTCCTACAAGCTCGTAAGTGTATCTTCAGTTACCGATGCCAATGCGTTTAACGGACTATACTTGGGTGGAAAATTTAGCAATCGAACGGTTAGGTCATCGTTTACATAATCAGCCATGTTCAGTAATTTGGGCGAAAATATTGGCCCAGGTGGCGGTAGATAAAAAAAATGCCTAGAAATGAGGTAAAACAGAAGACGATTAAAAAAAAATATTTCATAAATTTAATGATAAGAAGTTCCAATGGTATAAGGCAAAGTCCAATTTAATTCTTTTTCTGAATAAATCGCCCAATATTTCCTAATTTGTTCAAGTTAGAAAAGATAAAATTTCTGTCAAAAGTTTTGGTGGTTATATAATCATCGCGTTTATCGATCTTGATTTCCCCATTTTTCTTTGTCTCTTGCATTTTCCTCCTCGAAGAGGTTTTTTCCATTATATTTAAATGGAAAGAGTTTTAAGGTTCTAGTCTGTGTACGGCGGTACAGATTTTTATTTTGCTTAAAAAGTAGATAACTATAGGTAGGTATACTTTATAAGATAAATCACTCATTGGGATAATATTGTCAATTTATTTCATATTTTTAAATGATGCTCTACAAAAATTACGCAACATCTGTACTGAATGATTTGAAAATTGCCATTGACAAACACATGCCTGATTTTGTTGAATTGGTCAAATTCCCTAAGAATTCACTTTTGCTTTCTCCTGGACAGCGAAACTTGTATTATTATGTGGTACAATCGGGGGTTTTAGTGAACTATTATATGAGGGACGGTGAAGAGGTTGTTACGAGTTTCACTTTCCCTGATGACATCGTTGCAGATTTTAGAACAGCCGTATTCAAAGTTACAAGTACCGATTATATAAAAACACTTAGCCCAGTTAAGGTTTACCGTATTTCTGTTTCTGATTTTGATAAATTAAAAAAAGATAATAATCTTCTAGTGGAGTTGGAGAGGCAGTTAATTATTGCTTATGCTCTGCTTTTAGAAGAACGTCTAAGATTCATCCAGCATACAACAGCCCTGGAACGGTATAAATTTTTGATGGATAATTATCCACAATTTATTGCCACAGTCAGTACCCGATACATTGCATCGTATATTGGAGTTAAGGTAGAAACATTAAGCAGAATTCGCAGTAAGATTTAAAATCTTAGCCATTCACTTCTATTTTTTGTATTCTGATTTTATTGACAATTGTCATGTTTATTGGGATTTTAATTTCTGTTTTTTGTATTTATGGAAAACAGGAAAGCAGACAAAAAAGATTTTACCCTTTTAGTAGATATTATTTGTAGTTCATTTGTAAACGATCCATGCTTTAGATGGATGATTGGCAACAAAAACTTTGAAAAAAAGATTCATTTCCTAGCTGAATACCTTGTTGAAGAGACATTGGCCAAAGGTGAGATATTTATCGGACCAACGGGAGACGCTGTAGCGCTTTGGCAATCCGAAAAGAGAGAGCCTTTATCAGCTGCCATAATTTTCAGGAATTTAAAATTCTTATTCCAGATGGGACTTCCAACAGTTTGGCGATCACTTAAGCTTTTAAAGCTTAAGCAAGCTCATATCTCTGATCAAAATCCACATTTATATTTGGCATGTATCGGTGTAATGCCATCCGGACAAGGAAAGGGCTTGGCTAAAGGCTTATTGGATCCGATTTTAGCAGATGCCGAAAATTCAGGAAGAGATGTTTACCTCGAAACTGCAAACCCGGTAAATATAAATATCTATAGAAAAAAAGGATTTGAAATTATTGATGAAGTTGATTTATCTGAGATTAGAATTACATTTATGGTAAAGCGTTGTCTAACTTTTTGCAATACAGGGAATTGCTAACTCATTTTGTCTTCGTGCAGTTTTTTAAACCGATAGCATTGCATTGTGGAAATTTCTTGGACATTGACCTATGATCGAGTATTCTTTAGTCGGTTAATTCGAAAAGATTGAATTATGAAAAATGGTTGTAAAGATTATAAATCTATAATTATTTGCAACTTCTATATTCGATTAACTGATCAATTTTTAATACCTTATGTTGTGGTAGAAAATTATGTAAAAAGTCTACTGTTGGTATTTGAAAAAACCTTTAGTTTTATTTAAAGTACCTAAAAAGCTGGATCCAAAAAAGTAAAAAACGTTTGTTATGTCATCATTTGAAAAGAAGAGTCAGGAGTTAATTTCAAAAGTCACACAGAACCCATTATTGCTTAATTTTTGGGAACATTCTTATACGATGGACAACCTCATCCTACCGCAAAATTATCCTACACTCGATGACATATTCGCTTTTCAGGATGGATACGCTTACAATGTTGTCACAGAGAAATCGTTGGTGGGAGAAAAAGGAGGAAACTTTAAAGAAAGTTGGTTGGTAATTGCCAGCAACTATTTTTCGGATCCTTTCTTCATCGATTTTACAGAAATAGCAGAGAACTTCCCCGTATATTTTGCCTACCATGGAGCAGGAAAATGGGAGCCTATAAAAGTTTCGCACTCAATTGATCAATTTAACGAAACCTTGCGGACGATCTTCGAATACGCTGCTGATAACACGCAGTGTACAGCTTTGCTAAAAGAACTCGCTTGTAAGGAAAATGAATTCTGGATCGAAGTCTATGAAAATGAGTTGAGTAATTCCGATACCTCCGAAGAGCAAGAAGTTGAAATAAAGGATGACGACTGGCGGGAAGTAGCATTGTACATCACGACTGTAGGCCCCAACAAGATGAAAGTGATTTCTTTATTAAAGGGAAAATTCAATCTATCAGCAACTGAAGCGCTCGCAATGAGCAAAAGTTCTCGTATATTCTATGCAAAAGGTGCATTTAAATTTATGAAAGCAAGTATGCAGCAGTTAGAAAACTTGAAGGTTTCATTTGAAGTGGTTGAATTATAGAAAATAGCAAATCATCATAAAAAACAATAAAATGAGAACTAATATTTATTTTCTTTTGCACAGTATACTATTGGTAACCTACTTCGGTTGCCGAAATTCTGAAAAAGAAAAAACAAGTTTTCCGGATTACTTACAAAATACCAGTTGGATTATCCGTTCTGGCGGGCTGATTATGCAAGATGGAGAGAAAAAATACGATCTTTTTCCAAAGGATACTACTTTGATTTTCAGCTATTATGCTGTAGATTTTCTGGATGAAAAAAAGTTTGTTAGTTACGACAGTTGGGAATGTGGAAATGATTGCTTTACCACCGTTTACGGTCGTTATTATTTTACGGAAGCTGACCAGATCAAAATGAAAATAGATAGCACCAGTACATCAGGAACCTGTCAAGCTCCCACCCAGATTTTCAACCCAGCTAAAGAGATGACTTTTGACATCGTGCACCAAGGTCAACAACTACAACTCATCAAAAAATAGCAATGACAGATTTGATAAGGTTTTTCTAGATTATGAAGATGTATTTTATGATGACATCGAAAATCATAAAAAATATTTTCTTCCGATCTGTTCATAGAATTTGAAACTAATCGATCCGAGAGAAGACCAATGGCTTCATATCGTTTCAGTCAAGGAAATATACGAAGGTCGTGTGGGATAAAACAACAGAGTACCACACTCAATTTACCAACGCAGATATGTTTGGTTTTGACGTACGGGATGACAAGTACAAATTTGATCCGGAGTGGAATTATTTTTCGGCGCACCTAGAGATATCTCCCGCAGATTATGGAAACCAATATTCGGATTTGGAAATCGAATTTAATATGAATGATGCCGTGTATCAACTCAAAAAATCATATTACCAAAAGCAAAAGAAGCTTTATTATAAAGATTTTAATCATTCAGGTTTGGCGATAAATGACATTCCCCGATTAGAATGTTTGCGAAAGCTGACCGTAGAAGATTTGGAAATGAATAGTACTTTCGAATATTTAGAGGAACGTCTGCAGAAGAAAATAGCTGGTGTATTTGACGAGTTAAACACGGCGGCTCTTCCATTTGATAATGGTCTCTTTGGTGGAGGTAATTTAGTCCAAAAACCCTATAAAAGCGATGGCAAATTGATGGACTATATCGGATGTATAGAAGACTATGACTTTCAAAAAACAGCGGCAGATCAATTGTACTTGTTCTATGACAAAAACTTTAAAAAAGCGGTAATATACCTTGAATATACTTAAATAAATAAATGATAAAATACATGATAGTAGGTCTTTTTTTTACATGCAGTACGATGATACTTTCGGTACAAGACCTTAAAGAAGAAACACTACAAAATTGGAATGTAATGAAACAAGTAAATCCAAATTTAAAGGGAACAAATACAATAAATATTTTTGCCGATGATATTTTCGCAATTTTCTTTTGAATTTAAGGGCGAATTATCGGAGGTTTTAAAAACCGGGCACAATTTCTTTGTTAGCAGAGAAAAAATAAATAAAAGGGATTTGAATATCATGTTTGGATCCCTTATTGTTCCTTACGATGAAAAGTTCTACCTGACAACTCTGAACTATGATGCAAATGGCAAACCGATTGACGGAACTGCTATTCGCACTGTGGGGAAAGATCAATATGAAGTTATCGTTTACGAAAATGGAAAAGTAAAGTCAACAAAGACCATTAAAGACCTAGTCCAGCTTAAGTATGAAGATTTTGATGATGACAATAGCCTAGACGGTAACAACTGATTTGTTCGACAACTTTCAATAACAAAAAATGCACAAAAAAGAACCGTGGATAGATTAGGGCCTGTATCAGAAGTCGAAGCCATTTGATTTCATGGCTTTCAATAGCGAATTGGTAAAGTAGGACGGCAGGGGGAGCATTACATCATCGCCCTTGCCCCCTGTTTCATCGCAAAATCCAACACTCACATGGTTGAGGTACGCGTACAATGTCAAATAAAATTATCTGTTTCTGTACTAATTAGTTAATTGACACAGGATTGTTACAGGAGGAATTTTTTCTTAATTTCGAACCGTTAATATTTATAATCCATTCAATTTATGCTGTTCATTTATACACGATACGAGTACGTTTTAGGAAGTAAAAATATCATTGCAATATTAAAAAATGAGACATTACCGCAGAATTTCAATCTTAGTATCATTACGCCTGCGACCAAATTTTTAGGATTTCCGGTTGGAGGAGGTCTGGTAAAAATGTCTCGTTTAGTCAATCAGTACGGGCAGGTCATCCACGCAAGAAATTATTCGCCTGAAATAAAAGAAGAGGTAAAGAAATTTAAGAAGACACTAAAAATTCCATATTTCAAACTTTGGAAAGGGTATTTGATTATAGCATCGATAGCAATTATCGGATCTATTATTTACGGTATTAAACTGGACATGGATGGCAAAAAATATCGGAATGAAAAAGAAAGTCTTGCTAAAGCGGCTCAACAATTACAAGCAGGACAACTCTATGGAGCGAGTTTCTTTACCGATGCTGAAGGAAATAACATTCAAGGTTTACCAGCAGGCTGGGTTAAAATTCTAAAGGTAGAAGGAGATACAATTTTTGTCCAACGGTCTAAAAAAATATCGGATCGTGCGATGTTTGAAATGAAAGATTTCGAATCAATTAAGCCAACATCGGATGAAGACTGGAATAATAACATCGAAAAAATGAATTATTCGCTATTTAAAGAAGCCGTGAACAATAAAAATTTATCCGGTATTGATTTATCTTATATTGGTGCAGATCACGATAAATATTCTGGCGTTATTATGTCTTTTAAAGGTGTTGAATAATATTATTTCTAGGATTAAAATTAGAAAAATGGGAGGGAAGACAGGCAATTTTGAAGGGATGGAAGCAGAAAATACAGAACAAACACAGCGTAATATATTGTCCCAAAAAAGCAGTCGACTTTTAATAGTGCACCTTTTTTGTTGCCATTATTTTTTATCGGAAAAACCTTTGGCTGGTGGCAAAAGGAATTTGTTGCCCGGGGGTATATTATTGGAATAGAGTCAAACGGTAAAGTTTATGAGTTGGGAAATGGAGGTGTTTTCGCTTTCAGTAAGCGTTTTATTAGGGATAAGAATGTATTTTTAAAGGCGGGAGATGGCGCGGTATGTTTTATTTCTGCACTAGCGGAACAACAATATCAGCTCAATTCTGAAACTACTGTTAACCCATTTTTTCAGGGGAGCGTTACCTTCATCAATAACAGTGAAAGCTCGAAAGTTTATTGTCAGGAAGAGAAAAAATACATCGATGCGAGTTCATATTATACGGTCAATAATGTCTTTGATCGGAAAGGGTATCTTCTGTTGGCTTACAGCACCGACAACGAAGCTCCAAGATCCTTAAGAAAGACTCCGTTTATTAAAACTATGGTAAATCAAGGAATGTCTCGGCGCTCAGGCGGAAGTGTAAGCGATGTAGAAGACCCTTATATCAACGTCTCGGAAATCTTTGAGCAATTTTTCGATAGAAAACTGAATTATTCCGTTGATGAAGAAAAAAAAATCATACGTTTAATATTATAAGCATCTACTCCATATTTATTTCCGCAGGTAGGTATTTGAGACTACATTTTCCAAGGCTAAGCCGAGCTAAGAAACAATGAGCCTGAAGAGTTTTTAACTTACTCTAGGCCGTAACAAAAAACCTCTTACAGCCTGGGATATTTTTGACAATCAATTGCATATGCGTTGCTTTAATACATGAATTACCAATAGTAGCAGATTTTTCAAGATATATGGTCAAGCGCCAGTTATGCATTGGCATCGTCCATTTTTTTGCGATATCCTTTATGATCAGATACATTGATTTCATTAGTGCCTGTTCAGAACTGAAAGCGCCTTTAGACTTAATGATTTTTCGTATTTGACGGTGCATTCCCTCGATCGGATTTGTCGTGTATATAATCTTGCGAACCTGATCCTCGTACTCAAAGAAAGTAGAAAGATTGGTCCAGTTATCCATCCAGGATTTGGCAGCAAGTGGATATTTCTTACCCCATTTTTCTTCAAAAGACAATAGGTTATCATATCCTATTTCTTCGTTCACAGCCTTATAGACTGGTTTTAGATCCTCCATTACAAGCTTCTTATCTTTTTCGGTGACGTAACGCATACTTGTTCTGATCTGGTGAACAATACACAACTGGATCTTTGTTTTTGGAAAAATAGCTTCTATGGCCTCGGGAAACCCTTTCAGACTTTACTTGTATTCAGTTTTACCATTTCATTATTTTATCTTTAACGGTATGATCAGAAAGATTTCAAATTAGCCAATATAATATTCAAAAATTATTCGCATCTTTTTTTTATGTAGATAAATTAAATATCTACCATTGGTTTTAAAGATCTTTTTAATATAAATTAAGCTATCTATTATGTATCTCAAACCTACCCAAAATAACAAATTCAAAAATTATATTTTGAATTGCATTTTATTATTGTTGCCAATTCTAATTTGGAATATAATATTTATTAGCCAATTACCTGATAATTACCAACCAAAAATATTCTTAAAAGGTATACCAAAATTCATAATTTATGGTGAAAATGTATTAAGGATTTTACTTTTTGCAATTGCATATTGTATGACTCTAAGTATTCATTCAAAGAGACAAAGATTAGGTCTCTATATTTACTTATCGGGATTATTATTGTATTTTTTGTCCTGGGTTTTATTGGTTCATTTTTCCAATAGTTGGTGGGCTAATAGTTTTATTGGGTTTTCGGCGCCAGCTTTTACTCCTGCTCTTTGGCTTTTTGGAATTGCCCTTATTGGTAATTCTTTCTATATAAGAGTACCTTTCCACCGATTTGTATTCATCATTGTATCTATCCTATTTTTAATTTTCCATATCACACATACAATCCTTGTTTTTATGGAATTAAGTTAGACGAAATTTATTGACTTCTTTTAGTTTATCCATTTCTTCACAGAGATTTTAGACCTATATAATTGCGCTTTTCCCTGGTTGTTGTCAATGGCGATATCTCATAACCCTTAGATTTGCCTTTTAATTATTTCTATAATATTGAATTAGAATTACTACGCTTCTAGACATTAGAAGAAGATGATGAAATTAGGCATTGGGAATTGTTTTACTTTGAATGTTTAATGCACTTTGTGTTATTTATTAAAATTCAATTTCATACATTAGTAGATGTAGATTATTGTTTTGCTTATTGCATAGATGAATAAATAAGATTAATATTAAACATTTTACAATGTGATAAATTAACCACGAAAATAAATTTATAATCTTTAATTATTTTAGATAAACAGCTTTCTATGTATACTCAGATCGAAAAATTAAAACAAATAGAGCATGGGTTCAAGCCTTTCGAACAAGAGGCTAAAGAGGTAGTTGGTTCAAATTCCATTACTAAATCCAAAGAGATTGCAATGCATCTACTTGAAAGTCAATATTACCAATTACGTTGTTGTGCAATATTTATTTTGGGCTTAATAGCTAAAAGTGACAGATCTGTTATTGCTACACTAAAACAATGTGCAGTTTCTGATGGAAGTTGGCAAGTACAAGAGATAATAGCCAAGGCATTTGATCATTTTTGTGCTGAAAATGGTTATCAGAACTCACTTCCTGAAATTAATGAATGGCTTAGTGATAAAGACCCGAATGTTTGTAGAGCTGTAACCGAGGGCTTGAGAATTTGGACTAGCCGACCATATTTCAAAGATCATCCCCAAATAGCTATTGATTTGATCAGTAAGCACAAAGCCAGCGAAAGTGAATACCTACGTATGTCTGTCGGTAATTCGTTAAGAGATATCAGCAAAAAACATGGTGAACTAGTAGAAAAAGAAATTTTAGGTTGGGATTTAACAATTAAAAGAATTGTCCAGACTTATGAATACGTAAAGAAAAGACATTGAATCGCAATTGAAAGTTTAACAATTTTTATATCAAATATTAATTGCTAAATATGCTGGTATATTATAAAACTGAACAATGTTAAGCCTAAAACTAGCAACTGTTAATACAGGAATTTACATATAAATCCTTTAGGAATTAATATAAATTATATCACCGACAATGAATGTGGTAAAAATTAATCTAATGATAAGAAGTTCCAATTTTAACTTTTGTCCAATGGATATTCCCAACCTTTGAGCGGTTAGAGTGTTAATTTAATATTTAATTAACATAAT
>RCUH01001110.1_pt1 | contig 21652 bp, 45 predicted proteins | sample 2166191 | NCBI WGS metagenome assembly RCUH01 (sample SAMN09932848, study PRJNA488358) | compost metagenome | feature: garden; material: soil; isolation source: compost soil in an enriched community after 214 h of incubation | place: Germany: Experimental Botanical Garden Goettingen | collected...
GACTTGCCCAGTGGCGTCAGTTGACCATTCATTTAGCCCTGGGGGTCGCTGTCCGTATGGCGTGGTCAAACTCGCATTAACGAATCAGCAAATTGGAGCGGGTAGCGGGAATCAAACCCGCGTCTTCGGCTTGGAAGGCCATTGTAATGATCACTATACTATACCCGCATAGTGTCTCTTATTTATACAAGAGACACCACAATGTCAATTAAAACTTAACGTTCACGCCAAGAGTAAAGACATTATCTTCGCCGCGCTTGCTGGAGTCAAACGAGTCGATGTAACGGTAGCGAGCATCGAGATCGACCTGCTCCGAAACATGAAGCTTGGCGCCACCACCGAGTGCGAAGACTGCACGGTCTTCAGCCGAATCGCGCCATTCATAACCAACACCACCAAGCGCATATGGAGTCACAGCGCCGAAACGCTTACCAACAAGAACGTTGCCGGATACGCGATCCGTTGTCGTGTCGGAACCCTTACGGTTGAAAGCGCGTTCGTACTGGCCTTCAACAGCGACGTTGTCGTTCAGCTGACGACCCGCAGTGAATCCAACCGAGTTGTGACGGTCGGAACCAACGGACTGGCCGACGGAAACTCCAACATAGTTCTGTGCTACAGGAGCGTAGTCAGGAACCACAACACCGGGAAGATCAACAGCATCAGCAGCCTGTGCAGCGCCAGCAATCATAAGAGCTGCGAACGCAGCAACAAGAGTCTTCTTCATTTTATGCCTTTCAATTACGTCTGTGTGTTTACCACATTCGCAATCTAACAGAGGAAGACCTTGTTCCGCAATATGTTTATGCGGCTTTAACCCAACGTTGTCCGGTTTCGTCCGTGTACTCGTTGGCATTTTCCTTGATCCAGCGAGCATCTTCGAGAATTGCTGCCAGGCAGAAAGCTTCGACGAGCGGAACCAGCTTGGGATCCAGAATCTTGTCGGCAATCCGATGGGGATCGAAAAAGATGTAATTGTAGTTGGGCTGAGTCAGCGTACCCGAGGCTTTCCGTCCCCAATAGTTCGACGTCGTGAAGTCGAGTTTGATCTCTGCAACCGCACTCAGCTGTTTGGTGTAGGTTCGCGAGAACTTCGGCTGATCTTCCTTGCCATTTTCGATGGTCGCACCCTCGAGCGGGTTGACCACCATCGGTGCATCTGGAATCACAATCGGAAACACCTTCACCGGCTCAGTCGAAACGGGCTGCTTCTGCCAAAACTTCCAGTTCATAATTACCTCAATGGGTTCTGTTTCTTGTGGATCAGGACAAAAACTTCGCCCTGTTTCTTACTCTTCGCCCATTTGCAGAAATCATGGTACTGGGATTGTTCGAGCACTTCTGCTTTTTTGAACATCTCAAACCAGCGGTTGATTTCCTGTTGACGAAACAGCGAATACGATTGTTTCATGTCTGTCCTTATGCGCAACGGAATGCGGACTTAACGCATTCCGGGCCCAGACCCGTAGCAATACTGGACGGGACAGTCAAGCGCTTGCCGCACTTGCCGCAGCGACCTTCGTGCCAAATTTCCAGCTGGTCTGCGCGGATCTCGCCGCGTACGAGCGATTGGATGACCCAGTTCAGGGCGATCACGCTCGGAGCAACATCCGAAACTTTGCTCTTACGACCGTGTTCGTAGACCTGTCCGCGAATCATACCCATGTACTGGTAGCTCCGAGTGTTGTCGGGGCCATTCAGCAGCTTTACGAACCGAAAGCCGAAATCAGCTTTGCCGTCTTTCTTGTCCGAGCTTGGGCGCTCGACCAAATATGTGAACCGCTGACCAGTCTTCTTGGAGACGATCGTGAAAATTGCCTTACCCGACATGATGTAGTTCAGGGCAGTTGCAGCATCTTCAAACTGTGCGGTCATGTTCGATCTCTCCGTTGTTCCTATGTTCTGAATTTAACAGAAATAGGAATTTTGTCAACCGCACATACGGAAAAAGCGTCCCGGAGGACGCCTTTTTTACGCAATACAGTGTGAGCAAGTGTTGGATGTAGGACCTTTGAGACGGCTGCCTGACCACTCGGCTACATAAGATTCTTGCGTTTCCTATGGAGGGATTCGAACCCACGTACGGCTGTTTGAGATAACCCTATATCATCGGCTCACAGCAACAAATTAGTGTAAGAGCCCTGGTAAGTCAAGAATAAAATGCCGCCCCTAAGGACGGCATTTTGTGTAGGCAAGTGTCGGATAAGACCATTTACGTTGTCCTAACCACTAGACGAACCCCACATAGTTTGGAGCGGGGTAGGAGATTCGAACTCCTGTTTACGGCTGAGAATGCGATAACCTTACACCATCGGCCTACAAGTGCGACAATAGCGGAGGGGAGCCGGAATGTCAACACCTTAAATTAAAAGAGTGGCTCCAACCGAAGTCCGAGCCACCCTTCCGTTGATTCAACCCCGAGGGGCGATCCAACTGACACATCGCGCTGCCTAGTTTCCTAAGCGTTACGAAGTGTGTCCGAGTAATATGCGCTTACGCTGCAAGGAGTGCAAGCGTTACTTTGTCCGCAAGCGGAATATTAAGCTTGTTTCCGAGCTTCGCGTCCTTGAGGAAGATTGCAGCCAAATACTTGTGAGCCGGATCATACAGGCCAGTGTCCAGGAATACTTTGTGCCCCATCTGGTCGTTCATGATCGTACGGAACATTGTTACGCCGTGCGTCATATCGGGCGAACCATCCGGCAGGAACTTCGAAGCAACTTTGCTCGAAAACAAGTTCTTCATCATCACCCGATGGTGCTCCTGGATGAAATCCTGGCTCTTCAGCCCGTACACGTCCTGGATGAAATCCTTTACGTACACTTCGACGAATGCCTTGTGTGCCTGCTTGCAAGCCGGGCAAGTAGCACGGGACTTTGCATCATACACCTTCTGGCAAACGTTGCAGGAGATCATCAGCGTCGAAGCCTTCGAGAATTGCTTCGGAGTAACCCGATTGTCGTTGGCCACGATCGAAATAAGCGGAGCATAATCCTTCGGAGTCCAAACACGCTCGGTAACTGCGCCGTACTTCTTGTGGTTGCCACCGAAGTCCATAACGTAACCGTGGGTCTTGGCCTCGCCGCTGATCGCGCAAGTGAACATGCGAAGCACGCGACCAACCACCTGATGGTAGAGAGCCTCGCTGGTCATGCTGCGCATGATCATTACAAACTTTGCACGGGGTGCGTCAAAGCCTTCACAGAGAGTGTCTACGGACACCAGTACGTCGATCAGTCCACGCTTGAACTTGCTCTGGAGTTCCTGGCGCTGCTTGGTCGTCTGCTGGGCAATACCAGCCGCTGCGCAACCGACCGACGTGATCAACTCAACTACCAGCTTGGGGAAACGCTTGCGGAAACCATCTACGTAAGCGACAGCCGCTGCCGTATCCTTCGCAACGACCATAGTCGACTTGTTGGAATGACCAGCAGTCAATGCTTCCCATTCATCGAATTCGTTGTTGGTGTCCCTGTATTCGTGAATGCTTGGCGGAACAATGCGACCGGCTTCGATGAGTTCCTCAGGGGTTGCCGCGATCAGCAAGTTATCGCCGTACCAATCGATGAGGTATTCACCAGTTTCGTTCTGTTCACGACGCGGTGTTGCAGTGAAGCCGAGAACCAAAGCTTCCGGCGCCCACTTCTTGAATTCCTGCGAGCTCGCCGATGTGTTCTTGTGCGCTTCGTCCATCATCAACAGCGTAGGCTTCCAGGACATATCGAAACCGTAGAGGTTCTGTCCGTTGATGAGATTCGCAAACGTATCGGGAAGCGTAATGTTGATCCGAGCATGGGGAAGATATTCCATCTTCACCTTGTTGCCGTTTTCATCAGTGCGGTGAGTCAGTTCGCCGTGATATACGGAAGCGAGAAAGCCAAACTTTTCGGCAGTCTCATGAAACTGCTCAACCAGTGCGACCGTGGGAACAACGATCTGAACCTTGCGGGAAGCATCTGCAAACAAGTAATCGCGAATGAAATCAAAACCAATGTAGGTCTTGCCTGCGCCGGTCATTGCCTGGACCAGAACCGTTGTCTCGCCCGAAGCAAACAGATTAGAAATGGCAGTGCTTGCACGTTTTTGCAGCTTTGTTGCGCTTGCTTGCATGTTAGCTTAGTTCCCCTAAAGCTTGCGTTCCGATGTTTATACCAATCAGTTAACAGGAACCAAACAGGAGCGTCAACCTAAAAACGAACAAAATTCCTGAATTTATAAGAAAAGATTTTGACGCACAGATTAGGCGAAATTGCCCCAGGCAATATCCTGCCAAGTGTTGGCTGCCACATTGCTACCTTGTGTCCATACCGCACTCGCATTATCCGTGCTATATTGTGGATAGCTCTGGAAATTAGCTGAAACCAAAATATTGAGCTCGGGAGAATAAGCAAGACCAAACACATTGGCTCCTGATCCGGTTTGACGTGTGAATGTACCAGCGGCACCGGTAGCGGATGTGAACAGACCCTGGCTGCCGCTTTGAGTACCTGCGGCCCAATGTGAACGTGGGGCAGGAACCCATTTCAATGCTGCACCGTTGGCATCAATACCAGCAGATGCCGCTGCCGACCATGTCGTACCGCCGTCGTCACTGGATACCACATACGTGGGATTTGAATATGATATCGCCACCATACGGCCAGTCACGTCATTTGTATCGATATTGACCCAGGATGTAGCAGAACCAGAAGTCAAAGAGGTCCAAGTTATGCCATCACTCGACGACACTCGTACTCCGTTTGTAGCGAAGGCAAAAAACTTCCCATTGTACTGGGACCATTCCGCGGCATAATAGGTACCAGATGGTATTGTGGTTGTGGTCCAGTTTACGCCGCCGTCTGTTGAATATCGAGCAGTATTCACGCCAACAGCAATTGCGGTTCCTGTCTCGTTGACTGCACCTGTTATCAAAGCAATAGGATGGCCAACAGTTGTGAAGCTGATGCCATCGCTCGAGTATGCTGTGAATGCAATATTGCTTCCAGTGACGATGAACTTTTTGTTAGCCTTGTCGAAACTGACGGTTCGCCAATCGCGATCGCTAATTGCACCAGTATTCCAATGTTTGCCATCCAAGCTATAATTGATGCGATTCCCGTTGCTTGCTCCGCTGGCTATAATCACGAACTTACCATCGACGAGCGGAATGTGACCTCCGCTCGATGCTATTACGCCGATTCGCTGACTTAGGCTTTGGATCCCCATTGGTTTTCCTTATGGGTAGAACTTTGCAGGAAGCTGGAAGTGAGGACCATCCTTGAAGGATCTCCAATCACCGCCCCATTCCAATGGAATCTTCAGTTCGGCAGCCGCAGCTTTCATAGCCTCGGCGAGCTTTGCATAGAGTGGCCAGTCCCAACGAACATTCGGACCAATCATCGCAGCAAGATCCACAGCCTTCGAAAAGCCATCCTTGCCGGGAATGTGTCGGGAGTTCATTGTCTTGGACGCACCAGCAGCGACTAGTACCTTCTGTTCAGCGATTGTACGAACGCCGCAGGTTACCATGAAGTCGACTGATGTGATTTGAATTGCGCGTTGTACTACGCGGACTAGGTCAGGGTGAACGCCCTGGAGTTCATTAAGACTACGCTGGCTAAGAGCGAACATGGAAATACCTCGCAGTTTGTAATTGCGAGGTATTTATCGTTATTTAGCTTTGGGAAAAGCGTTGGTTAATTGATGCCGCCGTGACCAACAACAACGCCGCCGGAGAAGCTCAGCTTGAACAGAGCTGCTTCGTCTTTGGACTCGAAACTGATGAACATGTCGTACTGCGGACCCTGGGCCAGAGCTGCGATGCCCTGTGCAGTGATCATATGATCGGGGAGCGGTTCGTCCTTGACGATGATCTCGGGAACGAACATTGTGCGAGTTGCACGGCGTTCAACGGAAAATGCCTTGAACGATTCGTTGGTCTTCATCTCTTTGAAGATGTCGTTGATCAGGTGAAGTGGGCCGCCGTTGTCGTAGCCAGGACGTTCGCCATCAGGGTTGATTGTAGTCCACTGCTGAGCCGAAAGCTTCACGCGGTGTTTGAATTCTTCAAAGTTGGCATTGCCAGAGCGAGACCAGGTCGTCAATGTTTCATCCTCGTTTTTGCACCTTATTGCGGAACACTAATAGGATTAGGTGTTTCCTGCAAGAAGTTTTTGTGATTTTTCTCACCTTTATACATGAAATGGAAAAGCCAGGAAACAGAGTTCCTGGCTTATTGGTTGCGAGTGGGAGGACTCGAACCTCCGATTCCAAGCTTATGAGGCTTGTGAGATAGCCGCTTCTCTACACCGCAGTTCTATTTATACGAGAACTGCGGCTAGAAGTCAACAAAAAGTTAATTTAAATCGCATAGATGTAGCTTTATTTGGCATCGAGTAAAAGTTACGCCAGGGAGTGGTTTGATATTCGATGCCTTGTCCACGGATCCAAGCATAGACTTCTTTTGATTTGGCCTCGAACATATCTTGTTGTTCGCCCGTTGGATACCAAGACCCACTGTAGGGCTGATCTTTTATCTCGAGCACGAAGAGCCGCTCTCCACGTTGCATCCAGGAATTTTGGGACCGAACGCTTAATCGATACTCTTCGAGTGATGACAGCCGCGCAATGATCATTGCGATTCAACCCACTTGATCAGGTCTTGATCCTCAACGGGGTGATATCGATTGGAACCCTCGACGCGATCCTTGTGCGTCTTATGTTCCCATATCTTTTCACCTTCGTCGGGATTGGTTCCCCTGATGCAGATGCTTTTGAAGCGGACGCCCCAGAACTTTACTGAGACACCATCCTTTGTACCGTGGCCCCAATACTTATGGGAGCCACAGTAGCCGAGTCGTGTGATTGTGATCATACGAAGTTTACCGTACGTTTCATCTTGCGGTGAGTCTTGACCGTTGCAGCCGTCGAATAGTTGGAACGCTGTTCAGCGGGGCAATCAACGAACTTGATCAGTTCGCCGTTGGGATCATAGGAGCCATCAGCCTTCAGTCGACGTGCCGTTACCTCGGGCTCTGAGCGGATACCATCGCGTTCGCTCGGTGCGAGATTGCGGACGGTTTCGACCACGAACTCCTTGCCTACGCGGGCCTTGGAGTGCTTTTCGTGTGCATGGGTTTCGACTTCGAGTCGATGGCCGGTCTTGGGGTCGAAACCGGTGGTGATCATATGACGTTCGTGAGTGTCACCGCGATCCGATACCTGGAGAACCGATTCGCCCTTCTTATACTGCTTCTCGTGGCCGTAAGAGCCAAGATCAGCGTAGGCGAATTCGAAAGTCGTGTTTGCGAAGAATACGTCGCCGACCTTGAGGAAATTGGACATTGTGTTTCGATCTCCGTTGTTTGTGCCCCGAACATAACAGGAATCAGGAAGACGTCAACCGAAATTATTCCTGAAACACATAGAGCGCCCCGAAGGACGCTCTATGCCAACAGAAAGGAATGTGTAGAAGCAAGTGGATATCTGGATGTTTTAGATGCTATCCGCTACACCACCACGTTGTTGCCAACATGACCGGGATTCGAACCCGGGCCCTCTTTTTCGCAGAAAGATAACCCAAATAAATCGGCTTCCACAATCCCCACTATATGCCTTTGGTATGCTGGAGTCAAATAGTTTATCGCTGTTTATTCGCGTATTTTATCCACTCATTCAATACGTTCGCGACATCAGCGGCATACCAGCCCGAAGCATGAAGCGGGTTAGTCTCGATGAGTTTGTATCCGTCGTCAGTCGCGGCGAAGTCCAACACATAGGGATGATCCGTGTGCATCTGCTCTGCAAGACCCTGGGCAACCGCAAACAGAGCGGGATCCACAATGTGTTGGCGATCATGCACGTCGTTTAGCCGGTACTGACTAATCTCGACAATCCGACCATCGATGACCCAGCTACGGTATTCCGCATTGATCTTTTTGACTGGACTCATCATCACCTTGAGCCAATCCTTCACATTGCGTTCTTCCTTATGCTTGAGCCACGACTCTTTGTCATAGACTGCACCGAGGAAAGCCTTGTCCTCATTATTAGGACGCAAGTGGTATTTGCCAGATAGATGATAAATGCTGTCTATGGCTTCCGCAACGAGATCAGCGCGAACCAACACACCGTCATGGTTTAGGTAATTCTCACCCAATCGTTTAAGCCAATAATCGGCTTCGAAGACTTCGGTGTGATTCCACACATACTGGCCAAGGGCTTCACTTTCGGACGCACGAATGCACCAGCCAACGGAACCATAGACAATCATTGCCTGTTCAGTACCGCCGAACTCCAAATAGTCAAGCTTATCAAAGTCAAGCTCGTCGGTCATGGAGCGATCCAAGAACTGAAATCCGTTGGCTTTACAGAAATCCAGCACCGGATACACCAAGTGCTCCATTCTATTGTTCTGAAGGACGAAAAGGGTCATTCATCATCCTTCATCAATTGAAACCGTTGTATGAACTTTGGAAGCTCACTACGATAGGCCGGACCCAACGCAAGCACTGTGACTGTGGGCTCGCCGAACACTGTTCTACCGGCGTCTGTGACCTTGTACGAAGCAATCCCCGCAGCATCACACTCCTGCTCAGCCCGTTCGAGAGCAGCTAGGTTCTTGCAGGTTACCGTGATCTTCGGCGTATTATCGGCCTTATATTGCCTATAGGTGTCCAGCAGCTTTCCGCCGTTCTCGTAGATAAACGAAGTGATGCCTTCAAAGGCATGACCAGACTGGCCTGCAAGTTTACCTGCGGGAATCACAATGTCGGATCGCACCACAAGCCACATCTTGAGTTCGTTGTCTACACTGTCTGCCATGCCATCCTCTGAACGCTTTCTGCGCTTTGATCTGTACTGAATCTGATAAGGTCTAATACTTCCGCGTGAATGAGTTTGCAAGTTAACACGTCTGCACGGGAAATCATGTAGAAGACTGACCGCTTATAGAACTCCGGGAGAGTCATCTCGTAGGTTTTTGCCTGTGGATCGTAAATGGTTGTTCCCATAAACACATCGCGACCAGGTTCCATAAGCCAATTATATAGGGGTTCGACCAGCGGATAGGCTTCCCCGCGAGTACTGAATCGCACTTGATATACGATCCCATACTGGCACATCAACCTTGAAACAAACTGTATATCAACGTGAATCATCGATCTTGTACGTCTTATCGCTCCGCAGTACATCGAATGAATAATCACCAACGAGCCTGCATTGTAGAAGTTCAGCAATCTCAACGAATACAAGATATTCCGAAGTAATCAAGCTAAAAGGCGTCAGTTTGTGATAACCGTCGTATTTGCGAGCAGTTTCATACCGCTTCTCCATCAGCGGGTCAAACACAAAGACCTTGTAATTCTCTTCGTGTATGAGGTTCCACATGAACACGGCGTTTTCATATTTGAGCCGTGTTGTCCTCGCACACACATAGGTTGGAAGCTGAAGGATTTCCTCTTCAGTGATGTATTTGATAACCTTGCTCACAGGTGGCGGAGGCGGCGGTGCCTTTGGCTTTCGTCTTTTTGCCATGTAGTGGATCCTTTTGTTAAGAATCCACTAACAGGTGACTCAGACGGAAATCAAGTTTTCGTTTGCCACAACATGCTTGCGCTTGTGAACAAATCCTAGCTTGGCATCACCACGTTGGTGTTCACGTACCCATGTGTATTTGTAAAACTCATGTGGGGCCAGCAAAGCGCGTGGCTTTCCAAGAGCATCGAGTTCGGCATCGGTGAGCGGACGGAGTTTACGCCAATGCCCATCAACCTCGTGGGCACGTTTGTGGATTGGTTCCTTGGGGAGCTCGCTTTTAACCCAACGCAGGGCATTAACGGGTTTCCGACGTGGCCATGCCACTTGCATGTCTTCCACCCGTAAGTAGGGCCGGCTTTGACCATTGATGATCCGGCGCCCTTGCTGTTGTTTGCGCGAGTAAAAGGTGACCGGTGGAAAGTGCATCAGCAAGACCATCGCCAACACGTGGCGCAAAGTGCCAGATACCTCATTAAGGGTCTGGAAGAATGCTACTTCGGCATTGAGCTTGTGATACTGTTCCGCATAGAATGGCGAGAGAAATCGCACATCTGCGTGTTGGGTCAGATAGCGGACTTCAAAATCCAAGCCATCGGGATCAGGCTTGTAACCGAACCCAAAGCAATATCGCATCTTCTCTTGATGTGAGAGCTTTAGTGGATTTTCCTGATTCAGCTTTTCAAAGTCTGAGTCAAAATGGAAGCTCATGACGACTGGAAGAATCGCATCATCAGGTGCTGCAACCATCTCCTCGACCATTGAGATTTTGAAACCAGTCTCGGTCGTGCGCTCCAAGAGATAGCCGACCCGTCCCTGTTCGAGTGTTGGATTCTCGAAGAACGCTCGGCGGGACATTTCTATCCATACCCGCTCACTCGGAAGTCGAAGGAATCGCAGATTATTGTGGATCTCCACAATATCCAACTTCAACGAGACATCATGGACAAGTTTTGCGGCGTGGTCATCCAGCGTTAGTACCCGTGATTGGTACAACTTTGGTGCAAAGCTATCGAAGGCTTTCAATGAGTATGAACTCGATTGCCAATTCTTTTTGTAAAGGATCTTGTCCGCAAAAAGTTCCATGGTTCGATCTCCGTTTGAGGAAATCCTAACATAGGCTACGGCTTAGTCAACCTTCTCGCCGCGGGCGATGCGTTCGGCACGGATTTTCGCTTTGAAAGCATCCTGCTTGGCATCATACCCTTTGCGCCAACTCTCGTAGAATGGTATGAACTTTTCGTTATGAGGATGTTGCAGGATGTAGCCGCTTTGTGGTACTTCTAGCATTAGGAGAATGTAATGGGAAGTTTCGTCGAAGTAGTAGGTTCGCCACCATCCTTGATACTCGTAAACGTCGAAGCTTTGCTCGTTGGCCCATTGCTCAACAAGTCGTTCATTGCCGACATTCACAAACAGACTCAAGCAATCCCGGACGTGGGGACGTTTATCTATTGGAACCGTATGTGGGAAAGATATAAGAGGCATTTGGAGGGGTGGATGGGATTCGAACCCACCTTCTAGCGCTTTGCAGGCGACCCCGTAGCCATCTCCGAGACACCACCCCATAAGTTCCGTCGGGATTCGCACCCAAACCGACCAAGCAATGCTTGCTGTTCTACACCACTCAATTTCGCCAAAGCTATTTGGAGGCTTAAACTACAGAACGTATCTCTTATTTAGTGCCTTGGTGCCAAAGTGTCAACTAAATTTTCGTTGATCCCAATCTTTGAGAACAAGCATGAGGGTTGTGACTTTGATTTCCAAAGTGTTGACTTGCCGGCGATGACGATCAGTATCTCGACCCTTGAAATAGGCATCATGGGTTTTGTGATAGAGATCGGCGTATTTGATAAGCCTATCCTTCACATCGTCGAATGTGAGATGCCCCTGGCAATACCAATCCATGAGCGCATACAGACCCAGAGAATCATCACCATTGAGACGATTGCGCATGCCGGGAACTCGGATACCACGTCGGTCGCGCTTGATCTTCATTCTTCCATATCCTCGATCAGATCGTCAATTTCGACGATGCAAGCGTCGATACTTTCGGCCGAACCACAACGGCGATCGTTGCTGTCGGGAGCGCCATCGAAATCATCGTGAACCCAGTTCCAGTCCAGCTTATTTGTGGGGATCGGCTTGGGATCGTAATAGATCTTGTAGCCCTTGTAGACAACGGCAGCCTTGCTCATGCCGCTTTCCTTTCAGGAGCCGCGAACAGCTCGAAGCCGTCAATTGTGCGAATACGGAGAACTTCGAGCGGAGCATCGAACTTGCGTTCGATCCGATCGACGACTGCGATTGCGTCGTCGTAAACGGAGATGAACAAGTGTGTACGAACGCGGCGGGTGAAACCCTTGAACCGAATCTCAGCCTTGACCTTGATCTTACCCGAACGTGCTGCGCCGTAACCACCCGACATTTCGATCTCCTGCGTTTTCCTATATCGTACTCTCATACTAACATAGGAATCGCAGGAGTCAACCAGGATTATTCGTCTTGGTCTACATAGGAAAGTGGATTGTATCCGCTGGACAGTTTATGCTTGACGATAACATCGACCACCGTCGGATCATCCGAAACCAGTGTGAACATATCATCGGACAGCTCACACCAGACGTCGGAATGCTTACCGAGGACTTCGCCGAAATATGCGGTCTTACCGATGGCTTCCTTGATGTCTTCGGGATTGGAGATGAACACGCCTTCGAGATCACCCATGCGACGGAAATCGCAATAAAACTTGTAGACGCCCAGAGCCATTATCGCACCCGATTCGCAGTGTTGCAGTTGAGACGATCGCCAGTGATCGTGATTGCTTCGACCATATGCGCGATGCACGCGGTGCGGACCATATGACGGAGACGATCCGGAGTCATGTCATTGCCCCAGGTCGGCGAAACCTTCTTAAGGCCGCGGAGAAGCTTCAGCGTAGCATCGACATCGATGACACGGCGCTTTGCAGCTTTGGACCTTGCAATGGCTGCGGCTTCCGCTTCAGCCTTGAGCTTCGCTTTGCGCTCAGCAACTTTCTGCTTGTGCTCTTCGGTGTGCTCGAATTCGTAATCTTTTTCCATTGGTGTCTCCATTTGTCTGTAATGGAGTCTTACACAGGGAGGAATACCCTAGTCAATTTATTAAGCCCATCTTAACTTAAAAAGCATCATATCTTTTGCGTCCATGAAATAGACTCTGGTTGTTTTCACAGACTTATCGTCGAAGGCCCAATCACCATCGGGATCAAACTGCTCGACCATCCAAGCACGCATTTCGTCGGACAGTGCTCTACGCTCTTTAAGGAGCTCATTATTGTAGGTATCAGGCCAGTAGATTAACAGGGCACAGTCGAAGCGCAACAACTCGAACCCAATGCTTCCTCGCTTGCTGACGTGAATCTCGTATCTCATCCAAATACAACCTTGAATAGGACCATCGCCCGCTTATCACGGAAATACAGATGAATGACTTTATTCTCGGCATCCACCACCCTATACCCACGATTCAGTCCGTATTGGTCCTGAAGCCAATCTCTCATATCCATGAGCTGGCGCCGTCGCACTTCCATACCATCGGAACGGAGATCTGGCCAATAGATTCCCAAGCGATGAATGTAGTCTTCGAGACCTGTATCGAAGTACCCACTATTGGACATATCGTAGATTTCGTATCTCATGCGAACACTAACTTGAATTGAATCGCCAAGTGTTTGTCTTCGAAGAAAATACAAACGGCATCGCGACCATCACGAATCTTATACCGATCCTTGGCGTTTCTAATGCACCATGCTTCGTGCTCAATTTTGGTCGGTTTCGGATCTTCATCCTCGTCATACCAGACTGTGATCATATGCGGGCCGATGCCCTTGAAATCGATGGTCTGGTAGTAGATATTCATGCGAACCTCAACTTAAATGCTACGGCATGCGCTTTATGGATGAACCAGAAGTCAACGAGGAAATCGTCGAATTCAAGCCAATCGCGCATTTCCCAGTAGTCCCAGAAATCACGATTACCAAAAGTCATGTAGCACCATATTTTCATATCCGCTACAAAGTCCCGGAACTCTTCAATGCGTTTGGGCTCGTGAGGAAACCTGACTCGGATCTGGTGCCAGTCCATTCCGTAATCTGGATCCTCTGGCGTTCCACGAGGAATACCCAATGGAACCTCACTATGTTCGAATGTGAAGCTCATGCAAACCTCAATTTGAACAGCATGGCATTTGATAGTTTGAAGAACACAAAATTGGCATCAAGCGCTCCTGGGCAAACATTCCAATCTTCTTTGACCTTGCCGATGTTTTCCTGACACCATTGGGTCATTTCGGAATAGTCGGAGATTACGATCTTATGAACGTCGCCGGTTCGGACATCGTATTCCCATTTAACCTCAACGATGAATTGGGCTGTGAACTTAAGAATACGAAGCTTGCGCATCAGATGGCTTCCAGGATCAACTGCAAATGCGTGGGGTCCTGAAGATCGATGTTGAAGTCCTGCTTGATCGTCCGACGTGTGAACGGAAGCACATAATGCTTGTAATCGACGGGGTCCCAACCTCTTGGGATACGGCCGATTAGGTTCTCCAGGGAGACCGGTAAATAGTTTTCCTTGACCTCACGGTTCCAGTTGCGCTCGTACCGATACTTCAAGAGGAAATGTACGAGCGGCCAGTTCTCGTTGATGCTGCCCCACTGATTTTCAAATTCACGGAGCTTTGCCTGGTCGTAGTTCTGACGAATCCGAATGACGCTGAGCGGATCGCTCTTGCGGGTTACAGAATCGGATACGACCATGTCCCGGATAACGACGTACTTGAAGACGTCGCGATCATAAACGCGGTTCCAAAATGTCTCGACGTCCTGGGGAGAACCGTACGAGTAAACCTCGTGGATCAGGCTGTTGAGGAGAACCGCTTTGTTACCTTCGAGGCCAACAACATAAGCCTTGAGTTCATCCCAGTTGGAGAAGAACTCGACTCCTGGGCAATTCTTGCGGGCCAAGTCGAGCATCTCCTCAGAGATGTCGTAGCCGACGTAGATAATTTCAGGGAATATCGATCGCATGAAAGCGATGGTCGAACCATCGGCACACCCAAAATCCACGATAACCTGCGCGTCGATCTTATCAAGGAATACGATCTTGTCGATCATACTCTTGCGCATTTCCACATTGTAGGAAGTAATCGACGGGATATTTGGGTCCAAGCTCATAAACGATCTCCTATGTTAGTTGGATCCTAACATAGGAAGAGTCTGTGTCAACCAAGAATCAAGCGTAAACTTCGAGAGTTCCACCCCAAACCAACTTGAAGTGCATGGCTTCCGATTTGTTCTCGAAACAGTAGGTTGCCCCGATTTTGACATTGTCCCAGCCGAACCAACGCCGTGCGCTTTGGGCAATAAGTTGATCGCCTTCGACGGTCTGGACGTGAATTTCCTCGGAGTAGTAGAACCAACGTCCATGAGTATTACGGACACACCAACTGCGAAGCTCGGCCCGCCTTGCTCGACTTGTGTCGAGTTCATCCCCGATCATTATGAACCCAGAGTTTTTCATACCACTGGCGAACATGTTGCGGATTTCAGGCCGACTCATCGGCAAGTTGATATGCTCAGTCATTGAAAATGCGTGCCGTCAAATGTCGGAAGGAAGCATCGGTGCAACGGAAGATCATGTCAGTGACCTCGTTGTCGTCGTTGCGGGTGTCCGCGATAAAACGGAACGTGCGGACTTCGCCGGTCTTGGCGCTTTGAATGAAGAAACTGGGAACACCCAGTGAGTCGACCTTGAACTGGAAGTCAGGGCCGAAATCGGAGATCTCCGCAACGAACACATTGTTCTTGAAGCTGAGCTGGTCAGACTTGACAGTGTTCTGTGTGTGAAGCGCGGTGATGTTCATCGGTATTCTCCGGAAATAGTTGAGCTCGCCCACCATTAACACGCTGGGTGCAAGCGGGCGAGCTAGCCGATTAGTTGAGTGCAGCGGTTGCCGCCGATACGATGTCGGAGCCGACTGCGAAAAGGCCGATAGCAATTGCGATGCCGATGATGCCGAATGCAATAGCTGCGGCGCCGTAGTTGCCGTTGAACGCCTTGCCGTCGCTGTTGATGGTATTCATTTCAGCAGCGGCCTTACCAAACTTTTCCATTCTCGATCCTTTCGGTTAGTTGCGGGAAACTTCTGTTTTCCTGTTACCAGCGCAACATAACAGAGTCCTGTGGGTTGTCAACACCAAGTAAGTCTGAATAAGACAGCATCCTGTGGATTGTCGAACTCAAGCCAGAAGTGAATTCGCACATCGTTGGATTTTACTTTCCGGCCAGATTGCTCGTAATTTCGTTCGCTATAGCTGACAGCTTTCCCATAAACAAACCCATAAGAAATGTTCTGCGCGGATAGCCAGGCCTCTATCTCTTCCGACAGATGGGCAGGAAACCCGTTGAAGTCGATGAGTTTGACCCCACCCATAAAGTCGAATGAAAATTTAAGATGCTTCCGCGAAAGGGAAATCAGAGTTGCCATTGGGGAACGCTTTCTTATCGAGCTTTTTGAGTTCCTTACGGATGACCAATTCGATAGCTTCGTCCCTTGTGATACCCTTTTTCTCGGCGAGTTCATCATAGAACTTGATGTGCTCTTCTTCAAGATCCAATACCATCACAACTTTGTGGTCATGGTCTTCGCCACGCAAAAGCTTCTCAACCTTGTCGATGATGTCGTCAATGGATTCCGTCTCATGCCACTGTTCTTGCTCAATGACGTGCGTGAGCTTGATGGGTGGATTATCGTAGCCAACGACCTCCGTACGCTTCACAGCATGTGCGGGATGGACCCAACGGTACGAATCATCGTCGGTTCGATAAGAGCGAACCATAATCTCAAACGGATTGTTGGTTTCCGGATCATAAACGATGTGAGCTTCGCCGTGTTCGGTAGATCCACCACCTACGAAAACAGAACCAAAAACTGTTTCCTCAGGAGCGCCCATATAGGAGGGAGTAAGCGGGAAGGCAGCAAAAAAGCGAGACCAAGCCTCGCCAATCAACTCATCAAAATTATCTTCGAATAGTGGTTGCATGATTTGACACTCCTGGTAAGCTCCGATTTTACGGTACCAGGAGTGTCAAAGTCAATATTAGATTCGGTGTGCGCGAGCGTAGTCTTCCGGCATACGGAGACGAGCACCACAAGCTGCGACCCCAACCAGCGCGTATTTGGGCGCCCGCTTGTTGTATTCGCTGATCACGTAAACCTTTCCCTTGTAGGGAATCTTGGAGCCCATCAGCGGATGCTCAGTCGATATTTGCTTGGCGCGTTTTTCCTTGCGAGCAGCGATACGTTCCTGCTTGTCTTCATCGGGAATATCGAAAACCTCAACATTATGGTAAACGTCGCTGATTCGATCATTTACGAACTCGTTACGCAGAACACGATAGATTGCTTTGAAGAAATCACCATGGCCGTTTTCGAACCGACCCAGTTTGTCGAAATAGTTGTAACGGCTCTGAAGCTTGCTTGTGCTGTTCGGGAGTGCGAACTGAACAACGTGGGCGAACTCGTGAACAATGAGAGTTTCGAGCCAAAGCTTCCAGTTTGTCGTGTAGAAACTTGAAACACCCACGTAGGACTGGAGCGTTGCGTATTCGTTGTAACCTTTGACCTCGTACTTGACGAGCTTGCCCAAGTTAAGGCGCATGAACGGGTAAGCACCCTTACGGCCGCCAAGACCGAGACGATTTGTGTCCTTGAAATTGATATCGATGATCATCCGGTCAATTTTCAGGTCGAAGTGTTTGTTTGCAAACGTTTTGATCTCTTCGATCTTTGCAGTTGCGAACGCTGTAACTTCGGTACGTGTCGGGATCATCATCGTCTCCTGTGTTCCTATGTTCTGATAATAACAGAATAGGAAGACACGTCAACCAGAATATTCAAAAGAAATGCCATAGCTTGTTTTTACTATGGCATTTGTCGTGCGTAAAGCTTAAGGGCAATAGCCCCAATAGTAGGCCCAGAAGAGGTTCTTCCCATACATGAACCAGCCGCCCCAACCACATGCACGAAACGCAATGATATGACCGTAAATGGCGAGACCTATGAGGCCGAGAATAACACCGAGAAAGATCAGCAGAATCATATTGTTACGCAGGCGTAACAGTCGGGTACGCAGGCTCACCCTGCGCACCTTAACCAGCCGATCAACATATTCATTCGGATCGAATTTCTCTACCACCGTTTAGGCCTTCTTGAAGTGGATCTTGGCTTCAGCGTCCGTGCATACGAACTTGCCTTCGCGACCCTCGACCGTGAAGATCCATGCCTGCTTTTTGCGGCCATTGTAGCCGACAATGCGACGGCCGCGTGTGCCGTTCTGTTGGATGCCCATGATGTCCATGAGTTGCAGGAGGCTCTTTGTGAGCTGCGTTTCACCATTTTCGCCGAGCAGCTTGACCGTCAGCGGGGTCGTGAATTCGCTTTCCTGGAACTTGACGTTGCCGGTGGAAAGTTCGACGCCATACTTGGCTGCGACTTCCTGCATGGCCGCTTCGAGATCCTTGGCGAAAGCCATTACGTTGGACTTGGTGAACTGCTTTACCGTCTTAACCATTTTCGATCTCCATCTGTTGTGTAGCCAACATAACAGGAATCACTTTGTAGTCAACCAGTTTTAGACAACCAATTCCTGATTTCTACCTCTTCCAGTACCGCGGCATTCCAAGGCTCAATTTGCTGTCGGTGAAAATAGGTTGCCAACGCCACTCGTTCGGATTCGATATTCTGCCACCCACTTATTTCGTAATGAGCAGTGGGGTCAATTATCGTACCATCGCCGGCAATCAAAACGTCCTTTAGGCGAGTAACATATAGGATTGTAAAGGCGCCGTCATCGAGATCGTTGAACTCCAAAAACAATTGGAGTTTACTGCGGGTTCCACGGTATCGGGTTTGCCGTAGTAAGATCTTGTGCTCGAAGTTTCTACCCAAACTATTCATGCGCTTGATAGAATTTTTCGGCGTCGTCCTTCTTCTTGAACTTGAACCATTCGCCATCATCAGTGGGATCCATCGAATATGCACGGAAGCCGAGATTCGCTTCGTTCCAATCGTCGAGCTTCATGATCTGATCCAGCTGCGGCGCATGGTCGGTATAATTCGAGTAGAATGACACCACATGCACGTAATAGGGACTATGAATTCCCAGCGCGGGATTGACCTTTACGAGTTTTTTGCCGATGTAGTTGAGCGAATAGTCAGTGGCCATAGAATTCTCCTTTGGCTCCACATTACACTGGGATTCCTGAAGAATCAACCGAAACGGAGCTTGAACATCATGGCGTGGTCTGGCTTGTTGAATATGAAAATGGTGAAATCCATTTCCTCGAAGGTGTGCCAATGCCAGGAGATTATCCCGAAATTATCGGTGCACCACTTCTTCATTTCGCGAAGCGTTTCGTCCCGATAATCCAAATACTCGTGCACCTCACGGCTGAAGTCACGCCAGACTACACTGAATTTATAACAGTGGCGGCCGAGGTGTTGTCCCTCTTGGTAACTGACCCGATACTTCATGACCATGTTAACCGAAAGATCATCGCATCGGGGCGATTTGAAAAGTCGATTACTAGCCCAGTAGCGAAAACGTTGTGGGACCAATCGATGCCATTCTTACCAATATTTTCCGAACACCAACGCAACATCTGCTTTCTGATCTCTACCATTTCTTCATCCTTTTGATCATTATTGCGATCAAAGTAGAAATCAGGAGTCCAGTTCAGTATGATCGAATGGACAGATTCCCGTCCAAACGGCATCGGTGTCAGACGATATGATAGGATGTATTTGTTCACGCCACCGTCTTCGCCTTGGCTTCAGCTGCACGGACGATATGTGCGGGTGCCTTCTGGGACTTGAGAACCCGGACCAGCGACTGAGCATTGGTTTCGCCGGCATTGCGGAAAATGCGAGCCGACATGCGGGCAAGAGCGAGCTTAGACATTGGACTATCTCCTGTTGGTTTTTCTTACCATAACAGGAAACAGTCAGTTGTCAACCAAGTTACCAATTGTGGATTGACCCCCACCGGAGCTTGAACGCGACCAACTTGGATGAATGCTCGTCATCAATCACGATGACACTCCACATGTTCAAGTGCTCCGATAGGATATAACCATCATGCCCAAAGCAATCGTCCATCCAGTTGATGACTTCCCATTTGCGATCGTTCAGCATTTGTTCGGGTTCAACACCCGAAAGGAACTCAGGCTTTCGCCAAGTGGCTTGGATCCAGCTGTGAGTCTTTGTTTCCGAAAACGGAATAAACGAGAACTTCACATCTGGACTGGACATATCATCTCCGAAATCAATAAAGGGAGCCATTAGGACATCATCAGTTTGAAACGCATGGCGTCGGTTTTATTCAAGAAGGACCAGCGGTAGGTCGTTCCATCGAAGAAGACGAAATGAATCTTGTTGTCTTCGAGCCACTCCTCTGCTTGTCTCCGACAAGTCATGGTATCTTCGACGAAACGTTGAACTTCGCTCATGATAACATTCGCGTTAGTCAGCATAGGATGTTGGAACTCGATCTCGATGAAATGATTAAAGCCATTCACAACCATTGGCTGCCCATTTCGATTGAAGACATAGTTGCATTTGTAATTCATCCCTGAGCCACCCTAAAAAGCATTGCATCGGATTTCTTTGCAAAGCAGAACCGAAACACACTCGAACTAACGTTTTCGGGCTGCCAATTCAAAATGTTGGATTCGAGCCATTTACGGGCTTCTGCAACTCTGTTGAGCATCAAGTTGTGTCCGGCGATGACAGTCTTGATGGTCTCCACATCTGGATTGGTTTCCCATATGACACGGAGCGTTATCACGTGTGGATACACGTTATGGAGAGGATGCTTATCAAAGCTATATTCGGTTTGGATTTGGTTCATGAAATGGCCAACTTAACCATGACAACCATGGCTTTGGTTCGGAAATAGTACCAATCAACACATCCAAAAGTATCCGCATTGATCGTGTAATCGACGTCGTAGATCCAGCCTATTTCTTCCATCCACAGCTTGATTTCCACACGCTTCCGAACCATCAGTCTGCGGTCTTCCGCATAAATCCGATTTGGTCGTGTTTCATCCAGCCAGACGCAGAGTCGGTGAGGCAATTTCGGATCGAAAAGGCTCGTCTCTTCATAAGTCGTGTGGAATACTGAATCGCTCATCCTGCGAGTCTAGCATAGGTTGTCTGTTTGTCAAACACAGAAAAGCCGCCCCTAAGGACGGCTTTTTGTTGGTCGGAGCGGCAGGATTCGAACCTGCGACCCTCTGGTCCCAAACCAGATGCGCTACCAGACTGCGCTACGCTCCGATGAAACAGTTTCCTGTTCCGTTATGTTTTATTTATACTTTATTGGATTGGATATCGCAATAAAAGAATAACCAAAACATTTAAATGTCGTAATTGGGGTCGAAATCTTCAAAATAGCGACAGCTTCGCGGGTAAATCCGCATATTGTCCGTGAACCCAATTGGAGTATACCAATTCGAGCTGATATTCACGTATCGACCCAACACGCAAAGTCTATTGGATGTGAAGTCACGGGCATAATTGATCGTACCAACGAGTACACCATTCCGATATACGCGAATAACACCATTGTCCCGAACTACCGTGGCTCGAACCCATTCATTCACTGTAAAGAAATTCGAATACGACCAAAAGTAAGAATCCGAATAATTCCACAGTGACAAATCGTTATTTCGAGTCAACAGTAGAATACCACCGCTGTCAGTGCTATTGCGTCGATATTCAATAAACTCATTCGCCGACTGTGACGAGTTAGTTGAGTAAAACCAATAATCATAGGTGAAGTTGCTTCGTCCCGTAACGAGTTCCGGTCCTTCGTATTGGAGGCTTCCGATTGAAGACGCGGTGCTTTGAACACTTTGTGTTCCTGATTTCACCTGAGCAGAGGACAAAACATATGAGCCGCCGCCATTTTTTGTCCAAGATCGACCCTGTGCATCAACAAGGAAACTTGATTCATAATCGAAGAAAATTTGAGCAGGCTCAGACAACTCGGGATGCAAGATCCCACGAATCTGATTTCCTTGGTACTTTGCA
>RCUH01001113.1_pt1 | contig 21606 bp, 14 predicted proteins | sample 2166191 | NCBI WGS metagenome assembly RCUH01 (sample SAMN09932848, study PRJNA488358) | compost metagenome | feature: garden; material: soil; isolation source: compost soil in an enriched community after 214 h of incubation | place: Germany: Experimental Botanical Garden Goettingen | collected...
CAGACAAGATCCGATGTGCTGGCACCAGCTGCCCGGATGCATTTTTCCCCCACACCGATATTTCAAGCTGTTGTTCAGCCGTCCCACCTGTAATAAATTGAAATTCGAATGCATCCAAATCAGCAAAATAATTCATTGTTATCACTTGATTTGGATTGACTACCAAATTGTCATTTACATATTGCGTCCTTGTTGTGGTCAAATAAAAACCTTGTATTAGTACAGTGCCGGAGTTAGATGGATCTCGATTATCAATCTTAACCGTCAACTGTTGAGAAGGTCTTACCCCGTTGACTGAATTATTTTCTATTGGTCCGGTTGAAAAAAAAGCCATTGTAATAACTCTCTCCCTTCCTATGGTTCTAAGAGTTCTTCACTAACAAGACGATGGGTAGAATTAATCTCTCCTGATGCACTTTTTCCCCAAACCGAAATTTCAATCTGATCTGCGGCTGTACCTCCAGTCGTTAGTTCGAACTTAAAAGCATCCAGATCAGCGAAGTAGTTTTTAGTTATCACTTGAGATGGATTTATTGAAAAAAGCTCTAATACATATAAGGTCATTGTTCCGTCTAATACATATCCCTGTATTCGCACAGTCCCTCCATTTAAAGAATCGCGATTTTCGATTTTAATGGTTAGCTGCTGGGTAATCCTGACTCCATTTACTGGATTATTTTCAATTGGACCGGTTGAGAAAAAAGCCATTCCATCGATCCTCCCCTTGCTGTATTAGATGAGAATAATTAAAGACTTAATATTCATTCTCTATCCTTTAGATCCTATGCTCTTGATGCAAGTACAAATTATTGATTGATTCGTTTCACGGGTTGTCTCTTAAGTAGAATCATTCAGACATTGATCACCACCTCTATCAATATAGTATTCCTCACTTTTTTGGAAGGATTGGACGATATTTTTGATTAGAAACATTCTTTCTATCCTATGTGCAGCTTTGGTACTGTGTTAGTTAATTTGTCTTTGGAGAGAAAGAAATTCATTGTGATGAGACCATCGGTCAATGCATAGGAACGTAAAAAAAGCCCTACTCTACCACAATCAGAGCGGGGCTTCTTTCGATTTTAATAGCTTGTAACTTAACTTACTCGGCCGGCGTGTAGGTGACGGTATAAGTTAATTCCGTAGTTTTACCGTAGCTGTTGCTTGCCACGATTTTGAATGTATTTACACCCGGTTTGAGCACCAGATTGGTACTGCTGCTGTAAGAAATTTTCTGATCGTTAATGAACACATTAGGACTGTAGTCATTCTCATCAGATACAGACCATGTAAGAGTAATAGAAGATGAAGATGTTGTTTCTGGAGCATACCCCAATTTTAGAGAAGGGGCAGACGGCGCAAAGGTAATGTTATGGGATTCTTGTGTTTCTTGACCCAATTTATTGGTTGCCTTAATTATTACCGTATTTTGACCCTCCTTGAGTTTCAAGGTGGTGCTGCTGCCATATGAAATTTTTTGGTCATTCACATAGACAATCGGACTGTAGTCGTTCTCATCAGTAACACTCCAAGATATTGTTACACTATTCTTGGTTGTATTCTCTGGAATGGAACTTACCTTAAGAACAGGCCCACTGCTAACAAAATTAATCGTTTTTGTCACAATTGTAGATTTACCCAGCTTGTTTGTAGCTTTGATGACAAGTGTATTTGTTCCTTCTTTTAACTTTACCGTGGTACTGCTGCCGTAAGAAATTCTCTGATCGTTGACGTAGACTTCAGGATTGTAATCATTTGGGTCAGATACAGTCCAGGAGACAGTAACCGAATCTTTGTTGGTGGTTGCCGGCAGATCAGTTACCTTCAATACTGGCCCTCCCGTCTGGAAGACAACATGCTTGGTCACTACTGTCGATTTTCCAAATCTATTCTCCGCTTTTACTGTAACTGTATTATCTCCTTCTTTTAAGTTCACCGTGGTACTGCTGCCATACGTAATTTTTTGGTCATTCACGTAGACAATTGGATTCGGATCGTTATCATCTTTAATCGTCCATGCCACAGTAATACTCTGTTTATCCGTAACTTCCGGCACTCCAGTTACTACTACAGAAGGAGCACCTTTTTCAAATTTAACCTGCTTTGTGACAGTTTGCGTCTTACCGCCAGGTACTCTTGCAGTTACTGTATAAGTATAAGTCCCCTCATCCTTAAGTTGAATTGCAACACGGAATTGGCCTTGAACGACCTCGGCAGCTTTATTGTTAATGTATACACTGGCACCCTTGGTAACATCTCCTGAGATATAGAAGGTTGGAGAGGAAGTTGTTTCCGGAGCTTCCACGTTAAGATTAAGTGAGGCCTGGCTTTCACTTGATGCGCTTTTCAGCACACGGTACAGTAACGAAGCCGCTTCTGCACGGGTTACCGCTTTTGTCGGTTTAATCGTGAAATCTTCATAACCGGTCAGAAGCTTTTTCTCAACAGCCAGGGCTAAGTATGTACTCAGATTGGGAGAAACATCATCAGCATCATTATACCTATCAAGTATGTCTGGATTCTGAAGGTCATCGGGCTGATAACCAAGTGTTTTTACAAGAGCTACAGCGACATCTTCACGGGTGGCTTTTCCTGTCGGATCAAAGAAAGCTTTTCCGTTTGGGGGGTAATATCCTGTTAAAAATTCTTTAGAAGCTTCGACGGCAGGAAATGACCATCTCGACTTTGAAACATCCCTATAAGTTTGTGCATCATCGGTGGGTAAATCCAAATAAAAGGCTAAAGTAATTAGCTGGGCAAATTCCTCACGTGTTACTGGTGACTCCGGCTTAAATGTATGATTCTCAAACCCTTTGACTACGCCTAAGCTAACCAAACTGTCAATCGCATCTTTTGCCCAATATGTACCCCTTACATCTGTAAAAGACGGGCTTTCTTCTGCTCCTGCCAAGCCGGGAATCAAAAGAAAAGCGGCTAGCAGCATAACTGAACACTTCAGCATCCATTTTTTCATGATATTACTCCTTCTCTTAAATTCGTGATCCTAGTGACATCTATCAAACTATTACCTAGGTCTATTCTACTATGTATACAACAATTTGGCGATATGTGGAAATAAACACTCTATGACTTGAGACTTGATATATTTCAAGCTGAGTGTGTATAAAACCCCAAAAGGCCTGCTTCAGAAGCAGACCTTTTTTTCAAATTGGCATTTCTTTGCCGGTATAATCGACAAAATTAAATTTCGTATACGTGACTACCTTGCGTTCGATCAGATCGAGAATACCGCTTGCACTTTGCCGCGGTGAGGTTGGCGCACTCTCGCCTCCCATATCGGTCTTCATCCAGCCGGGATGAATGCTCAGCACCTGAATGCCTTGATCTTTCAAGAGGCTGCGCAGCTGCTCAGTGAACATATTGAGGGCGGTCTTGGACATCGCATAGGGGTAGTCACCCGGGTAAGCATTCGTCAAACTGCCGGCATCGGAAGCAATATTAATCAATGCGGCATTTGGCTCCGAGAGCAGCGGCAGAAAGTGCTTGACGACCCGCATAGGGCCGTAAAGGTTAACTTCGAATGTCACCGCAACGTCATGCATATCCAGCTCCTCAATAGGCGTGCTGCGCGCAGTGAGAATTCCCGCATTATTCACAATGGCGCCAAGAGTCTTCCCTTCCTCCCTCAGCGTGGACGCAAGAGCAGCAAGCTCACCCTCATTCGTCACATCCATCCTTGCGAAAGTAAGCCTTTGACCATGCTTGTCCTCAAGTGTACTCAATATGGCACCCTTCTCACCGGGAGACCGCAAGCCGGCAATCACCGAGTGCTCACGTTCCAGAGCTTCTGTAACCATCTCAAGGCCCAGTCCCCGACTTGCGCCTGTTATAAGCAGGTTCATCGTCACTACTCCTTCTTGGTGTAAATGAAGTTAAATAGACTAAATCAAAATCAGGCCTTGTCGTTCTCCAGTAGCTCGACGAGTACCTTCAGCTCCTTGAAAGTATCCATGTATGCATATCTGCCCCCGGTATACTCACCCTTCTGCTGCAGCGGGAAGCCCTTGCTTTCCAGGAGGTTAATCTTCTCCTTCATCCCTTCAATCATGAAGGCAATATGGTGAGGTCCCTCACCGTGTTCATTCAAATAATCCCGCCAGGTGCTTGGCTGCTCATCCGGCTCAATCAGCTCCACCTGCAGGGAACCCATATCAAAAAAAGCGAGCTTGGCCCGAGCCGGACTGGGGCTTCCGTTATACTCCGTCTGAGCAAGCTCCACCGGATCGGTTAGGATTGCTTCCGGCTTTGGTACGCCGAAGAAATCCGCATACGCCTGGCTTACTTCATCGATATCGTGTACAAGTATCCCAATTTGGACAATGACGTTATTTCCGAGTAGACCTGCCATATTAAATACATCCTCTCATCATAAGTTATTCCGCTGAAATCCACACGAATGGTTGTTAAAGCAGGATGATGCTTCGCGCTTAACGGGTGACCATCATAGTAACCATGCGAAGAAGCATAATCCATCATACACCCATCTGCACGCGCGTTTACGGGTACATCATACCGACCGAAGAAAGCGCTGTCAACAGCATGCGCATAACTTACTACAGCTGGTTTCAAGAACAAATAAAAAAGCCTGGAAATGCAGCTGGTGCCGCATTTACAGGCTATATCGCCGCTTCCTGACAGAAGCTCCTGACCCTAATTTCCATTCAGATTAAGGGGCTCTTGTTCATTTCCTTCATTAACATCATCCTTCATCGTATTCACAGGTGTCGTATTACTCGCATTCTCTAACGTATCGTTCACGAATGCCATGTCTTGATTCTTGGCCTTCATGTTCGTGGTTCCTCTATAATTTCCGCTGTGAGATTTGTTCTCCACTTATATTCCCCTCCTTTGCTTTTTCATTCAGTTCATTCCATATAGCTTTTACCATATGCTGAATATTATGTATTTTCCAACATACGCAGTATCTTATCCGCAGCTGCCTTCGTTCTTACAGCAGCCTCTTTGGCCCCTAAAGCTGGAAGTTCTTTACCAAATGTCTCCACGGACACATAGCTGTTATACCCGATCTTGCTGAGGCTTTCGAACATGGTGGTCAAGTCAATAATCCCTTCGCCGGGAAGCAGGCGAACCTGGTCAAGCTGTTCATCCACCGGTTGGTTCGGAGCATCGTTAATATGGACCAGCACAATCTGCTGCGGTCTTAGATTCAGAATATCCTGTGCCGTCCCGCCGGAAGTGAACCAATGGAAGCTATCGAACAAGAGGCCTACGTTCGGCTCGCCAATGGCGTCAATCAGATCTAATGCTCCCGTCAGATCATTGATGAAATCATATTTTTGCGTACGCAGGGTCTTGGGACCCACCCATTCGAGTCCGAAGTGAATTCCTTCCGCGCCTAAAATTTGCGCGCATTGCCGAAGTCTCGCCACCGTACGGCAGGTGTATTCCACAATGGATTCGTCCGTGGTTGGCATGAGCCATGTACAACAGCGCTCCACACCAAGCTCACGCGCGAATTTGGCCAGACGAGGCAGTTCCGCCAAATCCTGTTTGAACTCATCTTCGCTCTGGCGGAATTCTACAGGAAGCCCGATACAGCCAAGTATAAGTCCTCTCGAAGACAGTAATTCCTTTGCCTCCTCAAGGGACTGCTCTTCTGCAGCCTTGGCAAAAGGCCGAATGTCATATTCAATCGCGGGAAATCCGGCATCGCGCGCTGCGTCCAAAAACTCAATGAAGGTTCCGCCTGTTGTTACTGGATTAAGAGTAAGAATCAATTACATCCACCTCGTTTCACAGTATTAGTAATAATTGCTCTTATTATAAATGATCAAGAAAAAGACTGCTGATCAAATATCAGCAGCCTTTACAGAGGTTTTTAGTTATTTTCTACTTCAGGTAGGTGTTGCCGGACTCAGCAATTTTTCCAGGACCATTCAGCACGTATACCCTTGCATTTCCCTTGCCTGAACAGGACAAAGTGATGCTTCCATTAGACACATTCTTAGTATCGCCAGTAACTGCATCTACATAGGTTCCGTTCGGAATTCCAGTAAAGGTTGCATTTCCCGATATGGTCACCAGTGCAAAGCTATCGATACCTTTAGCAGTATCGGTATATCTTCTCTTGAACGCCAGATCGCCGGATACGTTCTCAGTGGAGTATTGACCTTTTTGCAGCGCAGGTACAGCTCTTCTGATCAGATTCAGCTGACGGATATGCTTCGCCAGTGGATAATTAAGTGATTCTGCAAGTGTGCCTGTAGCATTCGTATATTTACCAAAGTCTTGTGTTGTTACGCTGCCTTCAATGTGATCTCCAAAATAAGCTCTTCCCGTCGTGCTTAATGGAGCATTCGGGCCGGGATCAATGACTTTACCCTTTTGAAATTCGATTTCAGAGCCATAGAAGATGGCTGGGATTCCGCGGAAGGTGAATAAGAGATCCAGATTCTCTGCCCAGGTGTCCTGCGTGCCTGCGAATCTCTGATTCTCAGGTGCTTGATCGGGAGCATAGTCATGGGAATCCACGTAGGTTACATTCCAGGTTGCATCATTGTAGAATTTGTCTCCGCTTCGCAAACTGAATGCTTCCTGTGCCGTCTTAAATGCCCAGTGCATCGGAAAATCAATGACATTCAGGCCTGAGCTCATGGAGTAGTCCGGTGCATGATAAGTATTCCCGTTCAGCAAGGCGTTGTTCGAGGTTGGCTGCCCAGCTGTTGTGGAGTTGTCTGCCCAGTTCTGTTCAACCGAAGCCTTATTGGAAGCGTAATCATCCTTGCCGTCACCCGGGTAGGATTTTGATTCTTTCCAGGTATAGAACGGTGTAGAAATCGCAGGAATTCCGCTGTTCCATACATCGCGGTATCGGGTAGCCACTTCACCAAACAGATAGAAGTCCGAACCGCCTCTTGCCTTCCAGGCAGGCACGAAATATTTATTGAAGATATATCGGCTGACATGCTTCATCGTATCTACCCGGAAAGCATCTACACCCATATCAATGTACTTATTATAGGTATCAATCAAGTAGTGATCGACCATTGGTTCTTCTGTATTCAAGTCCACACAGTCTCCAGCAATTTGTCCGGTCTGCACCGTATAGGACTCCCATGAGAGACTCTTCTCCGTATGGTAAATGTTGTTGTTCGTCTCCGCGGACTTCATCAAAGCCAGTCTGGCCTGGTACTGCTGATCCGGTGTCATGGAATCATAGTTAGCAGGTAATTTATCTGTTATCTTGATCATGTTATTAACGGTATCCGGTTTAGTCGGATCTTTCTTGAACATCGGGAACAGGTTCTCTTCCCCGAAGTTCCCAGTATGATTGACGACAATATCCTGAATGATCTTAAGCCCTTTGGCATGGGCCGCATTAATTAGATCCTGGTAGGAAGCTCCCGCTGATTCATAACGCGGGTCCACTTTGGCGAAATTTATCGCATGATACCCATGATAATCATAACCACTGGCATTCTGCACAACCGGAGTAATCCAGATCGCACTGAAGCCAAGGGCTTTAATGTAATCGAGCTTGTCGATCAATCCTTTAAAGTCACCTCGCCAGGCCGGGTCCGAATCCGGATTGCCTGCCTTGGCATCATCCCAATCGTGCACATTATTATTCTTATCCCCGTCATAGAACCTAGAAGTTATGACGAAATAGATGCTGTCTTCCCGGAAATCGCCGCTTTTGCCGATGTTATAGACAAAGTTCTGTGTGGTCTGATTACCAGCACCATCAGCAACCAGGAATTTCAAGGTTGTTGTCTTGGAGACCAGAATTCCTGGACCGGTCATTCCAGCTGAAGCATTCCCCGAGATATAGACCTTGGAGTTTTTGGTAGGCTCGGTTCCATCTTCGGTGTAGTAGGCTGTAGTCGCAGCTGCTTTGTTATCTTTTAAGATAAAAGATACGGTAACCGCTGTGCTTGAGTTCCCTACTGGCAGATTCGGTGTAATCGTTGGTGGCTGTATGTCATTGTTCTCGTCAATGACATAACCGAATGAGACTGGGCTCCCTGCTTGACCAGCGGAGTTGACGCCAATGGCCTTGATAGTCATGGATGCATCTACTTTAATTCCCGCAGTGTATAAAGTCGAAGATGTCGTGGGCGTTGATCCGTCCGTTGTATAGTAAATTTTATCTCCCGTATTCGTACTCGTTAGTGTAACCGTTTGCGCAGCATCATAAGTCTTAGGTGCCGGTAAGGCCGATATAACCGGTGTCTTTGGACTATCGGGATTAGCATCGTACCACTTGTTATCCGTAAAGTACCAGCCCTCTTTGTCCCTTCGGGACAAGTCCGCTGTTTGTTTGCCATTGCTATCATTAAAGACCATATTAGTACTCGAAGCTCCGTCAATCGTATAGCTGTACCAATCGTTCCCTTCCGGCTTCATCAGAATACCCGGCCATGCACCGCTTGTCGGCGCAGAGGCTGGAGTCGGGTTCCAATAATGAATGCGGACCGCGGAATTCCAGTCTGCACGTTTCTTGACATGAACGGTTAGTCCAGCAGGATTTGGATCTTGACCTGGATCTACCGTTGTATCAGACGATATGACTGACATATAGTCGATATTGATATTTCCGCTGTCCCCCGAGTTATATTTGTAAGAGATCGTATTGTTCCCTTGAGGTAAGGAGAGCGTCTCCGTCTGGTCAGCCCAAGTATCCCAATTAGCCAGGCTGGCCAGAGTCGTCTGCTTCACCAAGAGCCCATTAACGTAAATCGATACTGTCTTGGCACTGCCAGTTGCATTCGCATAGTGCAGTGTTACATTATAAGTACCCGTGTCTGAAGTCTGGACGTTAAAAGTCGCAGCTGCCCCGACAGCCAAATATCCATCAACAAAGCCTGTTCCGGAGTAGCCTTTATGATCCGTATTAACCTTTGCTCCCCCAGACAGCGAGGCGCTCTCACCTTCGTACTTCTGACTGCTTGCGGCAGCGTTAGTCGTGCTGACCAAAGACCCATCGGTCAATCCGAACAAACTGATAGAAATGGCAAAGACGAGCATGAAAGCAACAAACCTATTGAACTTTCTCCTTATCACAAAACAACCTCCCAATTATTAAATTAGTATAAATTGTAAATGCAAAGAGTGGAATTACTGAATTTGGTACAAGTGCAACCGTTTGCACGAAAGACAATAGTAAGCTGACAATTTTTTTGTGAACATCGCTCACCTCTTAAATATAATTTGTCTCCTTTCAATCGTTAATTTTAGACAGAAAGCGCTACCAATTATTAGTTTAACCATGCTCTGTCTGGGATGCCATCTAGGATGATGACGGACTATATTCTCCCACCTCCCTTCGTAAATTGTTAGTATCGTAATAAAATGTATGCGTTTGCACACATTTACCATATCTTAGCATGGATAAATACAATATTAAATATATTTAATAGAATTTCTTTCTCATAATATTCATATTAAAGAGTTAGTATATTTCTCTTTATAAAAATAAGGCAGTAGGTGATCCATACTGATGGTCACCAACTGCCTTGCTCTATAACTTATTGTTCAAGATATCTATTCGGAACAATCTTCACTCATCGATCAAGCTTCAGCAATTCACGCCAAGCAATTTCAATATTAGCAGCGGCTTCATGAGGTGTAATCTTCTTCAGCAGCATTTGTCCCAAATTGGAGGAAAAGTCTCCAAACATTTCTGCTCCCTCAGCAATACGAGGACGAGGCTTTGCTGCATCGAGCACCAGCTTAAAGCCTTGAACGATATTGTCAGCGGCAAGACCAGGATCCTTATATACACTAAGACGGCTAGGTAAAGTCTTAACTTCCTTAACCTGCTTGGTCTGGACCTTGGAGCTTGTTAAATATTGAATCAACTTATAAGTTTCTGTGGGATGCTTGCTATACTTGGAAATTACAAGACTGTGGCCCCCCGCAGGAGAGCCTTGTCCCTTCGGTCCTTTCGGAACTGCAGCAATCCCCAGGTTACTCGGATCCTTGAATTCGCTTCCGCTAAGCAGATCACCCACAGCCCATGGACCGTTCACAATCATCGCAGATCTGCCTTCTTTGAAATCCGTCATCATTTTATTATAACTATCACTGAAATCCGGGTAGGGCTGTGTCACTCCAATATTGCGCAGCTCCAGCATAAACTCTAGACCCTTAATGGAATCCGCAGATGCAATGTGGACCTTCCGGTCGTCCGTCATTGTCTCTCCTCCAAATGCCCAAATGTATGGAAGAGCGTAGTAAGAATCATCAGATACATAGATTCCGTAATGACCATCACCTGTTGCTTTCTTCGCTATAGCCATCATTTCATCCATCGTCTGCGGAGGATTTGAATATCCAAGCCCCTTAAGAATCCGTTTATTGTATAGTAACGCAGGAGCCTCCATTACGGTCGGAAGCCCGTATAATTTATTGTTAATAACAACGGAGTTAAGTGCCGTTGGATTGAAATCAGCCTTATCCTCGGAAGAAATCATTGAATCAAGAGGATGCAGCAGCCCCAGTTCAACGAACTCTGGTACCCAGGAATTATCGGATCTAAATCCATCCAGTGTCTGATCACCCAGCATTGCCGTCTTGACATAATTTGAAGCAGAACCAAAGCCGACGTCAACAACTTTTACCTTGATTCCTGGATTCTCCTTCTCAAAATCTTTAATACGGCTCTTGAAAAACTCAGCTTCTTTACCATCATAGGTGCTTACGAATGTTATTGTTACAGGTTGCTCTGACTGGGAAGAAACGGAACAGGCGCTCAATAATAGTAAAGATAATATTAATAGAAAGGCCATAAATCGTTTTATTATCATGCTGTATCACCCCTAGCTTTTGAAATTTATAAACGGAATTTACCGATAAGTGTCTTAAGTTCGTCGGCAGAATCCGCCAGTGCGCTTGACGAAGCTGAGATTTCCTCCATTGAGGCCAGCTGCTCTTCGGTCGATGCAGCCACACTCTGTGTACCTGATGAATTCTCAGATGCGACCTGAGAGATTAAAGTGATTCCCGAGACTACAGATTCCGTATCTGTCATTATATCGGTGGTTGAGGCGGTAACTCCTTGCACGTCGTGTTCTACCTGATTGATGAGTTCCATAATTCTTTCAAAGGATTCACCAGCTACTTCAATTAACTCAACCCCCTTTTGAACTTCAAGGGTTCCCTGCTCCATTTCAAGTGACGCCATGCTCGCATCCTGCTGAATACCCTTTATAAGGCCGCGTATCTGATCAGCTGAGACACGGGACTGCTCGGCAAGCTTGCGTACTTCCTGTGCCACGACCGAGAAGCCGCGCCCTTGCTCACCAGCTCTTGCTGCTTCAATGGCTGCGTTCAAAGCGAGCAGGTCGGTCTGACTGGATATATCCATGATGAGCTGCGTAGCTTTTCCAATTTGAATAGTCTGCTGCTCCAGATCGTCTATGACCTCAGAGAGCTTGCCGTTGCTGCTCTCAATCGTACGAATTTGCTGAATAACCTTAATCAAATCATCTTTACCTTGCATAGCTGTTGCCGAGGTATGGGTAACTGTCTGCAGCACAGCTTGTCCGTTGCTGGCTATGTGATGAACCTTCTCCGAGAGATTCGTGATCGTGTTCAGGTTATGGGCAACCTGAGTAGATTGACTTTCAGTGCCTTCTGTAATTTCCTGCATAACTGTAGCGATATATGAGGTAGCCTGACTTGTCTGTTCAGCACTGGCTTGCAATTGCGCAGAAGATGCAGCTACTTGCATGGATACCATTTCTGCACTTCCAATGACCGATCGCAGTGAACCAGTCATCGTATTAAATGCCTCAGCCAATTCGGATAGCTCGTCCCTCCCCTTAAATTTCAAAGTCTCAACCTGAAGATTACCTTCGGCTACAGCGCCAGCAGATTGAATTAACTCCCGGGTGCGGTTGATTAAATAACGAGAGAGCAGGTAGGCGATTCCAACAGACAATAGTATGGCTATCCCAACCAATGAGTAATTGACCAGCTTTACCCTTTGATTCATACTGGAAATCTCGCTTTTGTACATTTCAATTTTTGCCTGCTCATCCTTCATGAAGGATAGAAGAGAGAAGGCGACGGGATCGAAGGATTCCTTGCTGTATTTCTCTTGAGCTGTTAAGGTGTCCCCGGCTGCTTTTTTGTCCATTATTTTTCTCTTGTAATCCATATTCTGGGACCACAGTGTGCGGAAATGTTCGATCTGCTTCAAGCTGCCCTGATCTTTGGTCATCTTCTTAAGTTCTGATAACTCTACATCCACAAACTTTACTGTTTCATCAAAACGACCTTTATAATTCCCCATCAAATGGTCAGGAGCTAGTAAATAATGTGCCCCATTATCATTTGCTGTTCTTGCAAATAGGTTCAACCGTTGAATGACTTCCATCCTTTTCTGAGACTCAAAAATACTATCATTCAGTCCCGTAATACGTTGATTCATAATCGTTGTCACTGTTACCGTGATTAGGAACAGTACGATTATCGAGAAAAAACTGAGTAACAGTCTTGTTCGAAGTTTAATTGCCAAAGTTAGAACCCCCGATATTTAAATAAATTGTTAAATAGAAAAAATCAGAACTTGACCAAGTTATATGGACAAAGTATATATATCGACAAAAATCGATATTTTTTTAACTTTTTCATGAGGTAATAATAACCAAACAGGTCAGTGTAACCTTTGAAGAAATGATAAACTTAGGAGGATCAAGTACCGCAGCTATCGGAGGGATTACAGTGAAATACTTCTATCAGAATTGGAATCTTGATCATGAACTGCCTATGATCATCATGCGGAGTACAAATCTATCGTTCTATGCGCACTACCATGCTGAGATCGAATTTATTTATATTGAAAGCGGCAGCCTTATGGTTGGCGTAAATGAAGACCGAAAATTACTAACTGCGGGTGAAATGGTGATATGCAGCAGCAATGACATTCATTATTTCGAGAGTACAGGCACGGACTCACAGGTCATTGTGCTTATTTTCAAGCCAGAAATGGTTAGCAAGAATCTGAGCTGGCCCAGTGACTTCAGGTTTGCCGCTCCATTTATTGAATGGGATCGCCCTGAACTGTATCCGATCCGAAATCTTCTCTACTCCATTATTCGTGAAAAGGAAGAAGCTCGGCCCGGATATCCGATGTTCATCAAAGCCTATCTACTGGAACTCTGCGGAATGCTCTATCGGCATTTACCGACCCTCAGTATTCATTTGGACTCCACCACAAAACATGAGAACAAAAGACTAAGAATGCAGCAAATTCTTACTTTTATTGAAGAGAATTATCATACCGACCTCTCTGCCCAGATCATTTCCAAGCATTTCGAAATGGATCCTTCCTACTTCTGCAGGACATTTAAAAAATCTATTGGTGTCAATTTTAAAACTTACCTCAACTCGATCAGAGTCCTTTCTGCTGAGCGCAAACTAAGCACGAGCAGCTCAAGTATCACGGATATTGCACTTGAGTGTGGGTTTGGCAGTATACGAACTTTTAACCGTGTATATAAGGAAATGAAAGGATGTATCCCTTCCGACTCCCGCGCCAGCCATTCGTTCGCTCCCCGTGAACAGCTGCCCAAATAACCTTCAAGCCATCGCTCTTGATATATTTATGACCAGCTTTCCTACAGGGAAGAATCTCTTCTATCCACTGAACTCCTTGTCAATTCATATCTTCCCTAAATCTCATGGTGTATAAGAATATTATTAAAGTACAATTTTTGTCTATCAATACTCATAATCTGGCGAGAGAATTACTCCTGCTTTTCTTATAATGATGGCGAACAGCCTTTCATAATACTGAATTGAAGTTCCTTTAGGAGGCGTATGATGAGCAAATTTCGCGTTGGCATGATCGGTTACAAATTCATGGGAAAAGCCCATAGCAACGCCTACCGGGCACTGCCGATGTTCTTCCCAGAGGCCCCCAGACCCGAGATGGCTGTCCTCTGTGGAAGAAACCGGGCAGCAGTAGAACTGGCCGCTTCGCAGTTCGGGTGGTCCGAAGTTGTGACGGATTGGAAGACACTTATCGCCAGTGATGATATCGATATAATTGATATCAATGCTCCCAGTGATGCGCACAAAGAAATCGCCATTGCTGCTGCAAAAGCAGGTAAGCATCTCTTTTGTGAGAAACCGCTGGCCTTGAATTTGAACGACGCAAGAGAAATGCTTCAGGCTGTAGAAGAAGCCGGAGTCCTTCATATGGTTGGCTTCAATTACCGGTTCTCCCCGGCAGTCAGACTAGCCAAGAAACTCGTGGAGAGCGGGAGATTGGGTAAAATTTATCATTTCCGCGCCTTCTTCCTCCAGGATTGGATTCTTGACCCCGACTTTCCTCTGGTATGGAGACTTCAGAAGGAAATTGCCGGTTCAGGATCACACGGTGATCTGGGAGCCCATCTGATCGATCTCGCTCATTTTCTCGTCGGAGACATGCAGGAAGTTATTGGCATGAGCGAAACCTTCATCAAGGAACGCCCTCTGGCAGAAGAAATGACAGGTTTAAGTGCGAAGGGAAACAAGCATGCCCCGAAAGGACCCGTAACTGTTGATGATGCTACTCTGTTTCTAACCCGCTTTACGAATGGGGCTCTAGGCAGTTTTGAAGCGACCCGTTTCGCTGCAGGACACCGCTCGACCAATTCTTTTGAAATCAACGGAAGTCTTGGGAGTGTAAGGTTCGACTTTGAACGGATGAATGAGCTGGAAGTCTACCTCACCTCAGATGATGAAGATGTGCAGGGCTTCAGGCGAGTTCTGGCTACGGACCCCGCTCATGCCTACGCGGAAGCCTGGTGGCCACCTGGTCATACGATTGGATTCGAACATACTTTTATCCATGAAATGCTTGAGTTCACTACAGCCATAGAGCAGATGAGACTGCCTGAGCCCAATTTCTACGATGGGGTGAAGTGCCAAGAAGTCCTTGAGGCTGTCGATCGTTCTATTGAGGAACGCCGATGGGTTCAAATAGCGGACATGTAACTTTCAATCCAGGGAGGAAATGAAATGAGAAAAGCGCTAATCGTGTGGGGAGGCTGGGACGGTCATGAGCCCGAGCAGGTTGCCTCGATTTTTGCAGATATATTGCGTGGTGCAGAGTTTCAAGTGGACATTGCAGATACACTTAGCGCCTATAAGGACGCGAATTATCTGAAAGGCCTGGATCTGATTGTACCCGTATGGACGATGGGCGAAATCCCGCAGGAGTATGTCGATCATATCTCGGCCGCAGTCCAAAACGGAACCGGAATAGCTGGCTGTCACGGGGGAATGTGTGATTCATTCCGTAATAATGTGGATTGGCAGTTCATGACGGGAGGCCAATGGGTGGCACACCCCGGCAACGACGGGGTGAAATATACAGTGGAGATTAAGCAAAGCTCCAGCCCGCTGGTTGAGGGAATTAACGATTTTCAAGTCGAGTCTGAGCAGTACTACCTTCATGTGGATCCTGCTGTTGAGGTGCTTGCTACCACGCGCTTTCCTGTTGCGGACGGTCCGCACCACCTGAATAAAGCTGTCGATATGCCTGTAGTCTGGACCAAACGCTGGGGGATCGGCCGGGTGTACTACAATTCACTGGGTCACCATGCGGATATTATCGAGCATCCTTCCGTAAAGGAATTAATGACTCGCGGACTGCTCTGGGCTGCAGATGGGAAATGGATTGCTGCTTCTGGAGACCAAGAAATCACTCAACAATATACAGGGATGGGCGACAGCCAATAGGTTAATAGAGAAGGAGAACTTGTTATGCAAAAAGTAAAAGTAGGGATTATCGGCTGTGGCAAAATTAGCAGTATATATATGGAGAATTGCAATCAATTCAAAATTCTTGACCTCGCTGCGTGTGCCGATCTGGATCTGGACAGAGCCCGGCAGCAAGCAGAGAAGTACAACATCCCCCTTGCCTGTTCAGTCGATGAGCTGCTCAGTCATCCGGAAATCAGAATCATCATTAACCTGACCATTCCAGCCGTTCATGCTGAGATTTGCCTCAAGGCACTGGAAGCCGGCAAACATGTCTATGTTGAAAAGCCGCTGGCGGTCACCCGGGAACAAGGCCGCAGCGTGCTCGAGAAAGCCAAGGAAAAAGGGCTGCTTCTAGGAAGCGCACCGGAGACTTTCCTGGGAGCAGGCATCCAAACTGCACTGAAGCTGGTTCGAGAAGGAGTCATCGGCCGTCCTGTATCGGCTACTGCCTTTATGATGAGCCGTGGTCATGAATCGTGGCATCCTGATCCAGAGTTCTACTATGCCGAAGGCGGAGGACCGATGTTCGATATGGGTCCATATTATCTGACCGCTCTGGTACAGCTGCTCGGTCCCATCAAGAGAGTTGCCGGGATTACGGGCAAAGCACTGACCGAGCGAACGATTACAAGCTCCAAGAAATACGGACAGACTATCCCTGTAGGTATTCCCACACACGTAGCCGGCACCCTCGAATTTGAGCAGGGGGCAATCGCAACGATGATCACCAGCTTTGATATTTTTGGAGAAAGCACCCTTCCCCCTATCGAAATCCATGGTACAGGCGGAAGCATTCTTGTACCTGACCCGAACACCTTTGGCGGTACAGTTAAGTACCGTAAAGCTGGAGACAGCGAATGGATATCGCAGCCGCTCGTTGAGGGCTATAGTTCAGACAGCCGCGGAATCGGCACAGCCGACATGGCTGATGCCCTGCTTCACAACCGTCAGCATCGGGCCAATGGCGAACTCGCTTATCATGTGCTGGAAGCCATGTGGGCTTTTCATGATTCCTCCGATTCAGGGAGCTATTATGAGATGCACAGCACCTGCCGGTCGCCTGAGCCTCTCCCTGAAGGGATCAAGTGGTAGTAGAACATTTATAAATCTATACATTTCTTACTTATTGTCAAAAAACCCGGGAGCTTCATCCCGGGCTTTCTTACATTCATGGTTTCAACTTATCAGCCTAATGTTTAGAAATTCAGTTGAAAGTTCGTTATATTTAATGTTCCCGCCGACACCGTCTCGCCTGTTCCCGCATATACCTTGTACAGGATTCCTCTAATATCGGACAAATTGGATATGGCAGTTTTATTAGCCCAATCTGTCTTGGCGGATTTCCAAATTGGAGAACTAAATGGATACACAACATCAACAGAATCTCCTGGAGCGATTACTCTTTCGACCGTAGAGTCGGTCGCGGTCTGTCCCCCCGTCTCCTCCCAAAGCCAGCCGCCTCCTACTCTTAATACCAATGATACGTGGATGGGTGTACTTCCCGTATTCGTCAGGGTAGATGAGACACTGGCATACTTCGACCAGTCATCTCCAATACCGAGACCTGGCTTAGTTTCAGTCCCTACCCCTGCGGATACCGTATCGCTTAAAGTAGATGCATAATTTACAAAAATCGTATCTCCATCAAGACCTTTCGAAGTGTTCCCTGTAAATGAGGGCTCTACGAAGTCCCACGGATAATAGCTCGCTGACTTTGGACGGTTCATCTCAGCAATTGTAGAAGTATAGGCATCGGCTGCTAAATCAAAGCTGATGGTGTGCAGCTGGATACTTCCTGCAGCTCCCCCGCTTCCGCTCTGAATTCTTAGAATAATTCGATTTACATTCTTGTTCTTCAAAGCAGTCAAAGGCACTGTAGCTTTAATCGTAGACTTGGCTGGGACTTTAATATACTGGCCAAGCTCAGTCCACTCCCAATCACCGTCCTTCACAATAGGTTGAAGCTGAACTTCAACAGCATTGGGATTCGTTACAATAAGGTTCATATTCGTATACGAACTCCAATCTGCAGACTTTGCCGGGTCAACCTGGAAAGAAGGATAATTCTCCTTTTTAAGATCGAAGGTCATACTAAGTCCTCCGTTATCCAGCGGCGAGAGGGCAGCAACTGTTGGAGCGGCTGGCTTATCGGCACCGTTGATGCCAACGTACCATGTAGAATAGTCATCGATGATCCCTGGATCAATGACCTGAATATTGCTCGGATCACCTGTAGTAACGGTTACGGCATTACTTGCGGCCGACTCGTTTCCGGCATCATCAAAAGCTTTTACCGTAAAAGTATAAGAGGTTTTGCCCACCAAGCCTGTTGCTGTGTAACTAGTCGTAGTGCTTGAACCTGCTTTTCCGCCATCTTTGTATACATTGTATCCTGCAACACCGATGTTGTCTGTCGATGGGGACCATGTCAGATTCGCCGTTGTAATGGCTGCCACGGCAGTCAGACCTGCTGGTGCAGTAGGCGGAGTCTTATCATTGCTGTCCTTCGTCTTGACACTTACCGCATTGCTGGGAGATGAGATATTACCTGCAGCGTCAATGGCTTTTACGGTAAAAACATAAGTAGTATTGGCCTTCAATCCGGTTGCTGTATAACTTGTTGTTGTGCTGATATCTAGTAATGCTCCGTCCTTGTATACATTGTAGCCAACAACTCCTACGTTGTCGGTTGATTGGGTCCAAGTCAGATCTGCTGTAGAGTAGGTGGATGAAGTCCCCGCAAGGTTGGAAGGAGCCGATGGTGCCTGATTGTCAGAACTTCCATTAAACACGGTACAAATCTTAGATGTTGCCTTGATTCCGTTTGGACCGTTAATAATCGCATTCCCTTGCTCCGTATAGCTGGTACCGGCCCAGTCGTTAGCCATATCCAGATACTCAAGTCCGCTACCATTTCCTTTCCAGGACCATCCGAGGTAACCTACACCTTTTTGCTGGCTATAGCTCATAATAGTAGCCTCGTCAACATCGCCATTGGTATGCTTAATGCCGAATTCACCTATCACAAGTGCCAAATTTTTATTGAGAACATTGTCTATGTTGCTTTTTACCGTTGAAGCATTTCCTCCCGCATATTCATACATGTGAATGGAGAACATTGTATTCTTCAGGGGATCGGAATTAAATACCTGTGTTCCATAGTCAAAGATCGACTGCGGATATTGCCCCCATCCTGCACCGTCAACCATTAGCGTATTCTTAATTCCGGCATTTCGAAGCTTAGGTATAACGGATGTATAGCCTTTAGCCCAATCTGCTCCGTTCCATGTGCCATACCATTCATTTGCGATATTAAGGATCACCGTTTTTTCTTTTCCGATTAAGGCGCTCTTCATCTCAATCCAGTAATTCGCGATATTATCCAGTACAGCAGCACTATCTGAGCCTGTTCCATCATGTACTTCAAGAATGGCAACCAGTTTATTTTGTTCGCACAAGGTGATAAGGCTTTGTAAAGTAGATAAACTGTCCTTTGTCCACTGCTGTCCATCGGAGAGTACAATTCTTACGGTATTCGCACCTGTTTTGGCAATTGCAGGAATGGCCACGGCCTCCTGACCTTTATACCAGGTGTAGGCGTGGTTAATCCCTCTCATCACAAAAGGATTCCCGTTCGCATCATAAAGTGTACTGCCATCAATGTAGAATCCGGCATGCTGCGTTGTAACCGGGTTCGTTGTAATGGTAAGCGCACTGCTTGCCGCCGACACATTGCCTGCTGCGTCCTTTGCCTTTACGGTGAAGCTATACGCTGTTCCTGGTGTTAAGCCTGTTACAGTATAGCTTGTTGTTGTACTTGATCCTGCGAGAGTGTTCCCTCTGTAAATGTCATATCCGGTTACGCCTACATTATCTGTTGATGCTGCCCAGGTGAGAGTTACGGTTGTGTCTGTCTTAGATGAACTTGCCAGGTTGGCTGGGGGAGTTGGAGCCGTAGTATCCTGCTGCGTAGAAGTGGATGTTGTAACACTTAAGGCACCGCTTGCCGCCGACACATTGCCTGCTGCGTCCTTTGCCTTTACGGTGAAGCTATACGCTGTTCCTGGTGTTAAGCCTGTTACAGTATAGCTTGTTGTTGTACTTGATCCTGCGAGAGTGTTCCCTCTGTAAATGTCATATCCGGTTACGCCTACATTATCTGTTGATGCTGCCCAGGTGAGAGTTACGGTTGTGTCTGTCTTAGATGTGCTTGCGAGGTTGGTTGGTGCTGTAGGGGCTGTGGTATCCTGCTGTGCTGTAATTTTGGTAAATTTCCACTTTTGCTGTGCATTTCCATTATCCGTCCATTGCTGTACATTGGCTCCATCTGCAGTTGAGCCTCCTGCCACGTCCAAGGCTTTGCCGCTCGACCCGGAAATCAGCTTATAGTATCCACCGCTAACGTCAACTATTTTCCATCTTTGATTCGCCTGGCCATTGTCCGTCCATTGCTGCACGTTGGCTCCATCATAAGTAAATGATCCTGCTACGTCTAATGCTTTACCGCTGGACTGAGAGATCAGCTTATAGTATCCACCGCCAACATCAACGGCTTTCCATTGCTGCTCAGGTTTGCCGTTATCCGTCCACTGCTGCACATTCGCACCATCTGCGGATGAACCTCCTGCTACCTCAAGATTTTTCCCGCTATGCAGAGCGGTCACTTTGTAAATTTCGCCGGATACAATTCCAGTTTGTCCTGGATCAATATTTCCGTCAGCCGCGTATACTTCAAAATCCCAAAGAGAAAACCCATAATTCGTCGCTCTTTGTATCCCATACATTCTTACATATCTTGCACTGTTGGTTGCAAAGGAGATCTCGTCAATTCCCCCATCCCCGGTCTGTGTGGAATATACCGTTGTCCAATTGCTGTTGTCCTTTGACGTCTCAATCCTGTAGGACTTGGCGTAAGCAATCTCCCAGTTCAGCTTCACTCCGTTAATATTTGTATTTGTACCCAGATCAACGCTGATCCACTGCGAATCAGAATAGCTGGATGACCACCTGGTCGAGGAATTCCCATCAAAAGCCATCGCAGGTGTCTTCGAAGCATCTTCCACCGAGCTTGCCGTGGCTGTTTTGTTAAGGGCAACATTCACTTTCGCCGCTGCCGCGGCACTTACATTTGTAAGCGGTAACAAATTAATAAACAGAGCAAGAATAGTTAAGCAAGACCACATTCTTTTCATTAACTTTAACCTCCGTAATTTTGTTTTGGACACCAATCCAGTTACGCCTTAGGTTTTGTGCTTTAGAATGCGTGTTAGATAGCCAGATAAGCTGAAGAGATGACTGTAAAAATGAGGATGAGGCTTGCCGCATAGTGCAGCAAAAGCGTGGAGTGTAGATTACTACAGGATGTGAAATTGCTTCCTATAGTCTGTTCATGAATTTCCTCCTTTGTTATGAGTATTAGCTTATCGTTAAGCTTACAAAACAATATAAATTGTAAGCGATTTCGTGTCAACATATTTTTAAAAATAGGTTTTCTGCAAAATTAGTGCCTTCATTAATAGATCAAGGTAATAATCGGCTCTGTCTCAAACAATGAAGTGTGAAACTTCAGCTAATTTTGTATTAATCGATAACTTATTACTGACAGGAGAAGATTGACTCAAACTAGAGTAAATGCAAGATGCGGGGGGGAAGTTATAAGCTTATGGCGGCTAAATTAAGTAAGAAATTTTTAAAATTCTTGAGTATTTGATAGTCACCTGTAGGACGATGCCACCCTCACAAACAAAAGCCCTATCCCCCTTATGGGGATAGGGCTTATCAAGAATAGGCAGTTCACTTATTCAAGAATCTTGGAGGCAATATACGCGAGATCCGTAATATCAATCTTGTTGTCGCTGTTCA
>RCUH01001116.1_pt1 | contig 21539 bp, 23 predicted proteins | sample 2166191 | NCBI WGS metagenome assembly RCUH01 (sample SAMN09932848, study PRJNA488358) | compost metagenome | feature: garden; material: soil; isolation source: compost soil in an enriched community after 214 h of incubation | place: Germany: Experimental Botanical Garden Goettingen | collected...
CTTCCACCTTTGTTCATGCATCCGATCTGCCGGGTCTCCAGCCGATTTCCTGCGAGGCTCTAAGCCTGGTTCCCAAATCAACAAACAATCCCGGCCACTGAGGCTCATAAGGTGCTATTCTCCACTGATCCATGTCCCGCTACTCCTTCGGTTATGTATTTAGGCTTTAAACTCAGCGATCTCCAGCTCGTTCAGGATTTGGTACCATTCTTGCACAACCGGCGGCACTCGTCTGATCTTTGAATCGAGGTACAGATTAAGTTCAGGAATGGGGCGGGCGTATTGCTCCCGGATCAATTGGTTAATTGAGCTTAACTGCGTGTAAGCCCCCAGTTCAGAGAGGTCGAACCCTTTTTGAGTCAGAGTCTCAAATACGGACTCGCTTAGCAGATACAGCTTGGAGAAATCGAGCGTTACCCTGCGATACTTGTTATCGAACTCCTCTTTCGTGCACAGAAATCTGTTGTAGTATTCCTTGGTACTCATGTGAATCTGGTACCTGTAATTGTCGTCATCGGTGCAAAATATCTCCGCATGACAGACATCACAGATCACCGTCCCGACCTGTCCATACCGCGATCCATCGTAATGGTACAGCCCGCCCGTCTGATTGCTGCACGCCATGCAGTATACGGGAGTTATCTCGGTATCTACAACAACCCGTGTGTTGTTATAGAACTTGACGTTCACATCATATTCATAGACTTGTTCCTCTGTCAGTTTGGAGATTCCCATGGTTCCACCTTTTTTCTTAGAGTCTACCGTCCTCTATTAACTATGAATCCGTTCATGAATCGTGCTAAAAAGTAATTGAAAATACTCCGGCGAATTCAGTGCAATATCATCCCTGCCGATCTCCCGTGAAGCTGGGTTAGTCACTCCCTTGAGCTCATCGTGAAGGACACCTACAGCCGTAATGGACTTGCACTCACCATCCAGAAGCTGTTCAAATTCTTGGAGATTAACCAGGAACAAGCCTGAAATCTCACTCAGCTGAAAGTTATACTCCTCTACCGGCTTATCACATTCATATACGAAAATATGATTAAACTCGCGGTCAATGAGCTGCTCTGAAAGTACATACTCCTCAGCCACCCTGCCGCAATAGATAAGCTCGCTTATGGCAGCAGACAGCCCGAGTTCCTCCTCCAGTTCGCGTACACCATCCTGGACGGTCTCTCCGGCCATAAGGTGTCCGGCGCAGGATGTATCGAACATGCTGGGGAACGTATCCTTATTCCTATGGCGCAGCTGCAGAAGAAGGCTCGGCCCCCGCTCGGCTGATTGGTTCAGAACCCAGCAGTGAAAGGTCTGATGCCACAGCCCTTGTGCATGTGCTTCCTGCCGGCTGGCTGTCCCCAGATGGTTCATATCCTTATCAAAAATATCAAACATTTCGGTAGTCATTGGCGGTTCTCCTATTGTTAATCCAGGGATTTGGGTTGATCCGACGGAATCAATCCTTCGGCTTTATTATGATAAATCCAGCAGATCATAGTGGCGCTATCCTTGGTCTTATGCTCATGCAGATGTTCAAATATGAAATTCACATTTTCCTCCAATTCCCTGCCATTTACTAGAGAAGCATACAAATGGGCTGGGTTTTGGTAGAACTTGTCCGCAGAATCCAGAACTCCATCTGTCATTAATGCAATATAATTACGACCTGGCCTTAACTGCCTCCTACCCACAGTATAACCTGGAACAGGCAATTCAAAGGTGTTCACCTGTCCAATCCATTCATAGAATTGTCTCTGGTTCAGGCCATACTGACCTAATCTCGCCAGTTCAGGATGCAGTAACAAGGCCATGCAGTCCCCTACAGAGAACCACCAAATATATTGATTTTTCTGAAAAACAATGAGGCAGGATGCTTCACCCGTTGTCTCTCTGCAAGCTTTTTTAAAGTCTTCACTTGTAAAAAGGTCTACGAAATAGGCTTCTAACCCCGTAAACACATCTTCGCTATCCAGTAAATTAACGAGACTTTCCTTATGATTATTTAGCATCTCAAGTATCAACTCAGCACTTTCGGCCGTGTGATGGGCATCAAGAAGAACTGCAAAGCTCCAAAGATGATTCAGACTCTGAATGAGCATTAGCCCATCCTCGTTCTTATTAGCTCCGCTGCTTACATTCCCGCCATATCTGCCCACGATAATATTGCTGTGACACGTAACCCTGACCTCATCCAGCCCCGGTTGGTTACTCCCCAGCCATGAATACTCCATAAGCTGTTCCTCCTCACAGATCCCTTTGCAGCCTGCCGAGCACATCCTCCCACCGTCTCTTCATCTCTTCGCGAACCTCTGGGCCGGACAACTTCTCCTGATGGAAGCTGATCGTGGTCTTATGGTCACCAGCAGGTATAGTTCGGATCTGAAGCGTCGAGGGCTTCGCCCAATGCTCCTTGGTCCATGACAGCCTCATGTTCTCCAGTTCGTTCACTACACGGAACTCCCCCGTGATCCCTTCCTCAGTCTGATACAGCTGGCCTACACGCACATCCAGGGAACCCGCCTCGCCCAACCAAATGTTCATGCCCTCAGGAGACGTAATCATCTTCCACGCCTCATGGACAGGAATGGGAAATGTTCTTCTAACTCCAACTTGAAAACCTGCTGCCGCCGTTTGGCCTACCGGTTTCGGACTGCTCACGATTATTCCTCCAATATTGATAGGGTAGCTTAACTGACTTGAGTCGTATATTTACGGTAACCCTCTTTGATCTCTCTAGTTAATTTATTTTAGCACCGGAGTAAATTTTTGTAATCGCTTATGGTCCAAAAAGAATACGAAAAATACGATCAAAATATTGATCGTATTTCGCACGTGATGCTACTTTCTTTTACCCAATTTGTTGTGAAATACGATTGCCACCGCTGTACCGACTAGTATGAAAAGGACGATAGGAAGAATGAGGTTCTCTCCTGAATACGAAGCTCCGGCTGGGCTATCCTTCTCAGCCTCCGTATTTTCCCCACCCGCTGAATATTTGCCCTGGTAATAAGCTTTTACATAAGTGCCATCCCTACTCTGCACGGCAATCGCCTGATCCAACGCGATCCCCTGTATGCGGAAGTACGGTGTACCTTTTGGCAGTGTATTGGAAAAGTTACCTCCGTAAGCCCCCTCCTCATCCGAGTAGTAGGATACCTGCCCAATCTTGTCGCCAAGCAGGGACTTGTTCACGGTGTCATTCGATAAGGAATAGGTCTTCCCATCATTAACAACAAAGGCAAAAGCCCAGCTGGCTGAAGCTGCTGTCGCCGACAGAACATATACCAGCAGAATGAACATAGCTGTTCGGAGCCATCGGTACAGGTTAACCACCTCTTCATTCATAGTATCCCAGTTGGGGGCTAGGTGGATCTCATTCATATCTTATGTTAATGCTCTATCAGGTCGTAATCCCCCTGTATTTCGCTGTTCTGAGCTCCTGGATATATTCATTCAGCAGAGGCATTCCCGCATCGACAGCCTCTTGAATGGCCGCTTCGATGTCATACGTTACCCTCACAAACTGAATATTCAGATCGGCCGTGTCCCGGCTGCCGTACTCCCCCTCCAGAATTACATAGGAGGCGCTAGTCAGATCCAGCGGATTCCCGACGCTTCCGGTGTTGAACAGCGTCTTCCCATCCAGGTGCTGAAGATAAGCATTATGAATGTCTCCGTACCCGATCACATCGGCGGCTCTTGGGTCCTTGCACAGCTCAGATCCCTCGCACAGGGAGAGACGACTTTCGTGGCTATCCCAAGGCTGGATACGCTCGTACAGACTTCTTGGGGAGGCGTGAAACAGCCGAATGTATCTGCCGCTCATCAGGAATTCGATGGAAAAGGGGAGCGAGGCCAGATACTCCAGACGTTCCGGTCCCAGTCGATTCTGATGCCACTTGAGTGCGCCATTCGTGGTCTCTTTTCCAATAAAATCATCCCAGTTCCCTCGAACCACCCGTTCACAGTTCGCCTTAACCAAATCCACCGCCACATCACCGCTCGGGCCCTTTCCAATTAGATCACCCAGGCAGTAAATCGCGCTGACGCCACGCTTACTAATATCTTCGAGAACAGCCTGAAGGGCTGGAATATTGCCGTGAATGTCGGATATGATTGCGATTCTATTCATGGACCCACCTCCGATAATTATGCGGTAATCTAACTGCCATTTTCCACAATTATACACGAGCAACCAAGAAGCGTAAGCCCCCTGGTTATCACAGTCTGATCTGAAATTACATCGGTTGTACGAATGTGAAATTGCTCTTGTCCAGCGCTAACTCTCGTCCTAGGAAATGCGCTTTAAATGCGATTTGAGATCCGATTCTCAAAGGTTTCTGGGTTAGCCATTCTGCCAGCCCACACTCAGAACAGACGTTTCCCCGCATCCGTATCATAATCAAAGAATGGGGTAACAAATCAATTGTCATAAGATTGTGAAAAGCTTCCGCCCCGTTGTTTTCTCCAGTTCATACCCAACGGTCATTTTACCAACAGCCTGCGGTCCGAATAGAATGATGAATTTCTTAGGCCCTCCCTTTAAATTCGCTCTACGTATGCAGTTAATCCTGCTTTACTTGGCTACCCGTGGTGTATTTACGACAAAGAACCTGCCCTAGATTATTCTGATTCTAGGCTGGTTCGTGTGCAAGCTTTAAAGTATCAATTATTCTGCGTGTTTAAAGTTCTTATCTTCCTTGCCTTTCATGGGCTCAATACCGCCAGATAATACTTTATTATTTGTATCATCGTAATCGTAGAAATATTTAACGTCTGGTTCATCTTATATATTTAACACTCGATCAAATGTTCTTCCATAATATTAAAATGAATTTACGCACTACTCTCCTCCCTTCCTCAGGTGAACCGAGCAGTTGCATCCTAATTGTAATAGTCCTTTGCAAACATCAGTCCAATAGACGGGATACTCTGTATTCTCTTAAAACTCGTAGTTTTGCATCCTTTAAGAAAAATACCATTATGGTATAATTTTCTATTATAGTATATTTGCAGGAGATTACAAACCGATTACTTTTGGAGTTGATAAACATGATACAGCCTCATATTTTAGCGGTGGAAGATGATCCAGAGATCAGTAAGCTGATCGTGAAGACACTCTCTGAAGAGAAATACAAGGTGGATGCTGTATATGACGGACAAGCTGCTTGTGAAGCCTTGCGGAATCAAGTTTATCATTTGGTCATCCTCGATGTGATGTTACCTGATATAGATGGCTGGGAAGTACTGCGACGAATTCGGGAACTTGCGAATATACCTGTTCTAATCTTGACCGCCCGGGACTCGGAGCCGGATACCATACTTGGGCTCAATCTTGGTGCAGACGATTACCTAACCAAGCCGTACCATGTAGGCGAATTCATAGCGCGGGTCAATGCCCAACTCAGGCGGTACTTGAAGCTAAATGAGCAGCTCTTAGAAGATTCTCCTATCCTGGTTCATGGCGATTTGATGCTCAACTGCCATACTTGCGAGGCCACGGTGCGAAATCAGACCATTCCTTTAACTGCCAAAGAATTCGCCATTCTAGAGCTGCTCATGCGCTCACCGAGACGAATATACAGTAAGTCACAGATTTTTGCGGCCGGCTGGCACGATGACTATACTTCGGATGACAATACAGTCATGGTTCACATACGAAGATTGCGGGGCAAAATTGAAGAGAACCCTTCCGAGCCGGTCTATATCCAGACCATTTGGGGGATTGGCTACAGAATGGGCAAGTTGGACTCGGAGACCGCGGCATGGTGATGTTCCTGTTTATTTATGCATTGGCAGCAACCCTGTTCCTTGGAGGCGTGATCGTTCGGCAGAAACACCTTATCAAGCAACTCCGCAAAATCATCCATACCCTGCTTCGGATCCGAACTGCCAATGACCACCAGCGTGTGCGTGTTCATTCATCCGTACGGCTCTTGCAACAGTTGGCTGATGAACTCAATCAGTTCTTAGAACATCATAAACAATTGGGGGATCGCACGCTTTTCCTGGAGGAGGAAAGAAAACAGATGCTTATGTATCTCTCCCATGACCTGAGAACCCCTCTCACTTCATTATTAGGATATATTGAGGTGATTCAAAGAAACCCGGCCGGCTTGTCTTCGCAAGATAAGGACTCTTATTTGAATGTGATCCATACCAAAGCGGTGAAATTAATAACCCAGATCAATGACTATTTTGAATTGGCCAAACTTGATTCCATGGAATCCCCACTCATTCTCGCTCCCTTTGACTTGGTCACTGTAGTTCAGGAAGTCATTCTCTCCCTTCATCAACCCATAGAGCTTAGTCAAATTGAACCCGATCTACGGCTTCCAGATCATCCGGTACTTGTCTATGGCAATGCGCTTGGAACAGAGCGAATACTGCTGAATTTAATCACCAATGCTTATCGCTACGGTTCAGAAGGGGGGCTTCTTGGTGTAGAAATCCATGAGTCCACCCATGAAGTTGTTGTTCAAGTGTGGGACCGGGGCAAAGGGATAGCCCCTGCGGAGTTGCCTTATATTTTCAACCGCTTCTACACAGGCCAGCGGTCTCGAGGCCATCATGTACAAGGGAGCGGGCTCGGGTTAGCCATCGCTAAGAAACTGGCTGAGAAACAAAACGGCTCACTGACCGTTTCCAGCGTGCCCTATGAGAAAACAACTTTTTTTCTTACACTCCCTGCTCATCCGTAAGGTTCTTGTAAGATCCTGCTATTACAATCGAAAGCAGAAAGGAGCTGCGTTATGGAGCATATTCTAAAAACAACCAATTTAACGAAGACGTATGACAAACATGTAGCGGTCAACCAGATGAATATGTCGATCGGCAAAGGTGAAATTTATGGTTTTCTGGGACAGAACGGTGCTGGAAAAACAACGGCAATCCGAATGATGCTGGGTCTCGTGAAGCCCACTTCAGGGGATGTGGAGATGTTTGGTGAGAAAATCACCAAAAACAGTTTTAAGGCTTTTGAAAGAGTAGGCGCAATCATTGAAACACCCGGTTCTTATAAGAATCTTACAGCTTACGAGAATCTGGATATTCATCGAAGGCTGATGGGGATCTCCGCGAAGTCTTTAATTGAGGAGACACTCGATTTGGTGGGTTTGTTGGAAGTGCGAAACCGGAGAGTCGGCAAATTTTCACTGGGGATGAAACAGCGGCTTGGACTAGCCCGCGCCCTGCTCCACCAACCTGACTTTCTGATCCTGGATGAACCAACCAACGGACTTGACCCTCAGGGGATTAAAGATATTCGCCATCTTTTGCTTGATTTGGCCAAACGCCGTGATATTACGATTCTGGTATCCAGTCATATTCTAAGTGAGATCGAACAGCTCGCAACCAGAATTGGCATCATTCATCAAGGCCAGCTTCTTGAGCAAATGGATATGGAGCAACTTAGGCAGAAGAACCAGCACTATTTGGAAGTCACCGTATCGAACGATCAGCAAGCGGCATTTATCCTGCAGGAGAAGCTGGGGATCGTTGATTACACCATCACCGAGCTTGGAAGAATCCGGATTTATGAACGAATGGATGAATCTATGGGGATTAACAGGGCGCTGATTGAGAATGGAGTCGATGTCGCGGAGCTAATGCTGAGTAAAGGTAATCTAGAAGAATATTTCCTTGAGCTTACAGGAGGGAATGCTGTTGTCTAATCTTCTATATACGGAGATCATCAAGTTGAAGCGCTCGCCGGTTGCCGCAATCGTACTCATTTTCATTCTGCTGCCACTGCTTCTGCAAATTGTTATTTGCCTAGGGGTTCTCAGCAACGGCAATAGTGTCGGCTGGTCTGATATTTTTGCCACATATGAATTTCTGGTCATTTTACTGCTGGCTCCGCCCTGCTTTGCACAAATTGCCGGTTTTATCTTTACACGTGAATATCAGGAGAGCACTATCAATTATATCCTTATTTCGCCCTATTCCAGACTGAGAATCTACACCACAAAAATCCTCCTGCTGTTTCCTATCATTCTATGTACTTTGTTCCTATCCTATGTCCTTATGGTGATTGCAGGCATATTTTTGACGCAAGAACAGCTGAGCGGAGCGATACTGTATAACCATGTTCGAAATCTGTTTATTATTGCTGTATGGCATTTCGCCCTATGCTTTATTGCCCTAGTACCGGCCATTTTGTTGAAAAACGGTTATTCCAGTATCATCGTAGGCGCAGGCGCGGTGGCCGCTTCCATTATGATCGTTCTTACAAATGTGCCTCCGAAATACTCCTCATTTAATCCTTACTACTTCCCCGCCTATATTGTAAATGAGTTAACCGCCGGCAACGGTATTCCGGATTGGATTCTATGGAGAGGCTTATTAACCACACTGATTACTTTTATGCTGTGCCTTGGCATCACCCTTTACAGTTATACACAATCGGACATACACAGTGGAAGCTAGGAAATAAGCGGAGGTAGTTCAATGACGACTATTTTATATACAGAACTTCTTAAATGCAAACGGGCTTCAATCCTATGGATTATAGCGGCAGTGATTGTGATTCCTTCTCTTATCTCGTTTCTTATCGGTTTCGGTTCCAGGTTTGTACTGCATTCGCCACCTAAATGGACCGGTTTTTTAGTGTACAGCCAAGCTTTAATTAATATGCTGATTGGCCCTCCTTTTTTTGCGATGTTGGCCAGTTTCCTGTTTGCGAGGGAATACCAGGAGGGGACGGTTAACTCTATTTTTCTGTACCCCCGACATCGTGGTTTGTTTTTTTTCGGTAAACTATGCATCCTGCTCCTGCTTATCACTACGATCATTGGGATTACATTCCTCATAAGCTTGGGGGTAGGATCCATATTTACAACAACACCCTTACCCTACGGTTTATTCGCCAGCAAGGTGCTGGAGCTTTTGAAAATCATAGGACTGCAATTTCTACTCGTTCCGATCGCTATTCTCGCGGGAGTCCTCAGCCGTCAAGTCATTGCTGGGATCATCGTGGGTATTGCTGGAGTGACTTCTTCGGTCATTCTGATGATTGCCGCCACCCCAGTGGAATTTGCGGTTTATAATCCTTATTCTTTTGTCACCATGATCATCAGCAACCCGCTAGAAGGCTCGCTTATGCTCGGCGGATTGGGAACCTTACTGACCATATCCATTCTATGTACTGGTATCAGTTACTACCATTATGTATCCCGCGACGTGCAAGGCGCTGGTGTTTGAAATGCATACCCCCAATCAAAAACAACCCCCAATTGGGGGTTGTTTTTGATTGGGGTACTAGATATCACAGATTGGACCGTTAGTAGGGCACCAAGAGGCATGAGTGAGGCTACAATTATGACAAGAAATAGTACAAACCAAGTTGCTCCCTGCCATTTGCACGCTTGCTTCTTTCTTCACTGACGTTACTTGAACATCCAAGTCAAACATTGAGTTTTTAGCCATTCACATTACCACCTTTTCAAAGTTTTGTAGATTACCTACACATTTATATTAACATAATTTTCTATTTTTACAATATTTTGATAGAATTATTTTATAAGAAAAATAGAATCCCAATTATTTTCAGTTTCAAAAATAGTATCCAATAATGCTAGACTAATTCCTGCCGCACCTTCCAGCAGGCCCGGTTTGCTCATTTCGATAAACTTACCATCAACGGGAAAAACATCTGTGTATCTAAATGGGGCATTTAACTGATGTGATTCAAGAATACGCTGAATGAGCCGGTCGCACTCTCGACGCAGATCTTTATGACCGCTCTCTCTCCACATCCGATGCGTAATCTGGAGTAATCCGCTCCATCCGTGGCAAAATATCGGAGAGAACAAGTTCCATTCTTGTTCTGGTCTTTTAAAAGTAGCAAGAATTGCTGACATAGCTGTATCTTTCCATTCCACTTGTTCTAATGCAGTACCGGCCAACCACAGCGATCTGGCCACACCGGGTGAACCATAACACCAGGCTAGTCTGCTTTTGGTTTCTCTCAAATATGTCTGGGTTATCTGTTCCTCCCAACTTATACAAGCAGGCCAATATAGGCCGTATTCATCCTCTCTTGCCCACCTAATAAGCCAACCAGCAATAGTTTCTATAGCTTCCTTATGCCCCTGAACGGTCACACCTTGCTCATAAGAAACGGACAAGAAAGCCAATACTCCAGGGATACCATGGCTGAGTCCACAGTTAAACAGACCTTTGGGGTATAATTCCTGTTCATGATGGTGGGTGAGAAAACGAGGAGGAATGTGCCATCCCGGAACGAGCTGTTCATCTACAATCTTAGGGCGGGCTAGAAGAACACAATATTCCAAAATATCTTCTACAGCATGTCGAATCTCCGACTGGTCTATGAAATATAACAAACTACGTCCTATGCCGCTCCATCCCTGGATCACATCATAATGCGACGTATCAACCCCAGAACGTATAGCTTCTATAGAAGCATCCAACTTCGATTTGTAAGACTCCATAAACAGATTTAGCATTTGGTCTATAAAATGAGTATACCGGGTCCGATCACGCGACAAAGCTTTCGCACCCATAAGAATACCCGATAATCCGCCCCACAAAGAAAGTTGCGGAATGCCTTCCTCGTCAATCCGCGCTTTCATTTCGAGCATATATTGATGTCCGATCTCGTCATAACCCCGTTCTGGATAGATTCGATCCATCTGGCCCCAAAATATGCAAAGACCCGGCAATCCATGGGACAGGCTCAAATCACCCCAGGTTGCCCCAAGAAGAGAGTACAATTCATTTTTTTCTGCTTCTTGGAGTACTATTTCTTTGACGTAATCACGGTCTTCTAATAAAGCGGCTACTTGAAGCACCTCGGATAGTGCTTTTCCCTTCAACGCACCCTCTCCTAAATCTATCTGGCCCACCTTTGTCATTTTTTCACAACCACCCTTTCATTATCGAGATAAGCCGAAGCCTGCATCGTGTACAGTTCGTGATACAAGCCTCTTGACGCCATTAACTCATAGTGACTGCCATATTCCACAATTCTTCCTTCATCCATAACTGCAATTTTGTCGGCGTACCGGACTGAGGAGAAACGGTGGGAGATGAAGATTCCCATCCGGTCTGCCACCAGCTGTCTAAACATTTGAAAAACTTCATACTCTGCTTCTGGATCCAAGAATGCGCTTGGTTCATCCAAAATATACAAATCGGCATTTCGTATGTAGGCCCTAGCTATGGCAACCCGCTGCCACTGTCCTCCAGAGAGCTGATGCCCTTCTTCAAACCATTTCCCCATCTGTGTATCCAAGCCCTGAGGAAGCCGGTTGACTAACGCTAAAATGCCGGCTTTCCGCGCAGCCTCCATAATCTGCTGATCATCGTCAATTTGCTCCACCTCACCAAAAGCAACGTTATGCCTCATCGGCATTTCATAATGTACAAAATCCTGAAAAACAACACCTATTCTCTGCAAAAGCCCCGAATGATCCATCTCCCTCACGGAGCGTCCATTCACCAGGATATCTCCCGAATAGTCTTGGTAAAGTTGAGTTAGCAATTTCACTAAAGTCGACTTTCCTGAACCATTCTTACCGACCAAAGCCAGCGTTTCCCCCTTGTTCAACTCCAGACTGACCCCATGAACAGCATACTTTGGGCTTTTCGAATACTTGAAACTAACCTCTTTCAGCTCTAACCGTTTTATTCTGTCATTTAAAGCAGCCTCCGATCCTTCACTTCCTGTCCTTTCTACCTTCAAATCCAAAAATGCGAACAACTGCTGCATATAGAGGTTGTGCTGACAGAGCGATAACAGGTGCTGAAGCACACCCTGGGATGATAACTGTGTATTGCTGACAGCCTGTATCATGGCTACAAGGCTGCCGATCATAATTTCTCCGGTATAGGCCGACCACAATACAAGAAAAACAACTGAACTGATCACCGCCAAATTAAGTAGATGGAAAATGCTAGAAATATAAAACCTCCGAATCGCCAGTTTTTTGTCCTCAGCAAAAAACTGCCTATAAATAGCCTTATAGTGACTCAACAAGTAATTTCCAAGGTTATACAATTTGATTTCTTTAAAGCTAGCGTCTTTGGTTAATAGAAAAGATAGATACCAGGACTCCCGCATTTTGGGTGCCCGCTTGAAGTGAACGTCAAACTCGCGCTGCCCTAATTTTAAAAACGAAATAAATGAAGCTACAGGCAGCAAAATCAATATAAATGCCACCCACCAACGCCAGAAAAGCAAAATAGATGCGGTAGAAATAAGCGTAACCGTACCGCTAATTAGAGAAAGAATTGTCTTAAATATTTGAAAGGGCCGACTGTTCGCTTCGCTTTGTGCCCGAGTTAATTGATCCTGAACTTCAGCTTCCTCAAATGTAGCCAGAGACAACTTAACGGATTTCTCCATTATTTTGATATTCACTTCATTGGACAGCATAGTTTCAAATAGGTGATGAAAATAGCTGTCGGTATAACCTAAAAGCTCGTTAATTAAGGTAATGGATGTCAGCCAGAAAAATGCATATAGAATACCTTCAAAGGTGCTACTGACCTGGGCGTTGACTACACTGTTAATCAGACTTTGGGTCGCCAGTAGCAGTGCAGCCGGGACTAATCCCTTAATCACATTTAAAAACAGAATGGTAAGAAAGTAGAGATGGTGGGTGTCCCACAATATTTTAAATACACGCGGGAGTAATTTAAAAGAATGAATGATATTGATTACTTTTAGATGAAGGATCTCTTCCCTGGCCGTCATGACTTCACGCCCCGGAGCTGGGCCAGGTTTCTCATCGTATGTCTAGCCAAGGTTAGGATCCTCATCTCTCTGGCACGATCCGTACCAATCAACCTGTTTAAATGCATATGAATAATACTTCCTACCAAGTTGTGTGGATGATTCAGCAAGCCTCCTTGCAAGTCCATCGTTTGAACCTGTTCGGCATAAGCGCGAATCGAAGCGCTCCTCGCATCGAGCAACTTCATCACCAAAGGATAATCAGCATTCTTGGGAGCCCTGACAAGGCTGGGTTCCATCCATCCCAGCAGTTTCGTTCGATATTCTCGGTATACGTCCAAATGTTCCTTGTGAGATGATCCGGGAATAAGCCAGTCCATAGATCCGGATATTGAATAACCAAAATTCTTTAAAATGTCTATAACACTAATAATGCCAAAGAAATCATAATCCATCTCCAAGAGGCCAAGCTGCTTGTTCTGGATCCATTCCGTAACCATAAGACTGTCCTGGAAAAATAGTCTCTCTGCCACCGAAATAAGTGACTTGCCGCCGTATCTCTCAATTTCAGGGTCATAACTATCAATGACCATACGAGACAGGTAACCTTCCTGCTGCAGTCTCTTCGACCAATGGTAGAGCTTCGGTATTCCTTCTTGAGCGAGACCTGCTTCACTCCCATGAAATCTAATTCGCAGATGGGCGCCCTCATCATAATAACGGATAAAGAAAAACTGGTCCGTCCAGCCCTCTTGTAAGGACTCTCTGATAAAGGTGTGTAGCGGATCAGCAATGAACTCTTCTTGCCGTTGGCTGAAGCCATACAATTTGATATACAGCCAGTCACTGCCTGGAAGATGCAAGCGCTCTGTCATTGGAATATAATCATGCTTAACTATTGGAGCAAAAGAACTTTGACCTTGGATGGAAGTTGCAGACCTTCTGACCAAGGGTACTACGAGCTCCGATATATACCTGCCGCGCGGGCCTACACAGCAGTGATCTTCCAAGTGCATCCCCGTCTCGGTCAGGCGAATTAACTCGCCTGGCCGCAGCCGCTCATACTCCTGCCTGATTAAATCTATATGTAAGATTTGATCCAAATTTAACAACAGACGGTTGTCTTCTTCCCTTAAGAAGATATATTGGGGGAGCTTCATTTTCTTCCGCCATGCCGTGAATCCCTCCATCCACTCTTCTAGTGACATGCCTTTATCAGCTTCTAGCGTATTTTGATTTAGTCTCCATTCCGCCTGGACAAGAACTACACGTCCCACACGAATGCGGGGGATAACCGGAAGAATATCCTTACTGGTCCAATGAATCGGTACCCATCCGCGCTTTCCTTCAAAGGCCATATCAGTCAGGAAACGATATATATTGGGTACATAAGGGGTCTTCGACCAATCGATCATGTTGTTAATATGCGGCACAATTCTTTTACCGAGCGACTTTGACTTTAGATAGAAGCGATTTTCTTGGCAACCTACCATAATGTCTGAGACAGGAATGGTGTATCTCTCATTCCTTGAAGAACGCGTGCCAATAGCCAATTCATAGAACGAGTGATTTTCGCTCATGACTAAATTCGCTGTTCGACCAGCAGAAGGCAGATGGACAAGCTCTACCCAGATTGTATCTTCACTAAGTTTTTTTTCCTCTTCATACAACTGCTTGAGCTTATCCTTCGAAGACTCGTCCATCATATACATGAAGCGCCCAAAAGTCTTCCCTGCCCCCATTGAGCCGGGATTAGGTGCAAGGATCAACTGATAGTCCTCCTGATCTACAGCTGAAGCGGAGGCTGCAGACAGGTTAAAATAGAGTTCCATCGAAGTAGGAAGCTCGTGTTCATGCAATTCCCCCTTCTGTAACTGTTTAATCTTCTCCTCAGTCAACACAATCTCCATGCTGTTATCCATAATCGCTTGTCGAATCCACTCTTCCATTAAGACTTCTCTTTCTTTAGGGAAAAACTCCGGTTTTTGTCTTAATGTTCGATGGGAAGGTGGATATAAATATGTAGCCGGCGCCCCCAGCCCTAAATCTGGATCTAACAATTCCAGCAAGGGTATCTCCTGATCGGCTCCATACCTCTCCATAAAATCATTAAGATAAGATTGCAGAGGAAGAGAGCCTGTTATTGAAGGAGAGAGTCTCAGTAGAACATCCGCTGCACGTTCAATTTCTTCCTGAATGGCTCTATTCAGATGAAGAGGTTTACTGGATAGGGCCAAATCCACTTGCAGGAGATCCTTGGTTTCATGAATCTGTTTCATGAACTGCTGTATATTTCGGAGCTCCGCCTCACCTTCTCCGATTGGTAAACTGTCAAAATCCTGCAGCATTTTGTAAAAGGCACTTAAGGTCATGTTTATTTCGTCTATCTTGCTGTTTTTGCCAAGTTCCTGCAAGAGGTAAGGGAAGGGCTCTGTATTCATTAAAGGTGGTCGTAAAGAAGTCATCAAAAACTCCTGTCGAATAAGCTCTTTTAAAAATTGCTTGATGACTTCGCGGTCGGTATCGGGATATTTACTGCAAATCCAGTCCTGCAACTCTATAAGAGGAAGCGGCTTCTGTGCCTTGCCTAGTACTTCTTCAACAACCGGGGTCAAGCGGATCGTGACGGAGTCGTTTTGAAATGATTTACCTACCTTTAAATTTTGGCCGAAGCCAGTGTGGTAAGGATTTCTCAATCTGCTGCCCGCTCTGTAAACCGAAGCATTGGTCTGAACCGTAACACCTTCAATGACCCGGTCATCTTTTTCCAGATCACTAATTAACTTCAGCAGCCACTCCATGTCCGGGCGTGTATATTTCTTATAGCTTTCTACAGGCTCTAAAGATAACTGGGTATGATCCGTAAATGTGCCATAATCCACACCTGAAAGTAATCCAAATGGCGTTGGACGGGTCGTTATGCGTATCAGGTAAGGAGTTAAGCTTCGTATTCGCTGCATGCTCTTTTTATGGCTAAAGGAAAAATCAAAAGCATCAAGGGAAGCCAATAAACTTGGGCTTGAAATTGAGAGCGCTTCCCGAATTATAGGATGAAGAGCCGAATGCACAAGATATTTAGCATGGGCCTGATACTCATCCTGAACGTCATCCGGCATTCCTTCTTCTTGCCTTGAAAAAATATTGTCATACACATTGAGCGGCAATAAAGGAGTACGTAACATAAAAAAGTCTGCTGTTTTAAAAGAATATAATGCTTGTACCCTTTCTGGTGTCATTAGACTGGCATCTGGCATTTCTACCACTCCTTTAATAAATAATAGGGACAACAAGTACAATGAGCTATTTACAATATAGATATGTATTTACTAAAATATGGATTTATAATAACATAAAAGCGGTATATAGTATACAATAAAAGGAATTAATGGATTCTATTTCCGTATTATTTGAAAACAAAAAAACCTTCTGCTCTTAGAGAAGGTTCGGTAATGATAATCCGGTATGTAAGAAGGGACGGCTTAATTAAATTTGATACGTTATTTTCAGAAGCCAGTGACTTCTCGAATTAGCTTTTTATCCATCTGCAAATTTTACCTTTCACAACTTTAATCCCATTACTTTTGTCAGTGTCCATTCTTATATTTGTGTTTCTTCATTATTTTCAAATCTAAAATATATTTTTATAGATACGAATCGGTATCTTCAAGAACTTCGTGCGAATCTCTGTGATGGTATGGAAAAAGACATTATTAATGACATCTGACTTTAGCCATCTCCAAAGTCCCTCATTGCGGACTATTCGGTGGCAAGAAACCCAATTCAAGACGCCTTTTGTGATCTTCCAGAAAGGGCTGAATTAATCTCGCATGATGAATACGAGCATTATCCAGTATCGATAACAATCTTTCCTTAAGTGTACGCTTCGACAACCATTTGTAGGAAGGACAGAAACGTCACTCCGTTATATTTTTCATCTTCGAAGAGCAAGGGAATAATGTCTCCATCCATAAGTCTTTTTTCAAAGCAGGAACCGTCACTTCTCTGCTTGGCTTCATCCGTAGCAGCTAACGTATAACGTGGGTTTCGTATATCTGAGTTCAAGCCGGTGCGCCATTTTTGATATGCCAAGAAGCGAGTAGAATTGACCGAACTCTCGCCTGATATATTCACCAATCAGATAAAAGTCTAGCTGTATTTACTTTCAAACCCTACTTCGTGTGGACCGACGATATGATCATAGTTTTCAACTGCTCTTGTTGTACCTTCGTAAGTCGCTCCGGCACTCCCGTGAATAGTTCATTTGCAAGCCAGCTATACCGACTTCGCGATAGGTTCACATATATTTATAGCCAATAATCTCTGAGATTTCCTGCGCATTCTTCCCTTTCAAATGCAGAACAATGTCTTGGTAACGCTCAAACATGCGCCGATCTTTTCTTTTTCATCAAGGTTTCAATTTCAATAACTGCTTGTGTCGTTTCCATAGTTTCACCGCATCTGCTGCATCTTAGTATGATTATACCCACTATCCCATACGAGATTATCCGTTTCATAGCAATTTATTTTGTATCTCTTGGACAATTCCTTTGCAATATAAGACTTCCCACTTCCACAAGCTCCAATAATACGGATTCGAATATGGATCTCTCCTCTTACACCCTATACTTCTCTTGTATCTTCGGCAACAAGGTAACCGCCTGTATGACTAGCCCAAGCATCATGTAGATGAAATGTACGGTTGAAAATGCATTTATGATGTAGACCTGAATGGTAATCCATATGACCAGGGCGAAACCTGAGTACAACGAAAAAGCCCACGACCAGTGCTTATCCTGGAAAAGGTTGAATTTTCCAGCCAGTTCCCAGTGCCATTGTCTAATTAAGCCTGAAGAGATGATAATAGGAATGACCCCCAAAACACAAAACAATATTACACCGGGAACCAGATAATTTGGAAAAGGGGACCCCTCTATCATGGAGAGAGGCATTCCAATAAGCGCGCCACTCGGATCAATAACGAGCGAAGCCCCGCCGCACAAGGCTCCAATCCCTAGAAATGCTTGAAGAAAGAATAATGACCATGATCTCCGTTTATTTTTGTTATTCATACAGTAACCTTCTTCCCTAACCGGTTTCCATAATTATACACGGGTGCTTATGAGCGTAAGCCCTTTGTTATCACAGTCTGATCTGAAAATAGGTCGTTTTTATGAATTCTAGTTACTCTTGTCTAATCCATAATATCTCTCATTGCAAGCAAATAACTGATCCCTATCCATATGCCTGTCCCCCTTCCGCTATCTTCTTAAGCTCATTATTTCTATGCTCAATAAATCGATTCATATAATATCTCAGAACCAGCCTCTCTAAGGCCCACCCTATAAATCCAAATGGGGCCTCGAACCGAAGAGTGTCCGTCATCAGTGTCACGCCATCACGATCCTCAAATTCGTGGGTGTGCTTCATGCTCTTAAAGGCTCCGCTCACCATCTGATCGACGAAGATATAGGGCCGTTTGAATTCAGTAATTCGTGATGTAAGCCTTTGTCTGATGAGAAAATGGGTCGCTTCAAAAGTAACCGTCTCACCCCTGTTAATACGGCCGGCGCAAGTTCCATCCACAGCACGTTCCTTGGTGTGTCCCCAGACTGTGCGTGTATGTAATTCTATGTCTCTAGCGAGGTCAAAACAAATCTCTATGGGAGCATTAATTTCTAAGGACGTCTTTACTACGATCACTTGTACACCTCTCTTGCTGCTGCCAGCTTCTTCACTATAACTGGAACTTGTCTTTGATCATCTGAGCTGCTTTTGCAGGGCTAATCCTCGTGTTGTTGATTCTGATGTAATTCTCCTTATGGAGTTCCCCTTCGCGGGAATTGAGCCTATATCTCTCAGCTGTACTTTTTAAATCCCGTTCAGATCGCTCAAAATTCCGCTTGGTAGGCTTATGCATCAATCGGTGCGGGCTTTGGTTGCGCTCAAGCCTTTCCTCCAGATCGGCTTCAAGCTCAACCAAGTACACCGTGCCGCCCCTGGATTCAAAAACATGACTAATCTCCTCAACATAATCCCAGTCCGATTGCAGGTCAAATGCCCATACATACGTGAAGATCATCCCAGCTTGGTCGCTCTTGGACATTTCCTCGAATATTTCCCGACGAAACAAGCTGACCAGACGTTGCCCCGAATCCGTACCATAATCGAAGAATGGAGTAACCAATTCAATCGTCATATGATTGTGAAAAAGCTTCAGCCCCGTTATTTTCTCCAGTTCATGCCCAACGGTCATTTTGCCAACAGCCTGCGGTCCGAATATAATAATGAATTTCATAAGCCCTCCCTTACCTCCTTATAGAAAATAAAGTCATCCTCAGCCGCTGCGAAGCGAATGAACCCTAAACGTAAGATGTATTAAGTAAATTCGCTCTGCTTGTGCAGTTAATCCTGCTTTACTCGGCTACCCGTGGTGCAATTACGACAAAAAACCAGCCCTAGACTATTCATATTCTAGGCTGGTTCGTGTGCAGACTTTAAAGGGCAGAGTTTTACCTCATTTATGTAATTTCGAGTCAATTCCAAGGAACTGAGGCCAGCAGGGCCTGATGCTCGAAAACGTAATACTCAGAAGTTGCCTTCTTCACCTACTAATCTTAAGACAAGCTCTTTCGATACTCCGTTTTGTTTTATAGTTAATTTGTATTCTTGATTCTTATCTTTAAAACTCTTTATAAATTGTTTGTTATATTCTCCAGAGACTTGAAAGCTCCTGACGCCCTGCAATTTTTGTGGATACTGGCTTTCTATCTTTATTCCATTTCCCTCAAGTTCATATTCAATAGGCTTCAGTTCTGAATCCCTATCTCCAATATGCTGAATATACAAGGAGTCAAATATGGTCTCTCCGGCATCAATTAGAGTATAGGTTGAAGCCCAAGTATCCCCTTTTGCGAAATAGATAAGGATATTATTGTTGACACTTTCACGGGAATCAGAGCTGCATCCTGATACCAATAATATTAAAAGCAGCGGAATGAGAAACACTTTTTTCATTGTATATGTATCACTCGCCTTCAAAGTATCAATTATTCCGCATGTTTAAAGTTCTTATCTTCCTTGCCTTTCATTGGCCCAACACCGCCAAGCCTTACTTTATTATTTGTATCATCGTAATCATAGAAATATGTAACGTCTGGTTCATCTTTATATGTAACACTTATATTATAAGGATTATATCCAAACAGCTTATTCTCCCAATGATATTTAACCTCAACATCAAATTCGCCTTTTGAATAGCCCTTCTCGACTAGATGTTCTTCCATTAATACCTTAACTTCATCTAAGTTCTTATGATTTGTAACTATTCCGAAGTAGAATAAATTAACCGCGATAAGTACGACAACGAAAGATATTAAAATGAATTTACGTACTGTGATCTCCTTCCTTCCTCGAATTAAATTTTCCATTATAGTTGATTTGTAGAAGATTACGAACTGAATGATCATCGACAACCCGCTGTGAGGGCACGCTCATGCTCTGCGACTGAACCTTACTGACCATATCCATTCTATGTATGTCTGCCTATGCCAATATCCAAGTCAAATTAGCTGCTGCTAACATCATAGAATTGTCCATCAATATTCTGTTTCGCCGATTGCAGTTTATACAACCAAATACCTAATAGGCCAATTGCAATAGCTAATACTCCTAAGTAAGGAATTGTCAGTGCCTTGAATCCAAATACACCTCCGCATATTATCATCAATGAGATATATCTGGGGACTATTCTTGATTTGTACATACTAATTCCCACAGTAATCCACCCAATACTAAATAATGAAAATGAGATTAAGGCCCCTACTATTAAGCTGCCGCTTGGGTCTTGATGCGCAATTTGAGGCGATACACTTGATAAAAAGGGAACGACAAAAGCTTCAAACCAAGCATCTCCAGCAATTAACACGGTTCCAGCAAATGCGATTAAATATCCGATTATTCCTAACTTACCGGTTCTATTTAAGTGTAATAAAAAGATTCCTACAAGGCAGATTAATAATATAAATAAAGAAAAAAGGTTTATTCCTGTATAAATATAATCCCACATTTCGATTTGAGTCTGTTCCTTATTAACTATACAAGTTAATCCAATAATTTGAGAAATTATAAAGCAACAGGATGTAAGAAGTAATAGACCTCCTAACCAACTATATTTATGACGATTTGTTTTTAACATCTTTCACCTCAACTTATCTTGATTACTTCCATAGTGTTCTTTAGTAAATTCTTGAGCATCTAAAAATCAACGGTGCGGACCAGAGGGCAGTGAATGCTGGACTGATATGTGAATGTGGTCTTATGTACTGCTCCAACTTCTTCGGATATACTTTCTAAATTACATTATTCAATAATTTCTTTTGGCATTATCCAAAATCTACTTGTATCTTCATCATAATTTAAGTAAACTTGTCTTTCTTCTCCTTCTCTAACTTTCTTATAGCTAGTCCCCATACTGTAAATACTTCTTCCGGGGAACAATGGAATCCAACTTACCTCTCTATTCGTATGAACATCAAAATACTCGTATCCCCTAACTTCACTCCCCAGAGGGAAATCGAGGGATGTGAGGTTCTTATTAACCTTCAATATTTTTAACTGGGTTGAAACTAGCTCTCCTTCAATTTCCTGTTCCCCCGACCCCTCAACCAGTAACTCTACGTCTGGTGTCGAGGAGGAAAATTCATATATCCCTAACGTTCTATCAGTTCGATCAAGCACCAGGAATTTATCTAAAACAACGTATCCACTAATTAATATAAAAAGTATAAAAGTAATAGTAATGATAAAACGATACCTTTTGAGCATCTATGTTAACTCCCTT
>RCUH01001122.1_pt1 | contig 21405 bp, 23 predicted proteins | sample 2166191 | NCBI WGS metagenome assembly RCUH01 (sample SAMN09932848, study PRJNA488358) | compost metagenome | feature: garden; material: soil; isolation source: compost soil in an enriched community after 214 h of incubation | place: Germany: Experimental Botanical Garden Goettingen | collected...
CCGCCTGCTGCTGTCCAAGCCCGACATGCTGCTGCTCGACGAACCGACCAACCACCTGGACGCCGAATCGGTCGAGTGGCTCGAAGTGTTCCTGCAGCGCTTCACGGGCACCGTGGTGGCCATCACCCACGATCGCTACTTCCTGGACAACGCCGCCGAGTGGATCCTGGAAATGGACCGCGGTCGCGGCATTCCCTGGAAGGGCAACTACAGCACCTGGCTCGAGCAGAAGGGCGAACGCCTGGCGCAGGAGCAAAAGAGCGAAGAAGCCCACGCCAAGGCCCTGAAGAAGGAACTCGAGTGGTCGCGCCAGAACCCGAAGGCACGCCAGGCCAAGAGCAAGTCGCGCCTGGCCCGCTTCGAAGAGCTGAGCGACATGGAATACCAGAAGCGCAACGAAACGCAGGAAATCTTCATTCCTGTGGCGGAGCGGCTGGGCCAGCAGGTGTTCGAGTTCCACGGCGTCAGCAAGTCCTTCGGCGACCGCATGCTGATCGACAACCTGAGCTTCACCGTGCCGCCGGGCGCGATCGTCGGCATCATCGGCCCGAACGGCGCCGGCAAGTCGACGCTGTTCAAGCTGCTCGCGGGCAAGGAAAAGCCGGACACGGGCGAGGTCGTCATCGGCCAGACCGTGAAGATGGCCTTCGTCGACCAGCACCGCGACGAGCTGGCGTCCGACAAGACCGTGTGGGAAGACATCTCCAACGGCCTGGACATCATCAACGTCGGCAAGTTCCAGATGGCCAGCCGCGCGTACGCGGGCCGCTTCAACTTCAACGGCGCCGACCAGCAGAAGAAGGTCGGCACGCTGTCGGGCGGTGAACGCGGCCGCCTGCACCTGGCCAAGACGCTGATCGCGGGCGGCAACGTGCTGCTGCTGGACGAACCGTCGAACGACCTGGACGTGGAAACCCTGCGCGCCCTGGAAGACGCGCTGCTCGAGTTCGCCGGCACCGTGATGGTCATCAGCCACGACCGCTGGTTCCTCGACCGCATCGCCACGCACATCCTCGCGGCCGAAGGCGACAGCCAGTGGACCTTCTTCGACGGCAACTACCAGGAGTACGAAGCCGACAAGAAGAAGCGCCTGGGCGAAGAAGGCGCCAAGCCGAAACGCATGCGCTACAAGGCACTCAAGTAAGACAGGACGCAGGCGGCTTCGGCCGCTTCGACGACCAGAGCGCGCGGTTCCGCAAGGGGCCGCGCGCTTTGTCGTTCAGGGGGCGTCGTGGTCGACGAGGTCGGCGTCGAGCCAGCCGCGCAGGCTGTTGACGAAGGCCAGCGCTTCGACGCGCGGCAGGTCGTCCACGCGCACGACCGCTTCGGCCAGTTGGCCGTCGCGCAGCCGGCGCGCGCGGCCGATGCCGTCGAGCAGCCCGCAGTGCAGCGGCGGCGTGACCCAGCGGCCGTCGAGCCGCAGCGCGATGTTGCCGCGCGTGCATTCGGTGATCTCGCCGTGGCGGTTCCACAGCAGCGTGTCGAACACGCCCGGCTCGGTGGGCGCGAAGGCTTCGTAGTGCGCGCGGCGCGTGGTCTTGAAGCGCGAGAACTCGCTGTCGGCCTCGTCGAAGGCGCGCGCGGCCAGCTGCAGGCGCACGCGCGGTGGCGCAGCGTCCATGGCGAAGGCTTCGGCGCGCGGTTGGCCTTGCGCGTCGAGCAGCAGGCGCACGCGCCATGTGCCTGCGGCATGCGTGGTGCGCAACTGGTCCAGGCAGGCCGTCACTTGCGCTTCGTGCCACGGATAGCCGAAGTGCGCAGCTGCACGATGCATCCGCGCCAGGTGCGCGGGCGCATCGCGCAGTGCGCCATCAGTCAGCGCCAGGGTTTCGAGCAGCTCGAAGGAGGTCATGGTTGCGAAGATACCGCCGCGCCGAGAAAGGCACGCTTGTGCCGCCACTCGTCCCACTCCGCATCCGCCTGCGCATCGGCCGTGATGCCGCTGCCGATGCCGCAGCGCGCGGCGTTGCCGCGCAGCGTGACGGTGCGGATCGGCACGTTGAAGGTCGCGTGCCCGCCGGGCCGCACCACGCCCACGGCGCCGCAGTACACGCCGCGCGCGTCGGGCTCCAGCGCGCGGATCATGCGCATGGCGCTCACCTTCGGCGCGCCGGTGATGGAGCCGCAGGGGAACAGCGCCGCGAACAGGTCGGCCAGCGTCGTGCCTTCGCGCAGCCGGGCTTCCACGTCGGAGGTCATCTGCCACACGGTGGGCAGCGCCTCGGTGTGGAAGAGGCGCGGCACGCGCACCGAGAAGGGCTGGGCCACGCGCGAGAGGTCGTTGCGGATCAGGTCCACGATCATCACGTTCTCGGCGCGCTCCTTGGGCACGGTGCGCAGCCGCAGCGCGTGGGCCGCGTCCTCGGCGGGCGTGGCGCCGCGCGGGGCGGTGCCCTTCATGGGGCGCACGAGGATGCGGTCGCCGTCGCGGTCGAAGAACAGCTCGGGCGACACCGACAGCACCTGCTCGTCGCCGGTGTCGATGAAGGCGCCGTAGCCGTTGGGCTGTGCCTGCCGCAGCGCATGGAACCAGGCCTGCGCGTCGCCGTCGAAAGTGGCGCGCAGCGGCGCCGTGTAGTTGAGCTGGTACAGCACGCCGTCGGCGATGGCGCGGTGGATCGCGGCCATGTTGCGGTCGAAAGCCTCGCGCGACAGCTCGGCCGTCCACGCGACGGGCGCTACAGCGGGTGCCGGCGCATCCGGCCATGGCAACGCCTCGTCATGCACGCCGAACCAGGCCAGTGGCCCGTCGGGCGCATGCACCTCGAACGCCGGATCGAACGCCGCGGCGGCCTCGTAGCGCAGGTGGCCGACGCACCAGCGGCCTTCGCGGGCCAGCGCCTCGACGGCCTCCAGCATGGGACGCACCTCGTGCGGCGCATGGGCGGCGAGCACGCGCACAGGTGTTCCGAAGGCGGCGCGCAGCCGGGTCGCCCCGTCGGTGCGCGGGTCGGCGAAATCGATCAGCGTGGACAGCAAGCGCGCGCCCGGGCCTTTTGTCAGGTGGCCGCGCGGACCGGCGCTGCTGCTGCTGCTGCTGCTGCGCCCGCCGAGCCCGCGAGCGCCCGCTTGCGCACCGCGTAGATGTTGTTGCGCAGCGCATAGAGCTCGTCGGCATACGACAGCGGCACGGCCACCTTGTTGACCACGCGGTCGAGGTCGTCGAGTTCTTCCAGCAGCTTGTCGCGCTCGGCCTGGCTCTGGCGCCCGTCCACCTTGGCCTCGATGTCGCGCAGCCGCGCGTACCAGCGGAACACGCGGCGGCGCACGCGGAACTGGTACAGCGGCGGGATCACGCGGCTCAGCGGCAGCATCAGCACCAGCACGCCGCCCAGCACCAGCCACATGCGCTCGACCAGGTTGCTGGCCCAGAACGGCAGGTAGCGCTGCCAGAAGGGCGGCGTGCCGTTGATGGCGCGGTCGCCCTCGGGGCTCACGGGCAGTTCGCTGGTGCGGGTGTTGGGGAAGTCGCGCGCGCGGTTGAACCAGCCGGCGTCGCTGTGCACGGTCTGCGCGGCCTGCGCGAACAGCTGGCGCAGGGCCGGGTGGGTCTCGTCGCGCGACAGCAGCGAGGTGGTGGCGGCCAGCAGCGACACGTCGTGCAGCGGCAGGTCCTTCGACAGGTCGACCACGCCGCGCGGCAGCGACACGGCCGAGAGGAACGGAAAGCGCCGCGTGTAGGCCTCGGCCTGGCCGAAGTCCATGAGCTGGATGTCGCCGGCGCGCAGCAGGCGCTGCACCTGCGGCGACTGCGGCGCCGAGAACAGCACGATGGCGTCGAGCAGCCCGGCCTGCAGCGCCTCGGCCGCGGCGGCCTGCTCGAGGTTCGACAGCAGCAGGTCGTCGGGCCCGAGCCGGTTGGCCTTGAGCAGCCGCTCCATGATCTCGGGCAGCCCGCTGCCGGGCAGGTCGACGTTCACGCGCAGGCCGCGCAGCTGCGTGAGCGAGGTCAGCGTGCCGGTCTTGCGATCGATCTTCTGCGCGGTGTCGGTGCGGTAGAAGAGCCAGATCGGCTCGAAGAACAGCGCGCCCAGCGAGCGCAGGCCGGCCTCTTCGTCGGCCACCGGGTCGGCGCTGCCGCCGCGCACGAAGGCCACGTCGGCGCCGCCGGTGCGCAGCAGCTGCAGGTTCTCGGTCGAGCCCGAGGTGGCCTTGAGCTCGACGGTGATGCCGCTGTGCTTCAGGGCGTCGGCGTAGCGCTTGCCGAACTGCGCATAGGCGCTGCCCGTGGGGCCGGTGGCCAGCGTCACGTGCTTGGGCGGCTGCGGCTGCAACCACCAGTAGGCCGCAATCAGCAGGCCGATGACGATGAACACGATCGGGCCGGCCGAGGCGATCAGGTCGCGGATCGACAGCAGGATCAGCTTCAGGGTGCGGGGAAACGCCATGGGGTGCCTCGTCGTGCGGTGCGCGGGTCAGCCGCGCGGTGCGGCCAGGTCGGCGGCGCAGGGAATGTGCAGCTCGCCCACGGTCATCGCGCGCGCGGCGCGCACGGCGCGCACGGTGGCGATGGCGGTGGCTTCGGCGGCCATGGTGCTCAGCACGGTCATGCCGGGCGCATCGCCTTCGAGCGGCACGCGGCCGGTGGCCAGCGCGAACAGCGTGTCGCCGTCGCTCATGGTGTGCACCGGGTTGATGGCGCGCGCCAGGCCGTCGTGGGCCACCATGGCGAGCCGGTTGGCCTGCACCTTGGTCAGCACCGCGTCGGTGGCGATCACGCCGATGGTGGTGTTGGTGCCCGCCAGCAGCGGCTTGGGCAGCTCGCCGCGCAGCAGCGCGCGGCGCGTGTCGAGCAGGGCGCTGCCGTCCTCGGTGCGCGCGCCGGCCACGGGCAGGGCGGTGTCGGGGTCGATCACGTCGCCCAGCGAATTGACCGCGATGAGTGCGCCGACCGTGACGCCGCCCACGGTGACCGAGGCGGTGCCGATGCCGCCCTTCATCGCGCGGTGCACGCCGAACAGCTTGCCCACCAGCGCGCCGGTGCCCGCGCCCACGTTGCCTTCGGCGGGCGCATCGGTCGAGGCGGCTTCGCAGGCGGCGTAGCCCGCGGCCGCGTCGGGGCGGATGCGCGCGTCGCCCATCGGCAGGTCGAACAGCACGGCGGCCGGCACGATGGGCAGGGTGCCGAAGCGCACGTCCATGCCGACGCCGCGCTCTTCGAGCCAGCGCATCGCGCCCTCGGCGGCGGCCAGGCCCCAGGCGCTGCCGCCCGCGAGCATGACGGCGTGCACTTCCTGCACGAGGTTGCCGGGCGAGAGCAGGTCGGTCTCGCGCGTGCCGGGCGCGGCGCCGCGCACATCGACACCGGCCACGGCGCCGTCGCGCGCAATGATCACGGTGCAGCCGGTGGGGCGGCGGGTGTCGGAGAAATGGCCGACTTCGATGCCGGCGACGTCGGTGATGGCACCGGCGCGAGAAGAGGGGGAAGAAGACGCAGCGGACATGGCGGCCGATTATGGGACCGCGACCTTTACGATCCCCACAATGACAGTTGCAAGAAGTTTCTCCCCCGAGGGCGGCAGCCGCCACGTGGTGGTGATCGGCGCGGGCGCGGTGGGCTGCGCCACCGCCATCGAGGCCCTGCGCGCGGGCCTGCGCGTGACGCTGGTGGAGCCCGGCGAGCCGGGTGGCCCGCAGGCCACGAGCTACGGCAACGCCGGCTGGCTGTCGTCGCACTCCGTGGTGCCGCCCGCGCTGCCGGGGGCCTGGCGCAAGGTGCCGGGCTGGCTGGCCGACCCGCTCGGGCCGCTGGCGTTGCGCTGGCGCCACCTGCCGCGCGCGCTGCCGTGGCTGTTGCGCTACCTGGCCTCGGGCTGGACCGAGGCGCGCGTGCAGCGCACCGCCGACGCATTGCGCACGCTGCTGGCCGATGCGCCCGCGCTGCATGCGCAACTGGCCGCCGAGGCCGGCGTGCCGCAGCTCATCGAACGGCGCGGGCTGCTGCATGCCTACCGTTCGCGCGCCGAGTTCGACGGCGACGCGCTGGGCTGGCGCGTGCGTCGGCGCGCCGGTGTCCAGTGGGAAGAATGGCCGGCGGACGAACTGCGCCGCCGCGAGCCCGATCTGGCCGCGCGCTACACGCTCGGCATCTTCGTGCCCGAAGCCGGCCACTGCCGCAATCCGGGCGCCTACGTGGCGGCCCTGGCGCACCATGCGCTCGCTGCGGGCGCCGAACGCGTCGCCGCGCGGGCCACCGGCTTTCGCATCGAGGGCGGCCGGCTGCGCGCCGTGCGCACCGAGGCCGGCGAGATCGCCTGCGACGGCGCCGCCATCTGCGCCGGCGCGCGCTCGGGCCCGCTGGCCGCGGCGGCAGGCTCGGCGGTGCCGCTGGAGTCCGAGCGCGGCTACCACGTGGTGCTCGAAGCCGCCACGGCCGGCCCGCGCACGCCGACCATGGTGGCCGACGGCAAACTCATCGCGCACTGGATGGACGGCGGCCTGCGCGCGGCCGGCCAGGTGGAGATCGCGGGCCTCGAAGCGGCGCCCGACTGGCGCCGCGCCGAGATCCTGCACGCGCATCTGCAATCGATGTTTCCGTCGCTGGCGCCGCCCGCGCCCGGTGCGCCTTCGGTGGCGCACTGGCTCGGACACCGCCCGAGCCTGCCCGACGGCCTGCCGTGCATCGGCCCGTCGGCGGCCAGCGCCGACATCGTGCTGGCCTTCGGGCATGGCCACGTCGGCCTGTGCGGCTCGGCGCGAACCGGGCGGCTGGCGGCGCAACTGCTGGCGGGCGTTGCGCCGGAGATACCGCTGGCGCCCTTCGATCCGGGGCGCTTCAGGTCCTGAGGTTCAGTTCGCCGGCGTGATCGACAGCACGGTGAGTGCGCCGTCGACCTTGTCGACGGTGAACTTCACCTTGTCGCCGGCCTTCACCTTGGCGAGCAGCGCCGGGTCGCTCACGCGGAACACCATGGTCATGCCGGTCATCTCGAGGTTCGGGATGTCGCCGTGGCGCAGGGTGATCTTCTTGGCGTCGGTGTCGACCTTGCGGACTTCGCCGTCGACCTGGGGCAGCGCGGCCTGCGCGAACGCCGCGGCGGCGAGCACGAGGGTGGAGAGGGCGGTGAGGACTTTTTTCATGGTCGGTGTTCCTTCCTTGTTTGGATGGGATGAAGGGTGAAGAGGGGGTCAGCGGTAGCTCTGGAAGACGCGCGTGCTGCCGTCGGCCAGCACCAGCAGCACGTCGTAGGCGTCGCGCTGGTCGCCGTAGGCCGGGCCGTCCATGCCGGGCGAGCCGATGGGCATGCCGGGCACGGCCAGGCCGATGGCCTTGGGCTTTTCCTTCAGCAGGCGCTGCATCTCGCGCGCCGGCACGTGGCCTTCGATGGCGTAGCCGCCGACGCGGCCGGTGTGGCACGAACCCAGCTTCGCCGGAATGCCGAGCCGCTCGCGCGCCGGGCCGTTGCCCTCGTCGTGCACGCGCGTGGCAAAGCCGTTCTTGTTGAGGTGCTTGACCCAGTCCTGGCAGCAGCCGCAGTTCGGGTCTTTCCAGATCTCGACCATCGGCGCGGCGGCCTGCGCGGCGAGCGGCAGGGACGCGGTGGCGGCGGCGAGTTTCAGGAGGGTTCGTCGTTGCATGGTGGGTTTCCTTTCAGTGGGTCATCGTGCGGGCGCGGCAGCGGCCCGCACGCGCACGCGGCCGGCCATGCCGAGTTCGTAGTGGTCCTTCACGAGGCAGGCGAAGTCGAAGTCGCCGGCGCGGTTGAAGGTCCAGATCAGTTCGCCGGTCTTGCCCGGCTGCACATGCGCCATCCAGGGCTCGTCGTGCTCCATGCCGGGGTGCTTCTTCATCATGGCGGCATGGTCCTCGATGACGGCGGTGGTGCCAAGCACGAGCTCGTGCAGGTCCTTGCCGCGGTTCTTCAGCCGCAGGCGGATGGTGTCGCCTTCGCGCACCTCGAGGACCGAGGGCGTGAAGGTCATGTCGTCGGCCATCGCGATGTCGATGGTGCGCTTCACGGCGCTGGCCTTGCCGGCGATGCCCCAGGCTTTCTGCTCGGGTGCGAGCGAGGCGGCAGCGGCCTTGCCGGCTTCGGGCGCGTGGTTTTCGTGGGCCGTGGCGAAGGTGGCGACGGCCGCCAGTGCGAGGCCGGCGACGAGGGTGGAGAAACGGGTGTTCATGAATGGAATCTCAAAAAAGTTGGATCGATGCGATCAGTGGTTGTGGGCCCCATGGCCCGAGGGCTTGCGCACGGTGGCGCTGCCGCTGTCGGGGCTCGCGGGCGCGGCGCCGGTCTTGCGCGGCGCCACGGGCGCACCGCTGGCCGACACCTCGCGCGCGACCGTGCCGGCCGGGTGCTTGAACCAGCCCGGGTCGCGGTAGTCGCCCGGCTTCTGGTCGCGCCGCACCTTCAGCAGCGTGAACATGCCGCCCATCTCGGCCGAACCGAAGGGGCCGGTGCCGGTCATCATGGGCACGGTGTTCTCGGGAATGGGCATTTCCATCTCGCCCATGTCGGCCATGCCCTTGTCGCCCATCACCATGTAGTCGGGCACGAGCTTCTTGATCTTCTCGGCCACGCCCTTGTGGTCCACGCCGATCATGGTCGGCACGTCGTGGCCCATCGGGCCCATCGTGTGGTGCGCCTTGTGGCAGTGCAGCGCCCAGTCGCCTTCCTCGTCGGCGATGAACTCCATCTGCCGCATCTGGCCCACCGCCACGTCCACCGACACCTCGGGCCAGCGCGCGGTGCGCGGCACGGGGCCGCCGTCGGTGCCCGTGACCTCGAACTCGTGGCCGTGGATGTGGATCGGGTGGTTGGTCATCGTGAGGTTGCCCGCGCGGATGCGCACGCGGTCGCCACGGCGCACGTTGAGCGTGTCGATGGCCGGGAACACGCGGCTGTTGAAGCTCCAGATGTTGAAGTCGGTCATGGTGTTGACCTTGGGCGTGGCGCTGCCGGGCTCCACGTCGAAGCTGCCGAGCAGGAAGCAGAAGTCGCGGTCGACCTTCTCGATCAGCGGATGCTCCGCCTTCGGGTGCGTGACCCAGAAGCCCATCATCCCCATCGCCATCTGCACCATCTCGTCGGCGTGCGGGTGGTACATGAAGGTGCCGGGGCGGCGCGCCGTGAACTCGTAGACGAAGGTCTTGCCCGGCGGAATGTGCGGCTGCGTGATGCCGCCCACGCCGTCCATGCCGTTGGGCAGGCGCTGGCCGTGCCAGTGCACGGTGGTGTGCTCGGGCAGCTTGTTGGTCACGAAGATGCGCACGCGGTCGCCCTCGACCACCTCGATGGTCGGGCCGGGCGACTGGCCGTTGTAGCCCCACATGTTGACCTTGAAGCCGGGCGCCATCTCGCGCACGACGGGTTCGGCGACGAGGTGGAATTCCTTGACGCCGGCGTTCATGCGCCAGGGCAGCGTCCAGCCGTTGAGCGTGACGACGGGGTTGTAGGGGCGGCCGTTGGGCGGCACGAGCGGTGGCGCGGTGGCGGTCGATGCCTGCGTCACCGGCTCGGGCAGCGCGGCCATGCTCACGCGGCTCACGGTGGTGGCGGCCACGGCCGTGGCGGCGCCCGCAAAGAAGTTGCGACGGTTCATGTCAGTGGCCTCCCGCCGCAGGTTCGTTGGTGGCCGCGGTCTGCAGGGCCGTCATGCCGCCGGGCGAGCTGCCCGTGAGCACCAGTTGAAGATCGGTGTCGGCCAGCCAGAAGTCGCGCTGGGCCTCCATGCCGGCGTTCACGGCGAGCATGCTGGCGCGCGTTTCGCCGAGCAGCTCCCACACGCTGGCGAGCATGCCGTTGTAGCGCAGCACCATCTCCTCGTTGACCTGCTTGCGCAGCGGCAGCACCTCGTCGCGGTAGCGGCGCGCCAGGGCGTAGGCGGTGTTCCAGCCCTGCCAGGCTTCGCGCGCCTCGCTGGCGGCGAGCACGCCCACGTCGCGCACGCGCGCGGCCGACTGCAGGTACTGCGCCTCGGCGCGGCCGCTGCGGGCCTGGCCCCAGTCGAAGATCGGAATCGGCAGCTCGAGCTCGAAGCCGCGCGTGGTCGATTTCGAGCGATCGGCGTCGTTCTCGAAGGTGGTGTTGCGCACCACGCCCAGTTCCATCGCATTGATCACGCTCGTGGCGTGCGTGAGGCCGAGCGCGCCGGCCACGGCCGTGTTCTGCGCCTGCGCCGAGCGCACGTCGAGCCGGTCGCGCAGCGCCAGGGCCTGCACGTCACCCAGTTCGGGCGCGGCCTTCGGCAGCGGCGGCAGGCGGTCGGGCAGGGTGTAGCCGGTGCGCGCGCCGCTCAGGCCCAGCAGGCGCGTGAGCTGTTCGCGGCTGGCGACGGCCGCCTGTTCGGCGCGTGCGAGCTGCGCGGACGCGTCGGCCAGCAGCAGCTGTTCGCGCGTGCGCTGCAGCGCGCTCCAGTTGCCGACTTTGGCCATGCGGTGCGCCAGTTCGGCGCCGGCCTCGGTGGCGTCCTTCGCGTCGCGCAGGTAGCTCACGCTCTGTTGCGCGGCCACCGCGCGCACCCAGGCGCGGCGGGTGTCGGCGGCCAGCAGCAGCACGCTTTGCGCCGCCTGCAGCTTGGCGGCCTCGTGCCGCTGGCCGGCCCAGCGCGCCTGCCACGGCAGCGTGAGCAGGCCCACCACGTTGAAAGTCAGCATGCGCTCGAACTCGCGTTCGCTGCCCTGCGCCAGGCGGCTGAAAGACAGCACCGGGTTCGGCAGGCTCGCGGCCTGCACGCGGTCGGCGTCGCTCAGTTGCAGCGTGGCAAAGGCGTCCTGCACGCGCGGGCTGTTGACGAGCGCGATGCGCACGGCGGCTTCGGCGTCCAGCGGCTTGGCCAGCAGCGCGTCGACGCTTTGCTGCGAGGCGTCGTCCGGCTTGCGCTGGGCCGCGGCGCCGGCCATGAGCGGGTTGCCGTCGACCAGCGCCTGCACGTCGCCGGCGCCGCCGTCGGGCGACAGGCTGGCGCAGCCGGCGAGCACGAGTGCGGCGGCCAGCGCAGCAGCGGTTCGTAGAAATGAAAGGTGACTTTTTCGCCCGAAGGGCGGGCTATCTGTTCGATAGCAGGGGATGCCGGCATACGGCCGGCGAGCAAGGGAATTCACGAGCGATCTCCATGGGCAATACGGCGAACGCTGCGAGCCGGGAAGGGCTCACTGCGGACGGACTACGGGCAGGAAGATCAGGAAATGGGCGGCTTGAAGCCCAGGACGGGCTCGGCGCTGGCAAAGCGGGCCGCGTGCGCGGCCGGCGGCGCCTGGGGCGCCGCATGCGGGGTGTCGACCAGCGGCATGCCGCCGAGCGCCACCGTGTGGCAGACCTGGCAGGCGACACAGGTGCCGCAGTTCGCGTGGTCGGTGCCGTGGGACTGCTGCGAATCGCTGCTGCTGCCGTGCATGGCCGCCATGTCGTGGCCGGTGTCGGCCTCCATGGTGGCGTCATGGCAGTGCGATTCGGCGATGCCGGCTGCTGCAGCCACCACCGCCTCGGCGGCGGGCAGCGAATGCCGCACCATCTCGACCGCCATGGCGTCGCCGAGCCAGCCGCGGATGGGCAGCAGGGCGATCATGAGGGCGAGCAGCAGGGTGCGCATGGTTGGGCGCGATGATAAACCGGGGCGGGGCGTCAGCGCCTCAAGACACCAGTTGGCCGCGGGCCTTGTCGACCCACACCTGCAGGTTGTCGAGCAGGTCTTTCTGGCTGAACGAGCAGCTTTCCTCGCTGAAGAGCGCGCTCGATTCGAGGCGGTCCAGCAGGTTCAGCAGCACCTCGCCGTAGCGCGGCGGCAGGGCGCCGAGCAGCTCGGTGCTGGCGCGCGCGGCCGTGGAGAGCGTGGTGACGGAGCCGCCGCCGCCTTGCAGCGCGGCGATGCCCGAGGCGATGGTGTCGAGTTGCGTCACGGTGCTCATGAGGCGGCCTTCGCTGGTGGTGGCAGTGCCAGTCCGCGCTCGCGCATCAGGTCGCGCAGCACGTCGGGGTAGTCGGTGATCAGGCCATCGGCGCCCGCGTCCATGAGCCGCACCATGTCGGCGCGCTGGTTCACGGTCCAGGGCACGACCTTCATGCCGAGCTTCTGCGCCTCGCGGATCGCGGGGGCGCCCAGGTCGGCGTGCGCCGGCGACCAGATCACCGGCCCGGTCGATGCACCGGCCGCGGCCTTCACCAGCTGCGGCACCGAGGCGAAGCTCGCGGGGTCGAGGCCGGCGGTCCAGCGGCTGTCCTTCAGCGTGCGGGGCGTGGTGAGGTAGGCGCGCGACAGCTGCGGCGCGAGCTGGCCGACCAGCGCGAGCGTGCGCCAGTCGAAGCTCTGGATGGTCACGCGGTCGGCCATCTTCGCCTTGTCGATCTCGGCCAGCAGCGCGCGCACCATGGGCTCGGGCGCGGCGGTCTCGTCGGGCTTGGTCGGGTCGATCTTGGTCTCGATGTTGAAGTGCACCCGCGCGGCATCGGCGCCGCGCGCCTGCACCTGCGCGAACAGCGCGGCCAGCGTGGGAATGCGCTCGCCGTCGCGCGGCTGCTGCAGCGCGAACTGCTTGCCGTAGTTGCTCTCGGGGTTGAGGCGGCCCACGTCGTAGGTCTGCAGCTGCGCCAGCGTGAGCGAGCGCACGGAAGGGGCGGGCTTGGCCGTGAGCCAGGCGCCGCGCGCGTCGCGCGTGTGGTCGGCGTTGAGCGCCGTGTCGTGCGACACCACCACCACGCCGTCGGCCGTGAGCCCGATGTCGAGTTCGAGCGTGGTCACGCCCAGGTCCATCGCGTTGGAGAACGCGGCCAGCGTGTTCTCGGGCGCCAGGCCGCGTCCGCCGCGGTGGGCCTGCAGGTCGAAATGCTGTTTCGCCTTCGGGGCGATGGCGGCGCAGCCGGCGCCGACGAGCGCAGCGGCGATCAGGACAAGAAGGGCGGCACGTTGTTTCATTTGAGTTGCACTTTGATGCCGTTGTCTTGCACCGTGATGTCGCCCACCTCGTAGGTCTTGCGTCCGACCGTGAGCTCGTCGGCCGTGAAGCTGCGCAGGATCTGGCCCTGCAGCAGTTCCTGCGCGACCACCGCGCCGACCTTCTGCAGGCGCTCGGCGTCGCGGCCTTCCACGCCCTGCAGCTCGAGCCGCTCGGCCTTGGGCTGATCGAGCCGCAGCGCGCGTGCCGCCGCGTCGTAGCGCAGCGCGCTGCTCACCGACACCACGCCCTGCACCGGCGAGGCCGCCAGCAGCGGGCTGGCGATGGTCAGCGTGGCCGTGATGGCCGCGCGGTTGGCGCGCCCGTCCAGGCCCAGCTGCGGGTCGCGCAGCCCGACCATGAAGATCTCGGCATAGCGCTCGGCCACCGGAAAGCGCTTGGCGATCTGCGACTGCAGCTCCTCGCGCGTGGCGGTGTATTCGTTGGTGAAGAAGTTGAAGCCGGCCAGCGCCGCGAACGGCGCGGGCAGGGCGGCGGCGCCCAGCAGCGCGCGCAGCACCCGACGGCGGAAATGAGAGGGCGGGATTCGGTCGGTCATGGAGCTTGCGAGCTTGCCACAGGCGACGATGTTCCCGCCAGCGCCGAAGGGGCGCGTCGGCGTGTCGGACGGTCAGCCGTCGACGCGCAGTTCGTAGCGCGCAAACGTCCCGCCGCGCAGGTCGATGCAGCTGTGCAGCGCGAAGCCGAAGCCTTCGTACAGCGTGCGCAGCGCGGTGCGGTCGGCCACGCAGTCCAGCCGCAGCCAGGGGCGCCCGAGCGCGCGGGCGTGGTCGCGCGCATGGCCCAGCAGCGTGCGCGACACGCCCCGGCCCGCCCAGGCGCGGCGCACGGCCAGCTTGTGGACGAAGAGCGAACTGCCGGGCGCGATCTCGGGCCAGAACGACGGGTCTTCCAGATCGAGGCGCATCACGCCGGCCCAGTCGCCGTTCTCTTTCGCCACCACGTAGCGGCCGGCGTCGGTGTCGCGCTGGATGCGTTCGAGGCCGGTGTCGGCGGCGCTCCAGAGCGGGCGTCCGCCCTCGGCGAGCCATTGCGCGGCTTCGGTCAACACGGCCGCGACGGCGGGCGCTTCGCTGGAAAGGGCGGGTTCGATGTGCATCGGCGCGCAGCTTACCGGCACCGGTGTCAGGCGTGCCGGATCACGTGGAACCCTTCCTCGGCCGTGGGCGGCACGAAGTGGCGGGTGATCAGGTCGAACTGCGCGTCGGAGGTTTCGAACGGGTGCTCGCCCGCCGCGTTGCGCGCCCGCAGCCGCGCCTTGCAGACCTCGTCCGGCACGTCGAGAAAGTGCAGCTGGTGCGCCGCGCCGGCCTGCTCGAAGAGGCCGCGCGCCCAAGCCCGGTGGCTCACCGTGTTGGCCGGAAAGTCGAGCACCACCGACACGCCGGCGCGCAGCAGCGCGCAGACGTGCTCGCCCATCGCCTGCTTGAGCCGGCCGGCGGCGCGCACGTAGTCGGGCAGTGCGTGGATTTCACCGGGGTAGAGCGCGGCGAGCCAGGTGTCCTCGCTGATGCACACGGTGGCGGGCGCCTGCGCCAGGCGCCGGGTCAGCGTGGATTTTCCGGCGCCGATCTTGCCGCAGACCATGTGCAGCACGGGCGGGGGAGATGTGGGGGGTGTCGGTGTCATTCGGTCTCCTGCGGGTGGGAACAAACCTCGGGAGACGGACAAGAAAAACCCGCCTCCTGGGGCGGGTTGCATGGCGTGGTTTCGAACCGTGCGCTAGCTCACCCGCTCTCGCGAGAGCGGGCGAATGATCGATGCGGTGCGAAGGCGGGCCATGAGGGCGAGGTTAACCCGGCCCGGGGCGCGCGGGAAAGCGCCGGCGATCACGCGTTGCCGATGGCGCGCCATTGACCGGGCCGCGAGGGGCGAACCAGGAACCACGGTTCGAAATGCGCAAGAAATACCTGTGGGGCGATTTGGGCGCATTTGTGAATCGGATTCGATATTTTTGTTATCTGTGTAATTATTTGTGTTTATTCCATTTTTTATATTCTTCGTCGATGTAATTAGTTCGAACTAATTTGAATTTCTTATTGCGGTCTGGCAAAAAATACGTGCTAAAGAAGCGAGCCGGTTTTTTCGAAGCCGCCAGGCCACGGAAATCGCAGGGCCGCGAGGCTCCGGGCCCTCACTTCTGGAGCAGCTCATGGACGAATTCCTGATCGCCGTCGACGCCGAAGACCGGCCGCTGCACGCGGTCGAAAAGATGAGTGCCCACCGCGAGGGCATCCTGCACCGGGCGTTCTCGATCTTCCTGTTCGACACGCAGGGCCGGGTGCTGCTGCAGCAGCGCGCGCTGGGCAAGTACCACTCGCCCGGCCTGTGGAGCAACAGCTGCTGCGGGCATCCCCGCCCCGGCGAGGACACCGGCGCGGCCGCCCTGCGGCGGCTGCACGAAGAGCTGGGCCTGCGGTGCGCGCTGCAGCCGGTGACGGCCTTTCTCTACCGGGAGGCGGTGTCCGCGGAGCTGGTCGAGCACGAGTACGACCACGTGTTCGTCGGCATCGCGCACGACCTGCCGCAACCCGACCCCGGCGAGGTGCGCGAGTGGCGATGGCTGGCCTTGCCCGACCTGCACCGCGAACTGGCGCGGGCCCCGGCGCACTTCACCATCTGGCTGCACCGCATCGCCGAGCGCTTCGGGCCGGAAGGCCTGGGGGCCTGGCGGGAGCGCGCATTGGCGGCGCATTAACGGCGCATTGACGCGCGGCCCCGGCCAGGCCCGCAAGGCCCACCGATTCCCGTGGCTTTCGGTCGAATTGCACCTACCACCAAAGTTCTATATCAAAAAATTTCTCTTTAACAGGAACTGCAATTGCACTAAATTCTCAATTCACTCCCGGCGATGCCTTACAAGCCTGGGAGTCGGTTAATTCAAGGATTTGATGAGAAGGAATCACCTCTGTTGAATTGGATTGGATCCGTGGTTTGCGTCCGTGGTCATGGGAATTCACGCAATTAGAATTCCCCGTTGCGTGGCCTTCTCGCCATTCGATGCGATTGAATTGCTTTGAAAGAAGGCAGACATGAAGCAGAAGAGCGAACAGGCCGCGGTGTACCCCTGCACGTCCACGACAGCCCCCGGCTGAAAGGGGGCTGCGGTGTTGCGCATCACCTTCCGGCAACTGGAGGCCTTTCACTGGGCCGCGACATTGGGCTCCGTCAACGCGGCGGCCCGCCACCTCTTTGTCAGCCAACCGGCCATCACGGCCCGCGTGAGGGAGCTCGAAGGCATCCTCGGGCACGCGCTGTTCGCGCGCAGCCAGCAGGGCGTGCAGCTGACCGCGGCCGGCGACGAACTCTTCCAGCAGGTGCAGCAGCTGCTGAAGGCGGGCGAAGAGGTCGAGCGGCGCGGCGGGCGGCTGGTGCCGCCGCTGGCCGCGGGGCTGCGGCTGGGCATCGACGAATCGCAGCACCTGTAGCGGCGGCTGTTGTTGCCGCCGCGCGCGCGGTCAGTCGTGCAGCGACGACAGGAACTGCTTCAGCTCCGGCGTCTGCGGCGCGCCGAACAGTTCCGCCGGCGGGCCCATCTCGTGCACGCGGCCCTGGTGCATGAAGATCACGCGGTCGCTGACCTTGCGCGCAAAGCTCATCTCGTGCGTGACCATCAACAGCGTCATGCCTTCGTCGGCCAGCGACTCCACCACGCGCAGCACCTCGCCCACCAGCTCGGGGTCGAGCGCCGACGTGATCTCGTCGCACAGCAGCACGGCCGGTTCCATCGCGAGCGCGCGCGCAATGGCCACGCGCTGCTGCTGGCCGCCCGACAGCTGCTCGGGCATCGCATCGAACTTCTCGGCCAGGCCCACGCGCTCGAGCAGCTTGCGCGCCTGCGAAGCGGCTTCCACCTGCGATCGCTTCTTCACCAGCGTGGGCGCCAGCATCACGTTCTTGCCGACCGTGAGGTGCGGGAACAGGTTGAAGCCCTGGAAGATCATGCCCACGCGCTGGCGCAGCGTGCGCATGGCCATCGCGCTCTCATGCAGGAGCGGCTTGCCGTCGACCGTGAGCGCACCTTCCTGGAACACCTCGAGCCCGTTGATGCAGCGCAGGAGCGTGCTCTTGCCCGAGCCGCTCTTGCCGATGATGGCGATCACCTCGCCGCGCTTCACGTCCAGGTCGATGCCCTTGAGCACCTCGTTCGTGCCGTAGGACTTGCGCAGCGCCGTGATGCGCACGATGGGCGCGGCGAACGGTGCGGCTTCGGGTTGTGGTGTTGGTTCAAGCACGGCGGCCATGGGTCTTCCTCTCGAGGGTCTTGGCGTACAGGCTCACGGGGAAGCACAGCACGAAATAAAGCAGGGCCACGCAGCTGAACACCACGAAGGGCTGGAAGGTGGCGTTCGAAATCATGCTGCCGGCCTTGGTGAGTTCGACAAAGCCGATCACCGACGCCAGCGCCGTGCCCTTGATCACCTGCACCAGGAAACCGACCGTCGGCGCGATGGCGATCTTCACGGCCTGCGGCAGGATCACGTGGCGCATCTGCTCGCCGAAGCTCAGCGCCAGGCTGCCCGAGGCCTCCCACTGGCCCTTGGGGATCGAGGCCACGCAGCCGCGCCAGATCTCGGTGAGAAAGGCGCTGGTGTACAGCGTGAGCGCCACGCTCGCGGCGGTCCACGCCGACACGTCGATGCCGAACAGCGCGATGCCGAAGTAGGCGAGAAACAGCTGCATCAGCAGCGGCGTGCCCTGGAACAGCTGCACGTACAGGCCCACGGCCCGCTGCGCCGCCTTGCCGCCGCGCAGCCGCGCGAACAGCAGCAGCCCGCCCACGAGCCCGCCGCCGACGAAGGCGATGAGCGAGAGCACGACGGTCCAGCGCAGCGCCATCAGCAGGTTGCGCAGGATGTCCCACAAAGAAAAATCGACCATGGTGCAAGGGCCTCGCGTTCAGCGGCCGAAGAAGAAGCGCGGCCCCGCCCACTGGAGCAGGCGGCGCAGCGCCACGGCCAGCGCCAGGTAGATGAGCGTGGCGACGATGAAGGATTCGAAGGCGCGGAAGTTGCGGCTCTGGATCAGGTTGGCCGCATAGCTCAGCTCCTCGGTCGAGATCTGCCCGCACACCGCCGAGCCCAGCATCACGATGACGATCTGGCTCACCATCGCGGGCCACACCTTCTTGAGCGCCGGCGGCAGCACCACGCGCAGGAACACCTGCGCCTTGCTGAGCGCCAGGCTCACGGCGGCCTCGATCTGCCCCTTGGGCGTGGCCTCGATGCCGGCGCGGATGATCTCGGTGGAATACGCGCCCAGGTTCATCACCATCGCGATCACCGACGCCACCTCGGGCGAGAGCTTCACGCCCGCGGCCGGCAGCCCGAAGAAGATGAAGAACAGCTGCACGATGAAGGGCGTGTTGCGGATCAGCTCCACGTACGCACCCACGAGCGCGCGCAGCCACGCCGGCCCGCCCGAGCGGGCCCACGCGCACAGCGTGCCCACGGCCAGCCCGAGCACGGTGCCCACGGCCGTGAGGCCCAGCGTCCATGCCACGCCGCGCAGCAGCAGCGGCCACTCGGCGAGCACGGCGCCGAAGTCGAATTCAATGCCCATGGCCGCGCTTTCAGCTCAGACCGGCAGGTCGCCGGCGGCCTTGCCGAGCCACTTCTTGGACATCGCGTCGAGCGTGCCGTCCTTCTTGGCGGCGGCAATGATCTCGTTGACCCGCGTCTTCAATGCGGTCTCGCCCTTGGCGATGCCGATGAAGCAGGGGCTGTCTTTCAGCAGCAGCTTGTACTCGGCGCTCACCTTCGGGTTCTTCGCGAGCATGTCGCCGGCCACCGCCGCGCTGGTGGCGAGGGTCTGCGTCTGGCCGGCCACGAAGGCGGCGATCGTCGCGTTGTTGTCCTCGAAGCGGCGGTAGTCGACGTTCGGCGGCGCCACCTTGTTCAGTTCCTGGTCTTCCATGGCGCCGCGCGTCACGGCGACGGTCTTGCCGGCCATGTCGGCGAAGCTGGTGAGCTTCATGCTCTTGGCCGCATACACGGCCTGGAAGAAGGGCGCGTAGGCCGCGCTGAAGTCGATCACCTTCTCGCGCTCGACGTTCTTGCCGAGCGTGGAGATCACGAGGTCGGCCTTGCGCGTCTGCAGGTAGGGGATGCGGTTGGCGCTGGTCACCGGCACCAGCTCGACCTTCACGCCGAGCTTGGCGGCGACGAGCTGCGCCATCTCGACGTCCAGGCCCTGCGGCTGCATGTTGCGGTCGACCGAGCCGTACGGCGGGTAGTCGGTGGGCACGGCGATCTTGATGGTCTTGGCCTTGAGCACGTTGTCGAGCGCGTTCTGCGCCTGGGCGGCGCCGGTGGCGGCCAGCAGGGCGACGCTGGCCAGCGCGAGAGCGAGGCGACGGGATGCGGGGAAGGTCATAGCAGGGCTCCTAGGTAGGTCGATGAATCGGTGGCGTCGTCGGCGGGCGCGGCCTTGCGGCGGCGCTTCGGTGTGGGGGTGTTGTTCAGCGGTGCCAGCGCATCGCGCAGCTGCGCGAGCGGGTCGGCGGGCGCCTGCACGCGCAGCGCCGACTGCACCGTGCCGATGTGTTCGGCCATCAGCGCCTCGGCGGCGGCGTGGTCGCCGCGCTCCAGCGCTGCGACGATCTGCACGTGGTCTTCGCACGACTGCACGGCGTCGTGCGTGCTCTGGTAGAGCATGGCGATCAGCGTGGTGCGCGCGGTGAAGTCGCGCAGCGTGTCGGCCAGCAGCGTGTTGCCCAGGCACTCGGCCAGGCACACATGGAAGTCGCCCAGCAGGAAGCTGCGGTGGCCGACGTCGCTCTCTTTCAGTGCGGCCTTTTCACGCTGCAGGTGCGCCTTCAGCTGGCGCAGGGCGGCCTTGTCGATCCTGCCCGTGCTGCGGATGAGGCCGAGCTCGATCACGCGCCGCGCCTCGAAGGCTTCGCGCGCCTCGTCCTGCGAGGGCTCGATGACGAACCAGCCGCGCCGCGCGCTCACCGTGACGATGCCGCGCGCGGCCAGCCGCGTGAGCGCCTCGCGCACGATGGTGCGGCTGCAGTCGAACAGCATCGCCAGCGGCTGCTCGCCCAGGCGCGCGCCGGGCGCGAGCTTCTGCGCCATCACCGCTTCGACGATGCGTGCACTGATTTCGGATGCGGAGATGGCCATAGGCCTGCATATCAGCAGCTTCCGTGCCAACTGGTATGCAAGCCGTGTGCACCGAAATGGGCCGGCCGTGGTGCGCCGGCGGTGCGCGCTAGCGCTGGCCGAGCGCGCTGCGGGGCAGGGCCAGCAGCATGAGCAGCGCCGACAGCACCAGCGCGCCGCTCAGCACATACAGGCTGGCCGTGAAGCCGCCCGTGAGCGTCTTGAGCGCGCCCACCATCATCGGCGCCACCAGCCCCGCGCTGCCGCCGATGGTGCTGATGAGCGCAATGCCCGCCGCCGCGGCGCTCCTGGACATGAAGCTGCCGGGAATCGCCCACAGCACGGTGAAGGCGCTCGAGATGCCCATCGACGCCAGCGCCAGGCACAGCACGGCGGCCACGGGGCTGTGCATGAAGAGCGTGGTCAGCGCCAGCCCGGCCGCGCCCGCGAGCGCGCCCAGCGCGAAGTGCCAGCGGCGCTCCTGGTGCCGGTCGGAGTGGCGCCCCACGACGATGTTGGCCGCGATGCCGGCCACGGCGGGAATCACCGAATAGAAGCCGATCTGCAGCACGCTGAGCCCCATCGACTTCAGGATCGTCGGTTGCCAGAACGACAGCGCATAGATGCCCAGGATGATCAGGAAGGACATGAAGCCGATCAGCCACACGCGCCCGTCGCGCATCGCCGCGCCGAAGGTGTGGCGCCCGGCGGCGCCGTGCGCGGCCTGGTCCTCGGCCAGCAGGTGCGCCACGCGCTGCTTCTCGGCCGCCGAGAGCCACGGCGCCTGCGCCGGGCTGTTCGACAGCGTGCGAAAGGCGATGACGCCCAGCAGCACGCTCGGCAGCCCTTCGAGCAGGAACAGCCACTGCCAGCCGCGCAGCGCGAGCACGCCGTCCAGGTAGGTCATCGTGAGCCCGGCGATCGGCCCCGCGACGATGGGCGCCGCGCCGAAGGCCATGAAGAAGAGCGCGGTCGCCTGCGCGCGGCGGCGCGAGGGGAACCACAGCGTCAGGTAGAACAGCACGCCGGGCGCGAAGCCGGCCTCGAACACGCCGATGAGAAAGCGCAGCACGTAGAACTGCGTGGGCGTGGTGGCGAACATCATCGCCGCCGAGGCCAGGCCCCACAGGCCCATGATGCGCAGCAGCGTGGCGCGCACGCCGATCTTCGCGAGCATCAGGTTGCTCGGGATCTCGAACACCGCATAGCCCAGAAAGAAGATGCCGGCGCCCAGGCCGAACACCGCGTCGCTGAAGCCCAGCTGGTCCTTCATCTGCAGCTGCGCGTAGCCGACGTTGGTGCGGTCCAGGTAGTTCAGCACGTAGCAGGCGCACAGCAGCGGCATCAGCCGCCAGGTGATCTTGCGAAAGAGCGCGGCGTCGTCGCGCGCATCGGCCGAGGCCGGTG
>RCUH01001131.1_pt1 | contig 21210 bp, 19 predicted proteins | sample 2166191 | NCBI WGS metagenome assembly RCUH01 (sample SAMN09932848, study PRJNA488358) | compost metagenome | feature: garden; material: soil; isolation source: compost soil in an enriched community after 214 h of incubation | place: Germany: Experimental Botanical Garden Goettingen | collected...
GCGTGCCCGATTGGTGCAATCGGCTTGCCCTTCGCCTACCATAAGCCCTGTTGAGCCCGGTGATGGGCAAGGCCCCACCGTCTGGGCGCAAGACTTCCCGGTACCGGGAAACCCGGTTCCCGGAGGGAGAGGAGGCGATATGCGCGTGCGTCATGCGCTTGGGGTCGGGGTTCTCGCATTCAGCTTGCTGGGAAGCCCAGCCCTCTCCCAGGTGGGGCAGACGATCCAGCAGTTCGAGATGACCCCCATGCTGAAGAAGGGGGTCATCGCGTACGTGGAACCCTTCGAGCTGAAGGACGGCACCAAGGGCAAGACCTACCGCGCGACCGAGACGTACTTCTCGGCCTGCCAGATCATGGTGATCACCAACGGGAACAAGATCGAGTCCGAGATCTTCGCGATGCCCCTGATCGATTCCGAGGAGATCCTGCAGGCCGAGAAGCTGCTTCTGGACATGTTCCTGAGCCAATCCGGCTTGAACGCGGAGGGCCAGAAGAAGGCGCGCGAGCAGTTCATCGAGTCGATCGAGCAGGACCAGCTAACGCGCAAGCACGGGAACCACTACGTCCAGACGACCATGATCGCGGCGGAGGTGCCGTTGCTGGTGATGGCGATCGCCCGCGATCCCAGCAAGCTTCCCTTCAAGGAGACGAAGGCCCCCAAGACCCGTGGCCCGTCATCCCCGCTCAGCATCCCGCTCTGACGGTCACTCCGGGGCCAAGTTCCGGCCCCGGCTCGCGGCGATCTGAATCGCTGATCTGGAGCAAGAGAGCGAGGATCACCGCGCGAGGGTTTGCCGCAAGCTATGCCGCAAGCCGAGTCCGCCGGCGAAGGCCAGGAAGAGCCCCAAGGGGAGCATCGTGGTGACGTGGGCCGTCCAGTAGGCCTCACCCAGGACGTTCGCCTGGATGAGCGCGAGCAGGTTATTGGTGCCGTGGGCGAGGATCGGGAGCCAGAGGGAGTGGCCGGCGTAGCGAAGCCAGCCGAGCCATGCTCCCAGGATCAGGTAGGTGGGAAGCCCCGCCGGCTCCAGGTGGAAGGCGGCGAAGAGCAGGGCGGTGAGGGCGATCGCCGCCGCGGGCTTCAACTGCTCCTGCAGAGCGGACTGGACGTAGCCCCTGAAGAGGGCTTCCTCGCAGATGGCCGCGGCCAGGACCACTCCCGCCGCAAGCAGGATACCCTCGACGGGGGAGTGGATGGTCAGGACTTCCAGGAGGGCCTCCGGGTAGGGGAGGTTGAAGGCCTTCTGGTAGACGTCCTGGAGGTAGGTCAGGAGAATCGAGAGGCCGAGCGTGCCGACGAAGACCGAGAGGAGGGCCGCCGCGCTCACGCGCCGGGTGGGAAACGTGGCCTCCGGATCGACCTTGAGCAGCTGGGCCAGTCCCAGCGCGGGCAGGAGGATGCCCAGGACCTCGACCACGAGGAAGGACGCCTTGGCGGAGAGCGCTCGGCTGAGACCCAGCGTCTCCGACCAGTGGTACCAGCCGATCGAGGCCATCGCCGAGAAGAGCAGGACCAGGGGCAGCAGGAGCCCGAGCGACCAGACCGGAGGCGTCGGGGACATCAAATCACGAGGCGGCGGAGGCGGGCGCTGAGGTAGTCCACCAGCATGACCAGGACGATCAGCACGATCACCGACATGGCGGCCTGCGGGTACTGGAACATGCGGAAGTCCGAGTTCATGATGAGGCCGATGCCGCCGGCTCCGATCAGGCCGAGCACGGTGGCGGCCCGGATATTGGTCTCGAAGCGGTAGAGGACGAACGAGATGAAGTCGGGGATGACCTGGGGCACGACCGCGAAGCTGACGACCTGCGGGTAGCGGGCTCCGGTGGCGGTGACGGCCTCGACCACGCCGGGATCGATGTTCTCGATGGCCTCGCTAAAGAGCTTCACGAGCACGGTGGTGGTGTGGAAGGCGAGGGCAAGGGTACCGGCGAAGGGCCCGAGGCCGATGGCGGCGATGAGGATCAAGCCGGCGGCGAAGTCCGGGATGGTCCGCAGGAAGTTCACCGTGAGCTTGATGGCGTGGTAGAGGATCGGGCTCGGGCTGGTGTTGCGTGCCGCGAGGAACCCCAAGGGGAAGGCGATGAGGGTGGCGATGAAGGTACCGGCGACCGCCATCTGGATGGTCTGGATGGTCGCGCCGAGGACCGTGTTGGGGAAGGTATTGCGCCACCAGCGCTCCTTGAGCTCGCTGAGCTCTCCGCCGAGGGGGACGGGCAGGATCAATTCCTTGAGGCCCAGCTCCTCAGGCACGGAGTAGCGCTCGGGATCCGTGAGGGTGGTGACATCCGGCGGGATGCTTCGTTTGAACATGTCCGCCATCTGGGGCGCGCCGTGGATCAGTTCCTTGAAGTCGAACTGCACGCCCGCGAAGGACCAGCCGAGAATGAAGGCGAGCAGCAAGCCGACCGCCCAGCCCTTCCAGCCCTGCCGGGGCGGCTGAGGGAGCGCCCGCGATTCCGGGGTTTGGGGCTCGGACATGGGCACCTTGCGCTCGGCCTGGGACTCAGGCTGAGCCTGAGACTCAGAGGGCTGCAACGGTTCGGGGGGTTGCTGGAGCATGCTCGTATCCTTCTCGGAAGTAGATCCGTTCGACTTCATTGTCGCTGAGGGCTTCGGGCTTGCCGTCGAAGACGATCCGGCCGCCTTGGAAGCCGATGATCCGATCGCCGTAGGTCTTGGCGAGGTCGAGAACGTGAAGGCTGACGAGCACCGTGATGCCGTCCTCCTCGGCGACCCGCTTGAGGGTGTCGAGGACCTGCACGGAAAGCTTGGGATCGAGGGATGCAACCGGCTCGTCGGCCAGGATCACCTTGGGGCGTTGCATGAGGGCGCGGGCGATCGCCACCCGCTGCTGCTGGCCTCCCGAAAGGGTGTCAGCGCGCTGGTAGGCCTGATCGAGGAGGCCCACCCGCTCGAGGTTGTGAAGGGCGCGCTCGCGATCGGCCTTGGGGAAGGAGCGGAAGATGGAGGCGAGGAGGTTGGCCTCGCCCAGGGTGCCCGAGAGGACGTTGTCGAGGACGCTCATGCGCTTGACGAGGTTGAACTGCTGGAAGATCATCCCGACCCGGCGGCGCCAGAGGCGCAGGTCGCGCGAGGAGGCCTTCGTCATGTCGATGCGTTCGGTGGAGTCGGAGCCGTCCAGGACCCCGCGCGGCACCATGAGGCTGCCGCCGGTCGGTTCGATGAGACGGTTCAGGCAACGCAGGAAGGTGGACTTGCCGGCTCCCGAGAGCCCGAGAATCGTGACGAATTCGCCGGGGGCGAATTTGACGCTGACGTCCTTGAGGATCAGGTCTCCGTCTCCGTAGGCCTTGCGGAGTCCCTGAACGTCGATCATGAGGTCCATTCTGAGTCCTTGGTTAGGGCAGGCGATGTCCCACGCGGTTGAAGGCGTCCCGGATGGGCGCATACTCGGCGGGAGAGGTGGGGGCGAAGCCCTCGATGTGGTAGATGTCCATGAGGTTCTTGCGACCCTCAGGAGTACTGCTCATCTTGATCAGGGCAGATTTGACCTTGGCGACGATCTCGGGGTCGAGACCGTCGGCCACGGCGATGTTATCACTCGGAGCGGGCTTGGTATAGGCCAAGACCTTGATCTTGGATTGCTGTTCGAGCGGGAGGAACCCGTTCCAGGAGCCCTGCTTGCCGTCGGTGGAGTTGGAGAAGGTCGCTCCGGCGTCCACCTTCCCGTGGAGAACGGCGAGCACCGTGGCGTCATGGCCTCCGGCGTAGATCACCTGGGAGAAGTCGCGCTCGGGGCGCAGGCCTTCGTCCATCAAGAGGGCCTTGGGGTAGATGGCTCCCGAGACCGAGACCGGATCGACGAAGGCGAAGGTCTTGCCCTTGAGATCCCGCAGGCTCTTGATGCCCGAGTCGGTGCGCGTGATGATGGCCGAGTAGAAGAAACCCTCTCCCCCGCGAACGGCCTTGAGGATGGCCTTGGCGTTGGCCTGGCGCTCGGCGAGCACGTAGGCACCCGGAGCAAAGAAGGCCACGTCGAGCTTTTTGGCTCGCATGGCCTCGATCACGCCGGTGTAGTCGGTAGCGACGAAGGGAACGACTTCCATCTTGAGCTCGCGGCTCATCGCACTGACGATGGGCTGCGCGTTGCGCATGATGTGCTGGAGGTTCTCGGAGGGCACGAAGCCCATCCGGAGCACGCGGGGCTTGTAGGCATCCACGGGGGCCTGGACGAGCGTCCAGCAAGCAGCGCCAATCAGCGCGGCGAGCGCGAAAAGCCGGGTCTTGCGTTGGCGAGCATTCCTCAAGGGGATCTCCTCCAGTGGGTTGTGACCGAGCGCCTGACGGCGTTCGAGGGGGACAACCCAGCGTCGAGCCGAAACCGGGGGTACCCCCCATAGTCGATTCCAGTATACCCGAACGCCAGGCATTGAAACAGCGCCCTGCTTGGCTTGAAGGCGACGCCCCCCGCTTTTGGCATCCTGGTGCCGAGGCGCAAGCGCCCTCGAAGGGGCATCTGCGGCTCGGTTACCGGGAGCGGGGGGGCGTCGCCTTCGTGGTCCGAGAGCTGCCCGCTTCCTGGTCTATAGACGAGGGAAGCGAGCAAGCAGTTCCCTTAGCGCTTGGCCTGGCCGTCGTGAAGGCTGACGGCCTGGTTGAGCTCCACGTACTCGACCATCGGGGACTTGCTCACCTGGGCGAGCACCTGGGAGACCGAACGATCGGCGGCGACGGACATGACATGCACGTTGAGGCCGGGGATCACCCGCAAGGTCCGGGTGCCATGCTGAGCGTGGAAGATCTGGACCGAGCTGGCGCTCACCGGGGACTTGAACTTGACCAGGAGCTCCTGCGAGGCGGTGCTGCGGGCGCTCAGGGAGTTGGACGACGAGGACGAAGCCGAGGGCAGGGCCTGCCCGCAACCGGTCAAACTATAGGTGAGAACGGCCAAAAGGGCCGCGATCAGGAACTTCGACATGGGGGATTCTCCTTTATATTCAACACGCCCGCGCTCGCGGGCCGTGGGGAAGGCGGGCTGAACCCGCTTGATGAAGATTTAAAATTTCACTAATACAATTTTAATAAACAACCGAGCGTTTGTCCACCCTGCTGACGTTATTTCCTTACAACGTCAATCAAGTGTTCGTGCGGCTCTGAGCTAGCGGCTCGCCTTCACGGCGAGCAGGAACTCGTCCCAGGAGGATTCCTTGGCCAGCCGCGTCTCGCGGTAGGCCGCATTGAACTCCTCGTAGGGGTCGGGAAGGTAAACTGAAAGACCGTTGGCCACGTCGCGCTCCATCTTCTTGCGCTTGGCGACCAGAATCGTTCGCTCGCATGAGGTGATGAGAGCCCCTGCCGCCTTGCGGATCTCCGGATCGGAGACCCGCGTCTGCAGCTCCTGGGCGAAGCGGATCAGATCCCGATGGCTGCTCTGGCCCTTGTCCTTGCGAAGCACCGGGACACCGTCGTAAGCCGCGAGGATCTCGCGGCGGTTGGCGGGCAAACGCTCCAAGAGCAGATTGGAGAGGACGTTGAGCTGGCGCTTGACGTCGGCGATCTGCGAGAGGTCGAGGGCCGCCATGGTATAGGCCCCGGAGGCCGGCACGTCCGGCCTGGCGTCCTCTACCAGCTGGCGCGCAACGTCCTGGGCATCGGCCTTCTGCCAATCCGAGCGGGCGCTCAGCCTTCCAAACGTTTGCGAGTAGGGAAGCACGCGCCCTCCCATGATCAGGTCCTCGCTCGCGACCATCACCTTGGCGACGTCGCGGAACTCGTAAGCCACCTCCACGGTGGACATCAGGCAGGCCAGGAGATTCAAGACGTCGAGCTGCCGGCCCTTCAGGCCCTGCCGGACGGCAGTCCCGAAGGAGTGAAGCGGCATCTGCGCGTAGTTCGAGGTGAAGTCGACGCACATGCCCTGGTAACCCGAGCCATGGCTGGAGACGTCGAGGAGCTTGAAGCGGCCGGGATACTCCCGAAACCCCCAGCCCACGAAGCGCTCAAGAGTCTCGGGCGAGGCCGAGTTGAGCTCCTTGCCGGTCAGGCGCAACGGCCCTTCGGCGTGGAGCCAGGGGCTGGCGATCGCCCGCTTGGAATCCTGGACCATGTAGTGGATGCGCGTATCGTCCTGGCCGTCCGCATCCGATAAGACCAGAAGGTTGGCGTAAGCTGACGAGCCGGCTTCCTCCAGGTCGTTGAGATGCTTGACGAGGTCTCCGGCCAGATCGTTGTCCATGGCGCGGTAAGAGAGCACGGTGGCCATCTTCTCGCGGGGGATCTCCGGAAGCTGGCGCACCCAGAGACCCTCGGGAGTCTCGGCGATCCGGTGCTTGGCGAGGTCCTTCACGACGCTCGCAAGATCGGCCTGCGCCGAGACGGATCCGGACTCGCCCCCCGAGAGGCCCGGCACGCCGCCACAGCCCGCGAGCAGGCCGGCCGCCAGCAGGGGAAGAATCATCAGGCGTCGCATCAGCATGAACATAAAACGGTTATCCCGTTCCATGCGGGAGAGCTTGAGCGGATTAAACGGAGCTTAGAAGCAACTTAACCCTCTCATAACCATTACGCGGGAGCGTCCTCGGGCATGGGGGCCCCCCGGCGGGAGGCGAGCCCGAACAACAGCAGCTCCATGGCCTCCGTCACCTCGGTGAGGTAGTCGATATTGAGAACCTCCAGCCCTGGCGCCTGCAGCATGCGCTTGACGGCGGGCGAGGGATTCGCGTGCTGAAGCATCCCGACCATCAAGGCCTGGGTGTGGAGCGCGAAACGCGCTCCCTCGCCGGGACGCAGGTAGGGCAAGCAGACCTCCAGGCGCGCCCCGATGGCCGAGAGGCGCATGGCCATCCGGCGCCTGAACTCCATCGCCGACTCGACCGCGACGTTATGCTCGAGGATGCCCTCGAGCAGGGCCATGAAGCGGATGATCGGTAGCCGCTTCGGCACGGAGTCGCGGATGACCCGGAGCACTCCCGCGGTGTCGCCCGTCCCGTTCCAGACCGCCAAGTCGGCTTCCAGGCCGTAGATCCAGGTTTCGAGCTGCTCCAGCTGCACCGCCAGAAAGAGTTCTTCCTTGGTCTTGAAGTAGAGGTACAACGTCCCCTTCGACAATCCCAGCCGCTGGGCTACCTGGGCCATGGTGATCGTCTGGAAGGGAAGCTGCTGGAAGATCTCCCAGGCCGCGGCCAGGATCGCCTCCCGGCGCTCCCGCTTCTGATCCGCTCCCCGTGCGCGTTGCCACGCCGACATCCCACACCCTCCTTGCCTGATTTTGCGTGTAGTCTAGCACATCGCTCGCACGGGCTCCCCATATCTAAACCGAAGTTTAAAGGCACCTTAGGCAAGACCGCGCGCGGCGGGACGATAATCCCGTTAACAGACCGTATGGTCGCTTCACGGAGGATCTCGCATGCGCGCTAAAAAGCTACTATTTCTGACGCTGGCCCTTTCCCTGCTGACCGCTTGCGGAGCAGCCCCCCAGGCCGCCAACCGGTCCCTGATGGGAATGGACCAGGAAGAATGGCGCTCGCTGAGCAATAGCGCGAGCCTGGAGAGCCTCACCGAACTCGATACCAACCGCGATCGCCAGCTGACCCTGGACGAGTCCGGTCTTGATACTGCGGCCTTCCGGTCGATCGACGTCGACGGCAACGGCAAGATCACGACCGTCGAGCTGCTTCGTGAGGCCATGCGCCAGGCCGAGGCCTTCCAGAAGGCCGATGCGCAAGCCGAGCCCGAGGCTCCCAAGGTCCAGCCTCCCACGGTCACGCCCCTCAGCCTGGAAGCCCGCGCCAACCAGGCGGAACTCTTCATCGACGCCGACCAGATCTACCCCGCCATGCTGGAGTCCATGCGGTCGGCCCAGGACAGCATCCAGATTGATTACTTCCTCTTGGGTGGAGACATCGGCAAGCAGATCGCCGAGATCCTCGCCGAGCGCCAGCGCAACGGCGTCACCATCCAGGTCATGCTCGACGGCAAGGCCGGCATCGCCGGTCCCACCCAGAATCAGGTCAAGGAAGTGATGAGCCGCCTGAAGCTAGGCTCCATCCCCTTCAAGTCCTTCCCGATCAAGTTCATGCCGCAGAACCGGGGGATGCTGGCCAACCGCTTCCAGATCGACCATAACAAGCTGGTCGTCGTGGACCGCCGCGTGGCCTGGGTCGGCTCGATGAACCTCTTCGACTTCGCCACCATGAACCACGACCTCATGGCCCGGATCGAGGGCCCCGTCGCCGCCGAACTCTCCCGCATGATGGCCGAGGAGTGGGGCGTCCCTCTGCCGGCCCCGAAGGATCCCGTCCGGATCCTCCCCATCGTGCCTGAGCTGACCTCCAGCATGATCCGCCTCCACCAGACCGGCATCCAGCAGCGCAACACCAAGGACATTCTGCTGGCCAACATCGCCGCCGCCCGCCGGACCATCGACGTCGCCATGTTCGAGTGGTCCGACCTCGACATCGTCAAAGCACTCGGCGACGCCAAGCGCCGCGGCGTCCAGGTCCGCGTGCTCTTGGATCGCCACGCCTCGGACGAGAAGTACATGCCCTGGCTGCGGTTCACCGAGCTCTACGGCATCCCCAACCTCTACGCTGCCAAGCACCTCATGAAGGAAGGCATCGAGCTTAAATGGTACGACGCCCAGCTCGACATGCAGGAGCTGCACATGAAGCTCTCGATCTTCGATGGCGAGAAGGCGGTTTTCGGCTCGACCAACTACACCTTCCAGGCGTTCAACAACTTCCGCGAAACCGGCGTGGAAGTGACCGGCGGGCCGATCCTCACCCAGCTCACCGGCATGTTCGAGCGGGACTGGGCCAGCTACGGGACCCGCGCCAAGTCCCTCAACGCCAAGGAGCGCATCACCGCGAGCTTCGTCGCTTATATGGAGAAGAAGCGTATCGGCTGGTGGTAATGGGTAGAATGGAGCCATGATGCGCATGACCAGCCGCCTGGCTCTCGTTCTCACCCTCCTGCTTCCGCTCAGCGGCTGCGAACTCCTCCTGGTCTCGCCGACCCTGCCGGGGATCGCCCCCTTCGTCGGGCGCCCCTTGACCGGCAAGGTCGTGGACTCCGTAACCGGCTTGCCCCTGGGCAACGCCACGGTGACAGCCGGCCTCCTGGCCACGGCCAAGACGGATGCCGACGGAAGCTTCAAGCTCTACGGGAACATCGGCGGGCAAGGCATCGCGATCGCCCGCGCCGGCTACACCTCGCTCTCGTACGTGACCAACAGCCCCCTGGCAGACGGACAGAGCTATTTCTTGCCGCCTCTCTTCCCTGCCACCGGCCTGCCCTCGGCCAAGCACGTCACCCTGCAGGGCGTCGTCCACTACAACGGCGCTCCGATCACCCCCAAGGGCGCCGTAGTCTTCGCGGGCCTGGCTTCTACCATGACGACCACCAACGGCCAGTTCGCGCTAGCCATCCGCGAGCTGCTGCCGGGCTCGGTCCACTCGGGAGTCCTGGCCGGCGGCATCCTCATCGGCGGCCCCATCTCCTCCGAGACAAACCAGAGCGCCGCCGACTTCTCCTTCGACTCCTTCGGCTACCGCTTCGCGGACATCCCCTTCGCGGACAAGCCCGATCTCGCCCCCTTGCCCCTTCAGCCCATCGAGTCGAAAGAGGTCCCGATCCAGTCGCTGAGCGTCAACTACTCCAACGCCGGCGCCTTCAGTCAGGTCCAGACGGACGTCATCATGGATTTCGGGCTGATGGGCTCCGTGCCGGTCGCCCGGAACTCCCAGTCCAACAAGACCATCCCCGTCCCCTACGTTCAGGGCATCAAGTACGCCATCGAGGGACGAGCCTCCGACGCCTCCGGCAAGCTCACGAGCCGGGTCTCCGTCGTCACCAACTCCCTCAGCCCGGTCCCCTTCCGGCTCATGTCGCCCCCGGTCGTGACCAGCCCCGCCAACGGCGCCGAAGAGGGCGGCAATCCCACCTTCTCCTGGGATCCGGTGCCGGATGCCCAGAGTTACGCGGTCGAAGTCTTCGAGGGCACGCATGCCTCGGCCACCCTCAAGTGGAAAGGCTACACCTCCCAGACCTCCATCGCCTTTCCCACCTTCCCCGACTGGGACATGAACGGCGGCTCGCTGATTCCCGGCATCTCCTACACCTGGACGGTCCGTGCTTACAACGCGACCGTGGAGTCGCTGGGCAAGGCCGTGACCGCCCCACCGCCCTCCAAGCCCTACCGCACCAACCTCTACGAGTCAGCCGCCAGCGGCATGACCTTCTCGAGGGTACGCTGATGACCGCTTCACCCCGCCTCATCCGCCGCCTCCTGGGCCTCCCGCTCGCCGGCATCAGCCTCTTGAGCTTTTGGCTCGCGGGCTGCCAGACGCCTCCGACCCTCTCCCTGCCTCCGGCGGGCTCCTATGCGGCCGGGGAGCTGATCGTCAGCCTCGATAATCCCGAAGAAGCCGAGGCGCGCCTGCGAGAAGCCGGCACCGAGCCCCGAACGGCGCTGGGAGAAGGCCTCTGGCTGGTGGACGTCCCCGCCGGCACCGAAGCCGACGCCTTGCTTCGGCTGGAGAGCATTCCCGGCGTCCGCTTCGCCGAGGTGAACCGCATGCTGAAGACCCAGATGGTAGGGGGCTTCCGCCAGGCCGGCGGGAACGCGGGCTACGGCGTGGCCGCGACCGTGAACGATCCCAAGTACCGGCCGCCCAACGGAACCACGCTTCCCGGGCAGTGGGGCCTCGACATGATCAAGGCCCCCACGGCCTGGGACACCACCGAGGGGAACGGGATCATGGTGGCCGTGATCGACACGGGGGTGGACCCCAATCACGAGGATCTCTCGGCCAACCTGGACATGAGCAAGGCGGCGAACTTCGTCGAGCCGGGCAAGACGCCCTTTGACGACTTCGGCCACGGAACGCACGTGGCGGGGATCATCGGCGCCGTCGCCAACAATAACGTCGGCATCGCCGGGGTGGCCCCCAAGGTCAAGCTCATGCCAATCCGGGTGCTGGGCGTGGACGGCGGCACCACCGCCGCCCTGATCCAAGGCATCGACCACGCCATCGCCAAGGGCGCCAAGGTGATCAACCTCAGCCTCGGCTCGTCCCAGGCCAGCCGGGCGGAGCAGGAGGCCATCAACCGGGCGATCGCCCGGAAGGTCACGGTGATCGCCGCCGCTGGGAACGAGGCCCTGAGCGGGAACCCCCTCAACTACCCCGCGGCCCTCACGGGGGTGATCTCGGTCGGCGCGCTGGGGCGCCTCCCGGTGAACGGGCAGATGGTGCTGGCGCGGGCGGAGTATTCGTGCTTCAACCCGTACGTGGCGATCGCCGCTCCGGGCTCGGACATCCTCTCCACGGTCCCCTCTCAGCTCGGCAACGCCCCCAGCCGGGGCGGCGCCTACGCCTACGCGAGCGGCACCTCCATGGCAGCCCCCATGGTGAGCGGAGTGGCCGCCTTGATCCTCTCGCGCCACCCCGATTACTCCCCGGCGCAAGTCCTCACGGCCCTGCGGGAGGCGGCGAGCCCCAACGGCCTCACGCGGATCGCCGGAGATGCGGGCTCGGGCTTCGACGCCAACTTCTTCGGAGCGGGCCTGATCGACGCCAGCCGCGCGGTGGCCCAGTGACCTCCAGGCCTCCCGAATCGAACGCTCCCGCTCCGGGGTCGCCCGCCCCGGGTTCGCACGCTCCGGGTTCGCCCGTTCCCTTGGCGCAGGTCCTGCGCTCGGACGAGGTGGAGAGCCTCCATGCCGGCTGGCTCGTCTTGGTGGACGCCGACGGCCAGATACTCGCCCAGTTCGGGGACGACGCCCCCATCTACACCCGCTCGAGCCTGAAGCCCCTCCAAGCCCTTCCTCTGATCGCCACGGGCGGGGCCGATCGCTGGGGCCTCACCCCCGAGGAACTGGCCGTGACGGCCGCCTCGCACGCGGGCTCGCGCATGCACCGCGAGACGGTCATGAGCCTGCTCTCCAAGGCGGGACTCTCCGCCGATCAGCTCGAATGCGGCACGCACATGCCCTACGACGAGGAAGCCGCCCGCGACCTGCTCTGCCGGGGCGAAGCGCCCACCTTGCTACACTGCAACTGCTCGGGCAAGCACGCCGGCATGCTGGCCCTGGCCCGGCACATGGGCTGGCCGACCGAAGGCTACCACCGCCTTGAGCACCCCGTACAGCAAGCCGTTCGGGAAGCCGTTCTCGCGGTCACGGGGGTTTCGCCCGATGCCTTGAGCCACGGTATCGACGGCTGCGGACTTCCGGTTTGGCGCATGCCGATCAGCGCCTTGGCGCGAGCTTTCGCACGCCTGGGACGCCCCGAGACGCTCCCCGCCCCCTGGCAAGAGCCGGCCCGCCGGATCGTGGAGGCGATGGCGGCGCATCCCGAGCGGGTCTCGGGGCCGGGACGCTTCGACACGGAGTTGATGCGGCTCACGGGCGGGCGCTTGGTCGGCAAGGGCGGCGGCGAGGCCGTGCACGCGGGAATCGTCCGCGATCGCGGCTGGGGCTGGGCGCTCAAGGTGGCGGACGGCAACCGGCGGGCGACGCCTCCGGCGCTCTTGGCCCTCCTGGATCGGCTCGGGGGGCTCACGGCGGAGGATCGCGAATCGCTTTCCCGCTGGATGCGGCCCGAACTATCGAACAACCGCCAAGAAACGGTCGGAGCGATCGTCCCCGCGCCCAGCCTGACGCTTTCCTGACGTCACCGGGCAGAGCCCATAGCGCCCGCGGCTGTTGCGTAGCGCCTGCGAGTCAAGCGAAGCTGACCTGTAGCAACGACAGTCGAAAGGGGCCGGGGCAATTGCCCCGGCCCCTTTCGACTGTCGTTTCGGAGGAGGATCGCTACGGCTTGGCGGTCGCCAAGGCGAGGCGGCGAACTCCCGACTCCTTGAGCTGGTCGATCAGGGTCACGACCTTGGAGTAAGGAAGGCTCTTGTCGGCCGCCACGATCACCGCGGTCTCGGGCTTCTCGGTGACCAGGACCTTGAGGCGCTCCTGCAGGATTTCCGGCTCGATGGGCTGATCCTGGTAGTGGAGGCGCCCGTCCAGGGTCATCTGGACGACCACCGAGACCGGAGTCTGATCGGCGGTGGTGCTACCGGGAAGCTCGGCCTTGAGCGAGTCGGTGATCTGCGGAAGGAACGCCATGACCGCCAGGAAGAGCGTGATGATCATGAAGACGTCGATCATCGGGATCAGCTCGAAGCGGATCCCCTCGCGACGCCGCCTACTGCGAGCCAAACTTAGCCTCCTCGATCGGACGCTTGGGGCGCGCCGAGTCCCGGCGCTGCTCGCTCAGGTAGCCCACCACGGTGGAGCTGAAGGCGTCCAGGCGGTTGATCAGGGCGCTGTAGCCGAGCGCCGCCACGATGGCGACCAAGAGGCCGCCGCCGGTCGCGACCAGGGCCTCCGAGATGCCGCCGGCGAGCTGGGCGAGCGGATTGGTGGGGCGGGCCGACGAGACGACCGAGAAGATGTGGATCATGCCGGAGACGGTTCCGAAGAGGCCCAGAAGGGGGGCGATCGCCGCCACGGTCTGGAGCCAGCCGATCTTGCGCTCCATGCTGCCGAAGGCGATATCCGCGAAGGTCCGAACCTCCTCGCCCGTGGCGTAGGGATTCGCCTGGCGATACGCCAAGACGGTGCTGAAGACGTCACGACTCGACGCGTCCGCAGGGGCCTTCGGGTTCAGGAGGTGGTGCTCGTAGCGCTTCCGCGCCCGGCCCAACGTCCAGGCGGCCTCGATGATCAGGGCGACCGCGATCACGGAGGCGGCGAGGATCGGGATCATCGTGATGCCGCCGGCCTTGATCAGACTGAGTAACTCGAACACGAAGACTCCTTTCGGAAGGCGACTCAACTCGTCAAGCTGGAATCGGGGAGGCTCCCCGAGGGGCCTTCCCCCGACATGAACGAGGGAGGCACCGTTTTGGTTCCATGGTTATCCCAGAAAGGGAGCCCTCCGTCAAGGTCATAACGGGCACCGGATCAGGATTAGCGGGTCTCGCCGCCCCTCTCGGGCCGCGGGGTCGACATCGGAAGGCGAGCCCCCCTTTCCCGCCCGAAGCAGCGCCCAGGAAAGGGCCTCAAGCGCGGTGGTACAGGTCGATCCGCGCCAGGAGGGCGATTAAAACCCACCCCCCCGGGAATACAATGCTCGTCACGTTGTTAAAGGAGTAGCAGCCTTGGCGCAAAGCACCGAACCCAAAACCCGCTTCGACATCGTTTCCAAGGGGGTCGGCCTCATCGCCGGCGGCCTGATGATGCTCATCGTCGGGGTCGTCGTCAGCCTCACCCTTCGCAACGAGTTCGGCCTGAGCATGCTCCTCATGGGCGCTTGCTTCGGAGCCTACGGAGGCTTCCAGATCTACAAGGGCATGGAAGCCCGGACCAAGTCGATCACCTGCCCGCACTGCGGAGAGCCCAACCAGGTCCTGCATGAGGTCAAGGCCTTCAACTGCATCGAATGCGACAAGCCCCTCAAGCTGGTCGCACAGCGTCCACCGAGCAGCCCCGGTCCTCGCCGGCGCGGGACCAAGCGCCTCTCGTAGCTTCAAACCGAAGGGCCGCCCGGATCTCCGGGCGGCCCTTCGGCGTATCATACGCGGTTTAGCTGAGGGCAGGGATCTCGGCCTCGCTCAGCTTCACCGCGACCACGGTGACGTCGTCCTCGGTGGGCTGCTCCTTGCCGGCGAAGGCAAACTGCCGCCACTCGGAGAGCAGATCCTTCACGAAACGATCCGCCGAGTTGCCGCCCATCCGGCGAACCAGCCCCTCCATGCGATCGAAGCCGAACTCCTCGCCCTCGGGGTTCATCGCCTCGATGATCCCGTCCGAATAGAAGACCAAGAGATCTCCCGGGTGCAGTTGCACCTGCTTCTCCGGATAGGAGGCATTGTCGCGCACGCCCAAGGGGTACGAGGCGCTGGGCAAGGTCTCGACCTCCCCGGTGGCGGCCCGGTAGAGGTAAGGATGCAGGTGGCCGGCGTTCGCGTAGGTCAGCGTGCCGGTCCGGGTGTCCAGGATCGAGTAGAAGAACGTCATCAACTGGCGCTCGAGCGAACTCGAACGGACCAGGTTATTGGCGACCTTCATGACGTCGACCACCCGGTGGTTGGTCAAGACCTGGGTATGCAGGCAGGAACGCACCACGGCCATCAAAAGAGCGGCGGGCACGCCGTGGCCCGTGACGTCTCCGATGGCGATCGCCATCTGATGCTCCCCGACCGGCAGGAAGTCGAAGTAATCGCCTCCCACCTCGGAAGCCGATTCCGCGAAGAAGTCGATGTTCAGGCTTCCCGACTCGGGGGCGCTCGCCGGCAGCATCGCCTGCTGAATCCGGCGGGCCGTCGCCAGCTCGCCGCGCATCCGCTCCTGCTCGCGAAGCTCGTCCCGCTGCCGGTTGAGCTCGTTCAACATGAGGTTGAAGGCATGCGCGAGCTCTCCGAGCTCGTCCATGCGATCCTCGGGCACCCGAGCCGTGAGATCGCCTTCCGCCGCCAGACGGGTGCCTAGCACCAGTTGTCCGATCGGCTTGTTGAGAAACCTCGCGAGCCAGACGCTGGTCCCGAAGGCCACCACCAGCCCCACACCGAAGACCCCTAAGATGATCCGCAGCATCAGCCCTTCCTGGGCCAGTACCTCCTGGGCGCTGATGTCCACGCCGACCACGATGCGGACGTTCCCGTCCTTTTCGACGATCGGAGCGTAGCCCGAAAGCCAGACGCCGTACTCGTCCTTGTAAACCGCATGGCTGGAAGAGAGCCCCGAGAGGCTTTCCGCGAGGCCGGGCACCTGCGAGACGGTGTAAGGAGCGCCAAGCGGGCTGAAAGCCTTGGACTCCGGGGGCTCCGCAGAGACGGCAAAATGCCAGTCCGGCCCCGAGGAGACCCGCATGGTGTAAAGGTCGCGGATACTGGGGCTGCGCCCACGCATGTGGTTCAGCTGATCCTTGATCTGCCGGTACTCGGGATCGTCCTCGGAGCGGATCCGCTCATGGGCCTCGACGTCGATCTCCGAGGCGACGACGCTCGCCACCATCATGAGCCGCTCCTTGAGCTGCGCACGGATGAGACCGCCGGCTTGCTGATAGAAGAGGCCGCAAGCCAGGGCCAAGATGAGGGTGATGGCCAGCATGAAGACCATCATCAACTGGGTTTGAAGGCGCCAGCGCCAGGGAGGGGTCAAGGCAAGTCCTCGCTCGTCAAGGTGGAATCACGCTTCCCAGTATACTGGCTCCTCCCCGATCCAATAAACAGGGGGCGCCCGAATGATTCGGACGCCCCCTTGGGGTCATGATTGAAGGAGCGCCTGCGGCTAAAGCAAGAATCTGCGGCTAAAGTGAGGAGCTACGGCTAAACAGCGCCTGCGGCTATACCGGGAGACTCACCTCGGCTCCGGCGAGCTTCACGGCGACCACCGTGACGTCGTCCTCGGTGGGTTGCTCCTTGCCCTCGAAGGCGAATTGGCGCCACTCGGAGAGCAGATCCTTCACGAAGTGATCCGCCGTGTTCCCGCCGAGTCGACGAACCAACCCCTCCATGCGATCGAAGCCGAACTCCTCGCCCTCGGGGCTCTTCGCCTCGATGATCCCGTCCGAGTAGAAGACCAGGAGATCTCCCGGGTGCAGCTGTACCTGCTTCTCGGGGTAGGAGGCGTTGCTGCGGACCCCCAAGGGATACGACGCACTGGGCAGGATCTCGACCTCGCCGGTAGCGGCCCGGTACAAGTAAGGGTGCAGGTGACCGGCGTTCGCATAGGTCAGCGTACCGGTCCGCGTGTCCAGGATCGAATAGAAGAACGTCATCAACTGGCGCTCGAGCGAACTCGAACGGACCAGGTTGTTAGCGACCTTCATCACGTCGGTGACCCGATGGTTGGTCAGCACCTGGGTATGCAGGCAGGAGCGCACGACCGCCATCAAAAGAGCGGCAGGCACGCCGTGACCCGTGACGTCTCCGATGGCGATCGCCATCTGATGCTCTCCGAGCGGCAGGAAATCGAAGTAATCGCCGCCCACCTCGGACGCCGATTCCGCGAAGAAGTCGATGTTCAGGCTTCCCGACTCGGGGGCGCTCGCCGGCAGCATCGCCTGCTGAATCCGGCGGGCCGTCGCCAGCTCGCCGCGCATCCGCTCCTGCTCGCGAAGCTCGTCCCGCTGCCGGTTGAGCTCGTTCAACATGAGGTTGAAGGCATGCGCGAGCTCTCCGAGCTCATCCATGCGATCCTCGGGCACCCGAGCCGTGAGATCGCCTTCCGCCGCCAGCCGGGTGCCCTGTACCAGCTGGCCGATCGGCTTGTTCAGGAACCTCGCGAGCCAGACGCTGGCCCCAAAGGCCACCACCAGCCCCACACCGAAGACCCCTAAGATGATCCGCAGCATAGCGGCTTCCTTGGCGAGCACCTCCTGGGCGCTCATGTCCACGCCTACAATGGAATGGGCCACTCCGTCCTTGTCTCGGATAGGCGCGAAGCCCGAGAGCCAGACGCCGTATTCGTCGGGAAGCAGGGTCTTGCTGGCGGAGAGGCCCTTGATGCCAGCCATCATTTCGGGATCCTGGAGGACGTTGTAGGGATCTCCGTAAGCGCTGAAGAAGTCGGAATCGGGGGACTCCGCGTCCACGACGAAGTGCCATTGCGGGCCCCGGGAGGCCTTCATGGTATAGATGTCGCGGATACTGGGGCTGACCGCCCGCATCTTGACCAGTTGCTCCCTGATCTGGGCGTACTCGGGGTCGTCCTGAGAGCGGATCCGCTCGTGCATGTCGGCGTCGATCTCGGAAGCGACGATGCCCGCGGTGATCATCAGCCGTTCGCGCAGCTGCTCGCGGATGAGGCCGCTCGTCTGCTGGTAGAAGAGGCCGCAAGCCAGGGCCAGGATGACCGTGATGGCCAGCATGAAGACCATCATCAACTGGGTTTGAAGGCGCCAGCGCCAGGGAGGGGTCAAGGCAGGTCCTCGCTTCGGGGTGACATAGAACGCAAAGCTTTCCTTGATTATACCCGGCTGCCCCCGTCAGCGCCCCAGCATTTCCGTGCCCATGCACGCTAAGAGGCCGGCACCTCGGGGTCAATGCCCTCCGGGGCCTTGGAGAGGGGGAGCTCGAAAAGCGCGCAATTGGCGGCTCTCCAGGATCAGCGAACGCCCGATCGCATAAAGTTCTGTAAAGATCCGAAAAATGAATTGCATTTCCGAGAGGGGGGTGCTAATGTTTATCCTACGGTTAAGGCGACATTAACTTCTACACCAAGCCTTAATCACCTTAACCTGGCGGCGGACCGCCACGACCTCGATTCAAGGGCGAAGCGCCTTGAAGATAAGTAACCCGGTTGACGCCTTCCCCCCATTTAAGGAGAACAGGATGAAGAACGTTCGCAAGGTCGCCACCCTCTCGGTCGTCGCCACCGCCCTGTCGCTGGCCGGCTGTGGAGTGGGCACCCCGCTCACCGGCAACATGAACGGCACCCAGGATGTGGCCGTCAATGCCGTCGCGGTCCCCGGCGAGATCATTGTGAAGTTCCGCTCCGGCGTCTCCGCCAGCTCCATCAACACCATGAGCGCCCAGCTCGGCATGAAGCAGGTTCGCGTCAACAACGCCGGCATCCGCAAGATGACCGTCGCCGGCAACACCCAGGCCGCGATCGCCAAGCTCAAGCAGAACCCCAACGTGGTCTACGCTGAGCCCAACTACGAAGTCCGCATGATGGACTACACCGTCCAGAAGGTCGTCAACGACCCCCGCCTCGCCGAGCAGTGGGCGATCGCCAAGGTCGGCGCCGCTGAGGCCTGGGACGTGACCATGGGTTCCAAGAAGACCCTCCTCGCCATCGTCGACACCGGTATCGACTACAACCACCCCGACCTCGCCGGTCGCGTGGACAAGGGCCGCGACTTCATCAACAACGATGAGGATGCGATGGACGACCAGGGTCACGGCACCCACTGCGCCGGTATCGCGGCCGCTTCGGCCAACGACGGCGTCGGCATCGCCGGCCTCGCCCCCAACGTCAGCCTGCTCGCCGTCAAGGTCCTGAGCGCCCAGGGCGGTGGCTCGAACGAGTCGGTTGCCAGCGGCATCGTCTACGCGGCTGACAAGGGCTCGCACATCATCTCGATGAGCCTCGGCGGCGGCTACCCCTCGCAGGCCATCCAGGATGCGGTCGACTACGCCAACTCGAAGGGCGCGCTCGTTATCGCCGCGATGGGCAACAACGGCCGTGAGTCCAAGTCCTACCCCGCTGCTTGCGATGGCGTGATGGCGATCGGCGCGACCGACATCAACGACGCGAAGGCTTCCTTCTCGCAGTACGGTTCCTGGATCTCGGTCGGCGCTCCTGGCCACAACATCCTCTCGACCATCCCCGGCAACAAGTACGCCGTCTACTCGGGCACCTCGATGGCGACCCCCTACGCCGCCGGTCTGGCCTCGCTCGTCAAGAGCCAGTTCCCCTCGATGACCGCCGCCCAGATCAAGGCGAAGATCGAGAAGTCCGCGACCGACGTCGGTGAGACCGGCTTCGACAAGATGTTCGGCCACGGCCGCATCAACGCCGCCGCTGCCGTCAAGTAAGCACGACGAACTCCATCTGGAAGGGGCCGCCTCGAATGAGGCGGCCCCTTCCGTCATGCCGCTCTCCTGCGCGCAACCGCCCAAGCCCAGTTCCAGCCGTTTGAGGACACTTACCACGGCGCGTGGGGGTCGCCTCACAATGCCTCCTCCGGCGGACCGGAGCGCCTGAAAAATGCGTCGGGGCGATTGTTAAACCGCCCTCCGAAAGCCGAAATTTGATTCAACGCCGATGATCCGCATGCCTACGGGACCATGCCGATCTGGCGACGACGGATCAATTAAAACTTCATTAAAACGCCTTTTAGGGGATTGCCATTCTGTTGAGCGAGTGTTAAAGTTTATCCTACGGTTAAGGCAGGCTTAACTTTTAACATCTCGCCTTAACCACCTTAACCCGGCGGCGGACCGCCACGGCCTCGATTCAATGGCCCAGAGCCTTGAAGCATAGTTTCCGAGTTGACGTCCCCACCCACGTAAGGAGTAAAGGATGAAGAACGTTCGCAAGGTCGCTACCCTCTCAGTCGTCGCCACCGCCCTGTCGCTGGCCGGCTGCGGAGTGGGCACCCCCTTCACCGGCAACACCAACGGCACCCCGAACGCTGCCGTCAATGCCGCTGCGGTCCCCGGCGAGATCCTTGTGAAGTTCCGTCCCGGCATCTCCTCGAACTCGGTCAAGGCGATGTCCGCCCAGCTCGGCATGAAGCAGGTCGGTTCGGTCAACCGCCTCGGCGTCGTGACGATGAAGGTCACCGGCGACGCGAAGGCCACCATCGCCAAGCTCCAGCAGAACGGCAACGTCCTCTACGCCGAGCCCAACTACATGGCTTACGCGTCGGACTTCAAGGTCGAGAAGGTCGTCAACGACCCCCGCCTCGCCGAGCAGTGGGCCATCAACAAGATCAGCGCCCCCGCCGCCTGGGACGTGAACATGGGCTCCAAGAAGACCCTGCTCGCCATCGTCGACACCGGCGTGGACTACAACCACCCCGACCTCGCGGGCCGCGTCGACAAGGGCTACGACTTCATCAACAACGATGAGGACGCGATGGACGACCAGGGCCACGGCACCCACTGCGCCGGTATCGCAGCGGCCGGGACCAACGACGGCGTCGGCATCGCCGGCCTCGCCCCCGGTGTCAGCATCCTCGCCGTCAAGGTGCTCTCCGCTTCCGGCGGCGGCTCGTACGAGTCGGTTGCCAGCGGCATCACCTACGCGGCGGACCGTGGCGCCCACGTCATCTCGATGAGCCTCGGCGGCGGCGCCTCCTCGCAGGCCATCCAGGATGCGGTCAACTACGCCATCTCGAAGGGGTCGCTGGTTGTCGCCGCGATGGGCAACAACGGCCGTGAGTCCAAGTCCTACCCCGCTGCTTGCGATGGCGTGATGGCGATCGGCGCGACCGACATCAACGACGCGAAGGCTTCCTTCTCGCAGTACGGTTCCTGGATCTCGGTCGGCGCTCCTGGCCACAACATCCTCTCGACCATCCCCGGCAACAAGTACGCCGTCTACTCGGGCACCTCGATGGCGACCCCCTACGCCGCCGGTCTGGCCTCGCTCGTCAAGAGCCAGTTCCCCTCGATGACCGCCGCCCAGATCAAGGCGAAGATCGAGAAGTCCGCGACCGACGTCGGTGAGACCGGCTTCGACAAGATGTTCGGCCACGGCCGCATCAACGCCGCCGCTGCCGTCAAGTAAGC